>Ga0265339_10000999_pt1 | contig 21545 bp, 15 predicted proteins | sample 4CB219metaG_FD_202085 | JGI IMG/M metagenome (GOLD analysis project Ga0265339, IMG submission 202085) | Rhizosphere microbial communities from Carex aquatilis grown in University of Washington, Seatle, WA, United States - 4-CB2-19 metaG | ecosystem: Host-associated > Plants > Roots >... | reverse complement strand
CGGGCATGATGCGTCTCCGGTGGGTCGGTCTGTTCATGGTCCTGGGGCTCGGGCTCGGCGGGAGCGCGCGCGCCGAGAAGAAGAAGGCGGCGCCCGCGGCCGCGGAGCCCTCCTCAGCGCCCGCCGTGGAGGACGAGGCGAAGGCGGAGGCCGAGAAGACTCACCCGGAGCTCGGGCCGAAGAAGATCGACCTCGGTGACGACCTCGTCCTCGATCTCCCGGAGAACATGGCCTTCGTCAACCGCGAGGAAGGCAAGAAGCTCATGGAGAAGATGGGCAACCGCACCGACGACACGCTGCGGGGCCTGGTCTTCGGCAAGGACAAGAGCTGGGTCATGGTCTTCGAGTACGTCGGCGACGGGTACGTCAAAGACGATGACGCCGCCGACCTCAAACCGAACGACATCCTCGAGTCGATCAAGGAAGGCACGGAGAAGGAGAACGAGTTCCGCAAGGAGAAGGGCATCCCGGCCATCCACGCCGACGGGTGGACGGAGGTGCCGCACTACGAGCGCGCGGTCCACCACCTCATCTGGGGCATCCGCGGCAAGGACGACGACGGCAAGATCAGCTCCATCAACTTCTACACGCGCGTGCTCGGCCGCCGCGGCTACATCGCGCTCAACCTGATGGACGACCCCGAGACGATGGAGGCCTCGAAGGTCGACGGCCTCGCGCTGCTGCGCGCGACGACCTTCAAGCAGGGCTCGCGCTACGAGGACTTCGACAAGAGCCACGACAAGGTCGCGGAGTACGGGCTCGCGGCGCTCGTGCTCGGCGGCGCGGGCGCGGCGGCCCTCAAGCTCGCGAAGATCGGCCTGCTCGCGAAGTTCGGCGGCAAGCTGATCGCGATCCTCATCGCCGCGAAGAAGCTGGTCGTGCTGTTCTTCGTGGGCATCGGCGCCTGGCTGAAGAAGGTGTTCGGCGGCAAGCGCGCCAACGAGAGCCTGGTCGCGCCGCCGCCCACGGCCGTGCCCTACACGCCGCCGCCGCCGATGGCGCCGCCTCCGGCCGGCCCGCCGCCGTCGACGGGGCCGCCGCCGGGCTCGGAGACGCCGCCCGGCGCGCCCTGAATATGAACGAACAAGAGCCCATCGGTCCGCCCAGCGTCTCGCTGCCGAAGCCCGCGCCGCCGCCCCGTCGCGGCGTCGGCAGCTGGATCGCCGTCGCGCTCGGAGCGCTGCTCGTCAAGGCGAAGGCGCTGCTCGTGCTCCTCAAGGGGCTCAAGCTCGCCAAGCTCGCCATCACGATGGGCTCGATGTTCGTGATGATCTGGTTCGAGGCCGTGCGCTACGGCTGGGCCTTCGGCGTCGGCTTCGTCCTGCTGCTCCTCGTGCACGAGCTCGGCCACGGCATCGCCATCAAGCGCCACGGCCTCGCGGCGGGCTACCCCGTGTTCATCCCGTTCTTCGGCGCGATGATCAGCCTCAAGGGCCAGATCCGCTCGCCGCTCGTCGAGGCCGAGATCGCGCTCGCCGGGCCCATCGCCGGCACCGCCGGCGCCCTCGTGTGCGTGGCGCTCTTCTTCGCGACGCACGGGCGCCTCTGGCTCGCCCTCGCGCACACGACGTTTTTCCTCAACCTCTTCAACATGACGCCCATCCCGCCGCTCGACGGCGGCCGCGCCGCCGCGGTCTTCTCGCGCCAGATGTGGATCGTGGGCCTCGTGATCCTGGCGGCGCTCTTCGTGACGACGCAGGCGCCGCAGCTGTTGCTCATCGGCATCATGGCGCTCACGCACACGTTCGCGCGCCGCGCGCAGCCCGCCCTGCCGCCCCTCGTCGAGGTGACGCCCGAGGCGCGCCGGACCGTGGCCTTCGAGTTCTTCGGCCTCTGCGGCTTCCTCGCCCTCGGCATGTACCTGACCGGCTCGCTCCTCTCGCACCCGTAGCGCGAGAGAGGCGAAGCCCCTTTGGCGCTCAGAACTCGGCGTGAACGCCGAGGGACGGCAGCACGATGCGGAAGCCGTCTTCCTTGGGCGCGGCGCCGGGCATCGACTGCGTGAGGCCGACGATCTGGCGGCTCAGCGTGGCGTTCACCAGCTCGAAGTAGCCGTCGATGGCGAACTTGTCGAAGATGAAGCGTCGATCGGCGCGCAGATCGATCTGATAGAAGGGCGGCAGGCGCTGGAAGGTCTCGCCCGCGGAGTCGCTCACCAGCACGGGGCGCCCCGTGTTGAAGTGGGCGCGGCCGCCGAAGGTGAAGCCGCGCCAGCGGTAGCCGAGCACGAGGTTGACGACGTGCCGCTGGTCCCAGTCCGACGGGCCGATGACGCCGCCGCCCAGCGCGCGCTCGTTCCACGACAGCGTGTACGAGAGCCAGCCATGCAGCCGCTCGGTGAGCGCGCGCCGGACGAGCACCTCTGCGCCGTAGGCCAGCGCGTCGCGCCGCACGAGGTAGTCGTCGGCCAGCGGATCGATCGCCGAGGTCAGGACCGGATCGCGCACGTCGGTGAGCACGTAGCGCTGGACGTAGCCGGTCACGCTCGCGTCGAGTCCCCAGAACCGCGTCGTGCCGACGCCCAGCGCGCCCTGCCACGAGCTCTGCAGGCCGTACAGCGCGAGGCCGAAGTCCTCGGTGCCCGGGACCTGCAACGGCAGGCTGGGGAGCTGCGTGAAGCGTCCGCCCGAGAGCTTGATCCACGTCTGGTCCGTGACCGCCAGGCGCGCCGAGAGCCGCGGGCCGAGGTCCGCCTTCTGCGTGTCCGTCGTGCTGTTCACGGTGTAGCTGTCGAGCCGCAGCTCCGGCGTCACGACGAGCCGCGACCCCGCCCGCACGATCGCGGACGCGTATCCGGCGAGGAGTCGCACGTCGCGCCGCTGTCCGAGATCGATGGCCGTCACCCTGTCGAGCATCGTCACGGGGTCGAAGTGCTCGAGCTTGCCGTCGAAGCCGAGCTCGAAGTCGACGTGCTTGGTGGGCCGCGTGAAGGAGAGGCGCGGCAGCGCCGAGACGGCGCTCACGGAGATCGGGACCTGGTCGACGATGGGCGCCTGCGAGTGGTCGGCGCCGACGGCGACGCTGGCCGAGAGGAGGCCACCCGCCGCGGGGATCTCGGCGCGCAGCTTGGCGCGGTGGAAGCGCAGCGAGAGCGTGTTCGAGCGCGTCGTGAGCGTGTCGCTCGATCCGAAGACGAGCAGCGTGAGACGCGCGGGGCCGAAGGTGCGGTCGGCGCGCAGCTGGTAGTCCCAGTACCCGAGGTCGACGCCCGTATCGCTGAGGAGCCCGATGACGGAGCCCGTGAACGAGTAGCGCCCGGCCACGGCGACGGAGCCGCCGCCCGGCAGCGGCGCCGTGACCATCGCGCCCGCGTCGAAGAGCCGCACGTCGACCGACGCGTGCACGTCGTCGTCGGGCGCCTGGCGCGTGCGCGCCGCGACGATGCCCGCGACGTAGCGGCCGTACCGCGCCGGGTAGCCGCCCGCGTAGAAGTCGAGGTCCTGGAAGAAGTAGGGGTGGATGACCGACGGGCCGAGCGCGAAGTGGAAGAGCGCGGGCACCGGGATCTCGTCGAGGAAGAAGCCCGTGTCGCCAGGGTTGCTGCCGCGCACGGCGTAGATCGGCGCGGGCCAGGCCACGGCGGTCACGCCGGGCAGCGACTCGACGGCGCGGAACGGATCGCCGAGCGTGCCTGGCGTGCGCAGCAGCTCCTCGCCCTGCAGGCGCATCTCCTGGCGGCTCGTGGCCGCGTGGACGACGGTCTCGTAGCCGGCGGCGCCGGGGCGTGGCACGAGGCGCGCGACGAGCGGGGGCGCGCCCGCGCACGGATCGCGCTCGAGCGTGAGCGGCTCGAACCCGGGCGCCTGCAGCCCGACGTGCCGCGCCCCGCAAGGGGCCTCGACGTCGAAGCGGCCCTCACGATCGGTCTCGACGAGCTCGTCGAGATCGACGGTGACGCTCGCGCCCGCGACGGGCTTGCGCGACCCGCGCGCGAAGACGCGGCCCGCGAGGCGCCCGCGCGGGACGGGCGGGGGCGGCGGGGCCACCGCGCTCGGCGCGGACGCGTCGCCGCCGTCGCGCGCGGCATCGACGGCGCTCGCGTCGCCGGCGTCGGGCGCTCCGGCATCGGCCGGGGCCGGCGACGCCTGAAAGAGGAGGGCTGCGAAGAGGGCGACGGTGACGCTCATGGCAGCTCGATCACCCACAGGCCGTCGTAGGGCGAGGCGATGCGGTTGCGCACGAGGAACGCGACCCGCGTCCCGGAGGCGAGCGCGTCGCCCGCGTCGGCCGACGCGTCGACCGCGACGGAGTGAACGTTCTGGGCGATGAGCGTCTGGGCGCCCGTCGCGTAGTCGACGATCGTCAGATCACCCGAACCGCCGTGGGCCACCCAGTTGAGCAGCGCGAGGCATCGGTCGCGCCCCGTCGCGACGACGTTCCCCGTCGTCGAGATCCGGCGCTGCGTCTGGGCCGTGGGGTCGACGATGTACGCGTCGTTCTTCTTCGAATCGGAGACGAAGTCCTCGACGAGGAGGCTCCCGTCGACCAGCGGCCAGATCGCCGCGACGCCCATGCTCGGCCGGTTGAGCTCATAGAGCGGGGCCGACGGGTCGTCAGTCGATTGCAACGCGATGATCTCGTTGTTCAGCTGGTACCTCTCGGCGAAGACGCGGAACCGCCCGTCGGGAGTGAAGACGGGCTCGCCCTCCGTCGACAGCACCTGTGGGGACGGCGGCCCCAGCGTCGGAAAGCTGAAGATCTGGCTCGCGTGGCCGGCGGCCTCCGGCTGTCCCCCCACGGGCCAGCGGACGAGATCGGCGCCTTCGTCGAACCAGACCTCGTCCTGCCCGGGCCGCCACTTTGGCTGCGAGACGAACTCGGACGTCGTCGAGACCATCTCCTGCCGCGTGTCTCGGTCGTAGATCGTGAGCGTCGTCGTGCCGTCGGTCGGCAGGTTCATCGGGTTCAGGGGGAACCGCTCGGTCGCGGCGTAGCGCCCGCTCGGCGAGAGGACGAAGATGGTCCCTTGGGCCGTCATCGGGGGCAGCGTCTCCTCGGTGCGGGTCGTCGCGTCGAGGAACGAGGTCACCGCGGCCCCGTTCGGCATCGTGGAGTCGACGAGGCGCCGGAGCACGAGCAGCGCCCCGCGCCCCGTGTCCACGACGTAGGAGCTGGCGATGTCCGTGGCGACGTCTTCGACGGCGTGGCCGTCGCGCGCGAGCCGCAGGAGGTGGCCGTCGTCCGTGAGCCCGTAGAGGTCGTTGCCCGCGAACGAGGCGGTGTCTGCGGCGAAGCTCGTCATGGTGTCATCGAGATCGACGACGACGAACGGCGCGGAGACCCCCGGCGAGCCTGGGGACGGCGGCACGGTGGCCGGCGGCTCGAAGACGACGCGCGTGCGATCCGCAGAGACCTGGATCGATTGCGCGGGGCCGAAGTCGTGCTCCGTCCCCGTGGCCGGATCGACGCGCACGAGCGTACCGTTGCCGAAGGTCACGGCCTGCGCCGTAACCGTGTATGAGTCCCGGAACTGGTAGAGGCGTCCGAGGGCATCGATCGGCGTCGTGCACTCGGGCGTCGTGCAGTGGGAGAAGGGGAGATCGAGCCCGGTCGCGATCACGCGCGCCTCGGTGGCGCCGCCGCCGGGCCCCGGGTCGTCGACCGCCGAGAGCTCGAGGGTCGGAAGCGCGAACTCGTTGGGCGCCGGGAGCGTGCGCGAGAGCAGGAGGCGGCGCGGGGCGCCGACGGCGCCGTCGACGAGCTGGACCTGCTCGGAGGCGCGGCCCGTGACGAGGTGACGCCCGAGGGGCGTGGGGCCCGCGTCGAGGCAGCCCGCGGCGAGCGTGGCGAGCAGGACGCCCGCGAGCAAGGCAGATCTCATCCGTCCCCGTCCCATGTGCGCCCGCGCCACAAGTGTTTCACGGGCCGCGCGCGTCATGGCAGCTCGAACGCCCAGACCCCGTCGAAGGGAGAAGCGATGCGGTTGCGGACGATGAACGCGACGCGGGTGCCCGCCGCCAGCGCGTCGTCGGGATCGGCCGAGGCGTCGACGGCGGCGCCGGGGACGTTCTCGGCGATCGGCGTCTCGGCGCCGGTGGCGTAGTCGACGATCGTCAGGTCGCCCGTGGCGGACGATGCGATCCAGTGGAGGAGGGCAAGGCACCGGTCGCGCCCCGTCGCGATGACGGTCCCCGTGCTCGCGATCTGCCGCTGAGTCTGCGCGACGGGGTCGGTGAGATAGATGTCGTTCTCGTGCGGGTCGGTGAGCCAGTTCTCGACGAGGAGGCGCCCGTCGGCCAGCGGCCAGATCCCTTCGATGCCCATGTTCGGCTGGTTGAGCCGGACGGGCGGCGCCGCGGCGTCATCGGCCGACTGGAGATCGATCGGATCGCGGGCTGACTGGTTCCCTTCGACGACCAGACGGAACGCTCCGTCCGGCGTGAAGACGGGCTGGCCCGTGAAGACCACCTCCTGCGGGTTCCACGCGTAGCTCGGATTGCCGAAGGGCGAGTCCTCGTGCGCGATCATCTCGGGCGGCGCGCCCGGGTGCCACCGGAAGAGGTCGTCTCCGACGACGGTGAACCAGGCTTCGTCCTCGTGGTTCGGCCGAAAGATCGGCATGGAGATGAGCGAGCTGGCCGCAGTGGCCACTGTCTCCTGCCCCGTGTCGCGATCGAGGAGCGTGAGGATAGTCGAGCCATCGGAGGTCGGGATCCCGCCGTTGACCATCGTGAAGGGCACGCGCTCCGTCGCGACGTAGCGGCCGCTCGGCGAGAACGCGAACGATGAGGCGAGCGCCGTCGCCTCCGGCAGCGTCTCTTCGGTGTGCGCCGTGACGTCGTAGAGCGTCGAGCTCTCGGGGTGGCCCATCGCGAGTGCGCCGAAGCGGGTAAGGGTGAGCAGCGGCCCGCGTTGCGTCTGATACAGTTGGAAGTTGCCGGCGCCGTCGGCGATGGCCTCGGGGACGAGGCTCCCGCGCGGCAAGCGCATGAACTTGAAGTCGGGTTCGGCGGTTGACACGAAGTAGACGTCGTCGCCCACGAACTCGGGGCCGAAGAGGTCGAACATGGTGGTCCGATCGTCGATGTCGACGACGAGGTCGGCTGGAAAGGTCGTCTGTCCGTTCGCGTCCGCCGGCGGCGGCCGCGGCGCGAGGACCGCCCGCGTGCGGTCGGCAGAGAGACCGACCACGTCGGCCGGGCCGAAGTCGCGTTGCTCGCCGGTGACGGGGTCGATGCGCACGACGTCGTCGATCTCCGAGCTGCCACCGCCGGGGAACGGCATGAAGCTCGCCTCGACGACGTAGAAGCGCCCGAGGCTGTCGATCGGCGCGACGCAGGTCGGGGTCGCGCACTGCCCGAACGCGCCCGCCACCTGAGTGGCGAGGACCCGCGGCTCGACAGGCGCGCCGCCCGGGCCCGGGTCGTCGATCGTCGAGAGCTCCTGGGTCACGAAACCGCCGGAGGCGGGAGCCGCCTCGGAGCGCATGAAGATGATGCGGTTCGGGGCGCCGATGGCGCCGGCCACGAAGTGGATCTGCTCGGGGTCGCGCGTCCGCGCGAGGTGACGCCCGAGCGGCGTCGGCCCCGCGTCGAGACAGCCGGCGACGAGCAACGGGACGACGCACGCCGATGAGCGGAAGCGACCACGCGACACGCACTTTGCTCGTACCACGAACGCGCGCCCCTGGGGTTGCGACGATTTGTCGCGGGGGATCCCGGCTAGAACTGGTGGCGGCCGACGAGGTCGGCGAGGCCGTCTTTGCAGCGGTCGTCGTCGGGGAGCTCGGAGCGACACGCCTGCAGCGCCGCGCGCGCCGCCGGCCAGTCTCCCGCGTTCTGCGCGTCGGCCGCCTGGTTGAGGTACGCGACGCCGATGTTGCTCGCGCACGTCTTGTCGGCGCGGCACGCCTCGCGGTTCTCACCGTAGAGCGCGACGGCCTTGCCGTAGTCCTTGGCCGTCACGAGCGCGCCCAGACGATCGTCGAGCACGGCGACGAAGTTGTGGCGCAGCGACTCGGCGTCGGGCCAGGTCGGATCGACGTGGGCGTAGCCGTCCTTCATGCGCGCCATCGCCTCGTCGGTGCGCCCCACGATGAGGAGCGCGTTGGCGTAGTTCCAGCTGGCCCACGACGCGAGCGCGGCCGTCTTCGCGTCGTGCGTGCGCGCGCCCACCTCGTCGATCGTGGGCGAGACGACGTCGAACAGCTTCACCATCGTGCGCCAGGCGTTCGCCTTGTAGAGCTCGACCGACTCGTTGATCGTCACCTGCAGCCGGTCGCGCTGGGCGTCGACGTCCTCGGGGTCGACGAGCGCGGCGAGCTCGGCCAGGCGCGGGCGATCCTTCTCCTCGCCCGAGCGCGCGTCGCGCATCGCGAGCGCCATGAGCTGGTATGGCTCGACGAGCTTGCGCTGCTGGTACTCCGCGAACGTGACCGGTTGCAGCCCACGGCTGCTGGACCACGAGGCGGCGTCCTTCGCGTAGAAGCGCGCGTCGTGCACCCAGTCGAAGCCCGTATTCGACGTGGTCTCCACCTCGAAGACCCTTCCGCGCGCGCCTGCCTCTCCCACCTCGACGAAGACGTGCGTGGGCACGACGGCGGCGCGCACCGGCAGGCCGAACGCGCGCGCGAGCACGACGTAGAGGACGGCCGAGCTGAGGCAGTTGTAGTGGCCGGTCGTGAAGACGTCCGTGAGACGCGCCTGCTCGAACTGGTAGCCGCCGAGCTCGGTGCCCTCGCCCTTGAACAGCTGGCGGTGCATGGCGCGGTTGAGCTCGTAGCCGCGGTGCCAGTCGTCGGCGGCGGCCATGATCGTGGGCCGCACCTCGGCGACGAACCGATCGACGCGCGCCGTGAAGTCGGCGTGGCTCGCGGCGTCCCGATGATCGCCGGACGCGACGAGCCCGAGCGCGAGCAGCGCATGCGCGTCGCCGCGCCTCGCCGCCGCGACGCCCTCGAGCGCGGCGGCTTCGGGCGCCGTCAGCGGCCACCACGTGTGCAGCGCCGCGCTCCCGTAGCCCGGCCGCACGGCAGCGGGATCGTCTCGCGTGTCTCGCGTCTCGGGCGGCGCCCACGCCGAGGTCGTCGCGCACGAGATGATCGAGGTGAACAGCGACGCGGCCACGAGGCGGCGAGAGGGCTTCACGCGATCAGTGTCTCGCGCGACGCCATGCGATCGTCAAGCCGCCGGTCCGAGGCCTCGCATTTTGCGAACCGGAGGTCGCGGCGCACCTCGTTACACGCAGAAAAATCGCCGGAGCGTGTTTCGCGAGCACCGAGGATCGTGCGGGATCCGCGTCGGTGCTGCTGTGGATCGAAGGCATTTTGCCGTGGGATTTCGTTGATTTGCGCGAGGCGCGCGAGCGATGTGCGACCAGGTGCGATTTAACGACGTACTTACGTCGAGGAAACCTGCAGGCAACACGGGATGTGCAAGATGCAGGAACAGGGCAACGACCGGAGGGACGACTGATGCGAGGTTTGCTCGAAAGACTCGGCAGAAGGCAGGACGCGGCTTCCCCGCGAACGGCACAAGTCACAACAGGAGGGACATCTGTGATCAAGCGGTTCATTGAAGGAATGAAGGCCTCCGATCGGAGACGCGTATTCTTCGCGCTCCTCGGCGGCAAGGCGATCGGGTTGGCGATTCTGATGCTCATCGTCGTGGGCATCCCCGCTTACTTCGGGCACAAGGCATTCGCTGACGACGCGCCGCCTCCGCCCTACGTGAACCCGATCAACACGATGTGGGTCTGCATCACGGCCTTCCTCGTCTTCTTCATGCAAGCGGGCTTCATGTTCCTGGAAGCAGGGTTCGCACGCACGCGTGAGACGGTGAACGTCCTCCTCGAGGGCATCGTCGACACGTGTCTGTGCGGCCTCCTCTTCTGGGCGTTCGGCTTCGCGTTCATGTTCGGGGCGGGGAACGGCTTCATCGGCCACCAGTTCTTCTTCCTGCACGGCGCGCCCGACACGTTCGGCTCGACGGGCATCGCACTGCCGGCGTTCTTCCTCTTCCAGTACGCCTTCGCCGACACGTGCTCGACCATCACGTCGGGCGCCATGATCGGCCGCTGCGGCTTCTGGGGCGACCTCATGTACTCGGTGGGCGTCTCGGGCTTCATCTACCCGATCCTCGGCCACTGGGCGTGGGGTCCGGACGGCTGGCTCAACACGATCCACCCGGCCGCGTTCCACGACTTCGCCGGCTCGACGGTCGTCCACACGATCGGCGGCTTCATCTCGCTCGCCGGCGCGATCGTCCTCGGTCCGCGCCTCGGCCGTAAGTTCAAGCGCGACGGCGGCGGCCCCATGCCGGGCCACGACATGACCATCGCGGCCGTCGGCGGCGTCATCCTCTGGTTCGGGTGGTACGGCTTCAACCCGGGCTCGACCCTCTCGGCCATGGACATCCAGGGCATCGGCCGCGTCGCGGCGAACACGACCCTCGCGGCCTGCGCGGGCGGCCTCTCGGCCATGTTCTGGATGTACCCGCGGAACAAGGTGTGGGACTGCGGCATGACGATCAACGGCTTCCTCGCCGGCCTCGTCGCCATCACCTGCCCCTGCTACTGGGTCTCGCCCTTCGGCGCGATCATGATCGGCGCCATCTCGGGTCCGGTCTGCGCGCTCACGGTCGACCTGCTCGAGTACCTCCGGGTCGACGACCCGGTCGGCGCGGTCGCCGTCCACGGCGCCTGCGGCATCTGGGGAACGCTCTCGCTCGGCCTCTTCGCGACCGGTCAGTACGGCGCGCCGACGCCGACGGGCGCGGACACCTCGGCCGGCGCGCTCGTCCAGGGCCTCTTCTACGGCGGCGGCGCCAACCAGCTCATCGCTCAGGCGATCGGCTCGGCGGTCGTGACCGTCGGGACGTTCGTCATCGCGATGGGGCTCATGTACCTCACGAAGTTCACCATCGGCCTCCGCGTCTCGAAGGACGGCGAGCTCGAAGGCCTCGACCTGCACGAGCACGGCGGCGGCGCCTACCCGGAGCAGCTGGGCGGCATCATCGGCGCTCACGCGGCCATGTCGTCGGCCGAGTCGGCCGGGGCGGCGGTTCCCGCGAAGGCGTACTAACCAAGACAGGATCGAAACCAATCAGAAACACTCTTTAGCCTAGAGTTGCCGAGAGCCTGCGGGCTCTCGGCGAAGCGCCGGACGAATCGGAGCCGACGTTTCGCTGAGAGCCCGCGACACGAGAAGGACTCCACCGGGAATGGCGAGGCACAGCGCGAAGACGAACCGAGCGACGACGGCGACGCCGACGAGGCGAGCCGCGGTCCTCGAGCGCTGCGGCTCCCGGTGGTGCGCGGGTTACGAAGTGACGGTGAAGATCGACCCAACTGCAGCCAGCATCCTCGGGCGTACAACCGCCCGCGAGGAACAGGGGAGCGCGAATGAAAAAAATCGAAGCCATCATCAAGCCCTTCAAGCTCGACGAGGTCCGTGATCGCCTGCGCGAGGCGGGCGTCTCGGGCATGACCGTCTACGAGGTCAAGGGGTTCGGCCGCACGGGCGGCAAGTCCGAGGTCTATCGCGGCTCGGCGTACGTCGTCGACTTCGTGCCCAAGATCCGCATCGAGGTGGTCGTGGCCGACCAGCTGGCCGGCGACGTGGTCGCCGCCATCAGCACCGCCGCCAAGACCGGCAAGATCGGCGACGGCAAGATCTTCGTGACCACCGTCGAGGAGGCCATCCGCATCCGCACGGGCGAGAAGGGCAACGACGCGATTTAGGCGCGTCGCGCGCCTGATGGCCGGCGCCATGGGCGTCTGATCGGAGACATGCACGGTCTCCATTCTTGGCTCGTGGCGTCAGGCATCTTCTATATGGCGCTCGGTTGCTCGTCGACGCCGGCGCACAAGGCCGTCGACGCCTCGGGCGCCGCAGGCGCGGCCGCGGGCACGCCGGGCGCGGCGGGGTCCAGCGCCGCGGGCGTGGGCGGCGGCGCGGGCATGACCGGCGCCGCCGGTTCGAGCGTCGCCGGCGCGTCCGGCGGCAGTGGCGGGAGCGGAGGCGCCTCGGGCGCCCCGGTCGACGCGGGCAGCGACACCGCGGGGGACGCGCCGCGCGAGACCTCCGGGGGGGACGCTCCCGCCGCATGCACGACGCAGGGCACGGAGCTCTGCGAGGACTTCGAGAGCGGCTCCATCGATCCGAAGGTCTGGACGCAGCACGCGACGACGGGCACGTCGCTCACCGTCGACGGGATGCACGTCCACGGCGGCGCGCACGCGCTGCACGTCAAGATGGTCGCGGGCGGGCAGGGCACGGCGCAGATCGCCGACGCCGTGACGTTCCCCGCGAAGAACAACACGTTCTACACGCGCGCCTGGATCTACTTCAGCCCCGACCTCCCGGCCGATCACATGGGCGGCTACCACATGGCGTACCTGCTCGCGACGGGGAACAACGATCTCGGCTTCGTCGAGGCGGGCCTCGGCTCCGCCGGCAACAAGCAGTACCTCGGCTACTCGGAGTACTACGGCGCTGGGCCCGACGTGCACCAGCACGGCGCGACGTTCACCGAGTTCGGCCCCGACTCGCCCACGATGATCGTCCCGCAGCAGTGGATCTGCCTCGAGCTCATGCAGGGCGGCGACGCGACGACGACGCACCGGCGCATCTGGGTCGACGGCAAGGAGCTGCCCGAGCAGGTGAGCGACTTCTCGGATCGGAAGCCGCCGCAGTTCTCGCTCATGTCGATCGGCGTCCTGCAATACCACCCGTCGCCCCTCCTCACCGACGTCTGGATCGACGACATCCGCGTGAGCAGCGCCCGCATAGGCTGCAACTAGACCTCGCGCGAGTCTGAAGGCTCGCCTATCGTGGCCGGGTGAGCCGGCTCGTCGCACTCGCGATCGTCCTCCTCGCGGCGCCGCCCGCGCGCGCGCAGCTCGAGCCGTCGGTCGTCGATCTCGAGCTCTCGCGCAACGGCTCGGGGACGGCGTGGCAGCCCGAGACGACGCCTCACGCGGCGATCCACGGCACGGCGGCCGGCCTCGAGCTCATGTTCCACGAGTCGCTCTTCGCCGGCTACGACTATCAGTCCGGCCCGCGCGGAGACCAGGAGCCCATCGGCGTCGGCTGGGTCATGGGCATGGCGCGCAAGCGCTTCAGCACCGGCAGCCTGCTCGCGCGCGCGATGCTGAGCCCCGAGGCGTGGACCGTCGGCTACCGCGACGGCGGCTACCCGCTGCTGTTGCAGACCGGCGAGACCTATCGGGACGCTCCGCTCCACGACCGCCAGCACCCGCACGATCTGTTCATGGAGCTCGCGCTCCTCTACACGCAGGAGCTCACGGACGGGCTCGCCGTGCAGCTCTACGCGGCACCCTCGGGCGAGCCGGCGCTCGGGCCCATCGCGTTCCCGCACCGCTGGTCGGCCAGCGCCGATCCGATGGCGACGCTCTCGCATCACTGGCAGGACTCGACGCACATCTCGTTCGGCGTCCTCACGGCGGGCGTGATCTGGCGGGGCGTGAAGGTCGAGGGCTCGTGGTTCAACGGGCGCGAGCCCGACGAGAAGCGCTACGACTTCGACTTCCACCCGTTCGACTCGTATGCGGCGCGCGTGTCGGTCGCGCCCGCGCCGTCTTGGTCGGCGCAGGCCTCGTACGGCTACCTGAAGAGCCCCGAGTCGCTGCGGCCGGGCGTCGCCGTCCAGCGCTACACGGCGTCGGTCACGTACGACCACGCGCTCGGTGCCGAGGGTCATTGGGCGGCGCTCGGGTCCTTCGGCGCCAACGACGAGAGCGGCGAGGCCTTCGCCGCCTCGGGTCTCGTCGAGGCGAACGTCGACCTCGACGGCCGCAACGTCCTCTTCGGGCGCGTCGAGGTCGTGCAGAAGTCCGGAGACGATCTCGTGTTGCCGTCGCTGGTCTCGGCGAGCCACTACCTGCTCGCGGCGTTCAACCTCGGCTACCTCCGCAACCTCCCGCGCCTGGGCGCGTTCCTGCCCGGCGTGGGCGCGCGCGGGACGCTGAACCTCGTCCCGGGCGCGCTCGAGCCCTTCTACGGCTCACGGACACCGTTCGGCCTCGTCGCCTACCTTCGCCTCGCGATCGCGCCGATGTCGCACGCCGGGCACATGCACCACATGGACGGCATGGACATGCCCGACATGGACATGTCGCACTAGCGGTTGCGCGCGTAGCGACTAGCGGGGGATCTTCAGCGTCGACGCGAACGCCGGCGTGAGGGGCACCGGCAGATCGATGCCGTTCGCGTGCACATCGAACGCGACGATCGCCCAGTACTGGTCGGGTGACAGCGTGCCCGCCTTCTTTGGGGGCATGTAGGCGACCGCGAAGTTCGCGACGTTGGCCACGGTCACGAACTGCTCCTTACGAAACTGGCGGTCGGCCGGCGGGTCGAGCGGCAGCGCGCCCTCCTTGAGGCCGACGAGGCGCGGCGCCTTGCCACCCTGGCCGGAGTCGCCGTGGCAGCTCGCGCAGTTCTGCGCGTAGAGCGTCGCGCCCGTTGCGACTTGCTCGGCGAACGACGTCGGCGCCCCCGCCGACGGCGCGGACGTCGAAGACGTCGTGGCGCAGCCGGCCGCGGCCAGGGCCAGCGAAACGAGGGTGACGTGAAGCGAACGTGAAAGGGTCATCGGTCTCCTCCAAGGACGGCGCGGGAGTGCGCCCGCGGAATGGAGTGCCGAGCAGGGCGAAGGTGACGGCGGTCGGACGAATATCAGTGCCGGCCCGACGCGGGCGTCTTCAGACGTTCGAGGGCAAACGCGAGAGGACCGCGGCGACGACCCGATCGCAGCGCTGGGCGCCGAAGGCGTAGGTCTCGTCGAGCTGGGCGCCGATGCGCTCCTCGAGCTCGGCGCGCAGCAGCGCGCGGGCCCGGTGCAGGCGCGTCTTCACGACCTCCTCGGCGACGTCGAGGACCGACGCCGTCTCGGCGACGCCGAGGCCGTCGATCTGGCGGAGCATGAGCACGGCGCGGTAGATGTCCGGCAAGCGATCGATCGCGCCTTCGAGGACGCGGGCGAGCTCTCGATCGGCGACGGCCCTCTCGGGATCGGGGGCGGGGGTGCGGGGGGCGTCGTTCTCCTTCATGCGTCCCTCGTTGCTGGCCTCGGCTTCGATCGAGACGAACCGCTTGCGCCGGCGCACGCGCGCGAGCGCCTCGTTGTAGGCGATGCGGCAGAGCCAGGTCGACCACCGCGCCGCGCCGTGAAACTGGTGGAGGTGGGTGAACGCCGAGACGTAGGCCTCCTGCATCGCGTCCTCGACCTCGGCGCCATCGCGCAGCACGGAGCGGATCGTGCGGTAGACGCGCCGATTGTTCCGCCTCATGAGGAGCTCGAAGGCCGTCCGGTCGCCGCCGCGTGCCCTGAGCGCGAGGTCCTCGTCGGTGGGGTCCGGCGCGGCTGCGGGCGGCTGCGCGGCGTCCGGGAGGGAGGGCTCGGTCGAGTTGGCCATCGCTTCAATTGGTATGAGCCGCGCGGGGGACGAAGGTGACAGAAAAAAGTGGCCCCCTGGAACGCCACGGCCCGGTGGGCCGCGCCGGGTGGGTGGAAAACGCCACGGTGGCCCCGCCGGATCGGGGCCCAGGACGCGCCGCGGCCGAGCCTTTCGAATGAAACCTTGGCGTGCCGATTGCTGTTCGACCGTTTTGATGCGTTCGGGACCCGTGCTCGCCTCTTACGACGACTTCGCCGCCGCCCTCGTTGCGGACGGCATCGTCAAGGATCCGTGGGTCGACGGCGCGCCGCGCTTTCGCATGACGCCCGTGCTGCTCGATCGCCCGACCCAGGCCTCGCTCTATGCGGCCGCCGAGGCGGTCGCGGCCGTGCATGCCGTGGGCGCCGAGCTGTGCGCGCGGGAGCCCGCGCTCGTCGCGCGCGCCTTCGACCTGCCGCCCAGCTACGAGCGCATGTGGCGGGCCAGCGCGCCCGCGTGGCACGGCATCGCGCGCGCCGACGTGTTCCTGACGGCGGAGGGGCCGCGCGTGTGCGAGCTGAACTCCGACACGCCCAGCGGGGAGCCGGAGGCCGTCACGCTCAACCGCCTCGTGGACGGCGCGGGCGCGAGCGCCTTCGACGATCCCAACTGCCGCCTCGGGGACGCCGTGTTCGAGATGGTCCGCGCCGTCGCGCCGCCCGGCCCGCTCACCATCGGCATCGTTTATCCGACGGAGATCACCGAGGACCTGTCCGTCATCGAGCTCTACGCGCGGTGGTTCGAGGAGCGTGGCGCGCGCGTCGTGCTGGGCTCGCCCTTCAACCTGCGGCCCGACGGGCGCGGCGGGGTCGCGATGTTCGGGGTGTCGTGCAGCGTCGTCTGGCGCCACTACAAGACCGATTGGTGGGGCGAGCGTCGCACGGTCTGGCGGTCCGAGGACCCGTACACCGACGCGGCGCCGCTCGACGACCTGCTGGACGGGCTCGCGGCCGCCGTCGCGCGTGGACGCGTGGCGGTCGTGAACCCGTTCGGCGCGGTGCTCACGCAGAACAAACGGATGATGGCGCTCCTCTGGGAGGAGCTGCCGCGGCTTCCCCACTGGGCACGCCGGCTCGTGAGGCGTTATCTCCCCCCCACGGCGCGGCTCGAGACGCTCGAGCCGGCCCGCCTCCGCGCCGAGCGCGCCCAGTGGGTCCTGAAGTCGGACTACGGCTGCGAGGGCGAGGAGGTCGTCATCGGCGCCGAGACCAGCGCCGCGGCGTGGGCGCGCGTGCTCGACGACGTCATCCCGCGCCGCTGGATCGCGCAGCGGCGATTCGTCCCGTTGCGCAACGCCGCGGGCGAGGTCGCGAACTACGGCGTGTACGTGGTCGGAGGCCGCGCCGCGGGGCTGTTCACGCGGCTCCAGGTCGGCGCGACGGATCGGTGCGCCGTCACCGCCCCCACGATCGTGAGGCTCGCGTGAGCCGGCCGCGCATGGCGGCCTGGTGGCGCGCGTCGCTGCGCGCGCGCTCGCTGCTGGACGTCCTGCGCGGCTTCTCCCCCGTGGTGCCCATCGCCGGCGCCGGGCTGGTGCTGGGCGGGTGCGGCGAGGTCCTCTCGCAGCAGGAGCCGGACGAGCCGGGCGCGGCGCTCGAGGACCAGCGCAACCTCGGCTGGGACGTCGGCGCCGAGAACCAGCCGCTCGCGTTCGAGGGCGCGCAGCCCGTCGACGTCTCGGGGAGCGTCGCGTGGCGCGAGGCCATGCCGAACCTCGCGACCAGCCTCTCGCCCGCGAGCGCGCGGTGGTGGCCCTACTACGCGCCCGCACTGTTCCAGTCCCTCGAGGCGCCGAGGAGCGCGGGCCTGCGCTTCGCGATGCAGCCGATCTTCACGCCCGAGATGGCGCTCGCGCACCGGCGCGGCGAGGCCTTGCTCTCGCTGCTGCAGGGCGCGAACGGCTGCCGCTCCGACGTCGCGCTCGTGCTCGATCTGCCCGGGCCCGAGTCGGTGGCCGTGGCCGCCGCGCTCGCGCCGTGCCTCGACCCGGTGTTCGTCTTCGACAACTGGCCGCACCCGCGCGGCGTCGTGCCCGCGCAGTCGACGCTGGGCGCGGCGCTGTACTTCCTGCCGTCGTTCGAGCGCGACCGGGGGAACCGCGTGCGCGCGGCGCGCGAGGCTCCGCCGCTGTTCGTGCTCGATCGCGGGCGGCTCGCGCCGTACGGCGCCGATCCCACGCTCTTCGACAACCGCTACTTCGCGTCGTTGCCGCCGCGCGAGGCGCTCGACGCCGCGGGGATCCGCCACGTCCTCTACGTCACGCCCGACGACACGATCAGGTTCGAGGCGGACGACCTCAACGACGATCTCGTCGCGATCTCCGACGGCGGGGTCGACGTCAGGATGCTCGCGCTCTCGGACTTTTCCGAGACGCCGCTCGCGGGCTGGCCGGTCGACCCCGCGTGCCCGGCGGGTGTGGTGGCGCCGGGCGCGGGCCTCTACTTCGGCGGCTCGGCGGGCGCGCACGCCTGCTTCTCGTTCTGGTACGGCTGGCAGCTGCCCGCGCCGGGCGTGGTCGTGCCGTCGTATCCGCGGGCTGGGCTGCCGCCGCCGCTCTACGGGCGCGTCCACTTCCGCCCCGTCGCGCGCCCGAGCTTCGCGGGGCCGGCGCACGTGAGCGGCTGGCGCACGGGCGTCTTCGGCCATTCGCGCAGCGGGTCGCTGGGCCGCATCCACTCCGGCGGCTGGGGCTGACGGGCGCTCGGGGCGGTGCATCGACATAAACGCGTCTGCGACGTGCGAAGCGCCCTGGCGAGTTGACAGCCGCGCCTCGGTCCGCGAGCCTTGCGACCCGTTGCTCGTCGATCGCTCGGAGGCTGCCATGCGTCATGTCACTCGCCAGTCGAGGAGGTCTCTCTTCTGCGCGGTCGCGCTCGCGGGGGCGCTCGCCGCGTGCAGCAGCAGCCCGAAAGGCGGCGGCGTCTCGGGCGCCGCGGGGAGCGCGACGGGGGCCGCGGGCGCGACGACGGGTGCGGCGGGCGCGACGGGGGCGGCGGGCGCCACGACGGGCGCCGCCGGCACGACGACGGGCGCCGCCGGTGCCGCCGCGGGCGGATCGACCGGGAGCGCGGGCGCGACGGGTGCGGCGGGCGCGACGGCCGGAGCCGCGGGCGCGGGCGGGCAGACGGGCGCCGCGGGCGCGGGCGGCGCCGCGGGTGTGCACCCGATCGTGAAGGGCTCGCTCACGTTCACGCGCACGACGCTGCACCTCCTCAACTACGCCGAGGCCATGGGCATCGGTGACTTCAACAAGGACGGCGCGCCCGACGTGCACTCGGGGCCGTTCTGGTGGGAGGGGCCCGACTTCACGAAGAAGCACCAGTATTTTCCGCCGCCGGCCAACAACGCCTACACGGACAAGACGCTCGGCGACTGGGCCGACTACGAGTACGACGTCGACGGCGACGGCTGGCTGGACAGCATCAACATCATGCGGCCCGGCACGCCGAGCTACTGGTACAAGAACCCGGGCAAGCCGGGGCTCGACGCCGACATCTCGACGTGGGTGCAGACCGAGCTCGGCACGCTCGTGATGGAGCAGTCGGCCTTCACCGACCTCACGGGTGAGGGCAAGCCGGAGCTGGTGGGCGCGATCGAGGGAAAGACCGGCTGGTTCGACATGAAGCCGAGCGGGCCGTGGACCTTCAACGCCGTCGGCGTCACGGGCGCGACCGTCGCGTACGCGTGGTGGCACGGCATCGGCACGGGTGATCTCGACGGCGACGGCAAGACCGACCTCATCCAGGACACGGGCTGGTACTCGCGGCCCGCCGCCGGCCCCCGCTCAGGGGTCTGGACCAGCCACGCGCAGAAGTTCAAGGACCCGACGCTCGTCGACGATCAGGGGCCGAGCCAGATGTACGGCTACGACGTCGACGGCGACGGCGACCAGGACGTCGTGACCGCGCTGAACGCGCACGGCTACGGCGTCGCCTGGTTCGAGAACAAGAACGGCGCGTGGATCCAGCACGTCATCGTGGGCGGCGCCGGCTCGATGGCCACGAACGCGGGCATGATCGCGCCGTTCTCGCAGCCGCACGCGCTGCTGCTCGCCGACATCGACGGCGACGGCCTCAAGGACATCGTCACGGGCAAGAGCTTCTACGCGCACCCGCCGGGCATGGGCGATCCCGACGCGGACGGCACGCCCCTGTTCTACGTCTTCAAGCTCGTGCGCGGCGCCGGCGGCGTGACCTTCGAGCCGCACCTCGTCGACTCGGTCGAGGGGCTCGGCCGCAGCTTCACGGCGGGCGATCTCAACAACGACGGCAAGATCGACATCGCCGTCGCGAGCAAGCACGGCGCGTTCATCTTCTTCCAGCAGTAGCTGGGCGCTACGCTTCGATCGGGCTGCAGCTGGTGGTCGACAGACCGCCGCCGCCGCCCACGGACGTGACGTTCGTGCCCGCGGCGCGCATCACGCTGAGCAGCACGTTGCTCGTGCTCTCGGTGCCGGACGGCGAGCGGTAGTGGATGCCGGGGTACTTGAAGTAGCCGCCGCCCTTGCCCGCGACGAGGATGGGGTAGTCGCGGATGTCGTGGAAGCGTCCGTCGGACGTGTCCGTGCTGGCGAGGATGGCCGTGTTGTCGAGGACGTTGCCGGCGCCCTCGGGCACGCTCTTCAGCGAGACGAGCAGCTGCGCGAAGCACTGCATCGTGAAGACGGTCGAGGCCTGCACGCCCGGCTGGTCGCCCGGCTCGTCGTGCGTGAGCTGGTGGTGGCCCTCGGTGAGGTTCACCTCCCAGTACACGGTGCTGGCGGTGCTGCCCGAGAACATCATCGAGAACACGCGCGTCTGGTTGCACGCGAGCGCGATGGCCAGCAGGTCGCTCATCGCCTTCGTCTTCTCGGCGATCTGCTCCTTGCCGTTCATGTCGGGGAAGCTGCCCGGGTTCGTGGGCGCCGTGCACGACATCGCGACCTGCATCGGCTGCGCCGCCGCCGCGAGGCGGTTCTCGAGGTCGCGGATGCCCGACGCGTGCAGGTCGAGGCGCGCCTTGTCGGCCGTGCCGACGCGCGTGCGCACCTTCATGAGATCGCCCAGCACGGCGTCGAGCACGCTCTTGCGATAGCCGAGCGTGGCGTCCACCATCGGCGTCCCGCCTCCCGCGGGCGGCTTGAACGTGCCGAAGACGCGCGCGAACAGCTTCGACGGATCGTACTCGGGTGGGTTCGGGCTGTCGGGGCCGCTGTGCGAGAGGTAGTGCAGCGTCGTGCCCTCGTTGCCGTTCACGCGGTTCGAGATGCCGAGCTCGAGCGACGGGAACTGCGACGAGGTGCCGATGATCTTCGCGGCGACCTGGTCGATGCTGGGCATCGAGAAGGTCGAGCGGTAGGGCGCGCCGCCCGCGGGCTGGGAGACGAGCGGGGCGCCCGAGAGGATGCCCACCGTGCCCGAGTGGTGGCCGCGCTCGTCGCCCGACGTGATGGTCGTGCCCGAGACGACGTTGACGTAGCTGTTCACGCCCGCCGTGAAGAGCGGCATGAGCGAAGGCGTCGCGGCCCAGCCGGCGCCGGTGGCGGTCGGCGTCCAGCGGTCCGGCTTGACGCCGTTGCCCCAGAAGAAGATGCCGAGGCGCTTCGGGATGGCCGTGCCGTCGGCGTAGGCGTCGCCGTTGCCGTTGAACATGGACTCGAGGGGCGGCAAGGCCACGGAGATGCCGAGACCTCCCAGGGCCCCGCGCAAAACGCTCCGTCGACTGATTCGTCTCCGCATGACGGCCTCCAGCTCCCGATCCTGGCGGCCAATCTAGCCGGGGGAGCCCGGTCCAGGCGTGCATCCGAGGGGGCTCCGGTGCCCCCGGGCCGGAGGCCCGAGGCCTATAAACGAGGCGTTCGAGGTCCGTGGGCCACGGTCCTCCTACCTTGGGAGGCGAAAACGATGAAGCGCGACGCGGAGCGGGCAGGCCGAAGCGTGGCGACGCACGTCGCGTGGCTCGCCGTGGCGGCGCTCGCCACGGCGGCGTGCACCGCGGGCGGCCGTGGAAGCGCGACCGGCGGTCCGGGCAGCGGTACGGGCAACGCGACGGGCACGGGCGGCACCGGCGTCTCGGGCGGCGCGGGCGGCTCCGGCACGGCCGGCGGCGCGGCGCCCGGCGTGTTCGCGCCCGCGTCGGGCGCGCTGCGCCGGCTCACGACGGTTCAA
>Ga0265339_10000993_pt1 | contig 21747 bp, 16 predicted proteins | sample 4CB219metaG_FD_202085 | JGI IMG/M metagenome (GOLD analysis project Ga0265339, IMG submission 202085) | Rhizosphere microbial communities from Carex aquatilis grown in University of Washington, Seatle, WA, United States - 4-CB2-19 metaG | ecosystem: Host-associated > Plants > Roots >... | reverse complement strand
GAAGCTATCGGTCTCGATCAGGTCGGCGCCGGCCTTGAGATAGTCCTCGTGCACACGGCGGATGGCGTCTGGTTTGCTGAGCACCAAGTGCTCGTTGCAGCCTTCGAGATCCTCGCCGCCGAAGTCGTCGGCGGTCAGGTCCATGGCCTGCAGGGCCGTGCCGGTGGCCCCGTCGAGGACGAGGATGCGCTCTTGAATCGCTTGCTGAAGCGCCTGTTGGCGCTGATTCGCGTCGGCCATGACCGTTGAGCTGTAGTCGATGCGCCGCGGCATTCCAAACACCTTCGGCCGCCGGCCGCACGGCCTGTTTCGCCGCCCGTGCGTACGGTGGCCGCGCCGCAGGCTCGTGCCGCTTGCACTGCTCGTCAGATCCAGCTGGGGTGGAGCGATGCGTGGACTCTTACTGGCGTGTGCCCTGATTTCGTGGCTGTCGACGAACGCGTCGGCGCAGTGTTGCGGCGACTGCGGCGGCGACGGTCAGGTAACGATCGATGATCTGGTGACCGCCGTGCGCAACGCGCTCGACGGCTGCAGCGACGCGACGCCGACGCCCACCGCCGTTCCCTCCGGGACGCCGACGAATCCAGCGACGCCGACGCGCACGCCGGTGCGTTGTACGCGCGACTTCAGCGACACCAGCAACACGTGTCTGTTCAACGGCAACTTCAACCTCGGTTGCGGCAAGGCGCTGAATGCGTCGTTCGCGGTCGATGGATCGCTGGTGGTGGTGTCGATCGCCACCCAGACCAATCCGTCGATCGTAAGCTTCGCCGCCCAGCGAGACAGTGACACGCACGCGCATCTGACGGGCTGGTCGTCGAACAATTTTCAGACGACCCACGTGACGGCCGGCAGTGTCGATTTGGCCGGTGGCGGGACGCAGTTGATCGTGTTCCCCAACGACTCGCCGTTCATGATCCTCAGCTGCAACTTCGTGCAGTATGTCGGCGACTTCGTGAACCCGCGCTCGGCCAGCCAGGCGGACGGCTCGGACGGCATCGACTTCGGTAGGGTGCGGGCTTGGAGCGAGCGACCGCCGCCGGAGCTGACCGAGCTGGCCGACCAGTAGGACCGCTGACGCTGCGGCGTGACCGCAGCGCCGCGCCGATCCGCGATTCGCCGGCGCGCGCGCGTGTCGGCGAGCATCGACGGATCGACGGTGTGTCGGGCGCGGTGGCCCAACCCGTCGATGCCGCATGGCGATGCGCACACCGCCCTGCACGCCACGTCGGCGCAGAGGCTGGCAGGTCCTGTGCGACATGAGATTCGAGTAGATGCTGCGGGCGCTGCGTGACATGATGCGCCGCGCGTTGCGCGCCACCGACGACTGAGCGCAGCGGACATGATGGAGACCGACAGGGGCGCGACTGAGCCGGCGACGGGCTATCTCGCCGAAGTCCTCGGCGAGGCGCAACGTCTGCTCGACGCCGGGGCGACCGACACGGCGGTCGACCTGCTCGACGCCAACATCGCCCGTGCCCGTGAGGCCCTGGCGTTCCGCCCGCAGGGAATCCTGCAGCGCGCCCTCGGCGACCTGCATCGCATCGGCGGCAATTTCGAGGCTGCCTGTGCGCAGTACGACCAGGCGGTGGCGGCGCTACACGAAGCGGGTGACGCTGCGACCGAAGCCGACGCGCTGTTGCGCCGCGGCGACGCGCAGCGCGCGCTGCAGCGCATTGGTGCGGCGACGCAGAGCTATAGCGCCGCGGTGGCCCTGCTCGACACGCTCGACGACGCGCGCGGCGCGGCGCACGGCGAGTTCTTGCTCGCCGGTATGGCCAGCGGCGTGCATCGCGAGATCGCCGAGCAGCACTACACGCGCGCCGTCGAGCTGTACGAAGAGGCGGCGCTGCATCCGCGGCCCGACGACCCGACGGGTGACGATGCCGCCGCGCTGCCTGAGGCGGTGAACGATCCGCGACTCGTCGATTCACGTACGATGGCGGCGGTTGCGCAGCGCGACTTGGAGCGCTTGCGCAGCGGGCCGGTGCAGCCGCCGCCGTCCGACGCGGTGGTCTCGCCGGCGGCTGCGGCGCCGACGGCGGTGTATGCGCCATCGCCGCGCGCGACGCGGGTTAATGCGCCGGTTGCCGGCGCGACCGCATCGGCGATCGATCCGCAAACCTTCTTGCTCCTGGGCGCGCTGCTGTTCGGCATCTGCGGTCTGGTGTGGTTGGCGCTGCAATGGAGCGAGAATGCCTGGTTGATCACCGGCGTGCTGATCGTGGTCGCCGTCGGCACCACCCTGGCCCTCGTACAGGGCTCGGAGCGGATGTCCCTGTATCTGAAGCTCGCCACCGCCGGCGTCGCCGGGACCCTCATGCTGGCCAGCGGTGCGTTACCGAGCCTGCAGTCGAATCCAGCGGACTCGTTGGCGCCGGCCCCTCCGCCCCTGCCGCTACCCCGTGCCGCGGTGTCGGCGCCGACATCGACCGCGGTGCAGCGCGCCGCACTGGCCGAGGCGCTGCAGGCCGCCGAGGCCGACGGCGACGTCCGCCGGCAAGCCGACGTGTTGCGCGACGCCGGTGAGCTCGAGCGCGACGACGAGCAACCGCAGCAGGCACTGGAGCTCTGGACGCGCGCCTTCGATCTCTACGCCGCGGCGGCTCAATCGGCGCCGGCGGCAGCGGTCGCGGTGCAGCTCGGGGATGCATTCATGCACACGCAACGCCCAGAGCCGGCGCGCCAGCGCTTTGATGCCGCGGCGCGCCTGTACCGCGAGGTGCGCGACGCGCCGGGCTATGGCCATGCGGTGCGACGACGCGGCGATGCTGAAGCCGCGTTGCAGCGCTGGCCCGATGCGCAGGCGTCCTACGGCGACGCACTCACCTTGGCGCAGCGCCTCGCCGACCCGAACGGCGAGATCCGCTTGACTGTGCGGCTGGCCGCGACCCAGCAGGCGCTCGGACACACGCCCGAGGCGCGCGCGCTGCTCGACAAGGCGCTGCGCTTGTCGAACGACGCCGGGACGCCCATGCAGGCGCGCGTCTGGCTGGCGGTGGCCAATTTCGAAGCCTCGCTCGACCGCGACGGTCCGGCGCTACGCGCCTACGAGCGCGCCGTGACGCTGGCCGGCGCGGCACGCGACGCGCGCCTGGAGGCACGCGCCTTTCGCAGCCGCGGCGACTACGAGCGCCGGCGCGGCAAGCTGGCCATCGCGCGCGGGACCTACGAGGTTGCCATCCGTCTCGCACACGCGCGCGACGAGCCGAGCGCCGAGGCGCTGTGCCGCGTGCATGCCGCCGAGCTCGCTATCCAGATGCGCGACTTCGACACCGCCCGCGACCAGTACGCCGGCGCGCAGGCGCTGTACGAAGAACAGCCGCAGCTCGCCGGTGCGCCGCGCGTCGCCCTGGGCCTCGGCGATCTGGAGGCGAGCCTGAATCAGGCCGATGCGGCGCAGGCGCAGTATCTGCGCGGGCTCGATTTGGCGACGCGATCGAGCCATGTGGGGCTGCAGATCGATGCCCTCGAGCGCCTGACAAAACTGCTCTTGGCCAGCGAGCCGGCCGCGGCCGACGAGTATCTGCAACGTGCGGCGGCGCTGCGCGCCGAAGCATTCGGCAGCGCCGCGCCGCACGCCGCGGCCTGAGGGCGCGGCCGATCGGGGTCGACCTTCGGGTCGCGATCAGACGCCACCCCCGACCACCGCACCGCGGCCCGGGGGGCGTCTGACAAAGCGCAGTAACCGAGTGCGCCGGCGTCGTGTAGCGCGATCCGCAAAGCAAATGCGGTCTGGCGTGATGAAATCGATGTAGATCGACTGCCGATCTGCTGGCACCATGCCCGGGCTCGATCTGGGGGGATGCGATGGCGGGGTTGTCGGACGGTGGAGTCGGCCGAGAAATCGAGACGCTGGTGCGCGAGGCGCTCGCACTGGCCGCGACCGGGGACGTCGACGCGGGCTGCGCACAGCTGCAGCGCCGCCTGCGGCTGGCGTGCGACGCGGCGCAGCGGGGTTGCTGCAACGCGGGCTCGGCGACGTGCACGCGAGCGCCCAGCAGTTCGACGCGGCGCTGCGATACTATGAGCAGGCCGCCGCGTCGTTGGAGCCGGCCGGGGCGGAATGGGACGCCGCTGAGGCGCTGCTCGGCGCGGCCGCCATGCATGGCGCTCTGGCGCGCCCGCAGCAGGCGGCGCCGGTGTACCAGCTGGCCGCACGGCGCTTCGCGGCGCTCGATGATCCGTTTGCCGAAGCGCATTGCTTCTTTCATCTCGGCAGGCTGACCGACGCGGCACACCCGGACCGCGCGGAGCGGCACTATGCGCGCGCCGCGGCCCGCTATACGGAGGCGGGCGACCGCGCCGCCGGCGGCCTGCGGCTGGCCAATCCGCACCTGCCGAGCCACGTCGTCAATCCGCGTCGAGAAGACGCTTGGATCATGGCCAAAGTCGCCGAGCGCGAGATTGCCCGCCTGCACCCGGAATTGGACATTGCGACGCCGGAGTCGCCGCCGCGGCGCCCGCTCGAGGCGTCGGTGGTCGCCGGCGAGACAGCGAGAGCCGCGACGCCAGCCGCGGCGCTGCGCGCCGCCGCGCCGGGCTCGGCGAGCCGCGCCGCGGCCGGCTTGGCGGTGATCGCGCTCGTCTTCGGCGCCCTCGCCTTCGTCGCCGTGCCGTCGTTGGGTCACGCGTTGCTCGTCGTCCTAACTTGCTGGCGCGCAGCTATGACCTGTATCGCGCGACGTCCGACATGGCGCCGGCGGCGGCGGTGTCGACGTCGCTGGGCGATGTCCTGCTGATCACCCACCGGCCGGAGCCGGCGCGCCAGCGCTTCGATACGGCGCATACGCTCTACGCCGATCTGCACGACGACGCCGGCCGCACGCGCGCGCTGCGCAAGCGCGGCGACGCGGAAAGCGCCCTGCGGCGTTGGGTCGACGCGCACGCATCCTACAGCGAGGCATTGGCCCTCATGCAGCAGGTAGGTGACGTCGAGAGCCGCATCGATCTCACGCTGCGCCTGGCCGCCGTCGAAGGCGCGCTCGCCCATGCGGACGCGGCGCGTGCCCTGTTCAACGAGACGCAGCGCCTCGCGGCCGCGGGCGAGGCGGCGACGCAAGCGCGCGTCTGGCTGCAGGTCGCCGATTTCGAAGTGGCCGCCGCACAGAGCGGGTCGGCGCAACGCGCCTACGAGCGCGCCATCACGCTGGCCGGCGCGGCGCGCGACGGCGGACTGGAAGCGCGCGCGCTGCGTCACCGGGCGCGCTACGAACGGCAGATCGGGCGCGTCGAGACGGCGTGCGGTACCGTTGAGCTGGCGGTGCGCGCGGCGCGCGCCCGCTCGGCGAGCGCCGCCGAAGCGCTCAGCCATCTCGATGCGGCCGCAGTGGCGGCGCAGCTGCACGACGAGCAGGCCGCGCGCGATCAGTACGGCACCGCCCAGACGATCTACGCGCAGCAACGCCACTCGATCGGCGCGGCGCGCGTCGCACTCGGCTTGGGCGACCTGGAAGCCGGCATGGGGCGCAGCGAGGCGGCGCGCACCAGCTACGCCCTGGCGTTGCAGCTCGCGCGCGAAGCGGACCACGTCGGACTGCAGATCGACGCGCTCGACCGACTGACGCATTTGATGGCGACGCAAGACCAGCAGGGCGCTGGCGAGCTCGGGCAACGCGCCGAGGCATTGCGCCGCGAGGCCTTTGGAGCAGCGGCGCAGGGTGCCGCCTAGCCTACTGGCCCGTTCCGCGAAGTTCGGTGGCTATTTCGCTCACCGAACCGCTCCCGCCCTGTCGGATCCGCAGCCCTGGCTGCGACGATTGGCGCGCGCGCACGGCGTTGCTACAGCTCTCGCATGATCGGCCGGCGCCATGTCGCGCGAGATTGAGATCGCCGTCGCCGAACAGCTGTCGGTCGACGACTGCCGGCGGCTGATTCTCGCCAGCGAACCGTGGGTCACGCTCGGTTACGGCGAGGCGGAGGCGGTGCGCATCGCAGCCGGCTCCGCCGCCGAGCAGTTGCTCATCGCCTCCGCCGATGGCGGCGTCGTCGGCTTCGCGCTGTCGACGCCGGGCTTTCTGCTCGGCGAGTATCTCAAGCTGCTCGCGGTCGACGAGGCCTGTCGCGCGCGCGGCATCGGCCGATTGCTCATGCAAGCCCTGGAAGCGCGCGCGTTCGAGCGCTGGCCAAACGTCTACTTGTGCGTCTCCGACTTCAACCGCGCGGCGCGCGCCTTCTACTCGCGCATGGGCTACACCGAGATCGGAACTCTGCCCGACCTCTTCCTGCCGGGAAAGGGCGAGATCCTCATGCGCAAGACGATCGGCGCCTGGCGCAGCTTCCAGACGCGGGCCTGAGCGCGGCCGGCGCTGCCGGGCCGCCTCGCGATACCGACCGCTGACAGGTCACCGCGACGGTGGTAAGGCCCGGCGCGCGATGCAGAGACTGCAGCAAACGGGCGTGCTCTTGTGGCTGGCGGCGCGCCGCTTCTACGACGACCAATGCTTGGTGCGGGCCTCCGCGCTCGCCTACACGTCGCTGCTCTCGCTGGTGCCGCTGTTCGCCATCATGTTCGCGGTGCTGAAGGGGCTCGGGGTGCAGAATCGCCTCGAGCCGCTGCTGCTGTCGCGCCTGTCGCTCGATCAGGCGACCACCGACCAGATCATCGGCTACATCGACAAGGTGAACGTCGGCACGCTCGGCAGCATCGGTGCCGCGGCGCTGCTCTTCACCGTGATCAGCGTCCTCGGCACCATCGAGGCAAGCTTCAATCTCATCTGGCGCGTCGAGCGACAGCGCACCGTCTGGCGCAAAGTGACCGACTATCTCGGCGTGGTTCTCGTCACGCCGTTCATGCTGCTCGCCGGCGGCGCATTGACCTCGGCGGCGCAGGTCCAGTCGGTGCTCCAGTGGGTGACCAGCAACGGGTATCTCGGCGGCATCGCGGTGCGCCTCCTGGGACTGGCGCCGATCCTCATGAACGCCATCGCCCTCGGCGTGCTGTACGCGGTAATGCCCAACCGGCGGGCCGCTTGGCGCGCCATCGCGCCGAGCGCGCTGTTCGCCGGCGCGGCGTGGTTTCTGACCCAGGCGCTGTACCTGCAACTGCAAGTCGGCGTCGCCAACTACAACGCCATCTACGGCGCCATGGCGCAGTTGCCGGTGACGCTGGCGTGGCTCTACGTCAGCTGGGCGATCGTGCTGACCGGCGCCGAGCTGGCGGCGGTACTCGAGCTGGGCGGTGAGGCGGTCAGCGCGCGCGAGGCGCCGGTCGATCGCCGCGCCGTCGCCCTCGAGGTGCTGGTGCGCGCCGCGCGCGCCTTCAGCGGCGGCGAAGCCGCGCCGACGGCGCTCGGCGTGGCGCGCGCGCTGTATCTCGATCCAACCGTCGTACAGGAGACCGTCGCGGTGCTGCTGGAACGCGGTTGGCTCGCCGTCGAAGACACGGCGCAGCGACGCCTACTGCTGGCGCGCGCCGCGGCGAGCATCGATCTCGGCGAGCTGGTTGCGCTCGGGCCGCCGAGCTGGGTGCCGCAGCGCTGCGCCCCGGCAGTACAAGCGGCGTTGGTTGCGGCGGCGACGCAGGCGCAAGCCGGTCTGGCGGAGCTGCGGCTCGACGTCATCGCCGGCGCCGAATCGCCGCCGGCGGCGGCCGTGCCCGGACGCCGCTGACGCCCGCCGGAATTGCCGCGGCGAAGCGACCGTTCGGCTGTTCCCTGACCGCGCTTCGCTTAATCAATTGACAACATTCGAGCGCGCTGGGTAGCGTCCCTAATGGATCCGGTGCGTCTTGCGCGCCCGGGCCCGGGGGGACAGCCTGCGTGGGAGTCGCGCAGGCGCTGCGGATCACGTCGCCGACTCAGCGACCCAAGTGTTCGACGGAGTAGCGCGTCATGCGTCGATTGTTGCTGACCTCGTTGCTGTTGCTCTCGGTTCCGCTCGCCGCGCAGGCGGCCGACCAAACCATCCTCGGCAAACAGATCGCGGCCAAGGACCCGAGCTCGCCGCAAAAGCGCTCCGTGTTGCTGCAGGCGGATGAGCCGGCCAGCTCGAATACGATTGTCGGCGATCCGACGACGGGCGGCGCAACGCTGACGATCGCCTTGTATGGCGGCTCGGCGAGCGCTGAGACCTACACGCTCCCCGCAACGCTGAACGCCGCCGGCAAGCCTTTCTGGAAGGGCGACGCGATCAAGGGCTACACCTACAAGGACACCAAGGCGGAGAACGGTCCGGTCAAAGGTCTGCAGATCAAGAAGACCTCGAAAGGCGTCTTCAAGATCAAGGCGATTCTGACCGGCAAGACGGCCCCGCTGACGCTGGTACCGCCGAACGAAGGCATCGGCGGCTGCGGTCTGCTGTCGCTCGGCGGCGGCGACGACTACAGCGTTCGCTTCGGCGACGGCGACATCAAGAACAAGGGCGCGACCCAGTTCAAGATGTCGAAACCGACGACCGAGGGCAGCTGCCATCCGGAAGACAACGGCTTCGTCGACGCCGGCGAGCAATGCGACCCGGTCGGCTCGCCCTGCGGCGGCGGCGCGCTCTGCCAAGCGGACCACACCTGCCCGTGCGACTTCCTCGACACGGCCGACTGCCTGTTTCCGTTCCCCAGCGACTATCTGACCATCGCCGATCCGACCACCGACACCGGTCGGCGCGTGCACTTCGCCAGCGCGACGATGCCGCACAATGCGTCGATGGTCACGGTCACGCCGACCGACTACAACCTCAACGACGGCTTCAGCCCCGGCTCCACGATCCTGGTGAAGATCCCCAACGTCGACCTGGTGCAAACCGGCGTCGCGCCGGTCACCGACATCGCGCAGTCGCTGAACGGCAATACGCCGGTGGTCTTGGTCAACGCCTCGACGCTGGCGCATCAGCTCAGCTGGGTGGAGAAGGACTCCAACGCCACCAGCGCGGCGACGCAGGCGACGATCATCCATCCGGCGATCAACCTCGATCTCGGCGAGCGCTACATCGTGGCGCTGCGCAACATGAAGGACAGCAGCGGCGCGATCCTGCCGCCGTCTGCCGACTTCCTGGCCTACCGCGACGGCACGCCGACCGGCGATCCGGTGAAGGAGGCGCGCCGCCCGCACATGGAGGCGCTGTTCACCACCCTGGCCGCCGCGGGCGTCCCGCGTAGCGATCTCTATCTGGCCTGGGACTTCACCGTGGCCTCGCAGCGCAATCTGTCCGAGCGGCTGCTGTTCATGCGCGACGACGCGTTCTCGCGCTTGGGCACCAGCGCGCCAGCGTTCACGGTCGATTCGGTGACCGACGAAGTCGACAGCAAGATCTTCCGCAAGATCACCGGTACATTCCAGGTCGAGCGCTACGTCGACAGCACGACGCCGCCGGCGCGCTTTGCGCTCGATCCGAACGGCTTGCCGACGCACCAAGCCACCACACAGCCGGCCTCCTTCATCTGCCAGATCCCGCGTGCCGCGATGGCCAACGCCGCGGCGACCGCGGTGCCGGCACGCCCTTCGATTTACGGTCACGGCTTGCTCGGCTCGAACACGGAAGTCACCGGCGGCAACGTCGAGTCCATGTCGAACGAGCACAACTTCGTCTTCTGCGCCGCGAAGTGGATCGGCATGTCCGACGAAGATGTCCTCACCGCCGTCTCGATCCTGCAGGACATCTCGAAGTTCCCCGAGCTGACCGATCGATTGCAGCAGTCGATGATCAATCAGCTGTTCCTCGCCCGCTTGATGATCCATCCAGACGGCTTCGCGTCCAACGCCGCATTCCAAGACTTGTCCGGTAACTCGGTCATCGATCCGAGCGCGGTGTTCTACGACGGCAACAGCCAGGGCGGCATCTTCGGCGGCATGGTGATGACCATCGCGCAGGACATCACGCGCGGCGTGCTCGGCGTGCCGGGCATGAACTACTCGTTGCTGCTCACCCGCAGCACCGACTTCGCGACCTATTCCTCGATCCTCTATCCGGCCTACACCAACGAGCTGCAGCGCCCGTTGGTCCTGGCGCTGATTCAGATGCTGTGGGACCGCTCGGATCCCAGCGGTCTGTCGAGCCACATGACGACCGATCCGCTACCCAATACGCCGCAGCATCAGGTGTTGATGCACATCGCGTTCGGCGACCACCAGGTCTCCAACGTCGGCACGGAAGTCGAGGCGCGGACGATCGGCGCGTCGATCCATACGCCGGCGATCGCACCAGGCCGCAACCCGGACGTCACGCCGTACTACGGAATTCCGGCGATCCCGAGCTATCCATTCAACGGCTCGGCGCTGGTCGTCTGGGACAGCGGCGCGGCGCCGGCGCCGACCACCAACACCGCGCCGTCGACCGGCCCCGATCCGCACTCCGATCCGCGCAACTCGGTGAACGCGCGGACGCAGAAGTCCGAGTTCCTGAAGATCGGCGGAGCGGTGGTCGACGTGTGCTCCGGTCTCCCCTGCGTCGCCCCGTAAGGCTGACGCGAGCCATCAGCGGGAGCCGCACCGCTTGCGGGGCGGCTCCCGCTTCAACCTGCTGCGGCCGGTGTCGAGCGACACCGGCCGCAGCCATTTCCGCGCCGGGCGGCCCGAGCCGAATCGCGACGGCGCGCGACCATTGAAAGCAGCGCTATGACGAACATCGCCGGGCGACACGCCCTCATCACCGGTGGCGCCAGCGGCATCGGGCGTCTCACCGCCAAGAAGCTGGCGGCGCAAGGTGCGCGCGTGACGATCTGGGACATCAACCCGACCAGTCTGAGCGCTGTCGTGTCGGAGCTCGGAGCGGACGCACACGGCTTCGTCTGCGACGTCGCGAATCGCGAGCAGGTGTATGCCCGGGCCCGCGAGACGATCGCCGCTGCGGGCCCGGTCGATCTTCTCATCAACAATGCCGGCATCGTCAGCGGGCAGGACTTCTTGGATCTGCCGGATGACCGCATCGCCGCGACGTTCGACGTCAATGTCCTGGCCCTCTTCTGGGCCGGCAAGGCGTTTCTGCCGTCGATGATCGAGCGCAACGATGGTCACATCGTCACCATCGCATCGGCGTCGGGGCTGATCGGCGTCGCGCGCTTGGCCGACTACAGCGCCAGTAAATGGGCGGCCATCGGCTTCGACGAATCGCTGCGCGCCGAGCTGCGCCAGCGCGCGCCGGGCGTCATGACGACGGTGGTCTGTCCCTTCTACATCAACACCGGCATGTTCCGCGGCGTCCAATCGCGCTTTCCGTTTCTGTTGCCGATCCTCGAGGAAGACGCCGTCGCCGAGCGCATCGTGCATGCGATCCGCACCAACCGGCGTCGCTTGTCGCTGCCGCGCCTCGTGCACCTGCTGCCGGCGCTCCGCGTGCTGCCGATCGGCCTGTTCGACTGGATCGCCAACTTCCTCGGCGTCAATGTCTCGATGAAGGCGTTCGTCGGTCGCGCCGCGACGCCTGCGGTCGAGGCGGAGCACGAACGGCGCAGCGCCTAGCGCTGCGCCGCGCGCGATCGCGACAACGCCATCGGCTTTGCCGCGATCGTTGTTGCCGGGCTTCGCAGACGGCCGCGCTCCGCCCCGGCGACGGCTCGAGGTCACAGCGGCGCTGTGCGTGCGTGTCCGCTCCGTCCTCGATGCGGGTGGCGGACGCGCTGTTCACTCGGCGGGCTCGCTCTCGCAAGCCATATCCAACGCAGAACGCAGGGTGTATCGTTCAGCTGTCTGCGAGCCCGCGAACGCCTCCCGCGGGCGCCCCCGCACGCGTGAGGTCGAGCTTATGAGGTTCTATGACCCACGTCTCCTCCGCGCCGCTGCTGCTGGTCGAAAGTGACAAAGTCTCCCGCGCCGCGCTCGCTGAGCTGCTGCGGCGACGCCACCTCGTCAGCGAGGTCGAGAGCGGCGCCGCCGCCCTGCATCACCTGTCGCTCGGCGCGATGCCGTGCATGATCCTCTGCGTGCTGCGCGACGGCGACGACAGCGGCGGCTTTCGCATCGCCCAACAAGCCGACCCGCTCTGGAGCGCCGTCCCGACGGTCATGTTCTCGGCGCAATCCCAGAACCTGTCTGACGCCTTCGTCGATGCGCTGCTGACGCTGGCGGGGCGGCATTGCGAAACGCTGCAATGACGACGCGACGACGCGGCACGAGATTCTCGTCGTCGATGACGATCCGGAGCAGCGCGAACCGTTGGTGCTGCTGTTGATGGCGAACGGCTACCGTGCCGTCGCCGCGGCCAGCGGCCCAGCCGCGCTTGCGCTGCTACGCGACGGACTGCGGCCGTGTCTGATCGTGCTCGATATGATGATGCCCGGCATGTCCGGCGAAGAATTTCGACGGGCACAGCTGAGCGACCCCGCGATCGCCGACATCCCCGTCATTTTGTACTCGTCCGGGCATGAAATGAGCGATGCGGCGCGACGACTCGGCGTCAGCGGCCATGCGACCAAGCCGCGCCTACAGAAGCTACTCGGCCTCGTCGGCACACACTGCTGACGCGCTAGCTTTCTCGCACCCCTGCCCGTCGCTTGGCTGACGCCAAGCGCATGCGCAGGTCGTTGATGGCTTGCCGCGTCGCGGCGTCGCCGCCCATTGCGAGTGCGGCGTTCAACTCCGACTCCAGCTGCGCAACTTCCATCTCGATAGTCGGGAGATTCTTGGGTGGTTCTGCCATCTGCACCTCTTGCACGAATCGAGCGCTGAACAGCCGGGCGAGCGCCACCCCATCTTGGGAGGTGCAAGACCGGATGACCCCGCCCGTTTGCCTGAGGCTTACATTGGCACCGCGGCGACGTTGGGAGCCGAATGAGGCCGTTGTGCCGATATCTGGGAAGTGTACGAGATGGCGCCGAAGACCAACGCCGTCACCAGGGCAACCAATCCGAGCACGACATACGCCGGGCTCTCCGCATGTTGAACGTGGCTGGGCATAAACGGCTCAGCGCTCTTGGCGCGCGTAGTTGGCGACCACACTGCCGAAAGTCATGGTTGTCATCATCATCACCTCCGGGGCGAGAAACCAGGGCGCCGCGACGTCGGGTGATTCCATCGGGTCGGTGCGCCCCTGCCATCCTGGCATTTGGTTCGACCCCTTCGCGGGTGCTGCCGCAGCGGCCGTCCAAAGGAGCGGCTGGCGTCTTCGGAGTGTCATTGTCATGTGCGTTGATCTCCTCTCCTCACAACGCTGGGCCGATGCGCAGAAGATAGATAGGGGAGGGTCGGCGATTCTTTTGTGGACGCGTCGGCGCGATCGCTGTTGACTTGACCATTTTTCCGATCCGCCGACGGCAGCGGCAGACGCGATCTGCCGGACAACGCAGTCATGCGCGAACACGGCCTGCCGGACGCGCCGGCAACATTCGTCGATAGAGGGTGTCAGCGCGCCGCGCGCATCCAGACGACACGTCATGGCGTCCGATTGGCGGCGCGGAATCTGAATGCCGAGCCTGCGGCTGATGCTCTTGCGGGCCACGCGGTCACCGACACGCCGCGCGGTGTGGGCATCGGGGGCGGCGTGTCCTATGCGCGCGCTGCGCCCAGACGATCACGCGCCGCGCAGATAGTCGGCCAGGGTGCCCGGATCGTTCGCGGTTGCGACCGCGATGTCGCGCGTGATGCGCTTGGCGCGCACCAGATCGGCCAAGTGGCGCTCCAGCTGCAGCATGCCGTCGCCGCTGCCGGCCTGCAGTGCGTTGACGATCTGCGCCGTGCGTCCTTCGCGGATCAAGTTGGCGACGCCGTAGGTCACGCGCAGCAGCTCGACCGCTGCCAGACGGCCGCCGCCGTCCGCGCGCGGCAGCAGGCGCTGTGCGATGACGGCGCGCAACGCATCCGCCAGCTGGACACGAATCTGGCGCTGACGCTCGGGCGGGTACGTATCGACGATGCGCTCCACCGCCGACATCGCGGTGCGGCTGTGCAGACTGGCGAAGACGAGATGGCCGGTCTCCGCGGCGGTCAATGCCAAGCTGATCGTTTCGGCGTCGCGCATCTCGCCGACCAGGAGCAGGTCGGGATCTTCACGCAGTGCATCGCGCAACCCGGTGCCGAACGCGCCGACGTGCGTGCCGATCTCGCGCTGACGCACCAGGCCGGCCGCGTGCATCGGCTGGATGATGTATTCGATCGGATCCTCGAGCGTCACGAGTACGCGCGCCCGCGCCTGCATGGCGTGCTGGGCCAGCGCGGCGAGGGTGGTGCTCTTACCCGCACCGGTCGGCCCGCAGGCGACGATCAAGCCGTGCGGTAGCTCGGCGAGGTTGGCGATCTGGCTCGGCAGCCCGAGCTCGGCGAGCGCCGGCGCCTCGCGTCGCAGGATCCGCAGCGCCGCGCAGAGCCCCTCGTCGCTGCGGTACACGTTGATGCGGACACGGCCCACACCGGCGACCTCGACGGCGCGATCGACCGAGCCGCCACGCTGAATGATCTCGCGCTGCGCGGCGCCGGCGAGCAGCACCGCGACATCGACGGGCTGCGGCGACTCGACGATCGCCAGGCTCCCGTCGACCCGCATGACCGGCGCGCGCTGTGGGCTCAGGTGCAGATCGCTGGCGCCGCGGCGTGCGACGAGACGCAGCAGCTGGGACAGCGCCTCCGGCAATGCCGCCGTGTCAGGGGCTGCGGCCCCGTGCGACGGACTGCTGGCGGCAACCGGCGGCGCAGCAGCTGTGGCCGCGACGCGCAATGTGGCGCGCAGCACGTCGTCCTCGCCGTGCGACAGATGCAGCGCAAACGCGCCGAGCTCAGAGCTCTGATACGTCGCCGTGGCGCGATGGCGGGCGCGCAACACCGCCGCATTGTCGGTCCACAAGTCGTCGAGCAGGCCCTGAATGCTGGCGGTGGACATGGCCGGCATGGTCAGCGGCAACTCTGTCGTTTCCTGAAACATTCGCGGCGGCTGGTTCGAGACAAAGCGCAGCTCGGTGCCGCCCTGCTGGACGAGCAGCCGCAGGACACTGTCGATCGGCTTCATGCCCGCTGACCTTGCCCACCGTGAGGCGGGCCGGCAACCGCGGGCGTGCTGCCGCGGCGGCGCATGCGGTGGCGGCCGGTGCGCCACGACGCCGGCCTGCGCCGACGGACGGTGCAAACGCAGCCGCGCCGACTCCCGGCGCGCCGCCATGCGGCGCGCGGATCAGCCGACCGCTTCGAGCCGGCGCTCTTCGGCGTGCGGCGCACGCGCCGCACGCTTCTTCGAGAAGATCATCGTCCCGTCGTCGACCGAGCCGTAACGGAACAGCCACAGATCCTTGGCGTAGTTCTGATACAGCTTCCACGGCAGCTTGCTGCCCTGCTTGGGGAACTTGTGCAGCGAGCGCTGGAAATAGCCGGACGAGAAGTCGATCCATTGCTCCGGCGTGACCTGACTGTCGTCGATGGTCGGCGTGGCGATCTCGCAGCCGGTGGCGCGCATGTGGTTGAGCAGGCGGCAGACGTACTCACAGGTGAGATCAGCCTTCAGCGTCCACGACGCGTTGGTGTAGCCGAACGAGCTGGCCAGGTTGGGCACGCCCGAATACATCATGCCCTTGTAGCCAAAGGTCTGCGGGAACTGGATGGCGCGGCCGTCCACCGTCGTCTCCAAGTCGCTGAGGAACTGCAGATTCAATCCGGTCGCGGTGACGATGATATCGGCCTCGATGGTCGCGCCCGACTGCAGGGCGATGCCGCGCTCGGTAAACGTATCGATCTGGTCGGTGACGACGCTGGCGCGTCCGCTCTTGATGGCGTCGAACAGATCCGCGTCCGGCACCAGACACAGCCGTTGATCCCACGGATTATAGCGCGGTGTGAAGTGCGTCTTGATGTCGTAGTCCGGCCCGAGCTGCTCGCGCACTTGCTCGAGCAGCTTCTTCTTCACCAGGCGCGGGCGCGAGCGTGCGAAATTGAAGAACCACAGCTGCAGTAAGACGTTGCGCCAGCGCACGATGCCGTAGGCGAGCATCGGTGGCAGCCAGGTGCGCAGCCAGTTGGCGAAGCGATCCTCGGCGGGGCGCGACACGACGTAGGTGGGCGAGCGCTGCAGCATCACGACGTGCGACGCGGTCTTCGCCAACTCCGGCACCAACGTCACCGCGGTCGCGCCGCTGCCAATGACGACGACGCGCTTGCCGGCGTAGTCGAGATCCTGCGGCCAGTGCTGCGGATGGACGATGGCGCCGCCGAAGCGCTCGCTGCCTTTGAACTCCGGCGTGTAGCCGGCGGCGTAGTCGTAGTAGCCGCTGCACATGAAGAGGAAGTTGCAGGTGATGCGCACCGTGTCGGCGCCGTGGGTCGCCTCGACGGTCCAGCGCGCCGTGCTCGAATCCCACGCCGCGCGGTCGACGTGATGGCCGAAGCGGATGTGCGGATAGATGTCGTGCTCCGTGGCCGTCTCGTGCAGGTAGTTGAGGATCGAGCTGCCGTCGGCGATCGCCTTGGCCTCGGTCCACGGCTTGAAGCTGAAGCCGAGCGTGTACATGTCGCTGTCTGAGCGGATGCCGGGATAGCGAAACAGATCCCAGGTGCCGCCAATGTTGGCGCGTCCCTCGAGGATCACGAAGCTGCGATCCGGGCACTTCGCCTGCAGATGACATCCGGCACCGATACCGGAGATCCCGGCCCCGACGACCACGACGTCAAAATGCTCGCTCATTGCGCTGCCTCGCTTCCCGGCCGTCCGGCGCCCAAAATGGTGACTCCGGCGCCTCGGCCTCGGCGATAGTCGGGTAGATAGCCGGGCGGATCAAGACATGCGCGTCAGGGCGGCGGGTGTTCGGCCTGAGATCGCGAAGCCCCCCAGGCTGCCGGCTCGCCCACCTGCCCGTCTGTCAGCGTCGCGCCTCTGTCGCATAGCGGGCCGCCAATATGAGCGGGCGATGTGTAGCCAACGCTGCGGCGGCGAGGGGTGAGGCCCCTCGCCGCCGGAACGCGTTTCGGCTGTCGGTCTCCGGGCTACGACATCAGAAGAACGGCGGCCAATGCCGAATCGGACCGCTGGTCGAGGTCGGCCTCGCGGTCGCCGTCGGCGTCCGCATAGGCGTCGGCGTCCGCGTTCGCGTCGGCGCCTGGGTTGGGAACTGGAACGGCGGCCACGGGTGAATCCTGAAGGTCGGCGTGACCGTTCGGGTCGGCGTCTTGGTCGGCGTCTGGGTCGCGGTGCGCGTCGGCGTACGCGTCGCGGTGCTGGTTGGGGTGAACGTCGCGGTCCGGGTCCGCGTAGCGGTTGCGGTGCTCGTCGCCGTCGAGGTGGGCGTTCGGGTGCGCGTCGAGGTGGCGGTTGCGCTCGGCGTGTGCGTTGGCGTCGAGCTGCGCGTCGGCGTCGCGGTGTTGGACGCTGTCGCCGTCGACGTCTGGGTGAGCGTCGGAGTCGCCGTCTTGGTGGCGGTCGAGGTGAACGTCGCGGTCGCCGTGAACGTCGGCGTGTACGTCGCCGTCGGTGTGAACGTGTAGGTGGCCGTGAAGGTATACGTCGCCGTCGCCGTGAACGTGCTGGTCGGCGTAAACGTCGCGGACGGCGTCGCCGTTTCGGTCGCGGTCTGCGTCGCGGTATCGGCAGGCGTCGAAGTGACCGTCGGCGTCGGCGTTTCGGTTACGGTCGCCGTCGCCGTGTCCGTCGGCGTCTCGGTTGGCGTCGGGGTTGCCGTCGGCTGCAGCAGCCGATCGCCTGGGTTGCACAGCTCGCCGGTGAAGAAGGTGCTGCCAGTAACGCAGCGCCACATGCTGGGGTTGGTGAAGCTGGGTGCCAGGCGGACGTTCATCGCCTGTTCGATGACGTACGCCTCGGCCAGCAGCTTGGCTTCGCTGAAGGCGGTGCCAATGAACAGTACGCCGATCGGGTTGCGGCCCGACGAGCTGCTCGTCGCGCCAAATCCGGCCGGAATGGTCAGCACCGGATATCCGGCGCGGTCGGCGTAACCGGCGATGGCGTTGCCGGTCGGCACCACGATCGCGTCGAAGTCGTCGCTGCTATCGGCCGGCGTGCCGTTGTTGAGAATGGTGTCGATCACGGCCGCATTCGATGTTTTGCCGCTGGCGAGGTTCGCCGCGTAGGTCGAGGCGATCGTCGGGTTGGTCAGGTCCACCGCCGCCGCGGTGACCAGCTCGCCTTGCTGATACTTGAGACCCTCTACCGGGTTGGCGCTGTCGTAGCCGATGATCTCCTGCAGCGAGCCGGCGCCGTCACCAGGCGGTATGCTGGCCAGGTAGGCGTCCACATCGCGCTTGAACTCCGTGCCGACGATGCTCGCCGGATTCGGGCTCGGCGTCGGGATGGTTTTCACGATGGTCGTCGCGCCGGCGGTGGTCAACGCGCTGACCACCGCTGGGTAAGGCGCGGTCGAATTGTTGATGATGGCGATGCGCTTGCCCTGCAGCGCGGTGCCGGTGAGACCCGCGAGGTAGTCGGGCATGGTCGGCGCGTTCTGGGTTGCGCTGTCGGCGGCATCCGGGCCGGCGATGGTGCCGAGCTCGAGGGCGACGTCGTAGACCGTGCGGCCGATTGGGCCGGGCGCGTCCTGCGACTTGGCGACCGGCAGGACACCCGTGCGGCTCACCAGGCCGAGAGTTGGCTTGAAGCCGACGACTCCGGCATTGGCCGACGGCGTGATGAGCTGCGCGGTGTCGAGCGAAGTTTCGAGGCCGACGGTCAACGCTGCAAGGCCCGAGGCGGTCGCCGCGGCCGCGCCGCCGGCAGAGCCGCCGGGGTTCTTGTCGGTGTCGGACGGCAGCAGCACCTGGCCGCCGAGCGAGGAGTAGCCCTCGGGAATGTTCGAGTCGAAGAGACCGTCGAGCTCGGTGATGTTGGTCTTGCCGAGGATGATGGCGCCGGCGGCCCTGAGCTTGGCGGCAATCTTCGAGTCACCGGCGGGAATCGAGTCCTGCAAAGCGATCGAGCCGCCGGTCGTCGGCAGCCCTGCGGCGTCGATCGAGTCGTCGAGCAAGACCGGGATGCCCATCAACGGTCCGCGCGATCCCGAGTTGGTGCGCTCCACGTCCAGTGCCTTGGCTTCGCTGATCGCATTCGGGTTCAGCTCGCGTACGGCTTGAATCGCCGGACCTTCCGCGTTGGAGAGCGCGATGCGGTAGAGATAGGCCTTCACCAGCTGCTCCGCCGTCAGCGTGCCGGCGGTCAGACGCGCTGCCAGGCTCTGCGCCGACTCGGTCTCGAGCGAGAACGGCAGCACGGTGGGCTGGCCGTTCAACATGGTCATGACGGCTTCGTAGTCGGGGTTGCAGTGGCCGCGCTCGGCGAATGGCGGCAACGGGATGGTATGCGCGCAACGGTACATGCTCGGATTCACCATGCTCGCCGGCTGGCGCAGCAAGGTGGCCTGTTCGATGACGTAGCCGATGCCGATCAGGTCGCGCTCGGAATACGCGCCGCCGTTGACCGAGACGTTGACGGTGCGACGCGTCGTCGCGTTGTAGCCCATCGGGATGGTGATCTGCGGATAGCCCGCCTGCGGCCCGCTCGGCACCGAGCCGAGAATCGCGATCACCGGATCCGCCGTCTGGGCCGGATCGGAGTTCGGATAGGTCAGCATGTCGTTGATCGCCTTATGGTAGGCGGTCTTGCGCTGGATGATGTTGGTGCGGAATTGGATCTCGTTGGCGCCGCCCGCCGTGATATCGACGAGCGACTCGCTGAGGTGGCTCGAGTTGCCGTACTTCAGGGCTTGCTGCGCGTTGGCTTGGTTGTCGGCGACTTCCGCCACCAGCGATTTGATCGGCGCCAGCGGGCCGAGCCGCGCGTAGTACTCATCGATCGTCCGATGCGCCTCGTAGCCGCTCGGCAGCGACGACAGCGTTCCGACGGTCGTCTGCGGACGCAGCACCATGGTCGCGCCCGCCGCGACCAGCGCATCATATGCAATCTTCAGCGCGCTGCCGGCCGTGAGGGTACCGTTATAGCCAATCTTCTTGCCATTGACGAAATTGAGATCGAGCGCTGAGAGGTATTGGGCAGCGGGTCCGGCGGCACCGGGATGACGCCGGTCGTATAGTAGTCGGGGCCGAATATATCAGCGTATTCCGTATCGTCCGGCACGGTGCCGGCGATCGACTGCAGCGTCAGGGCCGCGTCGCCGACGGTACGCACCATCGGCCCGGCGGTATCCTGCGACACGTCGATCGGCGCGATGCCGTCGCCCGGAACGAGTCCGACGGTCGGCCGCAGACCGACGATGCCTTGTGTGCTCGACGGGCTGATGATCGAGCCTGACGTCTCCGTGCCGATGCCGAGCGTCGCCAGCGCCGCCGCCATCGACGCTCCGGTGCCCGAAGACGAGCCGCTCGGGTTCTGGTCGGCGTCGATGCCGTTGATCACCTGGCCGGTCAGGTTGCTGAAGCCCGACGGTTGACTGCCGAAGCTGTTGGCGAATTCGGTCAGACCGAGCTTGCCGAGAATGACGACGCCGCGCGCGCGCAGGTTCTCGGTGATGCCCGCGTCGGTCGCCGGGAATGAGTTGCGCAACGAGTAATTGCCGGCCGACGTATACATGCCCGTCACGTCGATCAGGTCCTTCATCAGAATCGGCAACCCGTCGGCCGGTCCGAGGAGATGGTCGGCGCCTGCCGCGCGCCGTGCGTCGGAGGCCGCGGCTTCGCTCATCCAGTTCGGGTTGATTTGTGCCACCGCGTTCAACCCCGGTCCGCGTTTGTTGAGCGCATCGATGCGCTCGAGGTAGTCCTGACACAGCTGCACCGAGGTGAGCTGGCCGTTGTTCATCATCTGCAACAGCTGCGCGCCGGTGAGCGCCTCGAGATCGAGCACCGGCGGCGAAGCCGACACCGCCACGGGCGCCGTGGTGATCGACGCCATTAGTCCGGCGACGACAACGAAGGTCAGAAGTCGACGGTAGACGAGTCGGCGCACAAGTACTCTTCCACGTCGCGTACGACTGGTGCCTTGAAACATTCCGCTCTCCTCGGGGGCAGGCTCGCTGCCAGATGGGTGCGCCGGATGCGCGAGCGGCGCGAGTGCAAGCACGGGACCAGCATGCGTCACGGCGACTATTGATCGCGTAGCGCCATCTTGCTGCGCGTTTCACTGCCAACCAGCGAGGCATTGCCGGCTTCTTGTGCGCAGCGTCTCGCGGTCGTGCGCGGTGGACAGAGCATGTAACACCGCCGCTGCGGTGGCGCCTATAACCGTCGGATCCAGCGCGGTGATGTTATACTTCACGCCGCGTTATCACATGTTGGTTCGGGCAGGCGATGCGTGTGCGCATTCCAAATAGTGAACGCCGCGTTCGGAATATATAATTCGGCGCCGCCCACCGGCAGAAGGCAAATTGATCGCCGGCATCATGCCATGGCGTCGCGCCCCTGCGGCGTGCGGCCGCGCGCGTGTTGCATTTGTCGAAGCTCAGCTTCGTCCGTCCTTCGGACGTCGCCGTCGAGCCAACCGGCGCCGTCGCCTGCCCCGATCGACGGGGGAGGCCGGCGTAGCGCGCCAGCCGGGCGCCCCCGGCGGCGTGCCGCGGCTTCCTTCAACGTTCGGCGCGCCAGCCGTTGACGCCGCCGAGCCGGTCGCGCCGCACGGGCCATGGTCGCCGCCATGGGACGCCGCGGCGGTCTGCTCGCCAGGGCGGCGGCATCGCTGCGGATTTGACGCGCTGGTGCGTTACGCTGCAGAGTACGAATTTGATGGGTGGTCTGCGGCGAAATGGGGGCTGGCGGTCGACGCCGGCATTCGCGCGCAGAGTCCGCCTGCACCTCGCGATGGCGGTAGCGCTGGCGGGCGTCGTGCCGCACGGTGCCGCGGCGTTCGTCACTTTCGAAACCGGGCAGGTGCGGCCCCTGGCGCTGACGCCGGACGGCCAGACGTTGCTGGCGCTGAACACCCCGGACGCGCGGCTGGAGATCTTCCACG
>Ga0265339_10000986_pt1 | contig 21805 bp, 33 predicted proteins | sample 4CB219metaG_FD_202085 | JGI IMG/M metagenome (GOLD analysis project Ga0265339, IMG submission 202085) | Rhizosphere microbial communities from Carex aquatilis grown in University of Washington, Seatle, WA, United States - 4-CB2-19 metaG | ecosystem: Host-associated > Plants > Roots >... | reverse complement strand
CCGTCTCGATCCTGGTCAACGATGCCGGCATCACGCGGCGCAATGCCTTCGCCTCCGACGCCGCGGCGGTGGCCAAGGACTGGGACGAGATCATGGCGGTCAATCTCGACGGCACCTTCAACGTCACCCTCGCCTTCTTGGCCCAGCTGCGCGCCAACAAGGGCCGCATCGTCAATCTCGGCTCGCTGCAGTCCTTCGTCCACCTGCGCACGCCGACCTCGGCCGCCTACACCACGTCGAAGCACGGCGTGCTCGGCTTCACCAAGGCGCTCGCCGCCGAGCTCGGCAAGGACGGCGTGCGCGTCAACGCCATCGGCCCCGGCTTCATCGAGACGCCGCTCAACGAGAAGGTGCGCGCCACCAATCCGGATCTGGTGAAGATGTTCATCGACCACACTCCGCTCGGCCGCGCCGGCAAGCCGGAGGACATCGTCGGCCCGGCGATCTTCCTCGCCTCGGATCTTTCGGCCTACGTCACCGGCACCATCCTGATGGCGGACGGCGGCTACCGGACGATTTGACGGTGCGGCTACTTGCCCGCCGCCTTGCGCAGCGCGACGTTGATGCGGTCCTGCCAGCCGGGGCCGTCGGCTTGGAAATAATCGAGCACGTCGCGGTCGATGCGCAGCGACACCATCTCCTTGGCGCCGGGGATGGCGGGCGCGGCCGGCAGCACGTCGGCCGGCCTGGTGGTCGCCGCCTTGAAGGCGCGCTCGGCGAGCGAGCGCGTGTCGTTCTCCGGGCGCCGGGCCATCGGGCTACTTCACGGTGACGGCGAGGCCGGAGAGATCGGCGTTGATCTGCAGGCCGACCTGGCGGCCGCTGAGCGACAACACGGCGCCCTTCTGGTTGGTGAGCACGATCGCCTGCCCGCCGCGGCCGATGGCTGCGCCCGCGCCCGCCGCGCCGTAAACGCCGGACACGTCATAGGGGCTGCGGATATGGCTGACGGTGCCGTGGAACCAGGTCTCCGAGCCGCCGAACACGAACCCGTAGCTGATGCCGCCGATGGAGACCGGATAGCGCCGGCCCTGGAAGGTAAGCGTGCCGCTGCCGGCAGAACCGCCGATGATCCAGCCGCCCTTGAAGACCTTGAAGCTGATGGTACCGCTGTCAGCTTGCGCGGCGCCGGCGAGGCCAAAGAGCGCGGTGAGCGCGATGAGGGCGGCACGAAGCACGGACGGGAATCGCATGGGGTATCCTCCGGCGTGTTGAGGGATGAGCCTTATGCCACCGCCCGCCCCCGCCCGCAAACCGGCGCCCGCGTCCCCGTACAAAAGAAAGGGCCGCCTCGCGGCGGCCCAGGCAGGTTCAAGGAGATGCTTTTGTTATGCAGTCGCGAAAGCCGCGCCGTTGTTGCGCATGCCGCGGGTCACGAACACGCCCAGCATGACGAGGCCGCCGAGCATGATCGACCAGGTCGGCGGCAGCGGCGTCGCGGAAGCGGACGCGTTGATCGACACATCGTCGACAAACCAGAAGGCCGGCGTGTTGTTGGCGGAGAGCACGATGGTATCCGTGCCGGTGCCGGTGAAGGTGAATGCTTCTTCAACCCACACGTCGAAGAAGGTCGCCCAGTTGGCGAGACCGTAGGTCTTGGTGGTGCCGCCTGCCGATGCGCTCATGAAAGAGCCCGATGCACCCGTGAGCGGGTTCGGCGCGTCGCCGCCGTTGTTGCGGACGAACAGATCGACCGTATAGGTCTGCCCGATCACGTCGCCGAAGGTCTGGCTGAGGCTGGCCGGCGTCTGGTTCTCGAAATTGCTGAACTGCAGGGCGGAGTTGCCGGTGAAGACGGGGGCCGTCACGACCTTATTGTACGAGGTGTTCAGGTCATAACCGGCCGACGAGGTCCAGCCGTTCGGCACCGACGTGTTGACGCCGTCGGAATAGACGCCGTCCTCGAACCCGCCATTGGTCAGGAGTGGGGAGGCCTGGGCAACGCCGCAGCCGAACAGAAATGCAAGGCCGCAGGCAGTGGCGACAGATCGACGCAAAGACATAATGCGCACTCAAACTTTTTCGCCACAGCTTGATATTACGCCCACCGCCTGGCGCCGCGGACAAATCCAGAACCTATGGTTAAGCGCGGCGAGTCTTGGTAAATCAAAAAAAATGGGTCGTTATTCGGGTTTCTCGAGCGCGGCAAAATAACAAACGGAGTGAAACGTCATGAGCAAACGCGTGAGCGTGATCGGCGCCGGCACCATCGGCGCGAGCTGGGCCGCAATCTTCCTGGCACGCGGCTATGAAGTCGCGGCCTATGATCCTTCGCCGAATGGCGACAGCTTCGCGCGCGGCTTCATCGACAATGCATGGCCGACACTCGAGAAACTCGACCTCGTCGTCAAAGGCGCCAGCGCAAAGAATTTCAGTTTCCACCGCGAGGTCGCTGCGGCGGTCAAGGACACCGAGTTCGTGCAGGAGAGTGGGCCGGAGCGCGAGGACCTCAAGATCGACCTGTTCGCGGCCATCGACGCGGCAGCGCCGCCGGATGTCGTCATTGCAACGAGCTCGTCCGGCCTTCTCGTCAGCCGCATCATTGTGAAGTGCAAGCATCCGGAGCGCTGCGTCATCGGCCATCCGTTCAACCCGCCGCATCTCATCCCGCTGGTCGAGGTGGTCGGCGGCGCAAAGACGTCACCGCAGGCGATCGAGAAGGCGATGGCGTTCTATCGTGACAGCGCCAAGCATCCGATCCACATCAAGAAGGAGGTGCGCGGCCATGTCGCCAACCGGCTGCAGGTCGCGCTGTGGCGCGAAGCTATCCATCTCGTCGCCGAGGGCGTGGTCTCGGTCGCCGATGCCGATGCGGCAATCGCCTACGGTCCGGGCCTGCGCTGGGCGCTGATGGGGCCGCACCTCACCTTCCATCTCGCCGGCGGCAAAGGCGGCATGCAGCATTTCATGGATCATCTCGGCGGCCCGATCCAGGGCTGGATGGACGATCTCGGCACCACGCGCCTCGATCCGCCGGTGCGCAAGATGATCGTCGACGGCGTCGCCGAGGAAGCGGGCTCGCGCAGCATCGTCGAACTGGAACGTTGGCGCGACCGCAAGCTGATCGACATCCTGAAGGTGTCAGCCGCGCCCTAGCACCGATTGCAGATCTGCGGCAGCGGCCCGAGCGGGTCGGCGCGGCCGGTCGTCTCGTCCTTCCGGACTTGCGGCGGGATGCTGCTTTCGGTGGGCTGGCGGTGGCCGACCGGGGCGACCGGCTGAACCGGCGTCGCCGCGGCTTTGGCATCTGCCGGCGGGTTTCGCATCCGATCGTCCATGTTCTGCGCAATGGCAGCGCAGCCCAACATCGCGATGAATATGCCTACGACCAGTGCGCGCATGACAACCCCCATGTGACGCATTTTGGCCATTTAACCTGCGACGGGCCCGGCGGTTCCCGTTTCGCTTAATCAAATGGCAAGCCGGCGGCCCTAGCCTTTTGGCCATGCCTAAGCCGGCCCCGCCGACCCGCGCGATACCCTGATTTATGCGGCAGTGCCGCCAGACGCGCCCCGATACAGGTCGACGGCTAGCGCTTGTACAGGCCCATGATGGCGGCCTTGCCGAGAGTGTTGAAATGCAGGTTGAAGCCGACGACGGCGGGCGAGGTGTCTACGGTAACATCGAGCTTGTCCTTGCCGACCGCGAACACGGTGAAGAAATACCGATGCGGATGATCGCCTTCCGGAGGGCACGGGCCGAGATAGCCGCTGTTGCCCAACTCCGTGCGGGTCATCAGGGCGCCGGCCGGCAGGGTGCCGTTCTTCGGATTGCCGGCGTCGAGCGCAAGCTCGGTCACGCTCGCCGGAATATTCACAACCACCCAATGCCAGAAGCCGGAGCCGGTCGGCGCATCGGGATCGTAGCAGGTCAGCGCGAAGCTCCTGGTGCCGGCCGGCGCGCCGCTCCACTTCAGATGCGGCGACTTGTTGCCGCCCGCGCAGCCGAAGCCGAAATTCTGCGACAGGATGTGATCTTTGCCGAGGTAGTCGCCATCCTTGAAGCTGTTGCTGGTGACCGTGAACGCCATGACTTGTCTCCCTTGAAAGCTTGAACACGTAGAGCCTAGTCCGCACCGGACAATTCGCAAATGGCCTCATTCCCGTTCAACCCCTTCGACGCCGCGGTCTATGTCTGCCTCGTGATCGCAGTACTGGCCGGATTTAATTCGGGGCTGCTGCGCAGTCTGGCGTCGATCTTCGGTTATGTCGCGGCAATGGCGGTCGCGGTGATCGGCGCACCGAAGCTGATGCCGCTCGCCCGCGACCAGTTGCATCTCGCGCCCGACCAGAACTGGATCGTGCTGGTCGCGCTGTTCCTCGTCGTCGGCATCGTCATCAGCGCGCTGCTGCGCTATGCGGTGAGCGAGATCGTCGGTCCCGAAGTGAGCCCAATCGACCGCCTGCTCGGCGCCTTCTTCGGCGCGGTGCGCGTGCTGCTGCTGGCGCTGCTGATGGTACTGATCTTCGACCGCATCATCCCGGCCGGCCGCGAGCCGAGTTTCCTCGCCAGCTCGAAGCTACGACCGCTGTTGTCGCAGGCCGGGCGGCAGGGCCTGCGCTCGCTGCCGCCGGACATCGAGGACTACATCGACCGCCTCAAGCGCGAACGCGGTCTCTGACCGCTTTAGCCGGCGCTGATATTCAGTTCAGTCACCAGCTTCTTGTATTTGATCGAATCCGCCTGCGCGAGCTTGCGCAGGTCGTCGGGGCTGCCGCCGACGGCCTCGACAGATCCCTTGGTGAAATTCTCCAGCAGCTTCTCGTCGGCAATCGACTTCGCCAGGGCGCCGTTGAGGGCGCCGAGAATCTCCGGAGGAGTACCGGCCGGCGCGAACGCCGCATACCAGGCTTCCAGCACCAGGCCCTTGTAGCCGGCGTCTTCCAGCGTCGGCAGATCGGGCAAGGTCGGCGCGCGGTTGTGCGACGTCTGCGCGAGGAAGACGAGATTGCCGGCCTTCCAGTGCGGGATCATCGAGGTCGGCCCCAGGAACGCCGACTTGACGTGGCCGGCAAGCAGGTCGGTCACCGCCTGGCCGGCGCCACGATACGGCACATGCTCGAGCGTGATGCCGGCTTCCTTGGCGAACCACAGTCCGACGACATGCTGGTTCGAGCCGACGCCCGAGCTCGCAAAGCCAAGGCCGGGATTCTTCTTGGCGTAATCCACATATTCGGCAACCGTCTTCACGCCAAGCGAGGGATGCGCGGCGAAGATCTGCGGCTGGCGTCCGATGATCATCACCGGCGCGAGCACGCTGGTGTCGGTGTAATCGTAAGAGAGCTTGAGAATGTGCGGCGCACTCGCCGCGTTATCGTTGGTGATGAGAATGGTGTAGCCGTCCGGCGTGCTCTTCATCGCCGTGTCCATACCGATTGTGCCGCCGGCGCCGGTGCGGTTTTCGACGAAGAATTGGACGTTATAGGCGCGCGACAGCACCTCGGCGCATTGGCGGGCGATAAAGTCGATGGCGCCGCCGGGCGCGAGCGGCACGATGAAGCGCACCGGCCGCGACGGCCATTTTTCCTGCGCGATCGCCGGCGCCGCCAGCTTTGTGAGCGAGCCGCCCGCGAGGGCGATCCCGCCGGCCGCCTTGATGAAATCACGCCGTCCGATCTTGTTCACGTGCACCTCCCTGGGTATTTCAAGTTCTTATTGTTGCGTCAGTATCGCACAACTTCGCTCACATCGGTCAAGCGGGCTTGCTTGCCCGGCGCCAATGGATGCGGAAATGATTGCCCTTGGCGTCCGCCGGTGCGGTCAATGTCAGATCGTCGCCCTTGAGCGTGACGTGCCGCCGCTGGACGTCGCCGACCCGGTTCGGATTGATAGCGGTGAACAGGATGTGCCGCACCTCGTCGCCGACGACTTCGAACTGCCCGGCATAGGCGACGACGCCGACCGCGGCCTCGGCGCGCTCTTCGGCGGTGGTGGCGTCGAGATCCATGCGCTCGACGCTCTCCTTGACGTGCTTGCGCCCCTTCGGCGCATTGACCACGCTCATATAGCCGTCGGCCATGTACATGATCTGCGAGGCGCGCGGCACGTCAACTTTGACGGTGCCGTCGGCCAGAATGATCTCGCGGCCCCGCTCACGCCAGGTGCCCACCAGGTCTTCATTTCGCATCGGTCCCTCCCACGCGGGAACATTTCGTTGTAGGCTTGATTATGCCGTCATCATAAACACAGCAGGTCCCGCCATGTCCGAGATTACCTATCAGATCGTCCGCCACGATGAGGGCTGGGCCTACAAGGTCAACGGCGTATTTTCCGAGCCCTTTCCGACCCACGCCAAGGCGCTGGCGGCAGCCCGCGCCGCCGCCGCCGAGCAGCGCGTCCCCGGCCGCACCGAGGTCATCGAATACGAGGACGAGAACGGCAAATGGCACACCGAAACGGCGTCCGGCAGTGACCGCCCGGCGACTGTCGTCAAAGACACGGAGTAGTATGACGCGCGAAGTTGCGTACGGCCTTGTCCCGATGCAAACTTGCTTTGGGTTTGGGGGACACGCGCTGTGTGGGCGAGTACGCGTGCTGACTGGATCGGACTGGGCACCGCCGCGCTCGCGGCCACGCTCCTCGCGTCCTGCGCGCGCGATCCGATCGTCAATGGGATCGCCACCGCTTCCTCCGGCAACTGGCACATCGAAAAAACAATCGACCGCATCACTGGTGCGCCGGTCTCGAGTGCGTTCGTCACGACGCTGGCGATCTCCCGGACCGATGTGCTGCTTCCGCCCGCCGCGCAACTCCAGCTGATCTGCTTCAAGGATCAGCCGGCCGCCCTCTTCAAGTTTCAATTCAAGATCGGCTCGACCCGCAACGCCGAGTTCGGTTACCGGTTCGACGACAAGCCGGGTCACATATCCGACGCCCGGTTTGTTGACGACTACAAGTCTGCGATAATCCAGGATCCCGACGAGATGGCTCGCTTCGTCAGCGAGTTGACGACATCAAACGTCCTGTATGTGCGGATTCGCGCGCTGAACGTTCCGCGCACCACCGCTGAATTTCATGTCGACGGCGCACCCGGGGCGATCAATTCCGCCCTCGCCGGATGCCCGGTAAAGACCGTGACGACACGTCCTTCTGGCTAGGCGGCGTATTTCGGATCGCGGTCGAGCAACTCGATCGAAATGCCTTGAGGCCCGCGCAGAAAGCAGATCTTGATGCCCGGCCGCGGGATCGTCGGCTCCATGGTGAACTCGACGCCCTTCTTCTTCAGGTCGGCGGCGATGACATCGAGGCCGGAGACCGCAAGCCCGAAGTGATCGAGGCCCTGATACGGCGTAGCCGGCGGCGGATTGACCTTGTCGCCGGCGGCGACCGGCGCGAGGAAAATATTGGCGCCGCCCAGCTTGATGTCGATGCGCGGCTTGCCCGCCACGGTGCTGCGCAGAACCTGCGCGCCGAAGATTCGCTCGAACCACTGCGCGGTCGCCTCTGCGTCCGGCGTGCGCAGGTGGATGTGATCCCAAGTATAGTTCGCCATGGCGTTCTCTCCCGTTTGTCTTTCGCGACAGTACGACACGGCCTTTGCATTTCCGCAACCGGCTTGTGGCCCGGCCGCAAAAATCATGACATCATCAATTTCATAATTTCACGCCGCGACAAGACGGCCGACCTGGGAGGAAGACGATGACGAACAATAGCCGCCGCAATTTCCTGAAGCTGTCGGCCGCCACGCTGGCCGCGCCAGCGCTCCCGCGGGCAGCGCTCGCCGATACGTGGCCGTCGCAGACGATCCACGCCGTCGTCCCCTTCACCGCCGGGAGCACCATCGACATCATCGGCCGCATCGTCATGGACCCGCTGTCGAGCCAGCTCGGGCAAACGATCGTCGTGGACAATCACGGCGGCGCCGGAGGCACGATAGGCTCCGCGATCGTGGCGAAGGCCAATCCTGACGGCTACACATTGCTGATCAACGCCGCCGCCCATACTGCCGCCGCCGCCGCTTATCCGAGCATCGCCTACGATCCGGCCAAGGATTTTTCCGGCGTTGCGGTTTTCGGCATCGTGCCCAACGTCATGCTGATCTCTCCGGACAAGGGCATCAAAACGGTACAGGAGCTGGTGGCGAAAGCGAAAGAGACCGGCACCATGACGTACGCATCGGCCGGTGTCGGCAGCGCGACGCACTGGGCGGCGGAGCGTTTCCGTCTCAGCGCCGGCTTCAAGGCCACGCACGTGCCGTTCCGCGGCGGCCCGGAAGCGCTCACCGAGGTCATGACCGGCCGAGTCGACTTCTTCTGCGGCGGCGTCTCGTCCGGCCTGCCGTTCATCCGCGACGGCAAGCTGCTTGCCCTTGCCGTCAGCACGCCCAAGCGGACCCCGGCCCTGCCCAATGTGCCGACCACGCTCGAATCGGGCTATCCGGACTCCGATTACACCTTCTGGAACGGTCTCCTGGCACCGGCGAAGACCCCGCGGCCGATCATCGACCGGCTCCATGCGGAAGTGCAGAAGGCGCTCGCTCTGACGGCGGTGCAGGCCAAGTTCGCACCGCAAGGCGTCGAGCCCCTGCCACTGTCGCCGGACGAGTTCGACGCCATGATCCGCAAAGAGATCGTCGACAACATCAAGCTCGCCAAGGCCGCGGGACTGAAATTCAACTGAGTCGCCCGCCGCGCGAATTATGACAACCACATTGCAAGGTGCGGCGCCGACCACAGTTCTCAGAAGTTGCCCACAACACGCATGTATTTCGCTTCAACGCCCGCAAATCTTTGCTAGATGAAGTGAATCGAGGAGCGCATGGCGCGAGAACCGATCAACGCGGCGGGCGGTATCGTGATGCGAGGCGGGGCCAAGCCGCGCATCGCGGTCGTGCGCCGCAGCAAGGATGATCGCTGGGTGCTGCCGCGCGGCAAGCTCAAGCGCGACGAAGATCCAATCGCCGGCGCCAAGCGCGAAGCTATCGAAGAGACCGGTCATCGCGTCGAGGTGCATGAGTTTTTGGGCGCCATCACATATGTGACGCGCGGCCGTCCAAAGCTTGTGCAGTTTTGGCGCATGAAGGCGGCGGAACGGCCAAGCCGCGACCTCACCGCCGACATCGAAGAAGTCGAATGGCTGCCGTTGGGCGCCGCCGTTCGGCGGTTGAGCTTCCCGCTCGAGAAATTGTTCTTGCGCGCGGTCGGGCGGCGCATGCTCAAGCGCCGCCATCGCCGCAAGCCGCGCCGCCGGTCGGCACGCACGGCAGCACGCACGCGACGCGCGGCGACTCGCAAGAAGTCCGCGGCCCGACGCTCACGCAAGAAGCGGCACATTACGGCGGCGATACGGCCCGCGGTGAAGCGCCATGTAGTGCCGCCTGTTCATCACGCCGCGGCCCCTGCCCCGTCGCTGCGCCCGGCGCCGCTCAATCCCGGGCTTTTCCGCCGCCTGCTTGGGCGGGCGGTGACGGTGCATTAGCCCCGAATCTGTCCGAAATTTAATGCGTTTGGGGCTCTATGGGGCCGATCCCGAACGATTCATTCAGCCGCCATTCACGGCAAAAATCGGAACCTCAGGCCCAAGACAAGCGTTTTCCTATTCAGGAAAGTCGCAGGAAAGAGCCCCCCTTGGTCGTTTGATGGATACGACCGAACCGAAGGAAACGAGGTACGCCATGACGAAGACCTTCACTGCCATCGCGGCCGCCGCGACGCTCGCCGTCGCCGCCGTTGCCGCACCGCAGCAGGCGGAAGCCCGCGGCGGAGCCGTTGCCGCCGGGATCATTGGCGGACTCGCTGCCGGCGCGATCATCGGATCAGCCGCGGCGAACAATGGCTATTACGGCGGCCCGGCCTATTACGCGCCCGGCCCGGCTTATTACGGCCCGCACTGCTACTGGTCCCATCAGCGCGTCTGGACCGATTACGGCTGGCGCTGGGGCCGCGTGCGCGTCTGCGACTGACGGCCGGGTAAGCATCTAACGCAACAGGAGGGCCCGGTTTTCATCCGAAAACCGGGCCTTCGCCTTTTGGGGCAAAGGGGTGGCTGTCACCATCAAATTTCCGACAAATTAAGACTGCCTTCTTTACAAGGTCCGGACCGGGCTTAGGGTGCTCCCGATTCTGCTTCGCCCTGCCATCCAGGACCAGGAGGGATCTCACATGAGGAAGACCATTTTTGCGCTCGCCGCTGTGGCGGCGGTCGCTGCCGGCACTCTCGCGCCGCCGCCGGCGGAAGCTCGCTGCCCAGGCTGCGCAGTCGGAGCCGGCGTTGCCGGCGGCCTTGTCGCCGGTGCGATCATCGGCGGCGCAATCGCCAACAGCCAGCCGCGCTACTACGCGCCGGCGCCGGGCTACGTCATGTACAACGGCTACTACGAGCCGGCTCCGATCGGCTGCCCGGGCGGCTTTTGGAGCCGCCGGCCGTTGTACGACGGCTACGGCAATCAGGTCGGCTGGAGCCGTCCGCGTTACATCTGCCCGTAAACAACGGGTAACGACTGGGTAAGATATCGGGGCGCATCATCGGGGCCGATTTATTTGCCCGAGGGGATGCCCATGAAAAGGACGATCGTTGCGCTCGCCGCGGCCGCACTCATGGCCGCGGCGTTGTCGTCTCCGGCTGAGGCCCATTGCCGTGGCTGCGGCGTCGCCGCCGGCGTGATCGGCGGACTGGCCGCCGGCGCCATCATCGGATCGGCGATCGCCGCCCCGCCGCCGGCCTATGTCGGGCCGGGCGCGGCTTACGATTCGGTGCCGCCTGCAGCCTACATCCCGCCACCGCTGGGCGATCCGGACTCGCCCGACTATATCGAGGGCGCCTCCTGCCACATGGAGCGCCAGCAGGTGTGGGACGGCTACGCCTACCATCTGCGGCGCGTGCAGATCTGCGAATAGTCAGCGCCGCATGCGCTCGAGCACCGCTGCGGTCGGCCAGCAGTCGACCTTCAAGCCCGTCGCCTTCTGATATTGCCCGAGCGCGGCGCGGGTGAGCATGCCCGCCTTGCCGTCCACCTTGTCCTTGTAGATGCCGAGCGCGGCGAGCTGCCGTTGCATCGCCTCGACGTCCGCTGTCTTGAGTTGCACACCCTGACTCCACGGATGCTCGAACGGCCGCCCGCCGGCGATGCGGTCGCTCAGGTGGCCGACGAACAGCACGTAGAGATCGGAATAATTGTAGTCCTTGAGCACGTAGTAGTTCTTAGGCGTCAGGAAGCCCGGGCCATAAGTGCCCTCCGGCAAGAGCAATGACGCGTCAGTCGCCAGTTCGCCGGCGGTGAGCTTGCGGCCGTAAGCAGGCACGAAGCCGCGCTTGAGCCATGCGGCGACCGGCATGACGACGCCCGGTTCGGCTTGCGTGCAGTCGACCGTCGGCGGCACGCGCACTTCGATGCCCCAGGGCTTGCCCGGCTGCCAGCCTTTGCCGGCGAGCTGCTTTGCGGCGGAGGCGAGCGCGTCTGGCACCGAGTGCCAGATGTCGGCGCGGCCGTCGCCGTCGAAGTCGACGGCGTACTTGTAATATTCCGACGGCAGGAATTGCGTGAGGCCCATAGCGCCGCCCCATGACGAGCGCAGGTTCTCGCGCGGCACGCCGTCCTGCAGCATCTTCAGCACGTGCAGGAATTCATTGCGGAAGAAATCCTTGCGCTTGCCGGTGAAGCCTTGCGTCGCCAGCACGCGGATGGCGTCGTAGGGCTGACGCTCGCCGCCGTAGTCGGTTTCGCGTCCCCAGATCGCCAGCACCATGGTGCCGGGCACGCCGATGTCGCGCTCGATGCGTTTGAGCGTGTCGCGATACTGCGCGGCGAGCTGCTTGCCGCGCGTGGCGAGGCGCTCGAAGGTCGACTCTTTCAGATACTGCCCCGGCGTCTGCACGAACTCAGGCTGCTGCGCTGCGGCTTCAGGTTTGCCGGGAATGGCGAGATCGGGCAGCGTCAGATCCGGCTCGAGGTTGCGCGTGCCAGCGTCGAACGCGCTGCGCGAGACGCCGAGCGCCTGCGCGTCGGGCCAGGCCGCTTGCAGCCATTGCTGGAAGGTTTCGGCGGCCGCGGGCGTGACGAACAGCATCGCCGCGAGCGCCAACGCGAATCGTATCCTCGTCATGCCCGGCTTTATGCCGGGCATCCACGCCTTTGGCATTAATGAAGTAAGGCGTGGATGGCCGGGACAAGCCCGGCCATGACGGCTTCTTCCTAGAAAAGAATTTCCTTCTCCTGCCATCTTCGAGCATGCCCGTTCCACGCCGCTTTCCGCTTTCAGCATGAGATTTTTAATTCTGCCAAGTTATTGCAGGGACACGAGAATTGGCCCATTTCAACGGTGAATTCTTGGCCTTTTGGGGCTGTTCCATGGACTCCATCACCCTCGTCCTTGCTGGCGCCTTCGCCATCGGCTTGGCCTTCGGCGTCGTCGCGCTGCTGAGCGGATTCTGCCTGACCAGCGGCCTGCGCAACTGGTCGCAGAACAATGACGGCCGGGGGGTGCGGACCTTCGCGCTGGCCGCCGCAGTGTCCGTGATTGGCGCGCAACTGCTCGCCGTTTTCGGCCTGGTCGATCTCGGCAAATCGATCTATTTGCAGCCCTCCTTCTCCGCGCCGCTCATTGCCTTCGGCGGCCTGATCTTCGGCTACGGCATGGTGCTAGCCAATGCCTGCGCCTCCCGCGCGCTGGTGCTGCTCGGCCGGGGCAACTTGCGCTCGCTGGTCGTGATCATCATCATCGCCATCGTGTCGCAGATGACGCTGAAGGGCCTGATCGCGCCGGCGCGCATCGCCTTCCTCAACTGGACCGCGACGGCTCCGCATTCGATCTCGCTGCCGGCGCTGCTGTCGGCCTCCGGCGTCGGCGCCTCGCCTGCGCATCTCCTCGCCGCGTTCATTTTCGGCGGCGCACTCATCGCTTTCGCATTCACTCACGCGCCGTTCCGCCGCGCTTATGGCCAGGCCGCCGCCGGCATCGCCATCGGGGCGATGGTGGTTGCCGGCTGGTTCGTCACCGGCAATCTCGGCAATGACGACTTCAACCCGGTGACGGTGACGTCGATCTCGTTCATCGCGCCGATCGCCGACACCGTGCAGTACGTCATGCTGTCGACCGGCTCGACCCTCTCGTTCGGCATCGCGCTGGTGGCCGGCGTGCTCGTCGGCTCGTTCGGCACCGCGCTCGCCACCGGCAGCTTCGCGCTCGAAGGCTACAACTCGCCGCGCCACATGCTGCGCTCGATCGCGGGCGCGGCGCTGATGGGCGCGGGCGGCGCCATGGCCTACGGCTGCACCATCGGGCAAGGTCTCACGGGCCTGTCGACGCTCGGCCTGCCGTCGATGATCGGCGTCGCCGGCATCCTGCTCGGCGCGACGGCTGCGTTGCGCGGGCCCATCCGCGTGCCGGCGCTGCAGACGGCGTAAGCACTCACTCACACAGCACGACACCGTCATGCCCGGCTTTATGCCGGGCATCCACGCCTTGCTGACGCGAAAGAAGTGAAGGCGCGGATGGCCGGGACAAGCCCGGCCATGACACGGAATGCGCTCCCGCAGGCGTGACACCCTCTCCCGTTCCTACGAGCGTCCTGCAGGAACGCCCCTTAGCGGAGAAGATGAATAATAGGATCGTATTCCTCTAGCGAAGTCAAGTTACAATTCTTCGCCGTCGAGACAATGGAGAGCTGGATGAGTGAATCACCAAAAGTGCCGGAGCACTTAGTGAAATACCAAAAGCTTTTTGATGAACATCTGAAATTCGTCGATAAGTTTGGACAAGCTGTTCTAAACGGGCACCTCATAATTGAGAGCGCGCTCGACAACATTCTTGATCTTATTTTCTTCCATACAGAGCATGTCCGGGACGCGCGGCTTGGTTTCAATCAGAAAGTCCAACTCGCGCGAGCGATTGCCCTTCGCAAAAACAAACTCGCTCCGTGGACGCTCATTTTGTCAGTCAATGCCGTTCGAAACGAAATCTCGCACAATTTGGAAGGCGAAAAACGCACGAAAAAGGCAGAACAGCTTCGACGGCTATACTTAAATGGTATCTCTGAAAATAAGAGAGAGCGGTTTAAGGACGCCGGAGATGAGGTTATCGCTTATTTTGCGTGCCTAGAGTGTGTTGGGTTCTTGGGCACTCTTGAACACGACACGAGGGCGTTGCGCGGACATGTCGACGCGCTCGATGCAATGCTAAATCCCGAGGCCGAACGCATCAGACCTAAATCAACGTAACGAAGATGCCAGATCGCGTACGCGGTCAGCCTATCTATCACTCTAGGCAGTGCCAGACGAGCGAAACGGAAGGCAAGAAATATTTTCTTCTAAACCATCCGCCTTCTTGTGAAGAAATTTAACGGCATCCCGGACCACGAACGTCAGATTGCGAAGCGCCGTGATCTGCCCAGTATCGTTGAGGGTGTGTGTGTTAAATCCCATTCCGCCATAAATCGCGTGCGAAAGAGGAAGGCCCCGTGTGACCCGCCTTTCGTCCTCGCTTTTCACGTGTTTGAAATCATGCGCCACATGGTCAACTATCAAAAATTCCATACTTTCTTTGCCCCATGCCTTCCGCATATTGCCCGCGCTTTTCGGATACACAACTCGATCGATGGCATGATATGTCGCCACGCAAGCCAAAAACGCGTGACGTAGAGAAAACGGATTGCGCCTGAATTCCTCGACAGTTGGCTCGACAATCAGCGAGAGATAGCGTGATAGGGCATTCATTGCTGCTTCGCCTCTACGGCGTCCTTATTATATCCCTTTGGAGGCTCCTTGCCGGAGATGAAGCCGAACGCACCGTTGCTCGGGTCATAATACAAAGTGTAATCCGCAATTGGCTCTCTCCCGTCCAATCGTGACTTTACCGTTTTCGGCGGATGGTAGCTCTTGACATACTCTTCAATGATCTGGCGGATGAAGGAAAAGAGATTCACTCCGCGCGATATGAGCGCGTCGAACTCTTCCCACTGAATAACCCGCACTTGTCCGCCGTTTCGCTTCCGCAAACGCATGCCCTCTGAGGCGAGCATATAGTCAGCATGGGCTATCGCGTTTCGCATATCCCAATCGAACGCTTCTTCAAACACTTCGGAGAGCTCACGTAATCCGAGAGCATACGAATGACCCATCAAATCCTTCATGATGGCATTCGCGTTCGGAGCTATCGCTTGGCCCGTCTTCCGATGCCGCCTTACTAACTTATGAAACGGGGTAATATTGTTGCCTTTGCCCTCTATTGTCAGCAACATCTTCTTCGGCACTTCGTAAAATCCGCTGCACTCCGCCATGTGCTGATAAAATGCGAGAATAACGCGCACTCGCACGATGTCGGCGGCGTCTATGGTCTCCAGTAGCTTCGAAAATTGTTCATAAGCATGAATAGCTTCTACTGCGGTATTCCACCCCCCATCTTGCTGCCCCCGCATCTCTGGCGTGAGCGCCATGATAAAATGTAACTCATGGGCGGCTTGGGCTTTTTGGAAAAGCTCTCGCAGCGCCCGTACAGCTTTGTCGTAAAATTCCTGATTCGGCTCTTTCTGTTCTTCGGCCAACTTCTACCCCCGGCTCAAACGGGCTCTATGTTAGACTTAGCATTCGGCGCGCGCACCGTCGAAGTGGCGGCGTTTAAAGACAATGCTGGCTCCACGAGCGAGCCCATAGCCTCGCCGCACCAACACCGTTATCCTCGCGCCACCCACCGAGGCGCCCATGAAAGTCGTCATCCACTACTGCGGCAGTTGAGGCTACGAGCCGAAAGCCCTCCGTGCGGGGGCCAGACTGCGCGAACTGGCGAAGGCCGACGTCGAGATCGTGCGCGGGAGCGGCGGCGTGTTCGAGATCGCGGTCGACGGCGTACTCAAGTTCTCGAAGAAGGCCACGGGGCGCTTCCCGACCGACGCCGAGATCGACGCGCTGGCGAAGGAGTAATACTTTCCGCACGCGCGCTTCATTAACATCTGTTCGTCCCCTCTCCCCTTGTGGGAGAGGGTGCCGAGCGAACGCCAGTGAGTGAGGCTGGTGAGGTCAGCGCCAAGCGACGGGTCCGGACCCCTCACCCGGCGCCCGCTCGCATTCGCTCCGCGGTCGCCACCCTCTCCCACAAGGGGAGAGGGAAGAGTGCGCGCGGCACGACCTTCGTCATATAAGATGGCAAGCAGGGAGCAACCTCATGGACATCAAGCGCAGCGGCTCGCGGCCATCCGGCAAGGGACCGGCCGACTACTTCACCGGCACGGTGCGGGTCGACCCGCTGGTCGAGGCCCCGGACCCCGCGCGCGTGCGCGCCGCGCACGTCACCTTCGAGCCCGGCGCGCGCACGGCCTGGCACACCCATCCGCTCGGCCAGACGCTGATCATCACCTTCGGGCTCGGCTGGGCGCAGCGCGAGGGCGGCCCGATCGAGGAGATCCGCCCCGGCGACGTGGTCTGGTTCGCGCCCGGCGAGAAGCACTGGCATGGCGCCTCGGCGGCCACCGCGATGAGCCACATCGCGATGCAGGAGGCGCTCAACGGCAGCGCAGTCGCGTGGCTGGAGAAGGTCAGCGACGCGCAGTATCAGCGCGGGCCGGGCTGATTATTTCGCGAACCAGTCCTTCAGGATCGGCTGGTGCTGCACCGGGTCGAACTCGGTGATCCGGGCAAAGCGCATCACCTTGGCCTTGCAATAGGGTTCGCCGGCGAGGAATTCATCGAGTTCCTCGCGCGATTGCGCGCGGGCGATCAGGATGCCGCCGGCCGGCGGAATCGACGGGCCCGACAGCAGGAAGCGCCCGTTGTCGTAGCCGGCCTGCAGAAAGGCGCGGTGCGCGGCGATCAGCTTGGGATCGCGCTGCTCGAAGGGCACCAGATGCTGCCCCTCCAGAATGAAATGCTTCATGACCGCCCCCGATTCCCAAACAACCCGGGCACTTTATAACGCGGGCGCAAGAATGATAGCATCGCGCCTGCGTCCTTCAGTCCCGCGGACAAGCAATCGGGCCATGCAGATCGCGCTGTTTCTCGCACTGTGGCTGACGATCTGGCTCGCCGTGCCAGGGCTGCTGCACGTGCTGATCGGCGGCAGCGACTATCCGCTGGTCACGATCGCGGCCGTGGTCAGCTTCGTCGCCGGCGCGCTGATATCGGCCTGGGCGACGGGGCTGTTCAAGCCGGCGCCGGGCGCCGAGTAGCGGGCAGGCGCGACACCAGCCAACGTCATGGCCGGGCAACCGGGTCCGGCCTTTGGCCGGCCCGGTCGTAGAACTTGTCCCGGCCATCCACGCCTTAACAGCGATTCAAAGCAAGGCGTGGGTGCCCGGCACAAGGCCGGGCATGACGAAGAAACTGGCGCTCGCCTTCGCGGGCATGACGAGGCTCACCTCAACTGAACACGCTGGCCAGAAGCGTGAGATCGCTTTCGGCGGCGACGCGCTCATGCTTCTCGGCGACGCTCTTGATGCGGTAACGCGGATCGTCAGGATCGCGGTCGGGCGCCGGAATGAGGTGGATAATTTCGTACGGCCCCGGCGCCGATGCATGCAGGAACCGCGGCGTCAGCTCGACGCTCTGGCCTTTATTGAACTTGTGCGCCATCGGGCGGTCCTTTCGGGGTTTGCGATTCGGCAACAGCGGCGGCGGCGTTGTCGCCGTTCTTCTGCTTGTGCAGGAAGCGGGCAATCTGCGCCCGCAGCTCGGCCGATTGCAGCACGTCGCCCATCGCGCCCGCGGTGTCGAACAATTCGCGCCGCAGCTTGGTCGGGATGGTGTTCCACTGCATGATGACGGCCGCGCCGAGGCAGCGAAGAATGCGCTCCTCGGACTCGGCCATGGCCGCGTCGGCGGCGGGCTTTGCGGCAGCGCTCTGCTGAGGCGGCGCGGCCTCGGCATGAACGATCTTGTCGAAATTGTCCGCCAGCCATTGCTCGTTGTCCGCCATCGCCGTGAAGCTGTCCTTCGATCGCTGAAGGCCGCGGACTTCCGCCGGGACGTCGGTTTCCTTGATCGATTCGGCGCATTCGGCCGCCTTGGCGCGAAACTGCTTTGCCGTGAACATAGGGCGCTCCCTGTGCAACGTGCGCTCGCCGCGGATGTCCGCGCGACGGCGCCGTTGTTTCTGTTGTCGAGTGGTGGGTGTATATGGGGACGATTGGCGGCAATTGCGACGCCAATCGCGCATTGGGGCCAAGGGACCGGCCGCGGGGCTGTTTTACCGCCGCCGCCCTCGCCTTTATTTCCAATAAGCGGCCGGTTTGACCTGTGGTTACGGCAATTCGTCGCCAAATAGAGTGTAAGCCTTGCAGGGGGCCCGCTACCGGTCTCGCGTTTTGTCTTGAGGCCGGCACCAAGTGCCCAAGTCGGCGTTCGTCGGCTTGGGCGGCGGCCTCTGCTCTCTCTGCCCTGCATCCGACGGCGATGAGATCTCGAAATGACCGACGTTCTCGACAATGCCCCGCAGCGCCACGAAGAGCCGCAACTGATCGTGCGGCGGGCCGCGCATGCGCCGGTCTGGTCGGTCTGGGCGACGCTCGAAGGCACCGCCCCGGATGAGATTTTCGAGGGCGCGTCCGAACAGGAAGCGCTGGACTGGATCGGCAGCGGTGGCCAGGCCTGGCTCGCCGAGCGCCGGCGCAAGCGCAGCAGCTAGCCGTCCGCAGCGCGTACGGCTCATCTTCAGATGACCGTGCCGAACAGCTTTCCGATGCCGGCGGTGAGCGCCATCGCCAGCGCGCCCCAGAACGTCACGCGGACCGTAGCGCGCAGAACGTTTGCGCCGCCCGCCCGCGCCCCGATCGCACCAAGCAGCGCGAGAAAAGCCAAGGACGCGGCGGACACGACCGGCACCAGGGCGCTTGCAGGCGACACGACCACCATCAGCAATGGCATGGCCGCCCCGACAGAGAACGATGCGGCCGAGGTCAATGCCGCCTGCACGGGACGTGCGGTGGTGATTTCCGAAATCCCCAGTTCGTCGCGCGCGTGGGCCTTCAAGGCATCTTTCGCCATCAGCTGTTGAGCAACCTGCCGCGCAAGCGGCTGGTCGACGCCACGCTTGACGTAGATGTCGGCAAGCTCATCAAGCTCGAATGCGGGATTCTCGCTCAACTCCCTGCGTTCGCGCGCGAGATCCGCATGTTCGGTGTCTGATTGCGAGCTGACGGACACATACTCACCGGCGGCCATCGACATGGCGCCGGCCACCAGCCCGGCGACACCGGCGATCAGGACGGCGTTCGGCGTCGTGGCTGCCGCGGCGACGCCGACGATCAGACTCGCGGTCGAGACGATGCCGTCATTGGCCCCGAGCACCGCGGCTCGCAGCCATCCGATCCGGGTGACGAGGTGGTTCTCCGGATGCTGGCGAAGACGGCTCATTCGACAGCCGGTCTCGGGTGTCAGATCCGCCCAAGCAACATCAGAATGACAATGATGATCAGAATCGTGCCGATGAGGCCAACGCCGCCATGGCCGTAACCGTAGCCGTAGCCGCCAAAACGGCCGCTGAAGCCACCGATCAGGAAAATGATGAGGATGATAACGAGAATGGTTCCGAGCGACATGGACTAATCCCCTTTATGGCAATGCCCGACTAACCTTGGCCGATCGCAATTCGGACCTCAAGGCCCCCCAATTGCATTCCCGGGCGCGCTGGCCGTGACCAGCACCCCGCCCATGCGACCTCCCTTTTCTCAAGGGAAATTCGGCGGAAAAGCCGCTTGTTGCGATACCGATTTCAATTTCGTCGAAATGCCCGGCGTTGGAAAGCAAGCGCCACCCGCCCGATAAATACCGATGGAGAGACGTCCCTCTACAGAGAGACGTCCCTTGACGACATCAGTCGCAGACGCGAATGCGGCGCGTGTGGTAGCGGCCGTATTGGTCGACAACCTGCTCGCGCTCGATGCGGCAGCCCGAATAGACCGGCTGATAGGCATAGGAGTTGTCGTAATAGCCCGGACCGCCGTAGTAGCTGCGATTGGCCTGCGAGCCGACGATGGCGCCGACCGCGAGGCCGCCGACGACGCCGGCTGCGATCGCGCCGCCGTTGTTGCGGGCGTATGCGGGCTGCGATACCGCGACCGTCAGCGCGACGGCCGACACGGCGGCGAGAGTAATGACCTTGAACATGTTTCGTCCTTTCAGCTTTGCGTTTTGATTAATCGATGATCTGCACGATTTGCCGCGTACGCGGATCGACCAGCACGGCGTGATCGTTCACGTAGGCGTAGCGGTAGCCTTGCACGTGGTACTCGCCGGGAATGTCGTAATAGGTCACGCCGTTTTCGGGCAGCACGGCGCCGACGATGAAGTTTTCGTTGTAGCGATACGACGGCAGCCGCTCATGCACGACGTATTCGTGAAAGCGCGGGCGATCCTCAACGCCGAGAATGCCGCCGACGGTGCCGGCGACCGCGCCGACTGCGCCGCCGACCACCGCGCCGATCGGGCCGGCATCGTGGCCGCCTTGGGCTGCGCCTTCTTGCGCGCCGCGGACGGTGCCCTGCGCCTGTGCCGCCATCGGCAGCGCCAGGGTGGCGAGCAGCGTCGTTAGAACCAGATACCTGGTTTGCATAAGAACTCCATAGGTTGGGTTATTCCAACCACCTGGGGCTGGACGCAACATCAAGCTGCCGCGAGGCGCATTGGTTCCAATTTTTGGAACTTTCTTTTTTGAGCGCGCGCCGCCGGCGGCAACCATTACCGCGTCGCCGTCACCGACACCTCGACGCTCATCCCCTGAAAGGCGTCGCTCGCGCCGATGAAACTGCCGGATACCGGCATGACCTGGCGGATGTCGCGCGCGACGGCGACGGGGATGAGGTTGATTCCGCCGACACTGCGATTGGTTGGATCGAAGGTGATCCAGCCCGCGCCCGGCACGAAAACCTCCGCCCAGGCGTGGGTCGAGCCTGCGCCCTCAGATCCCACGCCGTCCTGATTTGGGTTGTAGAGATAGCCGGAGACGATCCTCGCGCCGAAGCCGAGGCTGCGGGTGGCTTCGGCAAAGAGCACAGCGAAATCCCGGCACGAACCCCAGCCGCGGACGAGCGTCTGTACCGGTGACTGGGTGCCCTCAACCTCGCGGCTCTGATAGCTGATCCGCTCCGCGACGCCGACGCTCAGGTCCTTGAGCAGAGACAGCGTGTCGGTCGGATTGCCACGAACGAAACTGCGCGCCCAGTTGCGCAACTGCCCTGCCGGGTCCTGGTACTGAAGAATCGTCAGCGGCCCAAGATCGGTCCATTCGTCGTCAGAATAGCGAAACGGGTAATTGATCGCCGAAGCGGCGATGTCGAACACCGGCCAGGCCTCGGCGTTCTGAAGGATATCCGCCACGCTATCGATGACGAGCATATTGGTCGTGGCCGAAAACGCGGCTGAGCCAACGGCATTGCCGGAGACGTCATGCGCCCACGTCACCACCGCAACAGGGGTAATCGCCAAAGTGTGCGACATCAGACGAAGGTCGCGGCTCTCGCGCGGCCGCAGCATCAGCCGGTGCGGCCCCATGCCCACCGGTTGATTGAAGCGATAGGTCGTCTTGTGATGAATCCTGAGCGCGATCACCGATCGCTCCTGCAGACTGGCCGCACCGCCCGGTGGCGGAAACACCGAGCCGCCAGCGGCTAGCAGTCGCCCGCACTCCAAGAGTGCGCGCGACGCTTCACGTGATCAGTCGCAGACGCGAACGCGGCGCGAATGATAACGACCGTACGGGTCCGTATAGTATTCCCGCTCGACGCGACAATTGCGATAGACCGGCTGATATTCCGACTGGTAATAGCCCGGTCCATAAATAGCCACTTATGAGGCGAGCGACGTTGATCCACATCAACACAGCCTTTTCCAATGCCGTTTAAATATAAGGATACTTAAAGCTGCGTGCGCGCGTCAGGCAGAGAG
>Ga0265339_10000976_pt1 | contig 21918 bp, 15 predicted proteins | sample 4CB219metaG_FD_202085 | JGI IMG/M metagenome (GOLD analysis project Ga0265339, IMG submission 202085) | Rhizosphere microbial communities from Carex aquatilis grown in University of Washington, Seatle, WA, United States - 4-CB2-19 metaG | ecosystem: Host-associated > Plants > Roots >... | reverse complement strand
TTGGATTGCGACTTTCGAGCCGCGACCAAAACTCGAATTGCTTGCGCGACATAGAGCGTCTTCTCGAATTTTTCTAATGACACTTTGGAACGCATGTAAATCATTGATATTGCGACGAGTCTTTTCAGCCTCTACCAGCGGCCTCAGGGGCAAATGCAATCGCGCAATCAAGCGCGGCGCAAAAACACTTCGCCCTGCACAGGTGGTGGTGGCATGCGTAAGCATGGGGCGGGACGGCACATCCGAGTTTTGTTGGCAACGACGTGTCTGATCACAGCGTGGAAACTTGGGGCAAGCGGAGCCGCGGCGCAGGACAGCGGCGCCAACGGACAAGGTGCCAACGCGCAGTCGGTCATTCTCGATCCGATCAACGTGCAGGGTAATACCAGCGGCAACACGGGGTACATCGCAACTCGGACCTCGGTCGCGACCAAGACCGATACGCCGCTGATCAACATCCCGCAATCGATCAGCGTGTTGACCAAGGACTTCATCAAGGATCAAAGTTTCAAGGGGCTGACCGACGTTACCCGTTACGTACCCGGCGTCGCGGTGCACCAGGGCGAAGGAAACCGCGACGAACTCGTCATCCGCGGCGTCGATTCAAGCGCAAATTTTTTCGTCAACGGATTCCGGGACGACGTCCAATACTACCGCGATCTCTACAACACACAGAGCATCGAAGTGCTCAAGGGGCCAAGCGCGTTGACCTTCGGGCGCGGGTCAGGAGGCGGGCTGGTCAACCGCACGCTCAAGGAAGCCGATGGCACACGGGTCTACGAGACTACTGTGCAGACCGGGTCCTTTGGCGACCGGCGTGTTTCGGTCGACGCCGGGCAGGCCGTCAATTCGAACTTCGCCGCGCGCCTCAACGCATTCTACGAGGCAAGCGACTCGTTCCGCGACTTCGGCAATCTGGAGCGCTACGGCATCAACCCGACGGTGACGCTGAAGCCGGATGACAACACCAAGGTCAAGCTGAGCTACGAATATTATCACGACGAGCGCACCGCCGACCGCGGCAATCCATCGCAAGGCCTGAGCGCGGTGGCGCCGGCATCGACACGCTTCAATCCGGCGGCGCCGTTCGCCCCAGGCGGTGACTTCGCAAAATTCTTCGGCAGTCCCGATCTGAATGTCGCGCGGGCCAACGTGCAGACGGCGATGGCTGTCGTCGAACACGATTTCGGCGGCGGGCTGACGGTGAAAAACTCGACGCTGTACGCCAACTACCTCAAGTTCTATCAGAACGTTTATCCCGGCAACGGGCCGCTGTCCGGTGCCGTGAACCCTGCCGATACCGCCTTTAATCTCGCGGCCTACCAGCACACGACCAACCGCGACAATGCCTTCAATCAGACGGACTTCGTCTACAAGGCGTCCACCGGACCGGTGTTTCACACCATCGCGTTCGGCACCGAATTCGGCCGGCAAGGCGGCATCGATATCCGCAATACCGGGATCTTTCCGAACGGCACCAACACGATGGCCGCCAACCCCTTCGACCCGACTTATTTCGGGACGATCAACTTCGTCCATCAATATCCGGGAGCATTCTCGCCCGGGGTCACCTCGGCCGACGGCAACAGCAAATATCGGCTTTTCATCGAGTCGGCGTACGCGCGCGACACGATCGAACTGACGCGCTGGCTGCAACTGATCGGCGGTGCCCGCTTCGATCGCTTCGACCTCTCGGCGCTCGACATGAATACCGCAACGAACCGCGCCCGCGTCGACAGCAAAGTATCGCCTCATGCGGCGGTGATCGTGAAGCCGATCGACAGCCTGTCGATCTACGCCGCCTACAGCATCTCGTACTTGCCGGCATCCGGCGATCAATTCAGCACGTTGAGCAGCGGCACCTTGCTGCTCGCGCCGCAGAAGTTCGAGAACAAGGAGGTCGGCGTCAAATGGGACGTCTTGCCACGGCTGCAATACACCGCGGCCGTGTACGATCTCAAACGCACCAACGTTCCGCTTGCCGATCCGAACAATCCCGGCTTCTTCATCCTGTCAGGCAGCAACCGTATCCGCGGCTTCGAGACAGGCCTCAACGGCTGGGTGACGAACGACTGGCAGTCCTCGCTCGGCTACGCGTATACGGATGCGCGCGTCACCAGCAACACATCGGCGACGATCGTGGCCGGCAACCGGATCCAGCTTGTTCCCCTCGATCAGTTTTCATGGTGGAACAAGTACCAGTTCGATCCGATGTGGAGCGCGGCGCTGGGCGCCATCTACTTCTCGGATTCATTTGCCTCGTCGGACGACACCGTCAAGTTGCCCGGCTTCCTCCGGTTCGACGCGGCGGTCTACTGGAAGATCAACGATACCTGGAAAGCACAACTCAACGTCGAAAACGTTTTCGACAAACATTACTGGGCCTCGGCGGACGGCAACAACAACATCTCGCCTGGATCGCCGCGAACCATAAGGCTTTCGGCAACGGCGAACTTCTAGCGATGCAGAACCCGATCCGGCTGCAAGAACCGGCTTGTTTGGAACGTCTCAAATGTGAGGCCCCATCGGTCTTTTTGGTTAAGCGGACGGCGTGTTGCTGCTATAGCTGCCGGGGTCGAGAGGCGTTCATGGTTCACGCGCGCGCGACAGGCAATGGTGGTGGCTGGCGGCGGCTCCTTGCCGCAGGCCTTGCCGCCGCACTGCTGTTTCCGGACGCGGCCTTTGCCCAATCGCAGCCGCCAATTCCCGACGCGCTGCTGACACTGCCGCGGGATCTGTCGCCGTGGGGCATGTTCATGGCCGCCGACATCGTCGTCAAAGCGGTCATGATCGGCCTGGTGTTCGCCTCCGTGTTGAGCTGGACGATCTGGTTTGCCAAGGCCATCGAGCTGTTGATCGTGCGGCGCAGACTTGGCCGCGCCATCGACGCGCTGGCGCAGGCGCGCTCGCTGCCTGAGGCGGTCGCGAACCTGTCGGGCGATGACCGTGGCGCCGCCGAATTGCTGCACGGAGCGGAGGCCGAACTGCGCTTGTCCGCCGGGGCAATCGAACCCGGCGGCGTCAAGGAGCGGATCGCGTCCCGCCTCGAGCGCATCGAGGCGGCGGCCGGCCGCCGCATGATCCGCGGCACCGGACTGCTCGCGACGATCGGCGCGACGGCACCCTTCGTCGGGCTGTTCGGCACGGTCTGGGGCATCATGAACAGCTTTATCGGCATCTCCAAACAGCACACCACCAATCTCGCGGTGGTCGCGCCCGGCATCGCCGAGGCGCTGCTGGCGACGGCGCTCGGGCTGGTGGCGGCCATCCCCGCGGTGGTGATGTACAACATGTTTTCGCGCTGGATTGCCGGCTATCGCGCGCTGCACGCCGACGCCGCGGCCGAAGTGCTGCGCCTGGTCAGCCGCGATCTCGACCGGGGCACGTTCGATCGCATCAACGCGCAGGTTCGTCGCGCGGCGGCGGAGTGATCGGCCATGAGCGTGCGGCTGGACCACGGCGACGACAGCCTTCAGGAGCTGCACGAGATCAACGTCACGCCGTTCATCGACGTGATCCTGGTGCTGCTGATCATCTTCATGATCGCAGCACCGCTGGCGACGGTCGACATTGCGGTCAACCTGCCGGCCGCCAACGCCGAGCAGCAGCCGCGCCCCGACAAGCCGCTGTTTCTGACGTTGAAGTCTGACCTGAACGTAACCCTCGACGAAAATGTTGTCAGCCGCAGCGCGCTCGCCGCCGCGCTCGATGGCGTAACGGGCGGCGACAAGGAACAGCGTGTGTTCCTGCGCGCCGACAAGACGGTGGCCTACGGCGACTTGATGGCGCTGATGAACGATCTGCGCGCAGCCGGTTATCTCCATGTCGCGCTGGTCGCGCTCGACGCCGGCCAGTCGCAATGACGGGCGCCCGCGGCACGAAGCTGCTGTGGGGCGCGTGCTTTGCGCTTGCCGTCTGCATTCACGGCGCCGGCGCGGCGGCGCTGCTGGCGCATTGGAAGGACAGCAGCGATCTCGTCGCCAGCGCGCCGGTTATCACCATCGACCTCGCCCCGGTGCCGGTGGCGCCGGAGATCAAGCCGACCGAGCTGCCGCCCGGCCCGCAACAGACGAACGCCGAGCCGCAACCGGATCCAGTGAAGCCGGTCGAGAAGATCGAGCTGCCGCCGGAGCCCAAGGCCGAACCGGTGCTGGCGGTCACGCCGCCACCGAAGCCGATCGACAAGCCCAAAGAGAAGAAGCCAAAGCAGCTGCATGCAAGCCTCGCCAGCGCGCCGACCAATGCCGAGCAGAAGGCAGAGCAAGCGGCTGCGCCGTCGCCCGGCGCTTCGGCCCGCGATTCCAACGCCCTGCCGAACTGGAAATCGCTGCTGGTCGCCACGCTCGAACGCAACAAGCGCTATCCGGCAGACGCTGAAGCGCGCGGCGACCGGGGCGTTGCCGAGCTTGCGTTCGGAGTCGACCGCCGCGGCGGCGTCCACCATCCGCGCATCGTGCGCAGTTCGGGCTCGAGCGCGCTCGACCGCGAGACGCTGGCAATGGTCGAACGCGCGGCGCCGCTGCCACCACCGCCGGCGGAAATTGCCGGCGCCGAGATCTCGATCGTGGTGCCGATCCGCTACAACATGCGCTGACGCATGCACCGCGCTCGTTAACGCATTAACCATAAATAAAAGCCAAGCGGAACAGACGACGGGTTCCCTTGCGGCGGACGTGCCGTTCCCGCAAAAATGCCCGTCAGAAAGCATGTGCCGTGGTTAGTGGCCGCCCCGACGCTGACGGAGATCCAGCGGTTAACGCTGGCTGTTAAGAATGAAACGGTCGCTTGCAACATTGTTGATCTGCATCTGCGCGCTCGGTCTTGCGACGCCTGCGCTCGCCACCAGCGGCGGCGACAAGGCGACCGAACGTTTCGCCGACGTCACGCCGCTCGAGAACATGCCGCGCAGCCGCAGCGACGCCGCCGACGCCGCGGCGCAGGTGCCGGGCGCGGCCGGCGTGCTGCTCGAAGCCTTGCGCTGGCGCGGCGCGACGGCCCGGCAGATCGGCCTGCCGGCCAAGCTGTGGTGCGCCGATTTCATGAATTTCGTGCTGCGCCGCGCCGGCGGCAAAGGCACGGCATCGCGCGCCGCCCGCTCGTTTCTGCAATACGGCAAGAAGCTCGACGGGCCGCGCGTCGGCGCGATCGCTATCCTGTTCCGCAAGGGTCCGAATAACGGCCACGTCGGCGTCGTGCGCGGCACCGACGGCCAGGGCAATCCCATCATCGTGTCGGGCAATCACGGTCAGACGGTGCGTGAGTCGACCTATCCCAGGGCCAAGGTGATGGCTTACGTGATGCCTCCGGACTACGTGCTCGTGGACATGGCGGTCGCGGCGCGCGCCAACCACTCGATCGAGATCGAAAAGCCGTAAAGGCTTTGTCCCACATCGTTAACGCCTCCGTCCGCCGCAATTCACGAGAGCCCGCGGGTTAATGTTAACTCGGGCAATCTCTCCCGAGAGCGTCGCCGCTCACTAAACTTGCCGCTGAATCAGCAAGCTCAGCCCAATTCGTCGGGAACGAATCGGACGCAGCGAGGCGGCATGATCGGGGGAGTGCGGCGCTTCATCACGGGGGTGGCGGTCGCGGCAGCGTTGCTGCTGGGCGCGCCGGGCGTGCACGCGCTCACGCACGAGCAACTCAAGGCCTGCGAAGGCAAAGAAGGCGCCGCGCCCGACGCGCGCATCGAAGCCTGCGCGGTAGTGATCGACGGCAAGCCCACCAAGAAACAGAAAGTCGACGCCTACAACAATCGCGGACAGGCATATCGCACCAAGGGCGACAACGAGAGCGCGATCCGCGACTTCGACGAGGCGATCAAGCTCGATCCGAAGAACGGCGATGCGTTCTACAATCGCGGGCTGACACTGCGCGATACCGGCGATTCCGACCGCGCCGCCCAGGATCTCGAGCAGGCGATCAAGCTCGACAAGCGCAACGCCACCGCGTTCAACACGCTGAGCCATATCTACTACGACAAGCGCGACTACGAGCAGGCGATCAACAACCTCAACCAGGCGATCAAGCTCAGCCCGAATTTCGCGCTCGCCTACTTCAACCGCGGCATGGCTTATCGCGCCAAGGGCGAGCCGGACCGCGCCATTCCCGACTACGATCGCGCCATCAAGCTCAATCCGAACGATGCCGTGGCACTGGAAAGCCGCGGCCTCGCCTACCGCGACATCCACGATTATGAGCGGGCGCTGCAGGACTTCGATGCTGCGCTCAAGATCAAGCCGGACTACATCTTGGCGCTCAACGACCGCGGCATCACCTACATCTCACGCGGCAATATCGACCGCGCCATCCAGGACTTCGACCAGGCCATCCTGCTCGATCCACGCGACGGCTTTGCCTACAACAACCGCGGCCTTGCCTATCGCAATCAGGGCGAACTCGAGCGCGCCATCAAGGACTACGACCAGGCGATCCTGCTCAACGCGAACTATGTGCTCGCCTACTACAACCGCGGCAACGCCTATTACGACAAGCACGATTACGATCGCGCCATCCAGAACTACAACCATGCGATCCACCTCGACGGCGGATACGCGCTTGCCTATTACGCCCGCGGCGTCTCCTATTTCGAGAAGCGCGAATTCGACAAGGCGCTGAGCGACCTCAACCAGGCGATCAAGATCGATCCCAAGGACGCGCTGTCGTTCTACAACCGCGGCGTAACCTATGCCGCGCGCGGCGATACCGACCGCGCCATTGCGGACTTCGACCAGTCAATCCAGCTCGACGGCAAGAACGCGTTTGCGTTCTACCATCGGGGGCTGGCGCTGCGCGCCAAGGGCGAGGAAGAGCGTGCCATTGCCGACTTCTCGCAGGCGATCCGCTTCGATCCGAAGAGCGCGCTTGCTTATTACAATCGTGGCCGCGCCTACGGCAGTCACGGCGACGGCGACCGTGCGATCGCCGACTACAATCAAGCGATCCAGCTCGACCCCAAGGGCGCGGACGCCTATTACGAGCGCGGCAACGTGTTCTTCACCAGGCGCGATTACGACCACGCCATCGCCGACTTCAATCAGACGCTGAACATCCGGCCTGACTATACCGGCGCCTTCAACCTGCGCGGCCTCGCCTACGACGCCAAGGGCGACAGCGACCGCGCCATCGCCGACTTCGACCAGGCGGTGCGCATCGATCCGAAGTTCGCCGCCGCGCTGAGCAACCGCGGCAACGCCTACAGCAAGAAGCGGGATTTTGACCGCGCCATTGCCAATTTCGACCAGGCGATCAGGGCTGATCCGAGCTACCCTGGCGCCTATTTCAACCGCGGCCTTGCCAAGAAGGACAAGCACGACTTCCAGGCTGCGGTCGCCGATTTCAACCAGGCGATTGCGCTCGATCCGAAGAACGCCGCTGCCTACAACAACCGTGGCGGTGCCTACCGCGCGATCGGCGACGATGAGCACGCCTTCGCCGATTTCGACCAGGCCATCAAGCTCAACCCGAACTATGGCGAGGCCTACTTCAGCCGCGGCATGGCCAATTACGAGCGGCGCTCGCTCGACCACGCCATCGCCGACCTGTCGCAGGCGATGCGGATCGATCCGCGCGATCCGGCCGCCGCGGAAGCGCGCGGCATCGCTTATCGGGAAAAGCGCGACTACGACCGCGCGGTCGCCGATTTCGATACGGCGCTGAAACTCGATCCGAAATTCACCTTGGCCTATGTCGACCGCGGCAACGCCTTCCAGGCCAAGGGGGATTTCGACCGGGCCGCCCAGAACTACGATCAGGCGATCAGGCTCGATCCGAAGAATGCCGCGGCCTTCACCGAGCGCGGCAACACCAACGCTGCGCGCGGCAAGCCGGATCGCGCGTTGCAGGACTACGAGCAGGCGATCAAGTTCAATCCGACCTACGCCGCCGTGTTCAACAGCCGCGCCATGCTGTACGAGCACAAGGGCGACCTCGCCCATGCGCTCGCCGACCTCGATCAGGCAATCAAGCTCGACGCCAATTTCACCGTCGCGCTCAACAATCGCGGCGCGATCTACCAGCGCAAGGGCGACGTCGACCACGCGATCGCCGACTTCGATCAGGCGATCAAGGCCAATCCGCACTTCGACCAGGCGCTCAACAACCGCGGTCTCGCCTACCGGGCCAAGGGCGAGATCGAGCGTGCGGTAAAGGACTTCGACGAGGCAATCGCAGCCAATTCCGGCTTCGCGCAGGCACTGTTCAATCGCGGCGAGACTCTCGAGATCATGGGCTATCACGACCGCGCCATCCGCGACCTCGATCAGGTCGTGAGGCTCAATCCCGGCAATGCGCAAGCCTATAACGTCCGCGGTCAGGCGCTCAGCAACAAGCGCGAGTTCGACCGCGCCATCGCCGACTTCTCGCAGGCGGTGAAGATCGATGCCAAGCTCGCCGCCGGCTACAACAACCGCGGTCTCGCCTATCGCAGCAAGGGCGACAACGATCACGCCATCGCCGATTTCACCATGGCGGCCAAGATCGACCCCGGCTACGCGCTCGCCTTCAGCAACCGCGGCAACGCCTATTTCGACAAGCAGGACTACGACCGCGCCATCGCCGACCTCAATCAGGCGCTCAAGCTCAACCCGAATTACGTGCGCGCTTACTATGACCGCGGCATTGCCTTCGGCGCCAAGGGCGATAGCGACCAGGCGATCCAGGATTTCAGTCTCGCCATCAAGCTCGACCCGCGCAACGCCGTCGCCTTCAACAACCGCGGGCTGGCCTACCGCAGCAAGGGCGACCTCGACCACGCGCTCGCGGATTTCGGCGATGCCATCAAGCTCAACCCGGACTATGCGGTCGCCTATTATAACCGCGGCAACGCCTCTTACGACAAGCGCGATCTCGATGCCGCCATCGCCGACCTGAGCCAGGCGATCAAGCTCGATCCGAAGGATTCATTCGCGCTGCACGACCGCGGGCTCGCCTATTACGACAAGCACGACGTCGAGCACGCGCTCGCCGACTATGAAGAGACGGTCAAGATCAACCCGAACACCTCGGTCGCCGCCAGCGCGCAGGAGACCGACCGCCGCAACCAGCGCGGCTTCGACCGGGGTGCGATGGCGCTGGTGCAGCCGATCCGCATCAGCCCGATCTTCGCGCTGGCCTATAACGACCGCGGCATCGCTTTCGCCGCCAAGAACGACCTCGACCGCGCCATTGCCGATTTCGACCGCGCGCTTGCGATCAACCCGAGCTTCGCGACCGCCTATGACAATCGCGGCAACGCCTATTTCCAGAAGCGCAACTACGAGCGCGCGATCGCGAGCTATGACGCCGCGATCCGCCTCAACCCGAAGGATACGCTGGCCTATTACGGCCGCGGCGCGGCGCGCTACGAGCACGAAGACTACGATCGCGCCATCCAGGATTTCGACCAGGCGACCAGGCTTGATTCCAAGAACGTCGCGGCGTTCTACAACCGCGGTATCGCCTATCGGCAGAAGCATGACGATGCCAACGCCGTTGCGGACTTCGACCGCGCCATCAAGATCGACCCGAAAATGGCGGCGGCCTACAGCGCCCGTGGCAATTCGCAGGCGAGCCAGGGCGACTATGAGAAGGCCGTCGCCGATCTTGGCCAGGCAATCAAGCTGAGCCCCAACGAAGCGCTCACCTTCAATGATCGCGGCATCGCCTATAATCTCAAGGGCGAGCCTGACCACGCTATCGCCGATTTCGACCAGGCCATCGCACTCAACGGCCAGTATGCGCCGGCGTTCAACAACCGCGCCGTTGCCTATGCCGCGCGCAGGCAGCCCGACCGCGCCATCTCGGACTACGACCAGGCAATCAAGCTCGACGGCACCTATGCCATCGCCTTCTACAACCGCGGCAACGCCAGCTACGACAAAGGCGATTTTGCCCGCGCCATCGTCGACTACGACAGCGCCATCAAGCTCAATCCGGCGGATGCGATGGCCTACGACAACCGCGGCGACGCTTACGCCAACAAGCGCGATTTCGACCGCGCCATCGCGGACCTGACGCAGGCCATCAAGCTCAATCCAAGCTACGCGCAGGCCTATAGCGACCGCGGCGTCGTCTATGCCGCCAAGGGCGACATCGACCACGCGCTCGCCGATTTCGAGCAGGCAGTCAAATTCGACCCGCAGAGCAGCCTCGCCTTCTACAACCGCGGCCTCGCTTGGCGCGAGAAGCACGAGGCCGACCGTGCCGTGCAGAATTTCGAGCAGGCGATCAAGCTCAACCCGAATTACGCGGCTGCCTATCACAGCCGCGGTACCGCCTACGCCCTCAAGCGCGACTACGACCGCGCCATCGCTGATTTCGACCAGACCATCAAGCTCAAGGGCAGCAACGCTGCGCTTTACGACCGGGCGCTCGTCTATGGCGCCAAAGGTGACATCGACCAAGCCATCCGTGATTTCAGCGACGCCGCCAGGCTCGACGGCAACAACGCCTTCGTCTTCTACAACCGGGGCATCGCCTATCGCATCAAGGGGGACCCCGAACGCGCGATCGCCGACTTCGGCCAGGCAATCGCTCTGGACGGCAAGTTCTCGCTCGCCTTCTACCAGCGCGGCGACGCCTATTACGCCAAGCACGACCTCAACAACGCGGTCGCCGATTTCGACCAGGCGATCCGCCTCAACGGCAACAGCGACCTCGCCGTCTACCATCGCGCGCTGGCGTTCCGTGACAAGCAGGACTACGAGCGCGCCATCAACGACCTGACCCAGGCGATCCGGCTCGACAGCCGGAATGCCGGCGCGTTCAGCAACCGCGGCCTTGCCTACCGGATGAAGGGCGACCTCGACCATGCGCTCGCCGATTTCGACATGGCGGTGAAGCTCGACGGCAAGTCGGCGGCGGCGTTCCGTGACCGCGGTACCACCTATGGCATGCGCGGCGACAACGACCGTGCGCTGGCGGACCTCGACGTCGCCATCAAGCTCGACCCGAAGAATGCGGTCGCCTTTAACAACCGCGGTTTCGCCTACCGCAACAAGGGCGACATCGATCGCGCCATCGCCGACTTTACCGATGCGATCAAGCTCGACCCGAACTATTCGGCGGCCTATTTCAACCGCGGCAACGCGTACTACGACAACCACGACCTCGACCGCGCCATCAAGGATTTCGACGCCGCGATCAAGCTCGCGCCGGATCAGGCCGCGGCCTACAACGCGCGCGGCATCGCCTACGACAACAAGAACGAGCTCGACCAGGCGATTCAGGACTACGGCCAAGCCATCAAGCTCGACGCCAAGAACCCTCGTGCCTTCAACAATCGCGGCTTTGCCTATCGCAACCGCGGCGATTTCGACCGCGCCATCGCCGACTACAACCAAGCGCTGACGCTCAAGCCCGATTACGCGCTGGCGCTCTACAACCGCGGCATCGCCTACTACGACAAGCGCGAGTTCGAGCGCGCGACGCGCGACATGAATCAGGCGATCAAGATCAACCCGAGCTTCTCCAACGCCCTGCTCGACCGCGGCATCGCCACCTATGACAAGCGCGACTACGACCGCAGCAACGACCCTGCCGACGCCGACCTAAAGGCGAAGCCAAGCTTCGCGATCAGCTTCAGCGGCCGCGGCGCCAGCTTCGAGAACCGCCGCGAGGGCGATCGCATCATTCAGGACACGATCCGGCCGATCCGCGACAAGCAATATACGGTCTATATGGCTTCAGCCGATGTGCCGGTCGTGCAAGGCGCGGCCGCACCTGTCGTCGCGCCGGTGCGCGCGGCGAAGGCGGAGCCACCCGTCGCTGCCGCAAAGCCGGAGCTGGCGGCGGCCGCAAAATCCGAACCCGTGCCTGCAGTCAAGCCGGCGCGCGTCGCGAAGCCCGAGCCTGCTGCGGAGCCACCGCAACAGACCGCCCAGGCGGAGCCAAAGGTGAAGCCCCACGCCAAGCCGGCGCAGCGGCGCAAGGACGTCAAACGGCAGCCGGAAGGGCCTAGAATAGTGCGGGCCGGCGCGTCGAACGCTGCCGGCGGCTTCCTGGGGCTGCTGCGCTAGCCGCAAGACCTCACAGGCGCGGCGTTTGACGCTAGAATAGCCGTCCCCATGCCGAGTCTCCCCGCTTTCCGCCGATCGTTGCGCACGCTGCTGACCCCGGCCGAGCGGCGGCTGTTCACGCGGCTCGACAGCCCGCAGAAGATCCAGGCCTTCCTCGATAAGGTGCCGGCTAACTTCGAGCTCGACGGCGACACCACGATGTCGCCACGTCGCATGCTGAAGGCCCACGCCGCGCATTGCGCCGAAGCGGCGCTGTTCGCCGCGGTCGCACTTGCCTTCCACGGGCAACTGGCCTGGCTCATGGACTTGCAGGCACTGCCGAGCGACCAGGACCACATCGTCACGCTATTCCGGCAGCGTGGCCTGTGGGGCGCGATCAGCAAGACCAATCACGCCATCCTGCGCTGGCGCGACCCGATCTACCGCTCGTGGCGGGAGCTGGCGATGTCCTACGCGCATGAGTATTGCCTGCCCGGCGGCAAGAAGTCGTTGCTTGCCTATTCCCGCCCGTTCGCCCTCACCCGCTACCGGCCGGAGCGCTGGGTGACGGCGGAGGAAGACCTCCACTGGCTGATGGATGCGCTCGACGATTCGCCACATGCGCCGGTGGCGCCGGCCTGGGCGATGAAAATCCGCCGGCGCTCGCCGGACGTTGAATTGCGCGCGCAGACGGTGCTGGAGTGGCCGGACCCGCGCAAGCGCAAGCGGGCAAAGCGGAGAAAATCGTGACGGGTCGAGTCTTTCGCCGGCAACTGACCATCGAGTGGGGCCACTGCGATCCGGCCGGCATCGTGTTCAACCCGCGTTTCTTCGAGATGTTCGACGCCAGCTCCTGGCTGCTGTTCGAAGATGCCCTCGGCGTCAAGCCGCAGGATCTTGCGGCGACCTACGGCATCGTCGGCGTCGCGCTGGTCGACGCCAAGGCGAATTTCCTCAGACCGGCAAAATTCGGTGACCGGATCGAGATCGCCTCGCGCGTCAGCGAGTTCCGCCGCTCGAGTTTCGACGTCGAGCACAAACTCACCGTCGGCGGTGAACTGGCGGTCGAAGGCAGCGAGACGCGCGTCTGGGCGGTGCGCGACAAGAGCGATGCGGATAAGATCGCAACCGCCGCCATCCCGAAGGACGTAATTGCGAAATTCCGCTAGGCCCGGGGCACAGATTTTCGGTAGGCTTTGCCGAGACAACAAATTCAACTGTCTAGGGGGCTTCGATGAACTCTCACACTCTCCGCCTGTCAGCGGCACTCTCGGTCGCAATCTCGCTCGGTCTAGGTGCCGGCGCAGCCCGCGCGCAAGGGACCGATCAACAGCGCTCGGACTGTGAAGCCGATGCGTTCCGCCTGTGCAGCGCTGTGATCCCGAACATCCCGGCGATCGAAGCCTGCCTGGAATCAAAAGTGAGCGATCTGTCTCCGGCCTGCCGTACGGAATTCGAGCCGGCCAAGAAGACGCGGATGCGCCGCGAACACTTTCCCTCGTGATCGCGCGGCTCAGGCGATCTTCACGTACTCGAAATCGCCGGGCTTGTTGTCGATCCCGACCTTTGGCGGCGCGATCCAGTCGGCGAACTGACCGGGCTCGAATTGCGGCTGCATCAGGCTCTCGATGAAGTCGCGGTCGGAGGCCGACGGCAGCATCTCGGTGCGGTGGTGGGTCCAGTCGGCGGGAGAAAGGATATTGCCGTCGACATCGACATTGGTGCGCGAGAACTCGCCGATGTGGCGATGGAAGGCGACGTGCGGCAGCTTCATTTCGAACGGAATGCCGATGTCGGCGATCACCTTGTTCCAGCGGCCAACGCCGTTGTTGCAGTCACCGACGTAATCGTCGCGCAGCCGCATGTTGAGTGCTGACAGCGCCGGGGTGTCCTCGTTCTGGATCTTGCCGTCGACGAGCCGCAGCACCGGATAGGTACCGCTCTCGAGCTGATGATCGTCCTTGAGGCGGTCCTCGCGATAGCGGCCCTTGAGGCCGGCGTGGAAAGCGTTGGCGGCGTTGGTCGAGATCTCGTTGCCGAACAAGTCGAGCGTCAGCGAGAAATGCAGGTTCGCCTTCTTCTGGATGGTCGGCAGATCGATGACGCCGAGCTTGCGCACCTTGTCGATCTCGTAGGGGTCGGAAATCCCAGCCTCCTTCATCGCTTCGCAGGTGCGCTGGATGACACGGGTAACGCCTGTCTCGCCGACGAACATGTGGTGCGCCTCTTCCGTCAGCATGAAGCGGCAGGTGCGCGACAGAGGATCAAACCCTGACTGCGCCAGCGATTCGAGCTGCATCTTGCCGTCGCGGTCGGTGAAGAAGGTGAACATGAAGAACGACAGCCAGTCCGGCGTCGTCTCGTTGAAGGCGCCCAGCATGCGCGGCGTGTCCGGATCGCCGGAGCGGCGCTGCAGCAGCGCTTCGGCCTCGTCGCGGCCGTCGGTGCCGAAATATTTCTGCAGCAGATAGACCATCGCCCAGAGGTGACGGCCCTCCTCGACATTGACCTGAAACAGGTTGCGCATGTCGTAGAGCGAGGGCGCGGTTTTGCCGAGGTGGCGTTGCTGCTCGACGGATGCCGGCTCGGTGTCGCCCTGAATGACGACGAGACGGCGCAGCATGGCGCGATATTCGCCAGGCACTTCCTGCCAGGCGTCCTCGCCTTTATGCGCGCCGAAGGGGATGGTGCGGGCGTCGACTTGCGGCGCAAGTAGAACACCCCAACGGTAGTCCGGCATGCGCACGTAATCGAACTTGGCCCAGCCCTTGGGGTCGACACTGACCGCGGTGCGCAGGTAGACGAGCGACTCCTGGAAGCCTTCCGGCCCCATGTCCTTCCACCAGTTGATGTATCCGGGGTGCCACTTTTCCAGCGCCCGCTTGACCCGCACGTCCTGGCCGAGCGCGACATTGTTGGGGATCAGCCCATCATAATCGACGGTTGCGATGTTCATGGCCTAGACCCTTTCCTTGTTGAAGGCCGGCTTGACGCCTGAGCCGTAAAGCTTGAGCGCGCCTTGGTCGCCGATCGCGTTAGGCCGCTGGAATATCCAATTCTGCCAAGCGGTTAGGCGGCCGAAAATCCTGGTTTCCATGGTCTCCGGACCGGCGAAACGCAGGTTTGCCTCCATGCCGGTCATGGCGTCGGGCGAAAAACTGGTGCGCTCTTCCAGCATCACGCGCAGTTCGTCGTCCCAATCGTAATCCTCGTAGACGAGCGTGACGATGCCCTGAGCATAGGCATCCTCGGCGATGCTCGGCTCACCCTTTTTGGCGGCAAGCTGGTCGATCGTGCCGGCGTCGCCCAGGAACCGGGTCTGCAAACGGGTGAGCCCGTTGCCCATCGGATACCAGCCGAAGTTCGCCTCGCCGAGCGTGATCGCGGCCGGCTCGCGGTTGCCGCCCTCGCGGGTGCCGATCAGCATCACCGAACGGTCGGCGGCGAAGGCAAGCTCGGCGAGCGTGCCGGCGAAACAGGAGCCCGGCTCGATCAGCGCGATGAAACTTCTCGGCGTCACGTCGACGCGCTTCAAGACGCGCTTGAGGTAATGACGGATCTCGCGCATCAGCCAGTCGCCGTTGGCGCGCCCGAGGAAATCGTCGTGCTCCAGCACCGCCTTGGCGTCGCCGTCGGTGCGCAGCAGCACGACGCCGATGGCGGCCTCGTTGGCGCGCAGATGCAGGATCGCGTCCTCTAGCTCGCGCGCGACGGTGAGCGGCCAGAACTTGTCGCCGAGCGCGTGGGCGGCATCGAGTGACGCCGGCACGGCCTGCGAGGGCCCGCGCACGGTCAGGTTCGCAAGGCCGCGCGCGCGGTCGATGTCGACGTCGACATGCGAATATGAAATACGGTCGGCTTCGATCTTGCGAGCAAGAGGCGTCAGCGTGATCCCCTTGGCGTCCTTCGGCCGGTCTGAGCGCGCGGCGATCTCATGCGCGCGGGCGGCAACCGTGTCCTTCCATTTCGAATTCGGCACGACCTCGTCGACAAGCCGCCACTCCACCGCCTTGGCGCCGCGCATGCCCTCCTCGATCGAGCAGAATACGTCGGCGCGGTCGCGGCGCACCTTGCGCTTGTCGGTGACGCGGGTGAGCCCGCCGGTGCCGGGCAGCACCGCGAGCAGCGGCGTCTCCGGCAAGGCCACCGCCGAGCGGCGGTCGTCGACCAGCATGATGTGATCGGCGGCAAGCGCCAGCTCGTAGCCGCCGCCCGCGGCGTTGCCGTTGATGGCGCAGATGTAGGTCTGCTTCGAATTCTCGCTGGCGTCCTCGATCGAAAGCCGCGTCTCGTTGGTGAACTTGCAGAAGTTCACCTTGTCGCGGTGCGTCGCCTTGCCGAGGTAGCGGATGTTGGCGCCGGCGCAGAACACGTTGTCCTTGCCGGACTTGATGACGACCGCGCGCACTTCCGGATGCTCGAAGCGCAGCCGCTGGATCGCGTCGTTCAATTCGATGTCGACGCCGAGATCGTAGGAATTGAGCTTGAGCTCGTAGTCGCCGAGGCCGCCGGCCTGATCGACGTCCATGATGAGGTAGGCGACGTCGCCATCGTATTCGAGGCGCCAGTGGCGATAGCGCGACGGGTCAGTCTGGAAATCGAGTGCCGGCATGGCGTCGCCTGCGCCAGACTTTTTCGCCCAGCGCCGCCTCCCTATGCATTATTTTGCAGTTTCATAGCACCAAATGTAACCCGTCACAACGGCCTGTATGTGGGAAAACACCGCCGTCTCCGGTTGCTCGGCATTATAATGCATGTTAGCGTCCCGCGCCATGAAGACCGATCGCGCCAGGCCCGCACCGATCCCCCGCGACAGCGACGCCTATTTGCGCCGCCTGGGCGAGCGCGTGCGCACGCTGCGCAACCAACGCGGCATGTCGCGCAAGGTTCTGGCCGCGCACGCGCGTGTCTCCGAGCGCTACCTGGCGCAGATGGAGGCCGGCAAGGGCAACTGCTCGATCGTGCTGCTGCGCCGGATCGCCCGCGCCATCGGCCTGCCGGTGACGCAACTGGTGCAGGACAGCGCCGAGCCGCCGCTCGATCTGGTGCTGCTGACGCAATTCCTCGAACGCCTGCCCGCCACCAGCTTGAGCGAGGCGCGCGCGCTGCTGCTAAAGCAGTTCGGCGGGGCCGCCGACACCAAAAGGCGGCGCATCGCGCTGATCGGCCTGCGTGGCGGCGGCAAATCGACCCTCGGGCGCCTGCTGGCCGAGGAATTGGGCGTGCCGTTCATCGAGCTCGACCGCGAGGTCGAGAAACGCAGCGGCGCCAAGCTCAACGAGATTTTCGACATGTTCGGCCAGGAGACCTTCCGCCGCGCCGAGCGCGAGGCGCTGGAGGCGGTGCTGGCGCAGCACGCGGAATTCGTCATGGCGACGTCGGGCTCGATCGTTACCGAGCCCGGCACGCTTGAACTGCTGCTCGCATCGTGCTTCACGGTCTGGGTTCGCGCCGAGCCCGACGAGCATATGCGGCGGGTGATGGCGCAAGGCGACATGCGTCCGATGGCCAACAGTACACGCGCCATGGACGATCTCGTCTCCATCCTCAAAAGCCGCGAGCCGCTCTATGCCAAGGCGGAAGCGGCGTTGACCACCAGCGGCAAGACGCCGGATGAGACCATGGCCGAACTCATGCGCCTGATCCGCGTTTCCGATGGTCCCGCGCGCCGCAGCGCGGAGCGTGCCGGGAGAGCTTAATGAGCGAAACCATCAAGACCGACGTGCTGATCATCGGCGCCGGGCCGGTCGGCCTGTTCGCCGTGTTCGAACTCGGCCTGCTCGACATCAAGGCGCACCTCGTCGACATCCTCGACAAGGCCGGCGGGCAATGCGCCGAGCTCTATCCGGAGAAGCCGATCTACGACATTCCCGGCATTCCCTACATTACCGGCCACGGGTTGACCGACGCGCTGATGCAGCAGATCAAGCCGTTCAATCCGACGCTCCATCTCGGCGAGATGGTGACGACGCTGGAGAAGCTCGGCGACGCGCATTTCCGCGTCGGCACCACCGGCGACAAGATCTTCGAAACCAAATGCGTGGTGATCGCGGCCGGCGGCGGCTCGTTCCAGCCGAAGCGGCCGCCGATCGCGGGCATCGAGCCTTACGAGCAGAAGTCGGTGTTCTACGCGGTGCGCAAGATCGACGCCTTCCGCGACAAGCGGCTGCTGATCGTCGGCGGCGGCGATTCTGCGCTCGACTGGACGCTCAATCTGCAGCCGGTGGCGAAGCGCCTGACGCTTCTGCACCGGCGCGACGAATTCCGCGGTGCGCCCGACAGCGTCAACAAGATGCGCGCACTGGTGGCCGAAGGCAAAATGGACCTCAAGATCGGCCAGGTGTCGGCGCTCGAAGGCGCCGACGGCGCGCTGTCCGCCGTCACAGTCAAGGGCAATGACGGCTCGGCCGCGCGCGTCGAACTCGACGCCATGCTGCCGTTCTTCGGCCTGACCATGAAGCTCGGCCCGGTCGCGGACTGGGGCCTCAAACTCGAGGACGAACTGATCCCGGTCGACACCGCCGCGTTCGAGACCAGCGTGCCCGGGCTGTTCGCCATCGGCGACATCAACACCTATCCGGGCAAACTCAAGCTCATCCTGTCCGGCTTCCACGAGGCGGCGCTGATGGCCCAGAAGGCCTACCACTACGTCTATCCGGAGAAGCGGCTGGTGTTTCAGTACACGACCTCCTCCACCAGCCTGCAGAAGAAACTCGGGGTTGCCTGACCTCCCATGCCGAAAATCACGTTCATCGAACACGACAACACCGTGCACACCGTCGACGCCGAGCTTAACTCGACGGTGATGGAAACCGCACTGCGCAACGGCATCGCCAGTATCGTCGCCGAGTGCGGCGGCGGCTGCTCCTGCGCGACCTGCCTGGTCCACGTCGACGAGGCCTGGTCGCCAATCGTCGGCCAGCCTTCGGCGGAAGAGGATGAGATGCTCGACGGCGCCTTCGAGGTGAAGCCGACCTCGCGGCTGGCCTGCCAGATCAAGGTCACGGAGGCGCTCGACGGCCTGATCGTGCGGACCCCGAGCTATCAGGGCCGCTGAATCGGGCCCGGCGATGGTTCATCGCCGGTAAATATCTCGCTCGGATTTTCGATAGTTTCCGCAACGAGATTGTACGAATTTTATGCAAAATTGGATGCGTCGACCGGATTGCCGTGGAGCACCGCAATGTCACTACGACGTAAAGCTACCTTGCTGGTCGGAACCGCAGCTTGCCTGTTCGCCCTCGTCTACGCTGCACCAATCTTCGGTGCCAGCGTGTTCCAGACCGACGCAATGGTGACCGCGCAGAACCCGGCCGATGACGAAGCGATGATGGCGCCATTGCGGTTCGAGGCGCAGGCCGCGCTCGAACGCCTGCAGGCCGGACACGTCGACTAGCCGCCGTCGCCAATGATTGTATACGGCGCCCAGAACATCGGGTGGCCGTACGAGAACAGCGTCTTGCCGCCCGCATCGGTAAAGCCCTTGCCATCAAGCAACGCCATCGTCGCCTGACGCAGCGCCTCGGCGCGCGTGAGGTTCGGATCGGCCGCCTGGCGGCGGAACAAGTCGCTGACCAGTTCGCGCGCCGACGCCGAATGCACCGACCAGTTGGTGACGAGGATCGTGCGCGTGCCGGCGTAGAAGAACGCCTGCCCGAGACCTGACGCCGCCTCCGCACCGGCTCCCGCGCCTGCCGCGGTGTTGCAGGCCGACAGCACCACCCAATCGGCGTCGAGCTTGAGCGCCAGAATCTTTTCCATCGTCAGCAGGCCGTCGCCCGGCACGCCGGCGACCGCCGGCGCGGTCAGCGCCAGCGCCGGCTGCGTCAGGCCATTGAGCTCGCCTGGTACCAGGCCGTGGGTGGCGAAATCGATGATGCGGTAGTGCGACAGGTCGGCGCCCTCCACCGCCTGCTCGTTGGCGTCCTTGCCGAGATGCAGGACCTTGGACGGATCGAGATTGAGCGCCCTGGCGATCGACACAAGCTCTGCCGCGGTATCCGGCAGGCGCGGCAACTGCGCGAGCTCGGCGCTGCTGACGCCTTCGGTGTGCGGGCTCGAACGCCGCCGCAACGGCAGGCCGCGCGTCGTCGTGGAGGGTGTTGCAGCGGGATCGGCCGAGGCGACCTGGACACGCTTGCCGTCTTGGTCGGCTTCCGCCGCCTGCTCGGGGCTGAAATAGGGATCGCCGAAGCCGATGAAGGGATCGCGCGTGGCCGGCCCTGGCGGCAGCTGCCGCAGCGTGCGCAAGGCGGCGGCCGACGGCACCATGGTCACGGCATGGGTGCGGGCAAGCCACGGCACGTCGCGATAGCCCGAGAACATGAGCCCGGGCTGGTCCTGAAGCTGCGCCGGGGCTGTCGGCAGCAACGACAGCGGCAACAGGCCGAGCGCGCCGTTGGTGACCACGATCAGATTCTTGGCCTGCTTCCAGCCCGGCTCGACCGGCTTGAGCAGCATGCTGTAAAGCTCGTAGGCGAGCGTCAGATCGAACGGCGGGATGTCGGACACGGTCACGGCGTCCGGCTCCAGCGACTTGCGCAGCAAGTGGACCTTGGTCTGCAGATCGCCGGCGGTCGCCGGGATGGCGGCGAAAGCGACCCTGCCGTCCTTCGGCACCGCCCAGACGAAGCTCGCCTCGCGGCCGAAATAGAACGACAGCAGCGCCTCGTCCGGCTTAAGCGACGCCCTGATCTCGTCCACCGACGGCGGCTTCGGATCGATCATGCTGGCGTAAGCCGGGAAGCGCTTGGCGATGTCGGCGCGCAGCCTGTCGCGCTCGTTGCGCAGATTGGTGACGGCGACGTTGAGCGCCTTGACGCCGTTCTCGTCGCGCTGGCCGGCCGGCAGTGCGAGCACGTTATTGAGTGTGCCGAGCTGGGCGTTGACCTGCTTGTCGAGGTCCTGCTGCTGGCGCACGAGTTCGGCAAGCGCCGGGTCCTTGATCTGGGCGCGGGCGCTCGACGCGGCGAGCGCCTGCTGGACGGACCGACCGCGCACCGCGTCGGCCAGCGCAAAGGTCTGCACCGCGGCGCTGTCGTCGGTTTTCGCGATCTGCATGCGATCGACGAGGGTGATGTAGGACTCGACGAAGCTCTGCAGCCGGTCGCTGCGCATGGCGAGCGCGGCCGAATTGTCAGCATCGCTGCTTTCCTTGGCGCCCGCCATCAGGATCGGCAGCGCGGTCTGGAATTCGCGCGCGGCGTCGGCGTCGTGATACGCCTTCATCAGGCCGAACGCGAGCGTGGCGCGGGCGTTGGCGGTGTCGTAATTGTTCTCGCCGACCTGCGCGATGTCGCGCTTCAGCAGCGCCTGGGCCGCGGCGATGCCGCGGTCGAACTGGCCAGCGGCGTAAAGCGAATTGATGCGCGAGCCGCTGAAGTCGAACATCTGGCGGCGCTGCGGATCCCAGTTCGCCATCGCCTTGTCGACCTGGGCGTAGATCTCGATCGCTTCCTTGCGCTTGTGCTGGAGGTTGAGAATGGTGGCGAGCCCCGACAGCTCGCGCACGATCGATTGCGAGTCCTCGGCGACGCCGATGGAACGGTTGATCTCGAGCGAAACGCGCGACAGCTGCTCGGCCTCGCCGTAGCGGCCCTCATCGACCAGGACGTTGGCGAGCGCGCCGACGTAAAACGGCGTCGACGGATTGTATTTGCCGGTGTCCTTGAGGCGCGACAGCAGCGCGCGCCGCGTATCGGCCTCGGCCTCGGCGAGCCGGCCCTGCTTCGCCTTCATGCGCGCCTGGCCAAGGATCATGCGGTCGGCGCCCTGCAGGATCTGCGTCTCCGGCGGCGGGTTTGGCGCGGCCAGCAGCCCCTTGACGGAGGCGCGGATGCGCAGTTCGGCGAGCCGGAACGATTTTTCCGCCTCGCGGTATTGGCCGCGCGCCTCGAAGATGACGGCGCGGTTCTGCTCGACCTGTCCTTCCCAGGCCTGGCCT
>Ga0265339_10000971_pt1 | contig 21969 bp, 18 predicted proteins | sample 4CB219metaG_FD_202085 | JGI IMG/M metagenome (GOLD analysis project Ga0265339, IMG submission 202085) | Rhizosphere microbial communities from Carex aquatilis grown in University of Washington, Seatle, WA, United States - 4-CB2-19 metaG | ecosystem: Host-associated > Plants > Roots >... | reverse complement strand
TAGAACAATCACGAGCTGATCGACATTCCCGACCAGCATCTGATGCTGCCGAAAATGCCGGACGTGCCTGAAGGCTACGAGATCGCGCGCATCGATATGGTTGTGCGGCTGCGCAGGAAGCGCTGAGCTGGATTGACCTGTCATACGCGGGGCTTGCCCCGCATATGCGCCGAGTTCACAAGATGCTTTTCGAAATGGATTGCCGGGTCGAGTCAGGTCGGGCCCGGCAATGACACGCCTCAATCAATTCACCTGCTCGTCGGCGTAGACACCCCATAGCCGCTGCTGCTCGATCCAGCCGTCAAATCCATTGCCGGACACATGGCACCAGTGCGAGTCGCACTTCTTGACCTGGGCGATGACACCGGCCTGTAGGCGGGCGGTGATCTCGCTGTGCGTATCGGCGCTCTCATAGAGCGACGCCAGATCGTCCTTCTTCTTCATGGTGACGACTGCGGTGCGGCGCCCCGACAACAGCGAGTGGTAGACCCAGCCTTCGGCGCCCTCGGAATCGCGCACCCGGCGCCAGTTTTCGAACTCGGCGGTGATTTCGACCGGAAGGCCCGAGCGGGTGTAGACCCAGGCTACGTCGTTGTCCTTGGTGGGACCGGCCCTGACATTCACGTAATCGGATTTCAGGCTGACATAGCGCGGGACGGGCAGACCGCTCGAGGTGGGGGCGGCGTCCTTCGCCGAAAATCCGCTGGATACGGATGCGCCGAGCAAGCCGCCCGCGAGCACCACGACCACACCAAAACGCCCCAACGCCATCAACTCGTCTCCTGCCGAGATACGCCCAATTCAATTGTTCGAGCTGTATATCGAAGCCAACGCCTGATCCCCTCAATCCCCGCGCCCCGTGTGCCCGGTCGTGCCACGACCGGACTTTTTTCCGGGGTTCTTGTCTTGGCCCGGCCTTCTGCTAGAGAGGACGGAACATCGCTAAAGCCAAGACGCGCCCGAGGCCGCTGGCGAGCTCCAGGGGACACATCGGGGAACCCAAGGAAACGCCGGGACCTGGCGGCAACGGCAGTGTCGAACAACCGGGTTAATGAGGTCTGAACGGCCTCATGAGAGCAGGACATGTCGGTTAAGAAAAAGCCCCTCGTCGTGGTGACGCGCAAGCTGCCGGATTCGATCGAGACCCGCATGCGCGAATTGTTCGACGCGCGCCTCAACCTCGACGACACGCCGATGACGCCGGACCAGATCGCGGAGGCGATGCGCACGGCGGACGTGCTGGTTCCGACCGTCACCGACGAGATCACGGAAGAGCTTATCAAGGCGCCCGAGTGCAAGCTCAGGATGATTGCCAATTTCGGCAACGGCGTCGACAACATCGACGTGGCGGCGGCGCATACGCGCGGCATCACCGTCACCAACACGCCGAAGGTGCTGACCGAAGACACCGCCGACATGACCATGGCGCTGATTCTCGCGGTGCCGCGGCGCCTGATCGAGGGTGCATCGATTTTCACCGAGAGCAAGAACTGGCCGGGCTGGTCGCCGACCTGGATGCTCGGCCACAGGATCGGCGGCAAGCGGCTGGGCATCATCGGCATGGGCCGGATCGGACAGGCGGTGGCGCGCCGCGCCCGCGTCTTCGGCCTGCAGATCCACTATCACAACCGCCGCCCCGTCGCGCCGCGCATCGCCGACGAGCTGGGCGCGACGTACTGGGAAAGCCTCGATCAGATGCTGGCGCGGATGGACATCATCTCGGTGAACTGTCCGCATACGCCGGCGACCTTCCATCTGCTGTCGGCGCGGCGGTTGAAGCTGATCCGCAAGGACGCCTATATCGTCAACACCTCGCGCGGCGAGGTGATCGACGAAGAAACCCTGACCAAGCTGATCGAGAACGGCGATATCGCCGGCGCCGGGCTCGACGTGTATGAGCATGAGCCCGCGGTGAGCCCGAAGCTGGTGCGGCTGGCGCGGGCCGGCAAGGTGACGCTGTTGCCGCACATGGGCTCGGCGACGGTCGAAGGCCGCGTCGAAATGGGCGAGAAGGTGATCATCAACATCCGCACCTTCCTCGACAATCACAAGCCGCCGGACCGCGTGCTGCCGAGCATGCTGTGAGAGACTTTCCGGACTGCCGTTCGCGGCACGGAATGCGTCCGATTCAGTTCTCAATTCCTTCGTCATCGCGAGGAGCGCCAGCGACGACGCGATCCGGACCGTCACCTCGGCGGGATTCCCGGTTTGCTTCGCCTGCGCTCGCAAAGACGCGGTCGGACGCATCCACCTCGCGCTGCTCGTCCAAACCGGACTGCTACGCTTCTTTTGCTTTTCGCCGCTCCTGCTTGCGCCATTCCGCCACAAAACCGATGAACGCCGCAAGCGCCGGCGGCGGCTGGCGCCGGCTTGGATAATACAGGAACGGCCCGGGAAATGGCGCGCACCAATCGTCGAGCACGCTGACGAGCGCGCCCGATTTGATCGCCTCGCGCACGTAGCCTTCGAAGGTCAACCAGAACCCGACGCCGTCGGCCGCTGCCTTCATCCCGAGCCCGACATAGGTCGCGATCAATTTCGCCGGCGGCGCCACTTTCACGGTCCGGCCCGACTTCTCGAACTCCCAATCCAGCATCGCACCGCTCGCAAAGCGGGTGCGGATGCAGGCGTAATCGAGCAAATCTTTCGGCCGTCTCGGCCGGCCATAACGCGCGACATATGCCGGCGATGCCACCAGCGCGTAACGCTGCGGCGCGCCCAGCGAGACCGCGACCATATCCTGCGCGAGATGCTCGCCGTAGCGCACGCCGGCGTCGAACCCCGCGTCGACGATGTCGACGAACGAACTCTCGGCGACGATTTCCAGATCGACCTTCGGATAGGCCTTCAGGAACGGCCCGATCATCGGTGCCAGCACCAGGTCGATCGCCGGCGGCGGCGCATTGATGCGGAGCCTTCCCGACGGCACCTCGCGCAAGCCGCGCACCTGGTCCAATGCACCGCCGATGTCGGTGATCGCCGGTCCGACCCGGGCGAGCAGCAACTCGCCGGCTTCGGTAAGCGCGACGCTGCGGGTGGTGCGGTGCATCAGCCGGACGCCCAGACGCTCCTCCATGTCGCGCAGCCGCTGGCTGAGACTCGACGCCGACACGCTCCGCTCGCGCGCCGCACGGCGAAAGTTCCTGGTGCGGGCGACGGTCACGAATGCGTCGAGATCGCGGAGGTCCAGATCCGTCATTGTTCATTATAGTGAACAAGCTATTCGCAATTGTCCAGCTTATCGGCTCAATGGGAAACCTTCATATCGGGTCTGTTCTTGGAGGCGCGGATCACCCGCGAGCCCAATTCGAGGAGAACACCATGGACAAGCGCAAACTCGGCACGACCGGCCCCGCTGTCTCGACCATCGGCCTCGGCTGTATGGGCATGTCGGATTTTTATGGCCCCGCCGACCGCAGCGAGAGCATCGCCACCATCCACGCCGCGCTGGATGCCGGGATCACCCTGCTCGATACCGGCGATTTCTATGGCATGGGCCACAATGAGATGCTGATCCGCGAAGCCCTTGCCTCGCGCAACCGCGACGAGGTGCGGATATCAGTCAAGTTCGGAGCGCTGCGCGATGCCGCGAAAAACTGGTACGGCTATGACAGCCGGCCCGCGGCGATGAAGAATTTCCTCGCCTATTCGCTGCAGCGGCTCGGCGTCGAGGCGATCGACATCTACCGCCCGGCGCGGCTCGACCCGGCCGTGCCGATCGAGGAGACCGTCGGCGCGCTCGGGGAGATGGTGAAGAAGGGCTACATCAGGCATGTCGGACTTTCCGAGGTCGGTTCCGAAACCATCCGCCGCGCCCATGCGGTCCATCCGATTTCCGATCTGCAAATCGAATATTCCCTGATCTCGCGCGGCATCGAGAGCGACATCTTGAAGACCTGCCGCGAGCTCGGCATCGGCATCACCGCCTACGGCGTCCTGTCGCGCGGGCTGATCAGCGGCCACTGGTCGAAGGATCGCTCGGCCGCGCAGGATTTCCGACGCAACAGCCCGCGTTTCCAGGCGGAAAATCTCGACAGCAATCTGGCGCTGGTCGAAAAGCTGCGTGCGATTGCCGACGATATCGACGCATCGCCAGCGCAAGTTGCAATCGCCTGGGTGGCGGCGCAGGGAAACGATATCGTGCCGCTGGTCGGGGCGCGGCGACGCGATCGCCTGTCAGAGGCGCTTGGCGCGCTCGATGTGAAATTGACGTCCGGCCAACTCGCAGCGCTCGCCGACACGTTCCCGCCCGGTGCCGCTGCCGGTGCCCGCTATCCCGACGCACAGCTTGCGCATATGGACAGTGAGAAGCCACTGCGGGGATGACGCATCCGATGAGCGCCTGCGTTCGCGGCATACCCATCCCGAACATTCGGGACGGGTAGATCAGTCACCGATGCCCGCTCAAATCGGTGATGGTCAAGCCGTCGCCGTTGAGCGGATTGGCAGGATCGCGGGCATAGTGCAGCGTCTCGAACCGCATGGTGCGCGCGTCCACCATCAACAGCCGTCCGACCAGGCCCTCGCCGAAGCCGACGATCTCGCGGATCGCTTCCAGCGCCATCATCGATCCCAGGACGCCTGCGAGCGCCCCCATCACGCCAGCCTCGGCGCAAGCCGGCACGGTGCCGGGCGGCGGCGGCTCGGGAAACAGGCAGCGATAGGTCGGGTTGTATTCGCCGTCGGCGTTGGTCTCGTGACCGCGGATCGTGGTCAGCGATCCGTCGAAGGTGCCGAGCGCGGCGGTGATCAGCGGCTTGCACGCGAGGAAGCAGGCATCCGAGACGAGATAACGCGTGTCGAAATTGTCGGAGCCGTCGAGCACCAGATCGTAGCCGCCGATCAGCTCCATCGCGTTGGCGGCCCTGAGCCTGGTGGCGTGCGCGGCAAAGCGGACATGCGGATTGAGCGCGTGAATCCGCTCGGCCGCGGTATCGACCTTGCGCCGGCCGATGTCGGGCGTGCCGTGGATGATCTGGCGCTGCAGGTTGGACAGCGAGACCACGTCGTCGTCGACCACCCCGAGCGCGCCGACGCCGGCGGCGGCAAGATACATCAGGGCCGGCGCGCCAAGGCCGCCGGCGCCCACCACCAGCACGGCGGCCTCCTTCAGGGCCGCCTGGCCGGGACCGCCGACCTCGCGCAGCACGATGTGGCGGGCGTAGCGTTCGAGTTCGTCGGCGTTCAGCATCGTCGTTGCCAGTCCTGCCTTCATGACATCTGCGGCCCCTGATGGCGAGGAGCCCCTGTCGGCGCATCCCGATATCATATCCTGACGCCGTGAACCCCGGCGCAGCTATTGCCGACCAAGCAGATGTGGCTAGTGGTCCGATTCTAACATTCACATCCCATTGCGGAAGGCATGTTTGCGAATGTTAGAATCAAAGGACCACTAGCAAAATCAATTAGCTAGTGGAGCTTTGGATTTGACGTTCGCTTGACGAGCCCGCGGCCAGCAGGGTAGCGAACGTCAAATCCGCTCCACTAGTTACGCCAACGTCAATCGCCCCCGGGATTTGTCATGAGAGCGATGCTCGCAGCAATGATATTCGTGGCCGCGGGCGCGTCCGCCCATGCGCAGCTGACAAAATCCTCGCCCCCGGGCGTCACGCCGAAGCAGGTCACGACCGTCCCCGTTCGCCCGGCGCCGCAGACACCCGCCGATGGCGCCAATGCGATGACACAGGCGGAGCGGCTGGCGCTGCAATCGGACCTCGCCTGGGTCGGTGACTACAACGGCACGATATCGGGCGAGGCCAGCGAGCGGATGATCGCGGCGATCAAGCAGTTCCAGAAGGCGAAAGGCGGCAAGCAGACCGGCGTGCTCAGTGCGCAGGAGCGCAGCGTGCTGGCCCAAACCGCGCGGCGGCGGCAGGAGCAGGTCGGCTGGAAGATGGTCACCGACCCCGGCACCGGGGTGCAGCTCGGCATTCCCGCGAAGCTGGTGCCGCAGCAGACCAGCGACGCCGGCGGCGCCAAATGGAGCTCGTCGGGCGGAGCGATCGAGGTTCTGCTGACGCGGCGCAAGCAAGCCGGCCCGACCACCGCCGGTCTCGCCGATCGCGAGAAGAAGGAGCCGGGGCGCAGCGTCAGCTATACGGCGGTCAAGCCGGATTTCTTCGTGCTGTCGGGCTTGCAGGGACCGAAGAAGTTCTATCTGCGCGGCACGTTCAGGGGCGACGAGGTCCGCATCCTCACCATCCTCTATGATCCAGCGACGGAAAACACCGTCGGGCCGGTGGTGATCGCGATGTCGAGCGCGTTCAACCCGTTCCCCGCCGGCGGTCAGGCAGGTGCGCCACCCGCGCGCAAGTCCGTCGAATACAGCACCGGCGTGGTGGTGAGCGAGGATGGCGCCATCATCGCCGACCGCGAGGCGACCGAGGGGTGTCTCGCAATCACGATTGGCGGCTTCGGCAATGCCGATCGCGTCGCCGAGGACGGGGATCGCGGCCTGGCGCTCTTGCGAATCTACGGCGCCCGCGGATTGAAGCCGCTCAACCTCGCCGGCGGCGCAGGCGTCTCCGCAGTCGACATCGTCGGTATCGCCGATCCGCAGGCCCAGGGCGGCCGCTCGGCGGTCAGCAGCGTCAAGGCCGAGGGCACGCAGGTCGGAGGCGGTGGGGACTCCGCGCTGTCGCCGTCGCCTCCGCCCGGGTTCTCCGGCGCCGCGGCGCTCGACGGCGGCGGCCGGTTCGCAGGGCTCGCACTGTTGAAGCCGTTGGTCGTGGCAGGCCCCGCGAATGCCGCGGCCACGGCGCAGGCCGCGCTGGTCAGGCCGGAGACGGTGCGCGATTTCCTGAAAAAGCACCGCGTGGACGCCGCGGGCTCGTCGACCGGCGCCAGGGGCGCCGTGGTGCGCGTGATCTGCGTGCGGAAATAGGCGCTCCGCATCGCTCCCTCCCCCTGAAAGATCAGGGCAATCGCATATGGCATCAGCGTCTTTGGCGCCGACGCTTCCACATCGTCATGGCCGGGCTTTGTCCCGGCCATCCACGTCTTTGTTAGACGCAAAAACTAAGACGTGGATGCCCGGCGCCGGTCTTCGCCTACGGCTTCGACCCGGCACAGCCCGGGCGCGCCGAAGCTCCTGAGCGTAGGGCGGCAAGGCCGGGCATGACGAGCTTGTGGGGCGATCGATCATGACAAGACGTACCGAATCTGCAGCCCTCCCGGATCAAGCCGCCTTGATGTCGTGCAGGAAGGTTTCCACCTGGCTCCGGATGATCTCGGATTGCCGGGACAATTCGTTGGATGCCTGCAGGACCTGATGCGCCGCCGCGCCGGTGTCGCCGGCGGCCTGTTGGACGCCGCTCACGTTCGATGCGATCTCGCCGGTGCCGAGCGCCGCCTGCTGCACATTGCGCGCGATTTCCTGCGTCGCCGAGCCCTGCTCTTCCACGGCGCTGGCGATGGCGGAAGCGATCTCGTTCATCTCGTTGATGATCACCGAAATGCCCTTGATGGCGCTGACGGCGTCGCTGGACGAGGCCTGGATCGAGCCCACCTGTGCGGCGATCTGATCGGTCGCCTTCGCGGTTTGCTCGGCGAGACTCTTCACCTCGGACGCCACCACGGCAAAACCGCGGCCGGCGTCGCCGGCGCGCGCCGCCTCGATCGTGGCATTGAGCGCGAGAAGGTTGGTCTGGCCGGCGATTTCGCTGATCAGCTTGACGACGTCGCCGATCGAGGCGGCATCCTTGTAGAGGCCCTGCACCGTCGCATTGGTGCGATCGGCCTCGGCCACGGCTTTTTGCGCGATGGCGGCCGATTGCGTGACCTGGCGGCTGATCTCGGTGACGGAGCTCGCCAACTCTTCCGATGCCGCCGCAACGGTTTGCACATTGGTGGAGGCTTCCTCGCTCGCGGCGGCAACTGCGGTCGCCTGGCTCGAGGTCTCTTCCGCCGTCGCCGTCATCTGGGACGCGGTCGCCTGCAACTCGGTCGAGGCCGATGCCACCGATCTCAGCACGCCCGAAATGTCCTCGTCGAACCCCTGGGTCAGTTCATTGATCCGGGCCGCGCGCGCCACCCGCGCGCTCATCGCCTCGGCTTCCTTGGCGGCCAGCTCCTTGGCCTTGATCATGTTCTCCTTGAAGATCAGGACCGCCCGCGCCATCAGGCCGATCTCGTCCTTCTGCTCGGTTGCGGGAATCTCGACGGAATGATCGCCGCCGGCAAGCCGCCCCATGGCCGAGACCATCTTGAGAATAGGCGGCACGATCGAACGGTTCGTGAGGTACACGACCGCGACGGCGACGCCGATGCCGATGCCCATCAGCACCCAGAGCAGCGTGGTGAGGAAATCGGTTTGGGCCAGAACCTTCGCGCCGTCCGCTTTCAGACTATCCTGCTGCCGCGACACCATACCGCCCGAACGCGAACCTTCGGAATTCTCGGCGCCTGCGAAGATGTCGAGCAGCTTGTTGGCGCGGGGCGCCGCTTCATTGGTCAGGAACCATTGCGCCATGTTCCAGCGATCGGAGGCGCGGATCTCGAACATCTTCTGCGGCAGCGGCGCGAATTTGGCGCGCGCCGCAATAAGCGCGTCGAAGGCCGCCTGCTGCTCGGGCGTCATCTCCGGTCGCCGCTTCACGAGCGCATCGATCTTCTTCTGATTGAGCGACCAGAGTTCCTCATACTCGTTCTTGAAGGCGACCTCTGCGGTCAAGAGATAGGCGCGGATGTCGCCGATCGCCATCGCCGTGCTGCCGCGCAGGTCGGCGAAATCGATCAGCAGGCTCTTGCGCGCATCCGTCGAGGGAATTTTGCCCTCCTGATTGATGATGGAGGTCGCCTCGTTCAGCATGGTCTTGGCGAGAGGCGCGGCTTCGGTCGCCAGGATCTTGGCCGCCGGCTGCTCGTCGATGGTGTGGGCGATCGCCTCCGCCTTGTCCTGCGCAGCGCGAAGCTCGTCGAGCAGCGGTTTGGCCTGCTTCCAATCCGCCTGGTTCTGCTCGGCTGTCCACTCGCTGGAGAGATGATCCATCTGGGAGCCGCGCTTTTGGATATTCTTCCAAAGCGTCGCGCGCTCCGCCTTGAATGCCTCGTTGCCGGTGATCAGCCAGCCGCGCAGCGACGCCAGCGAGGCATAGACCTCCGACACAAGGTCGCTTGCAGCCATGGCGGTGGGGACGCGCAGGTTGACCGTGCGTTCGGTGGATTCGCTGACCGTGCGAACTTTGACGATGGTTGCGCCGACCACCCCAGCTAAAAGCAGGCAAAGCATGCTAAAACCAAGGATCAGCCTTGCGCGAATGTTCAGTTGCAGGAACGTCACCGCAGAATCCCCCTTAATTGATAATTATTTGCATAAGGATCGAGCAGGTAAGCCTAACAATCAGTCAAAAAGCCGAGCCGTAGGAACACGGAAGTTCATATCCTGGATTTCGTATCGCGGACGAACCGCAGGCGGGACGATCGGCCGAAAATGCCGGATTTCCGTGAGGATAAAACCGCTGCAAATCGACGGTCTCGTAAGGCAGCGCCTCGCCCGCTGGCCGGCGAGCCGGATAGATGAAGTCGTCGAGCGTGGTGTCGTTTTTGAGAAAGCTCACCGTCTCGCGCAAGAAATGCAGCACGGCAATCCGGATTTTCTCGACCATCGCGACCCCACTACAATCCAGATCGAACGCCGGTTCGGGTCAATCCGCCGGCACGGCCGCGCCAGTTACCCGTGATGCCCCGCTCCAGTATTCTCACGGAATTGCCACAGTCGTTGCTGCCGACCATCCTCGAAACGTTAGTGATTCGGACCACCGCGATCTCCTTGAGGATCGGGCCGGAACGTCCTGAGCAAGAACTGCTCGGCATCGCCTTCAGCGATGCAGCTCAGTGTGGCGTATCCGCAAAGCCCCGCAAACATCCCGAGGACTCTCTTCCATGTACACGATCGTTCTTGCCACCCAAAAGGGCGGCAGCGGCAAGAGCACGCTTGCAATCGGCTTAGGCCTCGCCGCGAGACAGGCCGGGCATACCGTCCGTCTGATCGAGACCGACCCGCAGGCGACGCTGTCGCGCTGGCAGAGCCGCCGTGGCGAGGGCGATCCGCTCGTGGAGAGGTTCACCAACGCCCATGGGCTCGAACAGCGCCTAAAGTCTCTCAGGGAAAGCGGCGTGACGCTGACGATCATCGATACTGCCTCCGGCCTCAGCGCCGTGACCACGGCGGCGATCCGCCACGCCGACCTCTGCCTGATTCCGGCGCGCCCGAGCATCGCCGACATCGAGGCGACCGCTTTGACTGTGAGCATGGCCCGCGCGTGCAAGACGCCATTTGCCTTCATCCTCAACCAGACGCCGATCCGCGGTCAGCGCATCAACAACGCCGCGACCGCGCTGTCCGACGAAGCGGCGTCCGATCTCGCCGGCGTCGTCGCTCAGCCCTTGATCGCGATGCGCAACGATCATCAGGACGCGCTCGCGGCCGGTCTTGCGGTGAGCGAATATGCCCCGACGGGCAAATCGGCTGGCGAAGTCCAGAAGCTTTGGCAGTGGGTGGACACCAAGCTGACGGGCCGCGCCGCCGTCATCGAAGACGGCGTCGGCGAGACCACCGGCTGCCCGCATCCGGCGCTGCCGGTCGAGGCGGTTGCGGAGGCCGGCGCCGAGCCGGAGACGGCGATGCCGCTCCCGGCCTGGAGCGAGGCGAGTGTCCCGAGTCCGAAGTTCGCATGATTTCGCGGCAGCCTCTTTTGCCAACTTCGGATTCGAAAGGACACTAGAAATCTATGATTCTAAATTTTAGCGCGGAATGCGTGCCTCGGACAGAACTCACTTCTGGCACTTCGGACACCAGAACGTCGAACGTCCGTTCTGGGTGAAACGGCGGACGATGCCGGAGCAACCCGGCGTCTGGCACCGCTCGCCCTCGCGGTCATAGACCTGGAAGCAATGCTGGAAATAGCCAAGCTCGCCCGAGGCCTGGCGGTGATCCCGCAAGGATGAGCCGCCGGCCTTGATCGCCGCGTTGAGCACCGCATGGATGGCCTCAACCAGCCGCCTGGCGTGCTCCGTCGGCTCACCCTCGGCAACGCCCTTGCGTTGTCCGGCCTTGGCGGTCGCCAGTGTCGACGCCAGCCGACGCGGCGCGAGATGCGCGCGATACAAGGCTTCGCACACATAGATGTTGCCGAGCCCGGCGACCACGCGCTGATCGAGCAGCGCCGCCTTCAGACTGGTCTTCTTGCCGGCACAGGCGCGCGCCAGCATGTCCGCGTCGAATTCGTTGCCGAGCGGTTCGGGACCGAGCCCCCGCAGCAGCGGCTCATCGTCGATCGCCCCGCGGGCGATGACCTTCATATAGCCGAAGCGGCGCGGATCGTTGAAAACCACGTCCGCGCCCGACGACATGTGAAACACCACATGGTCATGCGCAGGATCCTTGCCGCGCGGTAGGTGGAACCGGCCCGGCGCCTCCTCCTCCTCGCCCGCCTTGTGAACGCGAAACGAGCCGGACATGCCCAAATGCATCAGCAGCACATCCCCCGAGCCAAGATCGGCCAGCAGATATTTGGCGCGGCGGCCAAGGCCCGTGACGGTCTGGCCCTCCAGCCGCGCCGCAAAATCCTTCTGAAAGGGAAACCGCAGATCCTTGCGCCGGGCTTCGACCTTGACGATTTTCGATCCCTCCATGACAGGCTGCAGGCCGCGACGGACGGTCTCGACTTCGGGTAATTCAGGCATGCCTGCTCACACACCTTTTCAAATCATTCGGCTTCTGGTCATTCACCTTACGAAGGTGACGTGATAGCGCCATTGCGGGGGCCGCGCTATGGTCACGGCATTGGAGTGAGATTGATGGATCGGGCGGACCAGACCACGCATTTCGGCTTCCGCGACGTGCGCCTGGGCGACAAGCAGACGCTGGTGAACGAGGTATTTCACAGCGTGGCGACGCGCTATGACCTGATGAACGACCTGATGTCGATGGGCCTGCACCGGGTCTGGAAGAGCATCATGATCAATACGCTCAATCCGCCGAAGAGCGACGCGCCCTTTGCGCTATTGGATGTCGCCGGCGGCACCGGCGACATCGCCTTCCGCGCCGCCAAGGCGTCCGGAGCCGGCTTCCGCGCCACGGTCTGCGACATCAATCCGGACATGCTCCGCGTCGGGCGCGAGCGCGCGGAAGCGCAGCATCTCGACGACCGCGTCTCATTTGTCGAGGGCAACGCTGAAGCGCTGGCTTTCCCCGACCACGCCTTCGATGCCTACACCATTGCGTTTGGAATTCGCAACGTGCCGCGGATCGACCGCGCGCTCGGCGAGGCGTTTCGCGTGCTGAGGCCCGGCGGGCGCCTGCTCTGTCTGGAATTTTCCACCGTCGAGGTGCCGGGGCTCGATCGGCTCTACGACCTGTTTTCGTTCAAGGTGATTCCGCCGCTCGGCCGTGTGGTGACCGGCGACGCCGAATCCTATCAGTATCTCGTGGAATCCATCCGCAAGTTTCCAAAACCCGGCGCGTTCGCGGACATGATCCGCGCCGCCGGCTTTTCCCGCGTCAGCTGGCAGATGCTGTCCGGCGGCATTGTGGCGCTGCATTCGGGCTGGCGTTTGTGATCTCCGCAGCCACCCACATCGCCCGCCTCGCCCGGGCCGCTTTCGTGCTGGCGCACGAAGGCGTGTTCGGCGCCGTCGATCCCAGCCTGGTCCCGCCGCCCGGCCAGCTCGCGCTAAAACTCGCGCGGTTGGTTGAGCGCAGGGGCGCCAAATCCGGCCCGCGGCTGTCGCGCGCGCTGGAGCGGATGGGACCGGCCTATCTGAAGCTCGGGCAGTTTCTCGCCACCCGGCCCGACGTGGTCGGCGTCGTGATGGCACGCGACCTGGAAAGCCTGCAGGACCGGCTGCCGCCGTTCTCGCAAAACGAGGCCGAAGCGGCAATCGCGACATCGCTGGAACGGCCGATCAAACAGGCGTTTGCAAACCTGGGCCCGGCGGTCGCCGCCGCCTCGATCGCGCAGGTCCACCGCGGCGAGGTCTTGCGCGACGGCGTGCGCTATCCGGTCGCGGTGAAGGTGCTGCGGCCCAATGTCGCCTCGCGCTTCCGCCGCGACCTCGCCGATTTCTTCTTCGTCGCGCACAAGGCCGAGGCCTATTCCGCCGAGGCGCGCCGGCTGCGGCTGGTCGAGGTGATCAACACGATGTCGCGGTCGGTTGCGATGGAAATGGATTTGCGGCTGGAGGGGGCCGCGTTGTCGGAGATGGCCGAGAACACCCGGCACGATCCGGATTTCCGCGTACCGGCGGTGGACTGGGATCGCACCGCGCACAACGTGCTGACCATGGAATGGGTGGACGGTATCGCGCTCAGCGACCATGCCAGGCTGCGAGAGGCGGGCGTCGACCTGCGCGATCTCGCCCGCAAGGTGATCCAGAGTTTCCTGCGCCACGCGCTGCGCGACGGCTTCTTTCACGCCGACATGCATCCCGGCAATCTGTTCCTCGACACCGAAGGGCGGCTGGTCGCGGTCGATTTCGGCATCATGGGCCGGCTTGGCGCGAGGGAGCGGCGCTTCCTTGCCGAAATTCTGCTGGGCTTCATCACCCGCAACTATCGCCGTGTGGCGGAAGTGCATTTCGAGGCCGGCTACGTGCCGGCGCATCATTCGGTGGAGAATTTCGCACAGGCCGTCCGCGCCATCGGCGAGCCGATCCACAACCGCACCGCCGAAGAAATCTCGATGGCCAAGCTGTTGACGCTGCTGCTCGAGGTGACCGGCCTGTTCGACATGCGCACCCGGCCCGAACTGATCCTGCTGCAGAAGACCATGGTGGTGGTCGAAGGCGTGGCACGCACCTTCGACCCGAAGCTCGATATCTGGAAGACCGCCGAGCCCGTGGTGCGCGAATGGATCGAGCGCAATCTCGGTCCCGTGGGGCGCATCGAGGGCGCGGTGTCGGGCGCCGGCGAACTGGCGCGGGTGCTCACCGGCCTGCCGGTGATCGTGAGCCGCGCGGTCGCGGTGCTGGAGCACCTGGAAACCATGACCCGGGACGGCGTTCAGCTGTCGGCCGAGACGATCGCCGCGATGGGCCGGAGCGAGGCCAAAAAGAGCCGCTGGCGCACGCTGGCGCTGTGGACCATCGCCGCGATCTTCATTGCGATTCTGATCGCCATCAAACAGCTATCGCTGTGATTGCAATGCAATCACATTAATGCTAGCATTGCTGTCATCCGACTGACAGGGAGCGGCTGTGGCGAGCCTGACCATCCGAAAACTCGACGAGGCGATCAAGGCCTCCTTGCGGCTCCGCTCGGCCAGGAACGGCCGCTCGGTCGAGGAGGAGGTTCGCGTCATCCTGCGGGAGTATCTGGAAGGCGATGCCGAGCCCGCCGCCGCCCTGTTGCTCCCGCCCGCCGCCGCGCCCACGCCCTTCCCTGGCCCCGACAGCGCCGCGGGCGAAGCCCGGGTGACCCTGATCATCGGCGGCGGCATCGCCGCCTACAAGACGCTCGACCTGATCCGGCGGCTCAAGGAGCGCCGCGTCCGCGTCCGCTGCGTATTGACCGCGGCCGCGCAGCAATTCGTCTCGGCACTGGCGGCGAGTGCGCTGTCGGGCGAGCGCGCATACACCGATCTGTTCGACCCTGCGAGCGAATTCGATGCCGGCCACATCCGCCTGGCCCGCGACTGCGATCTCATCGTGGTGGCCCCTACAACCGGCGACCTGATGGCCAAGATGGCGCACGGTCACGCCAACGATCTCGCCAGCGCCATCCTGCTTGCCGCCGGCCGACCGATCCTGCTGGCGCCGGCGATGAACCCGATGATGTGGAACAATCCGGCGACGCGCCGCAATGCCGAACAGCTCAGACGTGATGGCGTCGGCTTTGTCGGGCCTAATGCCGGGGAGATGGCGGAAGCCGGCGAGGCCGGAATCGGCCGCATGGCCGAACCGCTGGAAATCGCGGCCGCCGCCGAGCGGCTGCTGCGCCCGGAACGGCCGCGGCCGCTGGCGGGAAAGCGCGTGCTGATCACCGCCGGACCGACGCATGAGCCGATCGATCCCGTGCGCTACATCGCCAACCGCTCGTCGGGCAAACAGGGCTTTGCGATCGCGGCCGCGGCTCAGGCCGCAGGCGCCGACGTGATCTTGATCTCCGGTCCGGTCGAGCTTGACGATCCCCCGGGGGTGTCGGTCGTGCATGTGGAAAGCGCGCGCCAGATGCTGTGCGAGGTGGACGCCGCGCTGCCGGCCGATATCGCGATTTTCGCCGCCGCGGTCGCCGACTGGCGCGTCGCCAACGAGGGCGGACAGAAATTGAAGAAGACGTCGGGCAACATGCCGCCGCTGCAGCTCGTCGAAAACCCGGACATTCTCGCGACCATCTCGAAGCGGACTGACCGGCGGCCCGGCCTGGTGATCGGTTTTGCCGCCGAAACCGAGCATCTGATCGAGAACGCCAAGGCCAAGCTGAAGCGCAAGGGCTGCGACTGGATCGTCGCCAACGACGTCTCTGCCGCGACCGGCGTGATGGGCGGCGACCGCAACACCGTGCATCTGCTGCGAGCCGAAGGCAGCGATATCAGTGTCGAGGACTGGCCCGTCATGACCAAGGAGCAGGTCGCGGCCGGGCTGATCGCGCGGGTCGCCAACACCGTGGGTGGGTCCGCTTGAGCATCCCTGTCAAGATCGAAGTGCGGCGGCTGCCGCATGGCGAGGGGCTGCCGCTGCCGGCCTATCAAAGCGCGCATGCGGCCGGGCTCGACCTGTTGGCCGCGGTTCCCGAGCATGCGCCGCTTGTTGTTCCGCCAGGCCAGCACGCCCTGGTGCCGACCGGGCTGACCATCGCGCTGCCTGCGGGCTACGAGGCGCAGGTGCGGCCGCGCTCGGGGCTGGCGGCAAAATACGGCGTCACCGTGCTGAACGCGCCGGGCACGGTGGATGCGGACTATCGCGGCGAGATCGGCGTGCTGCTGATCAATCACGGCGGCAAGCCGTTCGAAATCCGGCGCGGCGAGCGCATCGCCCAGATGGTGATCGCCGCCGTCGCGCGCGCCGAACTGGTCGTCGTGGCGGAACTTGCCCCGACCGATCGCGGCAGCGGCGGTTTTGGCTCTACGGGGCGCTAAGCTTATTATTTGCGCATGATCCTTCCGGAAAACCGCTACACACTTTTCCGGATCATGCGTTAACAGCCGGATTCATCTCACAAAAGCCGAACGGAGCCGTGTGGCTTTTGCACAACAAGATTGGCGTTCACGGTCTGGACTCTTACCCCTCGACTCCGCTTGGCGATATTGTTCTTTGATTCGCGAACGGCGCGGCGATGCAATTCCCGCACCGGCGTCACTTCGTGCGGTTTTGGGGCGATCATGTCAGGCGTAATCGTGGCGATGCGTCGGACGCTGCTTGCGTGCACATCATTGGTGCCCGCCTTCCGAAGGTCGTGCGCTATCGCAACCTTTATGAATCGAATCGGTCGCTTGCGGTGCAGGAACTTCAGATCGGCGCCGGCGCGACGCGGCTTGATTGCAATAGCCGCGGCCGCGCTGCTGCCGGCTTCTTCCGCTAATGCCGGCGATACGCCGCTCATGGATGTGATCTCGACCTTGTTCGATCTCAATCGCCAGGAGGTCGCGGTGTTGACCACCGCGCTGGCGCTGCTCGGCTTTTCCGTCGTGGCGGCGATCCTGTTGATGCGCAGCCGCGTCGGCGCGGCGAGAAACGAGGCGCGATTGCGGCTGCAGATTCGCGACCTTCAGGCGCAGGCCGACAGCTACCAGTCGCTGTTGTTCGCCGAGCCGCAGATCCTGATCGCCTGGGCCGCCGGCGACGACTACCCGCAGATTTCGGGCGACACCTCGCTCGTGATGCAGCAGGATTCGCCACAGCGCATCCTCGCCTTCGGAACCTGGCTGCCGGCGGAACCGGCGCGGCAGATGGATCGCGCGGTCGATGCGCTGCGCGAGGCCGGCGAAGGCTTCCTGCTCAATCTCACCACCTCTGGGGGGCACGTCATCGAGGCGATGGGTCGCGCCATCGGCGGCCGGGCCATCGTGCGGCTCCGCGAGCTCAGCGGCTTGCGGCAGGAATTGGCCGAAACCAATCTTCGCTACAGGCAGCTCACTGAAGAGACCGAGATGATGCAAGGCTTTGCGGCCGTGGCCCCCTGGCCGATCTGGGCCAAGGGAGCCGACGGCCGCCTTGCCTACGCCAACCCCGCCTATGCGCGCGCCACCGACGCCGCGGACGTCAGCGACGCCGTCAGCCGCAATCTCGAGCTGCTCGACAGCGGCGACCGCGCCGAGATGGAGCGCACGCTGAAGACCTCGTCCGCCTTCGACAAGCGGCTGCCGATCGTGGCGAGCGGCGAGCGGCGGATTTACGACGTGCGCGCGATCAATGTCGGCGCCGGCAGCGTCGGCGTCGCCATCGACGCCAGCGAAGCGGATGCGCTGAGATCGGCGCTGGTGCGGATGGCAGAGGCGCATCGCCGCACCCTCGACCAGTTGTCATCAGGCGTTGCGGTCTTCGACGGGCAGCGGCGGCTTGCCTTCTACAACGATTCCTATCGCCGGCTCTGGGACCTCGAGTCCGCGTTTCTCGACAGCAATCCCGATGATTCCAGCGTGCTGGACCGGCTGCGCGCCGCGCGCAAGCTGCCGGAACAGACGGATTTCCGGGCCTGGAAGGCAAAGCTGCACGAGGCCTACCGCGCGGTCGAGACCGCCAAGGACACCTGGTTTCTGCCCGACGGGCGCGCGCTCAGCGTCGTCACCACGCCCAATCCCGAGGGCGGCGTCACCTATCTGTTCGACGACGTCACCGAAAGCCTGGATCTGGCACGGCGGTTCGACGGCCTGATCCGGGTGCAGCGCGAGACGCTCGACAGCCTTGCCGAGGGCGTCGCCGTGTTCGGCAGCAACGGCCGTGCGGAATTGTTCAATCCGGCCTTCGCCAGGATGTGGAGGCTGTCGGCGCAGGCGCTGAGCGAGAGGCCGCATATCGACACCGTCGAAGCATGGTGCCGGCCGCTGTTCGACGACGCCGCCACCTGGCGGACGATCCGCGAAGCGATCACCACCATCGAGAACCGGATCGACGTGCCGCTGAAGCTGGAGCGCAAGGACGGCACCGTGCTGGACGGCATGGTCCGGCCGATGCCCGACGGCGCCACCATGCTGACCTTCCAGGACATCACCGATACCGAGAATGTCGAGCGCGCGCTGCGCGAAAGCAACGAGGCGCTTGAGGCCGCAGGCCAGATGAAGATCGACTTCGTCCACCACGTGTCCTACGAGCTGCGCGCCCCGCTCACCACGATCATCGGCTTCGCGCATTTCCTGAGCGACCCGTCGACCGGGCCGCTGACGCCGAAACAGGCCGAATATCTCGACTACGTCACCAAATCGACCAATGCGCTGCTCGCGTTGACCAACAACATCCTCGATCTCGCCACCATCGATGCCGGCGCGATGCGGCTCGAGCTCGGCCCGGTCGACGCGCGCAAGGCGATCGCGGCCGCCGCGGAGGGCATCCAGGACCGGCTCGCCACCGACCGCATTCGCCTCAAGGTCGACGTCGCCCCCGATGTCGGAAGTTTTGTCGGCGACGAGCGGCGCGTGGTGCAGGTGCTGTATAATCTGTTGGCCAACGCGGTCGGGTTTTCGCCGCAGGACGGCATCGTCCGCGTCGGCGCACGACGCAGCGAGCGCAGCGTCATCTTCACGGTCACCGATACCGGGCCGGGCATTCCCGCCGACGTCAAGGACAAGGTGTTCGACTGGTTCGAGAGCCATTCGCAAGGCTCCCGGCACCGCGGCGCGGGGCTGGGCCTGTCGCTGGTGCGCTCCTTCGTCGAATTGCACGGCGGCAAGGTGCGCGTGGATTCGATCGTCGGCCAGGGCACGACCGTGACCTGCGACTTCCCGACCGATCAGGCGCAGCGTCACGCCGCAGAATGACCGCTCCCGCAACATTCTCGCTTGCGCTGGCGAACGAGACCGCCACCGCGCACCTGATGGCCGATCTTGCGCTCCTGATCGGTCCGGGCGACGTCATCACGCTGTCGGGCGATCTCGGCGCAGGCAAGACCACGGCGGCGCGGGCCATGATCCGCTATCTCGCCGGCGACGAGGCGCTGGAAGTTCCGAGCCCGACCTTCACGCTCGCGCAGGGCTACGAGCTGCCGCCGCTTTCGCTCGTCCATGCCGACCTCTATCGCGTCAATGACGCGAGCGAACTGGAGGAGATCGGCCTCTCGCCGCTGCCCGACGGGGTCGTGGCCTTGATCGAATGGCCGGAGCGCGCCGGCCGGGCATTGGCGTCCGACCGCATCGATATCGCCTTCCACCACCGCCCCGAGTTGGGCGACAGCGCGCGATCGGCCGAGATCACCGGCTATGGCAAGGCCGCCGCCCAGGTTCAGCGGCTCAAGGCGCTGCGGCAATTCCTCGACGAGAGCGGTTTTGCCGAAGCCGAGCGGCGCCGCATGGCAGGGGATGCCTCGATACGCTCCTACGCGCGCCTTGCCTGCGGCGATGCAAGCTTCATCCTGATGAACTCGCCGCGGCGGCCGGACGGACCGCCGATCTATGACGGCAAGTCCTATAGCGCCGCGGTGCATCTGGCCGAGGACGTCAAGCCCTTTGTCGCGATCGACGGCGGCTTGCGCTCGCGCGGCTTCTCGGCACCGTTGATCCATCACGCCGATCTCGACCAGGGATTTCTGATCACCGAGGATTTCGGCAGCCTCGGCTTCGTCGAAGGCGAGCCGCCGCGGCCGATCGCTGAACGTTACGAAGCCGCCACCGACCTTTTGGTGGAGCTGCATCGCGACGCCTTGCCCGAAACGCTGCCGCTGGCGCCGCATATCAACTACTCCATCCCGACATTCGATACCGATGCGCTGCTGGTCGAGATCGGATTGATGCTCGAATGGTACCTGCCGGAGCACGGCGTTGCACCGACCGACAACCTGCGCCGCGAATTCGTCGCGATGTGGCGGGATTTGCTCGAGCAACCGGCGGCGGCGAAGACCTGGGTGCTGCGGGATTTCCACTCGCCCAACCTGATTTGGCTTGCCGGGCGTTCCGGGATTGCGCGGGTCGGCCTGATCGATTTCCAGGACGCGGTGCTGGGCCCGGCCGCCTACGACGTGGTGTCGCTGTTGCAGGATGCGCGGATCGATGTCCCGGAGACGCTCGAGCTTGCGCTCCTGTCGCGCTACATCAAGGCCCGGCGCGACGCCGACACGAGCTTCGACGCCGCGGAATTCGCCGCGCTCTACGCGATCATGTCGGCACAGCGCAACACGCGGCTGCTCGGTACCTTCGCACGGCTCAACCGGCGCGACGGCAAGCCGCAATACCTGCGGCATCAGCCGCGGATCTGGACCTACCTCGGCCGATCGCTGAGACATCCGGCGCTGACGCAGGTGCAGGCCTGGTATACGGCCAACATCCCGCCCCCGATTCTTTAATCAATTTTACGGCTTGTTAGCCGCCGCCGCTTTACCTTCCGGACGGCGGCTGACCACCGCCCGATTGCGGCTGGAGTGCAACATGGCGACTGAACGGGCCAGGGGCGAGCGCGTCATATTCGAGCGCGGCATACCTGCGCACATGATGGGAATCGACGGCACCTGGCGGCGTGACTGCATCATGGAGGACGTCTCCGAGACCGGCGCCAAGCTCACCATCGAAGGATCGGTCCAGGGCCTGAACCTGAAGGAATTCTTCCTGCTGCTGTCGTCGACCGGGCTCGCCTATCGCCGCTGCGAATTGGCCTGGGTCAATGGTGACCAGATCGGCGTCACCTTCCTCAAACAAGGCGAAAAAAAGAAAAAGACGCTGCGGCGGACTCCGCAGGCGGCCTAATGCCGCCGGTTTGGAGACGCAAAATGCGGCGCAGTTCGGATTCGGGATGGCGGTTGCATAACTGTCACACCGAATGGTTATGGCACCCGGCAAACCCGTGTTGCGCATACCGTATGGTATAAGCGACACAATTCCAGCTACCGAGTTGTTCCCGACATGTCGGTCAAGCCCAGCAAAGCCATGATCCTCGCCGCCGGCCTCGGCGTGCGGATGCGTCCGCTCACGAACAGGATGCCGAAGCCGCTGGTCAAGGTCGCGGGCCGGGCGCTGCTCGACCACGTCCTCGACAAGCTCGCGGAGGCCGGCGTCGGCGAGGCCGTCATCAACGTGCATTATCTGCCCGACCAGATCATCGACCACGTGGCTTCGCGCAGCCGTCCGCGCGTGATCATTTCCGACGAGCGCGACCGCGTGCTCGGCACCGGCGGCGGCGTGGTCAAGGCGCTGCCCCTGCTCGGGTCCGCACCGTTCTTTCACGTCAATTCGGACACGCTCTGGATCGACGGCGTGCGCTCCAATCTCGACCGCCTGGCCGAAGCCTTCGACCCCGCGCGCATGGATATCCTGTTGCTGATGGCGCCGACCACGAGCAGCATCGGCTATAGCGGCCGCGGCGACTACGCGATGCTGCCGGACGGCGCGTTGCGCGCGCGCAAGGAGAACCAGGTCGTTCCGTTCGTCTATGCGGGGGTCGCGATCATGTCGCCGGCGATTTTCGCCGACGCGCCGGCAGGCGAGTTTTCCCTGACCAGAATGTTCGACCGCGCCAACGAGCAGGAGCGGCTGTTCGGCCTGCGCCTCGACGGCATGTGGATGCATGTCGGGAGCCCCGACGCGGTGGCAGCGGCGGAAGAGGCTTTTCTGGAAAGCGTGGCGTAGGTCCTTGCGGTCGCTGTAGCCACCATTAAGGCGAGGCGGCGATACCCATCATCCACGACCTCCCTCACGCCACGTCGCCGGCTATCAGAGTGGATTTTATGGTCGAACAGCCGATTCCCGCGCCATTGCGAGGAGCGTAAGCGACGGAGCACCAGGCTCGTCATTGCGAGGAGCGAAGCGACGACGCAATCCAGACTGCACCCGCGGAAAGAGTTTGGATTGCTTCGCTTCGCTCGCAATGACAGCACTGGCGCCGACGCGGCTC
>Ga0265339_10000968_pt1 | contig 22013 bp, 16 predicted proteins | sample 4CB219metaG_FD_202085 | JGI IMG/M metagenome (GOLD analysis project Ga0265339, IMG submission 202085) | Rhizosphere microbial communities from Carex aquatilis grown in University of Washington, Seatle, WA, United States - 4-CB2-19 metaG | ecosystem: Host-associated > Plants > Roots >... | reverse complement strand
GAGCTGCAACCAGATTCTGCGGGCGCCTCCTCCAACCGTCACCGTTCGAGCCGTCGACGCTGTCGCCACGGAGTATGAAATCCAGTTCTTCGTTGAGATGATTGAACAGGGGCCCGCGGCGCAGAGCGAGCTCTTCGATTTGGTGTTCCGGCACTGCGCATCGGCGGGCATCCGCCTCGCGCTGCCGTCGGCGAGTCCTGCGCTTCTGCCACCGCGCGTCGTGCGGTCGGACACCACGGACACGCCGCGCCGACTCCTCGATCACCTTCCCATCTTCGCAAGACTCTCCGAGGACGAGCGCATTCAACTCGGCCCCAAGATGAAGCGACGAACCTACAAATCGGGCGATGTTCTTGTCGAGCAAGGCAGCGTCGCGCAAGCTCTCTTCATTCTGAGCGCCGGCGTTTTGGTCGCCACACAGAAACATGGGACAATAAGGGAGGAGGCGATGCGCCTCGCTCCTGGCGACAGCTTCGGAGAGGCCGGATTGCTGGCCGGCGTCGCTACAATGTTTACGATCAAGGCGCTGACCAAGGCGACCGTATATGAGATTTCCAAGGTCGATCTTGTTCCAATACTCGAAAAGAGGCCTGCGATCGCGGCCGAACTCGGCGAGATACTCGCGCACCGGCAAGCAATCGGAAAGGCGCGCCTGGAGGAATTTACCGAGCAAAGCAACCCCGATGAAAGTCTCGCGACGAGGTTTGGTCAGCGCGTGAGGAATCTCTTTGGCCTCGTCTGACGTGGTCAGGCGGATGGCGGCGCCCGCTGCGACGACCAGCAATCGCGCCGCCGCGCGACGGGACTTAGGTCTGGCCTGTTATCGAAGCGCGCCGGGCTCGCGAAAGAACGCAGGATGGGGTTCAGTCTGAGTTCAGCGCGAATGCGCCGCCAGATGAGCCGCGAGATCCAGTCTCACGCCCCTAGGAACCACCTGCAAGAAGGCGCTGTTGAGATCGCGCATCTGCCGACGCAAGTCGTAAAGCTGATCGAGCAGCAACAGGACGACCGGCAGGGTGGCTTCGTTGATCTCCATTTCGTCGCGCATTTCCAGGATCAGGCGCGCGCGCGCCACGTCGATCTCTCGAAACGCGTAGCCGTCGGCCAACTTGTCCGGCTGGACCCACGCGTTCTCGATCCAGCGCTCGAGGTCCTGCCGCGTCAGCCCAGAAATCTGGCCAGTCACGCCATCGATGCCGATCATGGTAGCTCCCTCATGTCTTGTCTGGGGTCGATCGGATTCTTCGGTTTCCAATTGCGCAGGAATTCTTCCAACGCTTCGTCTGGGGCGCCTAGCACGACGTTCAGTTTGGCGTAGAGATTTCCGGCGGCGAGGCCGTCATGAGCAGGCACGCCTCGCCCTCGGAGTCTGAGCTCCGTCCCGCTGTCGGCGTGAGGCGGAACACGCATGCTGACGGGGCCGCCCGGGGTAGGAACTTCAACGGGGCCGCCGATAACCGCCTCCGAGAGCGTCACCGGTAAGGAGAGACGAATATCCTGTCCGTCGCGGTGGAAGTGGCGATGCTCGGCAACGTGAACCTCGATCAGGGCGTCGCCCGCCGGGCCGCCGTTGCGGCCGGGTCCGCCGAGCCCGCGCAGGCGAAGCACTTGCCCGTCCGCTGTTCCCGGCGGGATCTTGACCTCGAGCGTGCGGCCATCCGGCAGCGTCAGCCGACGCATCGCGCCGTTCACGGCATCGAGAAAGGCTGTCGACAAGGCGTAATGCTCGTCCCGACCCTGCATTGGGCGCTTGGCGTCGGCTTGTTGCCCTTCGCCGAACACAGAGTTGAAAATGTCGCCGAAGTCGGCGTCGCTCCATCCCTCCGATTGGGGGCCGGTTCGGCTGTATCGGCGGCCAGAGCCGCCTTCCGCGTGGTTGCGATACGACTCTCGTGGGGCCTGCTCTTGTCCGGAGGCGTCGATCTCGCCGCGATCGAACTTTCCCCGCTTTTCGGGATCCGACAGGATCGAATTGGCGCCGGACACAGCTTTGAAAGTTTCTTCGGCCTTGGCGTTCCCGGGGTTGAGGTCGGGGTGGTGCTGTTTGGCCAGTTTTCGATATGCGTCCCGGATGGCGTCTTGGCTCGCGTCACGCGGCACGCCAAGCGTCGTGTATGGGTCCGCCAATTCGCGCTCCATTCATCCAATTGCCTGGCGATATAGTCTAGACAGACACATGCAGCGTTTGCTCCGTAGGGCGACGCCGTTTTGAAATGTCGCTGCGCCGCGATTCACGGCTGGCCCACATAGAGGACGATCTTGCCGACCGTCCGACCGGACTCGCTCAGCGCATGCGCGTCGGCGATGTTCCGCAACGCGAATTCGCCGCCAATCAGGGTGCGCAACTTGCCTGCGTCAACCAAGCCCGCCAACTGATCGAGAACCGGGGCGTTGGGGCTGATGAACAGGAAGGCGCTGCGGACGCCCAGGGCCGTCGCGCGTTCGACGGGTGGAACGCTCACCGTCGAAACAAGGATGCCGCCACGGCGCAAGACTGACCACGACGACGCCTGCACCTCGCCGCCGATCGTGTCGACCACCAGATCGACGTCTTTCACTTTGTCGGCAAATCGCTCGTTGCGATAGTCGATCACCTGGTCGGCGCCCAGCGAGCGAACCAGTTCGACGTTGGCGCTCGAAGTAGTCGCCACGACGTGCGCGCCACGCGATTTCGCGATCTGCACCGCCAGAGAGCCGACGCCGCCGGAGGCCGCGTGGATCAGCGCCGTCTGACCGGCCGCGAGAGTCCCAATCGCAACGACTGTTTCCCAGGCGGTAATGCCCGCCAAAGGAATCGACGCCGCCTCGACATGCGAAATCGTCTTGGGCTTTCTCACAATTTCGACGGCGCGAACCGCGACGTATTCGGCGTAACTCCCATTTCGCCGAATGTCGGGGCGCGAAAACACGGCGTCGCCAATGGCGAAGTTGGAAACCTCGGCGCCCAACGCTTCGATAACGCCGGAGAAATCCCAACCGAGCGTCAAAGGAAAGGCATAGGGAACAATCGTCCTCAAGTGCCCCTGCCGGATCTTCCAATCGATCGGGTTTACCGCCGCGGCGACAATGCGGATGAGCGCCTCGTCGGGTTTGAATTCCGGTTTGGGCGCGTCTTCAAACTGAAGAACCGAGCGGTCTCCGTAGGCATGGATTCTGACGGCTTTCATAAGATCTCCTTTGACCTTTGACTGCGACCTGTCGTTCTGGCGACAATCCCGCGTGTCCAGCGCGTGATGGACGGGTTGCAACGGCAACGGCAGCGCGCGAGGAACGGTATCGCCGAGCGCCGAGTTGCTCGTAGCTTCAAAAGTCAGCGGCGAAAGAGCGGTCGCCCACCATCCAGCTCTGCTATCGCGCCTGATAGGAGCAAAAGCCCACGACGGTCAGAGTCGGAAACTACTCAGTCAGGCCCGGATCCCTCTTCGGTCCAGTCGCATTGTTCTTCGCCGCTCTCACTTGGCTCAGGGCCCTCGGAGGCGTTGGGCGCGCGACGAGCTATCGGGGCGGGCGCGGTTCAAGGCCGGAAAACACACGCAGCTGAGAACGCGGAGCCGTGAGTAGTTTCCGACTCTGATCCGGCCGAATGCCGCTGCTCTAGATTGAGCGCCGACGCGACACGACTTCCGTTTTGACGCGGCGGCTCGCACTGACCTGGACGTCGCAGCACAGGAATCGCCGATGCCGGATAGCGCGGTGAAGACCAAGTTCTGGCAGGTCGGGCTCGCAGATCTCGAACGGCAACTTGGAGCGGGGCGAGACGGCCTCAGCTCCGCCGAAGCGGCAGCCCGTCAGTCGCAATATGGCGCCAACGCTTTGGAGGAGCGGCGGCGCGTGTCCCTGCCTCTGCGGTTTCTCAGCCGATTCCGCAATCCACTGGTGCTGATCCTGCTAGCGGCTGCGGCCATCTCGGCCCTGACCGGCGATCTTAGCAGCTTCATCATCATTGCGGCGATCGTGCTGATGAGCGCGATGCTGGATACTATGCAGGAATACCGCGCAGAGGCGTCGGCCGAACGTCTCAAGACCTCGGTTGCGCTCAAGGAGCAGGTTGTGCGTGACGGCCGCGAAATGACCGTGCCGGGGCGGGACCTCGTCCCCGGCGACGTCGTGCTGCTTGCAGCAGGCGATCTGGTCCCCGCGGATGGGCGCCTCATCGAGGCCAAAGACTTCTTCGTCAACGAGGCGTTGCTGACCGGCGAGTCTTATCCGTCGGAAAAGCACGCGAGCGATGAAGGCGTCGACAGCTCGGAGGTCGCCAGCGCAGCCAATGCCGCCTTCATGGGCAGTTCGGTGATGAACGGCTCAGCCCGGCTACTGATTTGCGGCATTGGCCATTCAACTGAGCTCGGCGAAATCAGCAGCAGCTTGCGCACGACAGCGCCGCCGTCCGCCCTGGAACTGGGCACACACAAGTTTGGCATGCTGATCGTCCGATTTGCCGAAGTTCTCGTCCTCTTTGTCTTGCTGATCAATCTGCTGTTCCAACGGCCGTGGCTTGACAGCTTCTTGTTCGCCGTCGCTCTCGCGGTCGGGCTGACCCCCGAACTCCTGCCGATGATCATCTCGGTGACGCTGGCCCGCGGCGCCATCCGTATGTCGAAGGCGCAAGTCATCGTCAAGCGGCTCGGCGCCATTAACGACCTGGGCAGCATGGATGTGCTGTGCACCGATAAGACAGGCACCCTCACCGAAGCCAAGATATCCCTCGCTCGGCAGGTTGCGCTTTCAGGCGCCGCGAGCGAGCGCGTACTCGATCTTGCTTGGCTCAACAGCCACTTCCAGGCGGGCTTACGGAACCCGCTCGATGCCGCGATCCTCGCAGCGGGGCCGCGGCCTGGCGCCGACTCGCAGAAGATTGACGAGGCGCCTTTCGATTTTCAGCGGCGCCGGGTTTCGGTGCTCGTGGAGCAGTCGGGTCGTCGGCTCATGGTCACCAAGGGCGCGCCTGAGGATATGATCAAGTGCGCCTCCCGATATGAAGAGCCCGGCAAACTCGAGCCTCTGCCGCTCGACGAAGCAGCGCGAATCCGCGCGGCCAAATTGTTTGACGGGCTCAGCGCTGACGGCTTTCGTGCGCTCGGCGTCGCTTGGCGTGAACTGAAGCCTGATTGCAAGGCAATAACCGCAGCCGACGAGCGCGATCTGGTTCTTTCTGGCTTCATCGCGTTCATCGATCCACCAAAGGCAAGTGCGGGCGCGGCTATCGCGGCGCTCGAGGCCAAGGGCGTCGGCGTCAAGATTCTGACCGGCGACAACGAGCACGTGACGCAGCATGTCTGCACGCAGCTCGGCGTTCCGGTCACCGGAATGCTGACCGGCGCCGAGATGGAAGCGCTCAGCGATGAGGCGCTTTCCGCCCGTCTAGAAGAGACGAACTTGTTCTGTCGAATGACGCCGATTCAGAAAAGCCGGATTATCCTCGGCTTGAAGCATCGTGGCCACGTCGTCGGATACCTCGGTGACGGCATCAACGACGCGCCTTCGCTGCACACGTCCGACGTCGGCATTTCGGTCGACGGCGCGGTCGACGTCGCTAAGGACGCCGCCGACATCATCTTGTTGCGCCCGGATCTCGGTGCGTTGGAGCGCGGCGTCACCGAAGGGAGGCGAGCGTTCGGCAACATCATGAAGTTCATCATGATGGCGATGAGCTCGAATTTCGGCAACATGTTCTCGATGGCCGGAGCGACATTGATTTTGCCATTCCTGCCCATGCTGCCGGTGCAGATATTGCTCAACAATCTTCTCTACGCGGTTTCCGAACTGCCGATCCCGATGGACGAGGTCGACAGCGAAATCACGGAGAGGCCCGAACATTGGGATATGCGATTCATTCGCAACTTCATGTTCGTGATGGGGCCAGTGAGCTCGGTATTCGACTTCCTGACGTTCGGTCTGCTGCTGTTCGTTTTCCACGCGAACCAGGCGCTGTTCCAAACCGGATGGTTCATCGAATCGCTTGCCACCCAGGTCTTGGTCATTTTCGTGCTGCGCACGCGACGCAACCCGTTTCGCAGCCGCCCGCACGCCGTGCTTGCCGCCACTTCGATCGCGGTGGTTGTTGTGGCGATCCTGCTGCCGTTCACGCCCTTGGGAGCGTGGTTCGGTTTCGTTCCCCCCTCTGTCGGCTTCCTTCTGGCGATTGCAGGACTGACAATCGGCTACCTGCTGCTCGCGCAGATCGCCAAGCAGGCGTTCTATCGCGTGTGGCCCCCGAGCGTCGGCCCGCCTGCGCCATTGCTGCGCGCGCATCTTCCCTTGATCGGCCGGTCGTGAAACCGCGTATGTTGGATTGCCCGTCGGCGCTGGCAGTGCGCCGACTATGATTTGAATTCGCAGCCGGGGCGCTCCTCCGCGTGACCAAGGTTGACCACGTGCGACGGGGCCTCGTGGGTATTTTCCGACTCTCGTCGAACAGACGTCGCAATGCGAACCTCTCGCGGCTTAGCGGTCCTTGCCGACGGTTGAACGATGGAGGCCCAAATGTCGACGATCTACTTTGTTCATGCGGCAACCAGCGCAGGCATTCCGGCGGTGAAGGCTTCCCGTGCGACGATCGAAGAGGCCCTCAGGGACGCGGAGTTTGAGCTCAGCGGCGGGGCGGCAGTCGCTTGGATTGTTGACGAAGAATGCCATCTGATTTTGCCCGCGGACCAAGTCAAAGCTCGTCTAGATCGATCGGCCAACGCGCAGCAAGGTTTCGCCCGCTGATTGGATTGGGTCTACAGCGCTCGCCTGCAGTCGGTCGGAAACTTGGCAATCGCAGACCCGTGATTTGACATACGCGCACTCATGCGCGCCGACCGCTCTTGCCTAAATGGAACCCTTCATGCCGACGCTGACGATCTCACCCGATAGCGCCTTCGCAATCCTCCTGAAGGCGCGAGAGTTCGACTCGAAAGTCATCCAAACAGACCCTGACAGTGGCTCAAATGCAAGCGATGACAACAGCGTAGACGCGCTTGAATTTGGTCCCTCCGACGACACTCAACGTGAACTCGTCTCAGCGATCCATGACCTCAATGACGACGAATTGCGCGACCTCATCGCGCTGATCTGGTTGGGACGCGGTGACTTCAACTTGGGTGAATGGAACGAGGCGCGGCGCGCGGCGGGCGATATTGGTCGGGATCGAGCCCCGCGCTACGTCAGCGAAATCCCATTGGTCAGCGACTACTTGCAGGACGGCCTTTCGCAATTCGACCAATCGATTGAAGACTATTTGGCCCAAAACTGAGAGACGAACGCGCGATCCGCGTTTCGCAAATTCGGCGTTTGTCGACCTTCTGCCAGCGTATTGGTCGGCGACCGGTCCGGGCGGCGCTCGGCATTGCGAGGCCTCAATCGATCTGCAATCGGGCGAAGACAGCCAGCTTGATGAAATCCATCGCCAGGGTGAAAGCGAGCGTCGTTGCGGCGAGCGCGGCGATGAGGCCGAGCGGTAGCGGGCTCATCAAGAAGCCCCCGGCGGCGAGCGAGGCGACCAGCGCGACGTCGCTGAAAGACGCCAGTAGCATGATCGGCGCCGGACGCGAACGCCAGAGATGGCCGTGCTCGCGCAGCACATAGACATTCCCCTGGCCCGCAAAGGCGAGCATCGTGAAGGTCAACGTCTGCATCTCGCCGGGGTTCAGGCGCAGCTCAAACCAGCCGACGCCGAGAACCGCAACGAGATAAAGGAGCCTGAAAGATCCGAGGGGGACTGCGGCGAGGGAAAGGTTTCGCACGCGCCAGGCGTTCGGATAGGCGGACGGGCGCGCGCGGTCGGCTGCTCGCGCCATCGTCACGAAGTCGCCGGTGAGCATCGAGATCGCTTGCAACAGCGGCGTCAGAACGGCGTGTCCGGTGATCATCAGGCCCGCGCCAAGCACGATGAGCGTCACGCATTTGTTGACCAGGATCGTCAAAGTGTAGGTCAGAACGCGTTGGAACGCGGATCGCCCTTCGCTGATGCAGGCGACGATTCCGCTGAGACCCGGCTCGGTCAGCACGACGCCGGCCGCCGCCTTCGCAACGTCGGTTGCCGTCGAGACGGCGATGCCCATTTGCGCCTGGCGCAGCGCCGGTGCGTCGTTGGCGCCGTCGCCGCACATGCCGACCGCATGGCCCTCCTGCTGGAACGCCTTGACCAGGGTATACTTCTGCTCGGGAAAAATGCCGGCGTAGACGGCGAAGTCCTCCGGCCCGGCCCGTTCGGGAATGGCCCCCGGCGGGCAAACCGGCCCCGTGAGCCCAATTTCGTGGGCAACGGTCGCGGCGGTGGCCGCGGCGTCGCCGGTGATCATCACCGCGCGGACGCCCAGCGAACGCAACTCGGTCAGCAACGCCGCCGAGTCGGCGCGCGGCGGGTCGCTGAAGGCGATGAACCCGATCATTTCCAGCGCCCCGCTCGGCCCTGCGGCGACGGCGATGGTCCGATATCCTGCCTCGGAGAACGCGGCCAGATCCTTCTCGGCCGCCGGCGTCATTGGCGCGACCGTCGCGACGACCGCCGGCGCGCCCTTGACCACGCGAATCTCTCGCCCTCCTTCGACGGCGGTGGCCTCGGCCATCTTGGTCGCCGGATCAAACGGCGTGAAGTGCGTGATGGCCGACGGTGCGCTCGCCACGGCTTTGCTCTTGGCCGCCATCGTCCGGATGACGGAATCGATTGGGTCCTGGCCTTCCGGCGAACTGGCGAGCGCGGCGAAGGCGAGGACATCCGCTTCCCCGCAACCAGCCTTCACCGGGCGGATGGCGCTCACGACCAGTTCGTTGCGGGTCAGCGTGCCGGTCTTGTCGCAGCAGATCACATCGACCATGGCCGCCTCGTTCAACGACGAAAGTCGCGTGAGCAGGACGCCTTTCGTCGCCAGCGTCCTCGCGCCTAACGCCGCAGCGAGGGTGAATGTCGCCGGCAGCGCGACGGGCACCGCCGATAGCAGCGCCGTGAGGACGAGGAGAAGGATCTGCCCGCCGCTGACGCGGATGGCGAGCGCGTACGCCACAAGGCCGGCAGTGATGACGAAATTGATGATCGTAAGATTCCGAACGACGCTGAGGACCGCCTTCTGTTCGGCGCTATCGACGTGAGCGACGCTCACCAATTCCGCCGTCCGGCCGAAGTAGGTGCGCGTTCCCGTCGCGGTCACTCGCGCGATCGCCCCGCCGCGTCGCGCCAGGCCGCCGGCGAAAGCAGTCTTTCCGACCCCCATTTCGGCCGGAACCGACTCCCCTGTCAGCATCGATTGATCGAGCAACAGCGAACCATCGACGATCAGGACGTCGGCGGGGACGACGTCCCCAACCGAAACCTGGACGATATCACCGGGAACAAGATCAGCAGCCGGCCCGTCGATCCAGACACCGTCGCGCTTCGCGCGCGACGATAATGTCAGGCTCCGCTTGAGAAGCGCCAGAGCGGCTTTCGCGCGGCTCTCCTGAAAGGCGCCGAGCAGGACGTTGAAGAGCAGCAGGGTCGCGATCATCGACGCCGTGAGCCATTCGCCCAGGAAGAGTTGCAGCGCGATCACTGCCTCGAGCATCCACGGCACCGGCGCCCAGAAATGGAGCACAAATCGCTTCAGAGGGTGGATCGGTTCTTCTACGACGGCGTTCGGGCCGAATTGCGCTCGCAGAGACACGACCTCAGCCGAGGATAGGCCGGGAAAGTTCGAGCGCTCGGGAGTCGAAGTGTCTTCCAACGGAATGATGAGGTCTCCAGCCAATTGACCGCCGCGTCTCGCGCAAACACTCCGAGTCCCGCGTCGCATACCAAATCGAGTCGCGGTTCCGAGCGTGATGGTCTCGAGCGTTAGAGCGAATGCGCGCCCTTGTTACGGAGCCCATCGTTGCTTACACCGCCGGCCGAAAGAGGCGCCAGGAAACTGCATCAGCGGCCCATTTGATCAGATAATCGTTCCAAACAGCGCTCCTACGCCCGCGGTCACAGCCATCGCAAGGGCGCCCCACAACGTGGCGCGCATTGACCCTGTCGCCACACTCGCCCCACCAGTGCGCGCCGCCAGCGCTCCAAGTGCCGCAAGGCATATGAGAGACGTCGCCGACACGAATATGACGACGTCCGGCAAAGGAACGATGGCCGCCGCTATCACGGGAACGGCCGCACCCACGGAGAAGCTGACGGCCGAGGCGATCGCCGCCTGGATCGGTCGCGCCTTCAAGGTCTCGGTGATCCCGAGTTCGTCTCGAGCGTGAGCTTCGAGCGCGTTATGGGCCATCAACTGGGCTGCGACCTCTTTCGCCAACGCTGGCTTCAGGCCGCGACTGACGTAGATGTCCGCCAACTCTCGGCGCTCGCCTTCATCGTCGGTACTCAGTTCGCTTCGCTCGAGCGTGAGATCGGCCTGCTCGGTGTCGGCCTGCGAATGAACCGATACGTATTCCCCGGCGGCCATCGACATAGCCCCGGCAACCAGACCGGCCACCCCGGCGATCAAGAGGTTACCGCGGCTCCCGTGTGCGGCGGCGACGCCCAACATAAGGCTGGCGGTCGACAGAATGCCGTCATCCGCGCCCAACACTGCCGCGCGGAGCCACCCGGCTTTTCCTGTGCGGTGCCTCTCGAGATGCCGCCGCATTTACAACATCTCCTGGACGTGGAGCAAACACCTGAGGCTGATCGCTCCCGAACCGGCGCGACCGCGCGCGAGCAAGAGTCGCCGATCTCTCGAGGCGCCTAGTCACGACTTAGATCGACGGATTCGCATCACCCATCTTGGTTGGGCCTGCAGGCGAGGCAAGCAATAGTGCAAGCCGGATTCGCGAGAGAGGATCGGAATCTACTTACTTGGCTTTGTATGCGCTGTTTCATTCGGCGCGCGGCGTGAGCTGCGCGCCGGAAGTTGACGCCGCTCAAGCCAATATCGTCAGGTGTCGACGGGCGCTTGCACTCGGCGGTGATTTTTTGGGCCGAGTCGCGGGCCACGAAGGTGGTCGCCGAGCGGGGAGCGATGGGGGCGGTGAAGCGGCTGGCGGGACTACGAAGGCGTAGACGTGAGATTCAACACGGCCGCCAATGCTCGAACGCACGGCTAAGCAGCCGCCCACGACCGCCACGTCGGCACGCAGCTGAGCGTGTGAACGTCCTTGAAGTCGCCAACGTTACGAATGAGGCGTGCGTCGGCTGCCTTCGCCTAATCCTTAGAATTGGCAACCTGGGCAAGACCGCGGTCTATCCGGCCCTGCTTCGCAGACGAGCCCGGCCTCTCCGCTGACCGTTGGCAATTGTCGCCGCAATCGCAGAGCGCAAGTTCGACTGAGTACTTTCCGACCCTTTCTTGTTTGGTCGCGAAGGTGCGGAACATCGACTCCTGGCGATGTCTTCAACCTACGCACTTCGCGGTCGATTTCATCCTGGTCGGAGAGGGACAGCGAAACAGACTGTGGTCTCCCGACAAGCCGCCGAATTTCAGCAACTCTGGAGAAACCATGTCTAAAGATAGTGAACTGAAGAAAGTCGTTCTCGAGGAATTGAACTGGGAACCCAGCGTCGATGCCGCCCATATCGGCGTCACGGCAAAGGACGGCGTCATCACCCTCTCCGGCCATGTCGATAACTACAGCCACAAAGATGGCGCCGAAAGAGCGGCAAGTCGGGTGAAGGGCGTCAGGGCGGTGGTCGAGGAAATCGAGGTCAAGCTGCCCTATGACGTCAAGCGCAGCGACGAGGATATCGCCGCGGCGGCGATTGATCGACTTGGCTGGAACTCGTCGATCCCCGACGGCGCCATTGAGGTGAAGATCGAAAAGGGCTGGGTCACCTTGAGCGGAACGGTCGACTGGCATTTCGAGAAGGAGGCGGCTGAGCGGGATATTCGGGCGCTGTCGGGCGTCATCGGCGTCTCCAATCAGGTTCTAGTGAAACCAGCTGTCAGCGCCTCGAGTGTGAAAGACGACATCGAGCAGGCCCTGCGCCGGTCGTGGTGCTACGACCCGGACACGATTCGGGTGGACGCCCTCGGCGGCAAGATCAAGCTGACGGGAAGCGTAACGACCTGGAACGCCCGACGACTGGCGGGAATGACCGCTTGGTCGGCCCCTGGCGCGACATCGGTGGACAACGCCATCAACGTCAGCAACTGACCACGATCGCCGCTGGCCTGAAACTCAGGTCGGCGGGCAATCGCGGCACGCCGAACATCAGGCGAGCTTCTGGTCTAACCGCACTGGTTTCGAGTCGTGCGCTTGCCACCAAAGTCGGTCCGCGAACCGGGAGACCGGCGCCAGTTTCCTGATTGTGACCCACAATCTCGATCTCGCCAAACGTTGCGACCGAACGATCGAGTTGAGCGACGGTCGACTGAAAGTCTGACTCGACGTGCGGGGTGGCTCGTGCCGACGAAACTCGCGAAACGGCGGCGGAGGTGTCTCCGCCAAGACCCGCCCGTGCGACTGGGCATGAATCGAACAGTCAAAGCCGTGCAAACGAAAAGGCGCCATGTCGGAACTATCGACGAGCGAGCGCAACGCGCTGTCCGACAAAGTGTTCGGTTCGCCGCATAGGCGGACCTATCCGATGCCCGACGCAAGTCACGCCCACAATGCCAGGGCGCGCGCGGTCGAGGAATTCAAGGGGCAATCTGTCGGCGGCCGAAAAGGCTCCGATCGACCGTAAGACCGACGAAAGTCTCGGCGAGACGTGACCCGTCTGATCAGGTCGACGTGCAATATGTACGCTTCGTAAGACGGGCGGATTGCGTGCCGGGCAACGTAGTTTGGCAACCGTGCTCTGCGACCGCGCGGCGCCTTCGCCGCGCGGTGGCGACCCAGGGTTTCGGATGTCGTGCGCGGGGTGGGTAGTTTCCGAGCCTATCTATGCGCTGCCGCTGCTCGTATCCGGTTTCGATCATCCGTTTCTCTGAGGGTGCTGATCTGAGCACAAGCCGCGAGGAAGTCATGTCTGACGACAAACGCCTAAAACAAGCTGTGCTCGACGAACTGCAGTGGGAGCCGAGTGTGAATGCCGCTCATATCGGCGTTACCGCGAAAGACGGCGTCGTAACCCTTCTGGGCCACGTGGAAAACTTCCTTGAGAAATCCGCCGCCGAGAAGGCTGCGCGGCGGGTCCACGACGTGAAGGCGGTCGCCGAGGAAATCGAAGTGCGGTTGCCGTTTAACGTTAAACGCGGTGACGAGGAAATCGCCTCCGCGGTGGTCAATCGGCTGAGTTGGGACTCGACGGTTCCAAGCGGCGCCGTGAAGGCGAGGGTCGAAAAGGGGTGGGTCACTCTGAGCGGAGATGTCGATTGGCATTTTCAGCAAGAAGCGGCGGAGAACGACGTTCGAGGGCTTTGGGGCGTCATCGGTCTCTCAAACGAGATCACCATCAGGCCGAAGCCGAACGCTTCAAACATCCGCGACAAGATCATGACCGCGTTGGGCAGGTCATGGATTGATCCGGCGTCAATCACTGTGTTCGCCAATTACGGCAAGGTGAAGCTAACGGGAAACGTCAATTCCTGGCACGAGTACAATGAAGCGGCGTCTGCGGCGTGGGCTGCGCCGGGCACGACCTCTGTCGAGAACGAGATATCCGTCGGCTGAATAGGCTCAAGTCGCCACCAACCGAACCGGAAGTGTTTTCGAAGCGCCAGGAACGAACAATGAAGATAGCCAATGACGAAACGAGCACCGTGGCCACGACGCTATCGTCCGTAACAGGGGCGCACCGTCGTACGCTCGAAGCGATATTCCATCACCCTTCGGCTCATAATCTTGAATGGAGCAACGTCGTAGGACTGATCGAGAAGATTGGACACGCCCGAGAGAGGGCCAACAACGAGTTCGTGTTCGAGTTCGCCGGCAAACGTCACGTCATGCGCAAACCTCACACCAAGGATCTTACAAGTTCCGAGGTGATCGAAATCCGTCATTTCCTTATGGAAGCCGGATTGTCGCCCGATGGCTCGTCCCAATCTCTCGCTCATCCCAACCTAGCTGCGCCAAGTCTCCTGATCGTCGTGGATCACCATGGGACGAAGATCTTTCATGTCGATGTCGCTTCCGAAGACGCTTCTGAGCATGTCATCAGACCCTACGACCCCCATCACTTCCTGCATCACTTCGTGCACGAGGACCAATCCCGGGAAGAGGGCGAAAGGGCGCCCGAAGAGCCGGCGTATTACGAGAAAATCGCTGATGCCGTAGCGCTGGGCGGCAAAATCCTCATGGTCGGCCATGGAGTGGGCAAGAGCAATGCCGCACATCACCTGACGGAATATCTGCGATCGCATCACAGCAAAACCTATCAGCGTATCGTTCGTGAAATTGTCGCAGATCTGTCCAGCATTACCACCCCGCAGCTCCTTGATCTGGCGCGACAGGCGTTGCGCCCGTAATCCGTCGCCGCTGCCCTGCGGAGGCGCCAGTCCCCGGGGTCTTCGGATTTCTGCTGGATTTGCTGCCGTGTTTGCTTCGACGCCTCTACGACCCGCAACGACAGGGCCGACGATGGCGCTGTCGCGCCGACGGCTAGCGAACCGTGGAAGCAGAGGAGAAGTCCGTGCAGGCGATGGTGCTAAAGAGACTCAGGACTCCCCTTGAATGGACATATCTGCCTGACAGACTGCCTGGGCCGGGGCAGATCCGCGTCAAAGTGGCCGCATGTGGAGTCTGCAGGACGGACTTGCATGTCGTCGACGGCGAACTTCCAGACCCGCGAATGCCGATCATCCCGGGCCACGAAATCGTCGGCCGCATCGATGCGATCGGACCCGACGTGGAAGGCCTGACAATGGGCGAGCGCGTCGGCGTCCCGTGGCTCGGCCACACTTGCGGCGTCTGCCCCTATTGCCGCATGCAACGGGAGAACCTATGCGACCACCCAGTCTTCACCGGATATACCCGTGATGGGGGCTTCGCGACGGCGACGATCGCCGACGCGCGCTTCGCCTTTCCACTGGGAGAGCTCGGCGGCGACGTTTCGTTGGCCCCGCTGTTGTGCGCCGGGCTGATCGGCTGGCGATCGCTGACGTTGGCCGGCGACGGCAAGACTCTCGGTCTTTACGGCTTCGGCGCCGCCGCTCACATCATTGCCCAAGTCGCGCGATGGCAGGGGCGATCGGTATTTGGCTTCACGCGCCCCGGCGACGTCGCCACTCAGGCCTTCGCTCGAACGCTTGGGGGTCGCCTGGGCGGGCGGGTCGGACGAAATGCCGCCGGAGCCACTCGACGCCGCCATCATCTTCGCGACCGTCGGAGACCTCGTCCCGCGTGCGCTGAAGGTCGTTCGCAAGGGCGGACGCGTCGTTTGCGCCGGAATCCATATGAGCGACGTCCCAAGCTTCCCGTATGCGCTGCTTTGGGAAGAGCGTCAGCTACTGTCAGTCGCCAATCTCACCCGGCAGGACGGCGTCGACTTCCTGCGCCAGGCGCCGCAGATGGGCATCGTCACGCACACGACTGCCTATCCACTGAAGAACGCAAACGAGGCCCTGGCCGACCTCCGCGCCGGTCGCTTCGACGGCGCCGCCGTTTTGGTCCCCTGAAATTCGCCCTTCATTCGATCATCTGTCGCGCCGCTCGCCGAGAGCGGGGCCGTAGCTCCTGACGCGTCTCCGCCGGCGTAGGTAGTTTCCGGTCCTGCGCAATCGGACGGCGCCATGCGAGCTGTGTGGTGTTGGCCGACTCATATTGTCGTCGGCCGCACTCTCCCCATGGGGAATTGTAATGGCAATGAGCTTTTCCGTGACGACGTTGACGGCTCCGAGGACAGCGCTCAAGGAGACTCGCTATAGCTCGATCGAGGACGCGCTCACCAGCGCCAATTTCATGCTGCGCGGTGGGGCGTCGTCGGTTTGGATCGTCGATCGCGTCGCCCAGACGGGGTGGATTGCAAGTTCGCGCCCGAGCTTGCCGTTGCTTGGAACTTGGGCGTCGCCCGCGCGTTTCGCCACCTGTCGGCGCCTCGCTGCGGCAAGTCTGCATTGAATATGCGAGCCTCAGGCAAGATGATGAAATCGAACGTTCCGCGCCATTGGATGTGGTCAGAAGCCCTTGAAACGCTCGATCGGGCGGAGCGCTTACATCGAGAGATGTTTCGTCCGGCCCGGGCTAGCTCTCATGTTCCCACTTGGGAGCCTCCGGTCGATGTGATGGAAACTGAGAGCGCGGTGATCGTGCTGGTCGCTTTGCCTGGAGTCGAGCCCAGCAGAATCGCCGTTTCCCTCGATCGCGACGTTCTTAGTCTCTCGGGAACGCGATCGTTTCCGCGGGAACTCGATGCGGCGCTGATCCATCGTCTCGAACTTCCTCAGGGTCGCTTTGAACGTCACGTGTCGCTTCCGCCTGGTGGGTATGCAGCGGTGCGGAGCACGGCCGCCGACGGCTGTCTCACCATAGTCTTGGAAAAATTGGGGGCGCTCGGTGACTGAGAGTCAGCTTGAAGAGTCCCGCGACGAGATCGCGCCGGTAACGCCCGAAGTCCCACCCGCCATACCGCAGGACGCGCTGATCATCGTACCGGTGCGCAACGCAGTCTTGTTCCCCGGAACCGTGCTCCCCATCACGATTGAGCAGTCGATTTCCGTGAGGGCCGCGCAACAGGCGATGCGTGAGCAGCGGCAAATCGGCGTTCTCATGCAGAAGAGCGCCGACATCGACGAGCCGTCGGCTACCGAGATGCGCAGCGTCGGCACGATCGCCAATATCGCGCGATACGTCACGACTCCCGATGGAGCGCATCATCTTGTGACCCAAGGCGTGCAGCGGTTCGAGATTACTGAGTTCCTGGAAGGGCGGCCCTTTCTCGTCGCCAGGGTTCGACCGATTGTGGAGTCGGGGCTCGCTCAGGGCACAACCGAAATTGAAGCGCGTTTCATCTTTCTGAAGGGGCAGGCGTTGGAGGCCTTGCAACTCCTGCCGCAAGCCCCTCCCGAAATGATCGTCGCCATCCAGTCCGAGGAGTCGCCCAGCCAGCTTGCGGACATGGTCGCCAGTTACATGGATGCGACGTCCGAGGAAAAGCAGGAGATTCTCGAAACTGTCGAGATTGGCCTCCGTCTGGACCTAGTTTCGCGAATCCTGGCGCATCGCGTCGAGGTCATGCGCGTGACCCAGGCCATCGGCCGAGAGACGAAAGCGTCCCTCGACGCCCGCAGTCGTGAAATCCTGCTGCGCGAACAGATGGCGGCGATCCAGCGCCAACTCGGCGAGGGCGATGAAGGCAAGACCAGCGACATGGCGGAACTCGGCCTTGCGATCACCAAGGCCGCGATGCCCAAAGATGTCGAGGATCAAGCGCGAAAGGAATTGCGTCGGCTGGAGCGTATGCCGGAGTCGGCCGCCGAGTACGGCATGGTCCGGGGCTATCTCGAATGGCTGATCGAACTGCCGTGGGGGCTCCCCGCGGAGGCCACGATCGACATAACCGTGGCGCGCCGCATCCTCGATGAGGATCATTTTGGGCTTGAGAAGATCAAGCGCCGAATCATCGAATATCTCGCGGTTCGTAAGTTGGCGCCAAACGGGAAGTCGCCGATCCTCTGCTTTGTCGGCCCTCCCGGCGTGGGCAAGACGTCCCTAGGCAAGTCGATTGCTCGGGCGATGAATCGAAAATTTGTCCGCGTCAGCTTGGGCGGCATTCACGATGAGGCGGAAATCCGTGGGCACAGGCGCACGTACATCGGCGCCTTGCCCGGCGACATCATTCAGGGAATTCGCAAGGCGGGCGCGAGAAACTGCGTCATGATGCTGGACGAAATCGACAAGTTGGGCGACGGATCCCGCGGCGATCCCGCCTCGGGGCTCCTCGAGGTACTCGACCCCGAGCAGAACAACAGCTTTCGCGACAACTACCTGGCCGTGCCGTTTGACCTCAGCCGCGTGACGTTCATCGCGACGGCGAACATGCTCGACACGATTCCAGGTGCGCTTCGCGATCGAATGGAGGTTATCCGACTCGCCGGCTACACGGCCTCAGAGAAATTTGAAATCGCACGTCGCTACTTGGTCGTTCGTCAAATGCAAGCCAATGGCGTGCTGGCGGGCCAAGTCACGATCACCGACGAAGCGTTGGCGGACATCATCGCCCATTACACCCGCGAGGCCGGCGTTCGGAATCTCGAACGCGAGATTGGCAAGGCGCTGCGCCATGCAGCGGTTCGCATCGCGGAAGGAGAAATCAGCGCAATCACGATCGACGCCAAGGATCTTGCCGTCGTTCTCGGGGCGCCCATCTTCGAGGATGAGGTGGCGTTGCGCGCTAGTCTGCCTGGGGTCGCCACGGGACTCGCCTGGACGCCGTTCGGCGGCGACATTCTGTTTATCGAAGCGACTGGGAATCCAGGCGCCGGAGGGTTCATCCTCACGGGTCAACTCGGGGAAGTGATGCGGGAAAGCGCGCAAGCCGCGCTGAGTGTCGTCAAGAATCGCGCGAGTTCAATGGGAATCGATCCGGCTCGATTTGCGAAACTCGATATCCATATTCATGTGCCTGCCGGAGCGACGCCGAAGGACGGCCCCAGCGCCGGCGTCGCCATGTTTATGGCGCTGGCCTCTCTGTTGACCGGCAGGAGCGTCCGGAACGACACGGCCATGACGGGCGAGATCAGTCTGCGTGGTCTCGTGCTTCCGGTCGGCGGCGTGAAGGAGAAAGTCATCGCCGCGCAGCGCGCGGGCATCAAACGCGTCATGTTGCCGGCGCGGAACCGCCGCGATCTCGAGGACATCCCTGACGAGACGCGTCGGCATTTGGAGTTCATTTGGCTGGAGCATGTCGAGGATGCAGTTGCCGCTGGGCTTGAGACTTTGAAGGAGCCTCCGGCATATTCGCCAACCAATTCGTCAGCTCATCTGGCCGAGTTGATCGCCTAGCAGTATTGGCCTCGCGCTTCTGCGCAGTGGTAGCGCGCCTCTGTACGTCCCATCTTTCCGCGTGCTCGCGAGTCAGACTCTCGAGCTTCCGGGTCCATGAGTAGTTTCCGACGCTGGCGGAATTGTAGACTCAAGTTAACAGAGGATCTTTGGTGGCGCTCCGACCGTTCGGTCTGCGTGTGGCTGGATCGGCATGAGGAATTTCAAGATGCCTCGCAGTGTCTGTCTCGGCCTCGTCGCAACGTGCTTCTATGTTGCGATGACAGGCTCGGTTCTGGCTGCCCCAACCGCCAACGCGGACGCGACGGCCACCCCCGCGTCAGGGACCGACGCTGCTCTCGCCAAGTCTGCAGACGCGTGTCGAAGCGACCTGAAGAACTTCAGCCAGCAGATGGCGAAGGGCGGCTACTGGGTCGCCGACGACGGCGATAGCCTCGGCTACCCCGTCGGCGCAGCGGGTGAAGGAATGGACGGAAGGGCGACGAGCGAGTCTGGCGTTCAGGCCCGTGGACCGGGCTATTTCAGCGGGCGGCCCGGCTACGAAGTGCGCATCCTTATGGCCTCTGCGAACATCCTCGCGCGCCACGGACAGCAAGAGCCCTGCGAGGGCGTACTCATCGAAACGCGAGAGCTTTACAAGAGCTATTTGTTGGATCTGCAACGTTCGGGCGTCACGCCGGTCGATCTGCCAGGGTGGCGTCAACGACAGATCGCCGCCGCCGTTCCTGTAAATGGATCGAACATCGCCTTCCGCTCCGACGAGTTGCTCGGCGTTGAAGTGCAAAGCCCCGACGGCGTGGCGCTCGGCAGCGTTGACGACCTCGCGCTGAATCCCGAGACGGGCAAGCTTGGCTATCTGGTGATCGCGCGAGGCGGGTTCTTTGGCTTCGACGAAACCCGCATTCCGATCCCTTGGGACGATTTCAAGGCCACGCCCAACGCGGATCTGCTGGTGCTGGACACGACGAAAAGCCTCCTCGACGCGGCTCCGCACGTCAGCAAGAACGCGTTCACAGTTAGCGCAAGCGCCAATAGCGATAGCCAAAGAGTGGACGCCTACTGGAAGGCGAACCAGCCGACGAAGACAAACCCCTAGCTGGGACGCGCGAGCGGGTTCGCGGGGGCGGGAATCGGGAGAGGGTCATGGTGTACAAGGATATTCTGGTCTATCTCGATCCGACCGATGAGGCGCGGAACCGCCTGAGTCTCGCCGTCGCGATGGCGCAAGCTCACGGGGCGCGCCTGACCGGCGTCGACGCGAGTTCGCAGGCGGCACGTAGCGGCGCCCGGGGCGACTTGGCGTCGCGCATCGGCCTCGAATTCGAAGCGGCGATCAAGAAGGCGGAACTCGTCGGGCGGTTCGTCGGCACGAGCGCCGCGTCTGCGATCGGCGGCGAGTACAACCATTGCGTCGATCTGATTGTCGCACCGCGGCCGGAGGGCGAGGCGCGCGCGCTAATTCGTTCCGAAATTCCCGACGGGATACTGCTCGCCTCGGGCGCGCCGATGTTGATCCTGCCCGACTATTGGAAGCTGTCGCCGGTCGGCGAGAATATCGTGATCGCCTGGAACGCTAGCCGCGAGGCGATCCGCGCCGTCCATGACGCGATGCCACTGCTCGTCACGGCGAAGAAGGTCACGATATTCACCTTCTCGGCGCGCGAAAGCGCGCTGCAAGCGACTTCGGAAATGCTGTCCGATCATCTCTTCCGCCACGGCGTCGTGGCCAAGATCTCCGACTGGACCGATACCGGCGAACTCTCGGCGCTGGAAGCGCTGTTCGCCGACCTCGACACCCAGAACGCCGATCTCATCGTCGCCGGCGCCTTCGGTCATTCCCGTTTGTTCGAGAGCCTGTTCGGCAGCGTCAGCCTTGATATGATGCGGCAACCGACGGCGCCCATCTTGATGTCCCATTAGCTGCGCTGCTGTGATGCGGACGATGATGTGGGGGCCGGCTTCAGCGCCGCTCGCCCTTCGCGTGAGCCCCGGCTAACATGGATCCCTCACATGGAAGATCCCTCTCGGCGCAGAGTCCTCCTTGCGGGAGTCGCGGGCGTGGGCGCCGTCGCCGTCGTCGGAGGCGCCGCCGCATTGATCGGTAACGCTCACGAGGCTGGCGCCTACGACGCGGCCATCCTTGACACTTGGCGGCACGGTTTCAGCTTCGATCCGCGTTTGCCTGCGACGCGGAGAGAGCTCGTTCGTTACGCGACGCTGGCCGCCAACAACCACAACACTCAGCCGTGGCGGTTCCGCATCACCGACCGTTCGATCTCGGTGGCGCCCGATCCGGGAAGACAGTTGGCGACCGTCGACCCCGACAATCATCACCTGTTCGCCAGTCTCGGCTGCGCGACCGAAAACCTCGTTCAGGCGGCTGCCGCTTTCGGACTTAGCGCCACCGCCAGCTTCGACGCTGTCGTCGGCGGCATAACGATCGACCTCGAGAAATCAGCTCCCGTCAGGAGCCCGTTGTTTGAGGCGATCCCGCAACGTCAATCGACGCGCAGCGTCTTCGATGGGCGCGCCGTGCCTGTCGAACATCTTCGGCTTCTCGAAGCCGCTGGGACTGGCGACGGAGTCCAGTTGCGGCTCTTCACCGAGCGCAAGCAGCTTGAGGACATTCTCGCCTATCTCGTCGCCGGCAACAGCGCTGAGATGGATGACGCGGCCTACATCGCCGAGCTGAAGGCGTGGCTGCGGTTCAACGACGCGGAGGCGCTCGAAACATACGATGGGCTTTTCTCGAAGGCCTCTGGCAACCCGACTCTGCCGAGTTGGCTGGGTCGCCTGATCTTCGGACTCGTCGTCACCAAAGACGGCGAGAACAAGAAATACGAGGCCCAGCTCAGGAGTTCGTCCGGCGTCGCCGTCTTCATCTCCGACAAGAACGAACCAGCCTCTTGGAGCGCGGCAGGGCGATGCAGCCAGCGGTTCGCCCTCCAGGCGACGGCCCTGGGCATTCGGCATTGCTTTATCAATCAGCCCGTCGAAGTTCCGGCGGTCAGAGGCCAATTTTCCAACTATGTTGGCACCCGCGCCCGCCGCCCCGATCTCGTGATGAGGTTCGGATACGGTCCCGAACTGCCGAGATCATTACGCCGCGCCGTGGATCAAGTGCTTCTTGCGGCCTAACGATGTCGCGGCGCCGTGGCTGTTTTGGCAAACCGCGTTTGCGATCACGGTCTGGTTGGCAG
>Ga0265339_10000967_pt1 | contig 22019 bp, 22 predicted proteins | sample 4CB219metaG_FD_202085 | JGI IMG/M metagenome (GOLD analysis project Ga0265339, IMG submission 202085) | Rhizosphere microbial communities from Carex aquatilis grown in University of Washington, Seatle, WA, United States - 4-CB2-19 metaG | ecosystem: Host-associated > Plants > Roots >... | reverse complement strand
GCCCAGCGATCAGGACGCAACCTCGTGCTCGCGCGGCTCGTCGAGGTGCTGCTGATCGAGGCGCTGCGGTCGACCTCGGGCGAGGACGCGCCGCCGGGGCTGCTCCGCGGCCTGGCCGACGCGCGGCTCGCGCCCGCGATTCGCCAGATGCACGGTCAGCTCACGCGATCATGGACAGTGGCGCAGCTCGCGAAGGCCGCCGCGCTCTCACGCTCGGGGTTCTTCGAGCGTTTCTCGCGCACCGTCGGCGTCGCGCCGATGGAGTACTTGCTCGCCTGGCGCATGGCCGTCGCCCGCGACCTCCTCCGTCAGCAAAACCTCGGCGTCGCCGAGGTCGCAGAGCGCGTCGGTTACGGTTCGGCCAGCACCTTCAGCACAGCGTTCAGCCGCCACGTCGGCCAGCCCCCGGGCCGCTACGCGCGCGCCGCTTAGCGCGGTAGGCGATCGCAAACCCCCAAACCCCCGAGCGCGCCGGTGCTGGTGAACCGCCTCATGCGCGGCGAAGCGGATCTCCCTCCGGCGCGCGGGCGATGAGGGCCAGGTTCTTGTCGATGAGCGCGAGGCGCTGCTCGACGGACGCGCGCGAGCGAAGCCCGTCGGGCGGGGTCTTGATGACGTAGTCGAGCATCTTGTCGACCGTCGTCGTCGCGACGTGAAGGCGCGTGTCCGACGACGCGTAGTAGATGAAGATCTCGCCGGTCGCGCGCACCACGGCGCCGTTGCAGAAGAGCACGTTCGAAACGTCGCCCACACGCTCCTCGGCGATCGGCGCCAGCAAGTAGCCGCCAGGGCTGTGCGTGACGCGCTCCGGGTGCGCGAGGTCGGACAGAAACGCGTACAGGACGTAGCGCAGGCCCGCGGCGGTGTTGCGCACACCGTGCGCGATGTGAAGCCAGCCCTTCGGCGTCTTGAGCGGTGCCGGCCCCTGGCCGTTCTTCGCCTCTTTGATCGTGTGGTACCGCTTCTCTTCGATGATCAGCTCGTCGCGGATCGTGGCGCGCTCGATCGAGTCGGATAGCGCCCAGCCGATCCCGCCGCCCTTGCCTGCCTCGATGAAGCTGTCCTGCGGGCGCGTGTAGAACGCGTACTTCCCGTCGATGAATTCCGGGTGCAGGACAACGTTGCGCTGTTGAGCCGAACGGCTCCGCAGGTCGGCGAGCCGTTCCCAGGTTGCGAAGTCACGCGTGCGCGCGATCCCGCATTGCGCGATCGCGCTGGAGGTGTCGCCAGCCGGCGCGGCGGGGTCCTTTCGCTCGGTACAGAATAGACCGTAGACGTAGCCATCCTCGTGCCGCACGAGGCGCATGTCGTAGACGTTGATGTCGGGATCGTCGGTCTCCGGCAGCAGGATGGGGTGGTTCCAGAACTTGAAGCCGTCGATACCGGTCGCGCTTTCGGCGATGGCGAAGAACGACTTGCGGTCGACGCCCTCGACGCGGCATACGACCAGGATCTTGCCCGCGTGCTCGATAGCGCCGGCGTTGAAGACGGCGTTGATGCCCAACCGCTCCATGAGGAACGGGTTGTCTTCGAGGTCGAGGTCGTAGCGCCAGAAGACCGGCGTGTGCGCCGCGGTCAGGACCGGGAAGCGATAGCGATCGCAAAGACCATTGGAGAAGGCCGGGTCGGGCTCGTTCTTGCGCGCGAGCAGCTCGCGGTGCTCGCGGATCAGTCGCTCTCTCCGTTGGGACGGGGTCTCGGGCATGGCAGGCTCCTCGGTCGCGCGGGGCCGAATCGTCTATTAGAGTCGAGGAACTTGCAACAGGGTCGTCGGCGTTGCGGGAATGTGAGCAGATCGTTGCGTGCTTCTCGCCTGCGCTCTTCCTGAAACGGAGTTCGATGAGGTCATGTGGCGCCGCACGCAGTTGGTGAGGCCTTGGTTGCTGCTCGTCGCCCTTTCGCTGCTACCGGCCCGCGCTGGCGCCGAGGGCTCGACTTTGCCGTCAGAAAAGGTGGGCGCTTGCGGCCTCCTCACCGCGGCTGACGCTCAGCGCGTCTCGAACGTTCCGATGGAGTTCCAGGCGCACGCGCCCGGGAACGACAGCCCCGGTCGGACGTGTGCGTACCGCGCGGTCCGACCGGGCGTCAGCGGGCCGACCGTGGAGCTCCGGTTGCTCGACGCGCGTGAATGGTCCCGCCTCAAGGCCGAGGCCGATGTCCGCAAGCTCGGAGGCGGCGGCATCAAGGGCATCGGCGACGAGGCCTACCTTCTCAGAACGAAGAGAGGCCGCCGAGCGGGCGCGCTGTTTCTGTTCGTTCGCCGCCGGAGCGCGCAGTTCTCCGTCCGCTTCGTCGGTGTGGGCGCGGAGTTGACGGACGAGATGAAGGAGCTCGCCCGCGGCGTGGCAGGGCGGCTTTGGCCATAGCCGAGGTCTTCGCTAGCGTGCTGTCGCGCGGATCTCGAGGTCGAAGTCGAGCGTCGACGTGAGCGACGGGCCGATGAACGAATAGCCGCCGACCACAGGCATCGTGCCGGCTTGATCGGGCGCGGCGGCGAGCGCGATATGACCGCCGGTGACCGGGATGCCGTGCGTGGGGTCCCAGCCGCGCCAGCCGACCCCGGGCACGAAGACTTCCGCCCATGCGTGCAGGTAATGACGCCCATCGGGCGTGTCCGCTGCCGCCTGGTAGCCGCTACAGAACCGCGCCGGCAATCCGAGGCTGCGCGCCGCCGCAAGGTAGAGGACGGTGAAGTCGCGACACGCCCCGTGCCAGGTGGCGAGCGTCTGGGCGGCGCTCTGCGCTTCGCCCGAGGGACGTATGTGTTTTTGTGCGCGCCCGTGAATCGTGCGGCACAGGTGCTCGACGAACGCCAGCGGCGCGTACCCCACTTCGGCCGCAACAGTGTGCGCGAACGCCGCGACACCGTCGTCGACGTCGTTCTGCGGGGGGCGGTACGCGCCCAGCTGATCGGCGAAGGGCCGCGGCAGGGGAAGCCTCTCCGATGAAGGTACCGTCGCCGCCTCGGGCACCTCGGTATCGAGCTCGAAGCGACTCTCGATGATCAGCACGTGGGTGGCAACGTCGCCGAAGACGACGCGGGTGATCGGGTTGCCAAAGGCGTCTTCTTCGTCTCGTTGCTCGACCGGCTCCGGCCGCACGACGAGCGCCCGCGCGCGCATCGCGTACTCCGGGCGCGGCGTCAGGCGCAGCAGATGCGGCCCGAGCACGACGGGCACGTTGTAACGATACCGGGTCTCGTGACGAACGACGAAGCGCAAGGCGCAAAGCATAGACGATTGGTCGCGCGACGCCGGCGGGTCGCAATCGCGCATTGGACTGCGACGACACGAGGTTTTACCAGTGCTTGGCAAGTTCGAAACCTCGTCGCAATCGACACCGCGCTAGCTTCAGCGTCATCTGGGACGGAGGCCTTGTTGAGACGTGTCCGCCGAGACCGACGCCATGCTTGCGGCGGCGCCCGATCGATCGGCGGGCGTCGAGCTTTCCACCAACCCGAGCACGCGGCGTCGGCGTCGCATCCGCTGGCTGGAACCGCGGCGCGATATTCCAGTCTGGGCTTATCGCACGCTGGGCCTTGCCGGCTTCGCGAGCTGCATGTCGGTCTGGGCCTGGCTCAGTCACAAGGAGCTCATCGATCCGGTCTTCCTGCCGAGCCCGCAGGCGGTCTGGGCCGCCGCCCGGGACTCGCTGTCCGACGCCAACTTCTGGCTCGATGTGAAGGCCAGCTTCTTGCGCGTCACCGCTGGCTTCCTGCTCGCCGCGGTGATGGCGCTTCCGATCGGTCTGGCCATGGGCGCGTTCAAGGTCTGGGAGGGGCTTCTGCAGCCCCTGACCGAGTTCGTGCGCTACGTCCCGGTGCCGGCGCTGATCCCGATCTGCATGGTGATCTTCGGGATCGAGGAGCGGTCGAAGATCGCACTCATCTGGGCGGGGACGTTCTTTCAGCTTGTTCTGATGGTGGCCGAGGAGATTCGCCGCATTCCTTACGAGATGCTGCAGATCAGTTACACCCTCGGCGCCAGCCGGTGGCAGGTCGTCCGGCGGGTGCTGTGGCGCGCGGCCAAGCCCGGCATCTTCGATGCCCTCCGCTTGTGCAACGGCTGGGCGTGGACCTACCTTGTGATCGCCGAGCTGGTCGCTGCGAACGAGGGTCTCGGCTATCGCATCCTCAAGTTCTCGCGATTCCTGCAGACGCCGCGCATCTGGGTCTACCTCGTGATCCTGGGGCTCATCGGGCTGGGGCTCGACTTTGGATTTCGAGCCTTGAATCGGCGCCTGTTCTTCTGGGCCGACACGCGGCCGACATGACAACCAGAACCGAGAGGAGACCATCATGACCAAGCTCAAGATCGAGGCGGCGTCGCCCCTGCTGATGCTGGCGGCCGCGCTGGGGCTCGCGGCGTTCCCGACATCCGCGCGCGCCGCCGACCTCAAGCCCTATCGCGTTGGATTCAACGCTTGGATTGGATCGATCGCCTTCTTCGTGGCGCGCGACAAGGGGTTCTTCAAGGAGGAGGGGCTCGACATGCAGGGCAAAAGCTTCAGCTCGCCGGGCGACGGGCTGCCACCGCTGCTCACCGGGGATCTGGACGCCGTGCTCAGCACCGCCGACAGCGTCCTCACCGTGCTGGACAAGGCGCCCGGGCAGCTGCGCGTGGTCTACCTGACCGACACGTCGGCCGGCGCCGATGCGATCCTCGCCAAGAAGGACATCGGCGGCATCAAGGCGATGAAGGGGCGCAAGGTCGCTGCCACGCTGGGGCAGTGCAATCAGCTCCTGCTCGAAAAGGCGCTGGAGAAGGCGGGTCTCACCGACGCGGACATTCAGCTGGTCAACATGAACCCCGACGACGCGGGGTCGGCGTTCGCGGCCGGCAAGATTGACGTCGCGGTGACCTGGGAGCCGTGGATCACGAAGGTCTCCGGCGAAAAGAAGGGACACGTGATCTTCAGCTCCAAGGAGACGCCGAACCTGATTCTCGACGTGCTCGCCGTCAGCACGAAGACGGCGAAGAACAAGTCCGCCGAGACGCGTGCGTTCCTGAAGGCGCTCAATCGTGGCTACGAGTTCGTCCAGACGCACACCGACGAAGCGGCGGCGCTGGCTGCAAAAGCACTCGAGCAGAAGCCTGAGGAGGTGAAGGCCATGCTGCCCAAGGTGATGCTCTACAGCCCGAAGCAGAACCTGGAGGTGATGGCCGGACCGGCGCCGGCCGCGAGTGCGCAGGTGGCGAAGTTCTTCAAGGAGAAGAAGGTCAATGAGACGCTGGTCGACGTCTCGCACCTTTACGACCCTTCGTTCCTGAAGTAGATGCAGGAGCTCTTACGTGAGCCGCACCGCGCTTCTGATGATCGACTTTCAACGCGACTTCTGCGCCGCGGGCGGCTACTCGGACCGCTTTGCGGGCCTCGATTGGGTGCGGCCGATCATCGCGCCTGCGCGCCGGTTGCTCGAGGCCGCGCGCCGGGCCGGCCACCTGGTGGTCCACACGCGTGAGGGCTATGCGCCGGATCTCTCCGACTGCTCGCCGGCCAAGCTGCAGCGCAGCCGCAACGCGGGCAGCGAGATCGGCTCGCTCGGGCCGATGGGGCGCCTGCTCATCCGCGGCGAGCACGGGCACGACATCATCGATGACCTCGCGCCGGTGGCCGGCGAGATCGTCGTCGACAAGGCCAGCTACGGCGCCTTTTGCGGCACGAATCTGGAAAGACTCCTGCGCGGTCGCGGCGTCGATACCGTGGTCCTGGCCGGTGTCACCGCAGACGTCTGCGTCCACACGACCCTGCGCGAGGCCTACGACCGCTGGTTCGACTGCCACTACGTCGCCGACGCGATCTCCTGCTTCGACCCCGAGATTCGCAGGGCGTGCGAGAAGATGATCGAAGAAGAGGGCGGTATCTGGGGCGCGCTGACCAACGTCGAGACGATCACCCGGACCTGGCGCTAGGCAGCAGAGCGGCCGACAATGACGGCCATCCGCGGTCGACCAGCCGGCGCCAGTGGGCGAAGTCATGGTTCGGCCAGAGCTCGGCGCCGAGGTCCTGGGCCAATCCCTTGAGGCGCCGGATGCTGGCGAGCGCCAGGTCCTCGCGCACGCGTCCGTCGCCGTCGCGAAACAGGAGCCCGGGCGCGATCTCCGCGTCCAGGTTCTCCTGCAAGTCGGCCGCGTCGCCGCAGAGGATCACCGGCGGTCCGGCGTCGAGCTCGATCACCAGCGAGCGATGTCCCGGCGTGTGTCCCGGGCTGTCGACGATTCGCAGCCCCGCGCACAGCGACGCCTCTTCGCGTTGAAAACGCCAGCGGTGTGCCCCTTCGAGATCGCCGGCGAAGTAGGCGCCGTCGGCGTTGGCGCGCGCCGCCTCCCATTCGTCGGGGTGGCAATGGATTTCGGCGCCGACGAAGTCGCGCAGTCCGCCGGCGTGATCGAAGTGGAGATGCCCGAGGACCACGGCGTCGATGTCGCCGACCGCGACACCGATGCGGCCGAGCAGCGCCGGCAGCCGCTCTTCCGCCCGCATCTCCGGCGGCCCGAACGGGAAGCCGGCTGCGTCGTAACAAGCAGCGCGCTGCGACGGCTCGGCGATCTTTCGGTAGTCGCATCCGACGTCGTACAGGACCCGCCCGTGCGCCGTCTCGACCAGGTACGCCAGGATCGGCGCTTCGATGACGGTTCCCGCTGCCCGCCCGCGCAGCGAGAGGCTGGCATCGTAACGATGACGTCCGGTCAGGATCGGGACCAATCGTCGCACATCACTCATGTCGTCCTCGAGATGATAGCCGGCGAGAGAACGTCAGCCATCAAAGACGCGCGCGATCGACGCGGATGATCGCATCCGCCAGGCGGGGGAACTGGGGTTTGAAGCCAAGGTCTTCGCGGATGCGGTGGCCGTCGAGGAGCGCCTCGAAAGGGCGCCCTCTTTCGGGCGTCGAGCCGTCGGGCGGCGGCGCCCCTACCGACGCAAACAACGTGGCGAGGTCGGGGGCTTCGTCGTCCACCACGTTGTAGATGCGATGTGATGGCGCCGCGGCGTCGAGCAGACGGGCGACGGCTTGCGCGACGTCGGCGTGGTGACCGATCGACATCCGCTGGGCCGGCGACAAAGTGCGCATCATCGGGATCACCTCGTCGATGTGCGGATCGCCGTCGCCGTACACGAACGGCAGCCGGAGCACGCGCACGTCGAGACCGTCGAGCTCGAGGAGGAAGCGCTCGGCCGCGAGCTTGCTCACCGGGTAGGCCGCGGTCGGCGCGCAGGGGTCATCCTCGCGGGCGAGGCGGCCCCCGTTCGAGCCGTAGACCAGGCCGGTGCTGGTGAAGATGAACCGCTTCACCGCGGCGGCGCGGGCGGCGCCCGCGAGGTGCTGCGTGCCGAGATCGTTGACCGCGTGCGCTTGCTCGGGAGTCGCGCCGCGGAAGAACGCGGCGCAGTGGACAACGGCGTCGACCCCGCGCACCGCGCCCGCGAGCGAGCTCTCATCGAGCAGGTCGCCCTCGACCAGGTCGATGCCAGGACCGCGCAAATCGACGGCGCGGACCGGATCGCGCACGAGAGCGCGGACGAGGTCGCCACGCTGAGCGAGTCGTTTGGCGAGTCGGCTTCCGACCTTTCCGGTCGCTCCAGTGACGAGGATGCGCATGCGCAGAGGATAGACCCCGCCCGCGTCGTGCATTGGGAAGAAATGGACACGCGGGCCTCCTTGCGCGCACACAAACGCGTACAGCGGCGAGGCGTCACCGAATTCGGACATGGGCGACGCGTACGTGGTGCCCTCGAAACCTGTACCCCTGATTCCCACGTCCGCGCCCCTGATTTCGGGGCTTCTGCCGACTGGCCCGCCTATTGCGGATGGCAGAGCCAGGCCGAATCAAGCTCGGCCTGAAGCTCGTTCATTCCGTCGAGCTTCGACCCTTTTGCGGGAGTCCTCATCTTGACAAAGCTCAACTCGATCTCACTTGGCCTGTTCGCGCTCGCGGTGGGCCCCTTGGCATGCAACGTTCACGACAACACCCTCAACGCGACTGCGATCATTCCCAATGCAACGTTGAACCTGACGGCTGACACCGACGTCAACGCCGTCATGCCGTCGCAGTCAGTGCCCATGACCGTCACGGTCACCAACGTCACCCTCGTCGAGCCGACCGCGACCCCGCCGGCCGGGCACGAGATGGACGCCGGCCATTTCGAGTTTCACCTCGACGACGAGACGACGCCGGCGTTGCTCGTGACAGCTCAGACGCAGGTGCAGGTGCCGATCCCGGCTGCCACGAAGGAAGGTCCCCACAAGATCATCTGCCGACTGCACAAGCACGACGGCACACCGACGGTCACGGAATTCGAGGTCAACATCACCGTCAAGGTGAGCGTGACCACCGGCGCGGGCGGCCAGAGCGGCGGCACCGGCGGGAGCGGCGCGGGTGGTGCGGCGGGCTCGGGGGTGGGCGGCGCATCGGGCGCAGTGGACGCGAGCGCGACCGACTAAGGCCTCGCCGGCCAGACGTCGGCGATTCGTGCTGCGGGGGCGGGATGTCTGAGAACGCGCGCGCATTTGTTGTCCTGAGCGGATGACGGCACGAATCGGAGCCTGGGTCGCCGCTGCATCGTTGCTGGTCTGCGGATGTGTCAGTGTCAGCGGAGGCAACCTGTTGAGCGGCGACCGTCGTTTCACCTGGCTCGGCGGCACGAAGACCATCACGAATGCAGCTTCGACCTAGCGCTGTCGATGTAGCTTCATTGACACCGTCAGTCGCTCACACCGGCTTGTCGCCCGACAGCAGCAACTGGGGCTGCTGCGAAAATCGATAGTCCTGCGACGTGGGGTCGAGGTCGAAGACCCAGACAAGATCGAAGCGCTCGTCGGGCCACTCTTCAGGAACCGTCGCCGCGGTCTTCTTGGAAAGTGAAAGGCCTTTCACGATATCGGGGATCTCGCTGTGCGCCCAGGAGATCAGCACCGGCCCATCGCAGGCCATCGCCCGCGCGGCCAGGTCGCTCTCCTCGCCGATACCGAACTCGAAATTGACCCTGACCGCTTTGCCGAGCTTGTCGACCAGCGGCGTGACCGTCTGCTGTGGGCGATGGCTGCCATTGTCCTTGTCCAGCTTCGACGCGAAGACGAAGCGAGGCGTCGCGAGTGCGCCATTTGGCAATGAGCCGGCGGACGGCGCCATCAAGACCGCGAGCGCGCCGGCGCGCTGCCATCCACGAACCGTCAACGCCTCGCTCTCGTGGTCACCGTCTGGGTCGACACCGTGAGGCGGCGGGTCCTCCTCTGGCTTCTCCGCGTGGCGAATCAGCATGATCTTGGGCGCGTTCGGTTTCGCGTGCGGTCGGTCCTGGTGGTCGGTCATGTCATGGCTCCCATCACGCACCTGATTTGGACGCGCGATCCGAGAAATGGCGATTGTGCGCTCGCAGCGGGCACAAACACAGTACGTGTCGTCAATGACTCGTCAGCCCAGCTCGAACGCAGCGGACGATCACCTGATGGCGCTCTACGCCGGCGGCGACTTGTCGGCGTTCCGGCGGTTGTTCGAACGTCTCGCGCCGTGGGTGCGCCGGTTCTTTCGACGCCGGTTCCCCGACCGAGCGGTCGCCGACGACCTGACCCAGGCCACGTTTCTTCGGCTGCACGGTGCGCGCACGTCCTATCAACTGGGACGTCCGGTCAAGCCGTGGCTGTTCGCTATCGCGGCGGGGGTTGGCCGCGATGAATTGCGACGACGCCGGCGACAGCTAAGCTCTTTTGTCGACATTGCGTCGGACGACGATGAAGGATTCGAAAATGGCCGCGTGCTTCCTGAAAGCGCGCCGCCGATGGCTGACGCCAGCGAAGCCGTGCGCGCCGCGATTCGTGCGTTGCCGGAGTCGCAGCGCGTAGTCATTCAATTGCACCAATACGAAGGTTTGACGTTCGAGCAGATTGCCGCTCGTTTGAGCACCACGCCGGGTGCCGTGAGGGTCCGCGCGTCACGCCTACGAACGGTTGCGGGACGCTCTCCGTCCATTGCTGAGTTCGTTGCGAACGAAGTAACACTTTATCTCCTCCCGCCGTAACCATCATTGGGGACCATTCCCCAGCAGGCGAGGGCCCACATGCGGCGGTTCAAAGTCTGGGTTTGCTTCGCAGCGAATTTGCTGCTCTTGGTAGCGGTGGCGGAACCGGCGCTGGCAAAGCGCAAGAGGCCGACCAAGCCGGCGGGGGACGCCGTACCGGCGACCGAGGTCGAGCCGGATGCATCAGCGCAGCTTATAGGCGTCGACCACGACAACCCCGGCATTGGTCGTCTGCATCGTCGTGAATGTCGTTGCCGTCGCCGTGTAGCCTAGAACCGTGCCGTTGCTGCCACCGTCGGGCGGCGGAGGACAAGACGGCGTGAACGCGGCCTGCATGCCGGATACCACTGCGGCGCCGTGCTGGCGATTGATCTGGGTGCCCGAAGCAGTGACGATGTCGACAGGGAATGTACCGCCGACGCCCACGCCGATCACCAGCGTCTGACGAAGCAGCTGGACACCGGCGGTTGCTGCGTCGGGCACGTCATAGCCGGTCCTCGATTGCAGGTCATATGTGCCCGGTTGAATGGAGCCGCCTCCTGCGACTGGAGCAGCTCCCGTCGCGACCGCAGGCGTAACGCAGGGGCCGGTCGCGTCGAACGTGTTGCACGTGGTGCCGGTGCTCGCTGCCGTCGTCGTTCCGCACGCCGTCGCACCACCAGCCCCGGTTGTTCCGCCGAGGCCCGCGGCTCCGCCGAGGCCCGCAGCTCCGCCGAGGCCCGCAGCTCCGCCGAGGCCCGCAGCCGCACCACCGCCCCCCGTGGTTCCGCCAGTCCCGGTGCCACCGGTTCCGCCGGTTCCTCCGCCGCCCGAGCTACCGCACCCATTCAACGCGACCAAGACGACAAAAGAACCGAACAGAGTAGCCACGCGCATCTTCATGTTCCTCCAGGTCCGCTCAAGAGTTCTCCGCCCGAGTCCAGATTACAGTCATTCCGTCTTGAATGGAGATCCCGAGACATGAGTCGCGCCCAAAGGTCCGCGAGAGCTCTGTGCGAAAGGTCACTCGGCGTGTAGGCCCGGATCGCCAGGGCGCGGGCTGCGTCGTGCGTAGGACGGCACTTGCCGATCCCCGCCGATCGCGTCCGGCGCACTCAAACGCTATGCTCAACGGATGACGGCACGCATCGGGGTCTGGGTCGCCGCCGTGTCGGCGCTGGTCGGCGGCTGTGTCGGCAGCAGCGAGGGCGGCAACGTGTTGGACCGCGATTGCCACATCACCTGGCTCGACGACGGTGTGACGATGACCGCGACTACGGGAAACGCGACGTGGGCGTCGACGGGGGGGACGGACTCCGTCGACATGTTCGGTGCCAACCGTAGCGGAGGCCTCGAGATCTACACCGCGACACCGGCGCCGCTCGCCGCGCAGACGTACGTGTGCGGACAGACGACGCCCGGCCAGCTCCTCCTCACCTACAAGAGCGGGAATCCGGCGGGGCCGGCGATCAGCTCCGAAAACTGTACGGTGGCGTTCACGCAGATCGGCGCCATCGGTGGTGCGCACGTCACCGGTACGTTCGAGATGGTGTTGGATCTGCCGGGCGGCGGCACGAAGACCATCACGAATGGCACCTTCGAGCTTCCACTATCGAAGTAGGCTGAGGCGTCGGCTGAATCCGTGCGCGCCTTCTGATCCGGGTCGTGTCACCGAGATGTCACCGCTACGCGGCGCGCGCGGCGGTAAGGTGCCGCCGAAGTCGCCATGGCCACCGCGATCCACCGTCCCACTGCCCGCATCGATCTCATCGCGCCGATCGGCAGGGGCGGGATGGCGGAGGTGTACCTGGTCGCTCTGCACTCTGCGAGCGGCGTGACCAAACTCGCCGCTCTCAAGCGCATCTGGCCAGAGCTGGCTTGCGACCCGGACTTCGTGGCGATGTTCCTCGACGAGGCGCAGCTGGCGGTCCGCCTGAATCACCCCAACGTCGTGCAGACGTACGAGGTGTTCAGCCAGGGCGACCAGCTCACGCTGTCGATGGAGTACCTGGAAGGACAGCCGCTGACCCGGGTCCTCACCCGCGTCTACCGCGAGCTCGGCCTGGAGCAGCGGCTGCGTATCATCTGCGACATCCTGGCCGGTCTCGATCACGCGCACAACCTCTGCGACTACGACGGAACGCCTCTCGGCATCGTTCACCGCGACATCGGGCCACAGAACGTGTTCGTGACTTACACCGGCCATGTGAAGGTGATGGACTTCGGGGTCGCGAAGCGCCTCGAGGGTCGGATCCACTCGCGACCCGGGCGGGTCAAGGGGCGGCTCCCCTATATGGCGCCCGAGCAGCTTCGCGGCGAGCTGGTCGATCAGCGGGCTGATCTTTATGCCGTTGGCGTGATCCTCTGGGAGGTGCTTGCCGGGCGGCGGCGCTGGCAGGGCCAGACCGAAGCCGAGATCGCGCGCGCGTTGCGCGAGGGCGCCGAGCCACCGGGGCTGCCGGTCGACGTCAGCCTGCCCGCGGGCTTCGACGCCGTCTGCCGCCGGGCGCTCGCGCCTCGCGCGGAGGATCGGTTCGCGACAGCGGCGGAGATGCATCGTGAAGTTGCGCGCCTGGTCCCGGCGGCGCTCGAGTCCCACGACCGGAGCCTCAGTCGAATCGTGTCGCTGGCGTTCGCCAGCGAGCGTGCCGAACAGCAGGCCCTGATCGAAGCGCACCTGCGGGGGCTCGCGGACGCACCCGCACCCCCGGCGCCGCCGTCCGTGATGGCGGCGGCGGCCGCGCCACCCGCGCCGCGACGGATGCCGACCCGGACCGCGATCCACCTGGGGATCGGCGTGGCGGGGGCTCTGGCGATATTCGTCGGCGTCGCCATCGTCGGACACCGCTTGCGCGACGCCCGTCAAGCGACAGCGGTGGGCCCCCGCCTCACCGACCCAGCGCGCCTCACGATCGCGCCCCGTACCGCGCTGGGCTCCGGCGGGGGACCCGCGTACGCCCCACGCGTCTACGAGACCGCGCGTCCGTCTCCCCGACCGGCACCGCCGGCCGACGTGGACGAGGGTAGCGTGGCGGAGCGCGTCCAGGCGCGGTCGAACGACCCGCGCGCCACGCACCGCAAAAGGCGATTGCTCGCCTCGCAGCGGTTCGCCTCACCACCAGACCACGATTGGTCGCTGCCGGAGACGCGCACGCCGCGCACGCTGGCGCGGCCCCTCGACACGGAAGACCCTTATGCTCCGTGAACGCGCGCCGCGGATCGCGCTCGCCGCGGCGCTGATGCTGGGCGCGCCGCGCGTCGCCGCCGCGGAGCCGCCCGGCGGCCGGACCGCCGCCATCCTCGAGGGCCAGGAGCACGTGCGGCGCGGGCTCGACCTCTACGAGGAGGGCGATCTCAACGGCGCGCACGCCGAGCTCGAGCGAGCCTACGAGGTCGCGCCCGCATTCAAGATCCTCTACAACCTTGCGCAGATCTCGCTGCGGCGCCAGGACTGGGTCACCGCCGACCGTGAGCTGCACGCGTATCAGGCGCAGGCGGCCGGCAACCTGCCCCCGGGCCGTGCCCGCGAGGTGGCCGACACCCTCGCTCACCTGGCGACGCGGGTCGGCACCGTCGAGATCGCCGCATCTGCGCCGGGCGCTCGCCTCTCGATCGATCAGGCGAGCGAGACCCTGCTGCCACTCACCCGGCCGCTGGTCGTCAACGTCGGCCAGCACGTCGTCACAGTCACCTGGCCCAGTGGCGAGCGAGAGTCGCGCTCGTTCGAGATCGCCGGCGGGGATCGCGTCTCGCTCGAGTTCGAACCGCCGCCCGCGCGCCCGGAGCCGCCGCGCGAGGCTGACCGCCCGGCGCGGCGGCGGCGCGAGGTACCGGCGCGGGTCGACCTGCGCCCGCGGTGGGAGAGTGACGATGCGCCCGCGCTGGTGAGCCACGCGGACGAGCCCTCCGGTCGCGCGCATGCCACGGCCTGGTCCAGGTCCTGGATGGGTTGGACGGGGACCGCGGCGGCCCTGACCGGCGCGGGCGTGCTAGGGATCCTGGCCCTGCGGAGCTCGCGCGAGCTCGCCGCCGATCGCGGTAGCTTTCCAATCGATCCGGCGACGCTGAAAGACGAATCGCTACGCACGCACCGGTTCGCGCTCGGTGCCGATGTGCTGGCACTGGCGGGGGCCGCGCTTGCGGGCTTGTCGATCTACCTGTCGTTCCGCGGCGGCAGCAGCGATTGAGAATGACGCGCGGACCGCGGACGGCAGGTCACTGGGTCTCGCAGTACCGGTAGCTGCATACCGGCGCCGTGCTCGGGCAGTCGCGGTCGGTCTGGCAGGGCATGCAGGCCGTGACGCCGTTCGCGGCCTTCTCGTAGGCGCAGCCGCACGAACCGGGCGGCGCGTACGATGAGAGCGCTCCCATCTCCTGGACGCGGTTCACACGCATGGCGCAGCGGGGCACCACGTGGTGCTGTGCCTCGACGCTGATGAGGTCGAGCCCGGCCGGCGCGGGCGTCGTGCCGGTCATGAAGCCGATCAGATCGGCGGCGCCTGCGTTGAGCGGCAGACCGTTGACGCCGATTCGCGAAAGAAGGTGCAGCGGGCCCCAGATGGCGTAGTGGCCGTCCCTGACGTTGATCTTCTCGTTGCTGGCGGCGTCGCGGTCCGGGTAATAGCCGCAGATCTGGTCGAAGTGCTGGTAGGCGAGGATCGCCAGCGCTGCGCGATTGTCCTGCGCCACGTCAGCCGCCAGGATGCCGATGGCGGCGCCTCCAGGCGACGCGCTCGTGAGCGTCGACAGCATCGCGCCGCTCGACGGGACGGGCGTCCCGCTCCAGCGATCCACGGGCACCCCGAGCACGACGGCGATCATCCGTTGCGTCCCCGAGGTCGGGTCCCGCTGCAAGATGAGCGATCGGTTTGTCCACGGCGTCACGCCCGAGTCCGCCCCGAAGGCGAACACGTTGTATGCCGCCGCCGCGCTGATCGACCGCTCCGTCGAGGCGGCCGGCACGACGAAGGTCATGGTCTGAACAGGGCCCACGAAGTCCGCGACGTTCGAAGGCAACCCGCCGGGGAGGTCGACGCAGGTCGAGGCGAACACGTCCGACAGGCCCACGTCGGCGGTCGCGCCCGGGCCGGCGGCAGCGAGATCGCACGGCTGCTCGGTCCCGCTCGCGTCCCAGTACGACAGGGCCGTGGCGCCCTCGCCGTAGACTGCGGTGTCGTTGAGGACGGCATCGACCCCGGCGCAGGAGCCCTGCCCTTGATAGATCACGGTCGCGGGCTTGGCGGCGCTGGCGACGACGCGCCCGATCTGGGCCAGCAGCGGCTTGGCGGCCGTTGAGCCGACCACGAACACGGGTTGCGGAAGCGTGTGGCAATCGATGGCGAGCGCGCGGGCCGGCGCCGCCGCGGCGACGAGGCACGCCAACAGCGGCGCGCCGGCGCGCCACCGGTCCAGTCGGCGCGCGCGAGAGCGCTGGCGCGCCGCGATCATGGAAGCACCGCCGGCAGGGGGCGCAGGCCGCCGTCGGGCCCGGTGCGGGTCACCCGCGCCGGGTCGAAGGAAACGCAGCCCGCGTCGCCGCAGGCATTGGCCAGCCCGGGCGCCTGTCCCGCGCCGCAGGGCCGGCAGCTGTCTGCGAACTGGCATATGCGCGGCGGCGTCGCGCCGTCGCTCGAGCGCGGAACGCAGACCTGCGTCGCCAAGTCGCACACGGCGCCGTACCGCGCGCAGTCCGCGTCACCCCGGCACTGGGTCACGCTGCCGTCGACCAGCCACGAGCACCCCGCGGCCCCGCTGGCCGAGATCCAGACCAGGCCGATCGCGAGACCGAGCGCTGCACGCCAGTCGGACCGCCACGGCGGAAGCAACGCAGGGAGAGATGACACGGTCGCACGATAGTCGAGGGCCTGTGCGCACGAGTTCCAGTTCGGTGACATTTGGCCAGTCCGGGGGTCCAATCCGGTGCACCCAAACCGGTAGGGGTTTTTCCGAAGCTGGTTTATTCTTTTGGGGGCCGGCGGTCGAGGGACGGTCCTGTCGGAGCCGGATATGGAAGAAGGGCGATCATGAGCTTCATTCGAACGATCGCGTGGTACGGCGCCACTCTCGTCGTTCTGCCCGTTCTCATGTCGGGCTGCACGCCGCTTCGGACGTACCTGCCGAGCGGCGACGCGGCCGGCTCGGATGTCGGCGCGCCGATGGTGGACGGAGCCGTCGACCGAGAGGTTGGCAGCATCAGCGACGCCAGAGACGCCAGCGCGGGCGCGGATGGCCCGGTGCAGGGCGACGTCGCGCCGGATCCCTGCCTCGGCAAGATCTGCGATTCTCCGCCCCCCGCGACCTGCCTCGACTCGAGCACGCAGCGGCGATTCGACGCGACCGGGTCGTGCGTCGACGGAACCTGCACCTACCAACCTCAGGACAGCCACTGCACCTTCGGGTGCGCCGCGGGCGCCTGCAAGGCCGATCCGTGTGTCGGCGTCACGTGCAACCAGCCGATGCCGAATGTTTGTGAAGACGCCACCCACCTGCGCGCGTACAACACGGTCGGCACCTGCGCCGCCGGCAGCTGCAGCTACGCGTCCCAGGTCATCGCCTGTACCTGCGTGAACGCTTCGTGCTCCGTCGATCCGTGCGCGAACATCCTCTGTGCATCACCGCCCGGCGCGGTCTGCGCCGACGGCAGCACGCTGCGCACGTTCGCATCGGCCGGCACGTGCGCGAACGGTTCGTGCAGCTACGCGCCGACCGATACAGCGTGCGCGTTCGGTTGCGCGAACGCTGCGTGCCAGGGCGATCCCTGCGCCGGCGTGGTGTGCAGCAGTCCTCCTTCGACCGTCTGCGTGGACTCCGACACCCTGAGACGGTACGCGACCAGCGGGACGTGCTCGCGGGGCCTCTGCTCGTACGCCGCGACCGACACCCTCTGCGACAACGGGTGCTCTGCCGGCAGGTGCATCATCATCATCACGCCTCCGCCCTGCTTCCCGGCCGGGACGCTCATCACGATGGCTGACCTCAGCTCCGTGCCGATCGAAGCGGTACGGGAGGGCGACATGGTTCTCGCCTACGACACTGCGACCGGCCGCTCCTCACCGGAACGCGTCCTCCGGACCTTTGTGCACCCGTATCTCGAGGGCTCGACCCTGATCCACGTCAACGAGCAGCTGGCGGCCACCCCCGAGCACCCCTTCTTCCGGAACGGCGCGTGGTCGCCGGCGGGAGAGATCGGCCTCGGGGATCGTCTGGTACGCATGGAGATCGGCGCCCGGGGAGGACCGACCTTCTTGCAGGCGCCGGTGACGTCGGTGCACCGCGAGGTGATCCGGAGCGAGACCGCCGTCTACAACCTCGAGATCGACGAGCTCCACGACTATTTCGCGGGCGGGGTCCTGGTCCACAACAAGCCGGTTCAACCCTAGCGTCGGCCGCTTCACTGAAACGACAGATCCGCTAGAAGGTCGCGGCGCAGGCGATCGCAGAAGTGGCGCTGGGGGCGCAGGCGAATTGCAGCGGATGGCTCGCGGCCCTGTGCTCGGCGGGCGCCGGCTCAGCGGGGCTGGAGAAGAACAGGACATAGGCGGCGACACCGAGCAGGATCGGGGCGGCGACGTAGCCGCCGATCGCGACGTTGCGCGCCTGCTGAACGCCGTCGTATCGGGACTGGCAGTCCACGCCGGGGGTGCCGCTGATCGCGCCGGTCATGGCGTTGATCATGCAGTCTCGGTTGAAGTCGCTGGCCCGGCTCTGGCGCAGCAGATGAAACCCCACGCCGACCCCCAGCGCACCGATTCCGGCGATGCCGAGCCCGATGCCGAGCGGGCGCTTGATCTGCGAAGCGCCGTGGTCGCTGTTCGCTGGCTCGGCGAAGGCGGGTGCGGTCGCGCCACCCCGATCGGCGCTGGTCGGCGACGGCGGCGCCATCTCGGGCGCGGCGCGGACGCTTGGCGCGGCGGCGCTCACCGCCACCAGCGCGATCGGTTCGCGCGCGAGACCGTTGGCGGGTACGGTGATCGTCCGGACCACGGGCAGGTAACCCGCAGCGCGCACCTCCAGAGATACGCTACCGGCCTCGACGCGCAACGGCCGGTCGAGCGGCATCTTGCCGGCGACCCGCCCGTTGACGCGCACCTCGGCGCCGGGCGTGCCTCCGGAGAGCTCGAGCGAGCCGATGTGCTGGCGGATCTCGCCCAGTGCCTGGTCGAGCAGGGTGCGATTGCGCGCGATCCAAGGATCGCCCGTCCGCTGCAACGCCTCGGCCAGGTGAGCCTCCGCGTCGATCCACCTCCCCAGCGCCTGCTCGGCCAGCGCCATCTGGGCGCGCGCGCGGGCGCCCTTCTTCAAATCGTAAGCGCGGTGGAACTCGGCCAGCGCCGCCTCGTCGCTGCCTTTTTCGCGCAGCTCGAACCCGCGGCGAAGAGCCGCCTCTTCATCGCCGCCGCCTCCTCCGACGTCGGCGGCACGCGCGCTCGCGACGACGCCCAGCATGGCCGCGGCGAGCACGATCGCCGCGAGCGCGCCCGTAGCGGCGGTCGTTTTCATCTGTCGGTCTCGGGGTCGAAGCAATGACGTCATTTGAGAATGAGCGAATTGTTGGCGCCCCGGCGTGGTGCCGTCAACGGCGCGTCACCTCCCGCGGCGGGGGCGACCGGCGCCGCGGCCCGAACCAGCGGCTCATCGGGGACCGCCGTCGGCCCCTGCGTGCGTCCGGTACTGGTCGCTCCGTGCCCGCTGCCCCGCCGCGGATGAGCCGTGCGCTGCGCTGACGCCGAGTCCGGCAGCCGCTGCAGTGTCACCTGCGATGGGAGCGCGTCGTGGGCCTCGAAGGAGATCATCTGCTCCTGGAACCCATCGGCGGTCACGTGCAGCGTGTGCATCGCGGCGTCGTCGGAGACGTCGCGCTGCAATCGTCCCCGGACCGGCGGTCCACCGTCGAGCGAGAGCTGTGCCTCGGCCGGGAGAGCCCGCACGTCGAGCCGCCGCGCGTGCGCGGGCGCGGCGGCGTGATCGCTGGATGACGCCGCTCCCTCGACGGTCGCCGAATGCGAAGGCGGAGCCACCTCGGCAACAGCGGCAGCCGCCGTGGTCGGCGCCGGTGACGCGGGTGCGACTGCGGGGATCTCGGCTGAAGGGGGTGCCCCAGGCGAAGAGGGGCTCCGGGTGGCAAGCACGAACGCGATCCCCGCCGCCGCGCCGACCGCGACCAGCGCCACCGCCACCACGCGAACCTTCGACCTAGCCGCCGGCTTTCGATGGGGCGGCGGGGTGACCTCGGCCGCCGCCTCGCGGAAGGTGGTGTCGAAGTTGCGCCCCCGGCTGGTCGAGGGAAGGATCTGCGTGCCGCCGGCATTCGAGCGCTGGCTCGGTGGTTTGGCGGCCTCCGGGTCCACCGCTGCCGGCGGGGATACGCCCGGCGGCAACGCCATCGTGCGCGCTGCGATCGGCGCCGCCTCGGTTCCCTCGGTCACGGCTGTCGAGTCGCGGAATCCGTCGGCGAGCGCCGCGCGCGCCTTTTCGCCGGCGTGCGGCAGCAGCGCCTGTCCGAGCGCGCGCAGCGACGGATAGCGATCGCTCGGCTGCGCCGCCAGGCAGCGAAGCAGCACCGCTTCCATCGCCGCCGGCAGATCCGGCCGCGCCGTCCGCGGGGGGACCAAGATCCCGTTCGCGATATGATGCAGGATCTCGAGCGCGCTCTCTCCGGGGTGTGCACGCGACCCCGTGACCATCTCGTAGAGAATCAGGCCGATCGCGTACTGATCACTCCGCGCATCGACGCCGCGCGCGCCGCGCGCCTGCTCGGGCGACATGTACGCGACCGTGCCCAGCATCGCCTGCGTCCCCGTGAGCGCGACCGCCTCGCGATCGTCGACGAGCTTGGAAACGCCGAAGTCCAGCACCTTCGGGATTGCTTCGCCCCACGGTCCACGCGAAAGGAAGATGTTCTGCGGTTTGAGGTCGCGGTGGATGACACCGTGCTCGTGCGCGGTCGACACCGCCGAGATCACCGGCAGCATCAGATCGACCGCGTCTGCGACCGGCAGCACCGACCGCCTCTCGATCAGCGCGTCCAGCGTCTCGCCGTCGAGGAACTCCATGACGAGGTAGGGCGTGTCGCCCTCGGTGCCGACGTCGAGCACGGCGACCACGTTGGGGTGGTTGATGCGCGATGCTGCTTCCGCCTCGCGCAGGAACCGCGTGCGCGCGTCCCGCTGCGCGGCCACCGTCGGCAGCAACGTCTTGATGGCGAAGCGCTTCTTGAGGACCGGGTGGACCGCCTCGTAGACGGCTCCCATGCCGCCTTCACCCATCAGCCGGACGATGCGGTACTTCCCGAACTGCTCGTTTTCCGCTAGCCGACCGTTGGGTTGCATCGAAGGTGACTCGAGAAACGCTAAATCCTTGCGGCATCATAGGTCAATCCGTCACCTGCGCCAACGCTGGCCGGCCCCGAGGCGAGCGCGCCGGCGATCAGAACAAGGCGAGGACGCTCAACCGTCCCACCAGGGCGACCTGGATGTCGTCAAAGTTGTTGTTCAGGGGGCCCAGCACGGAGCCGGAGGGGCCCGTGAAGGCGACCAAGGGTCCGGAGAGACCGGAGAACGAGACCTGGGCCGTGTACGAGAGGGCGAGCCAGGGTGTCGCGCCAGAAGCGCACTCCGGGACCGGCACGGAAGACGATCCCCTCCGCTGCTCCGCTGCTGCCGGTCCCCGTGTCACCGTTCCGGACGTCAACCGACATCCTGGTGAACTGGAAGTCGAGCGCGCTGATCGCATCCACCCGTCCGTCGCGCGTGTGCCCCATCGTCCATCGGATCCAGGGACCGATCGCCAGCGCGTTGGTCGTCAGGTGGCCCAGATTGTCGCTGCCGAGCTGATTAGAGGAAAGATCGGCGTGCGTCACGTCGAAGGCGACGCCGATCTGGAACGCCCGCGATCCCCATCCGAGGCCCAGTGCACCACCGATGGTCCCGGAAAGCCCCCCGGTCCCGAGCTCGAGCGCAAAGCCGCTATCCGGAGGCCAGCCGACTGTTGCCGGCTTCCGCATGGGGGTCGTCGCAGGTGCCGGCTGGGGCGCGGGCACGGGCGCCGGTGTGGGGTCGTGATCGAAATGGTCATCATCATGATAGGGACGCCTCGAGGCTGTGCAGAAAGCTCTCATGAGTCCAACGTCGGACGTCCTCTGAAATTCGCACTCCGCGACCAACCCGCGGGCGATCGCCACGTCACCTGGCGCGACGACGGCGTGATGATGACCGCTAGGGCACCGCTCCGGGATTCGGCCGCTGGCCGGTCAGGCGCCAGTGACGGAGCTCATTGAACGCCGACCGGAGCTGCTCGGGGCGAAACTGGTCGTGGCCGCTCTCGCAGACGTACTGCTGCGCGAATAGCTCTCCACGCCCGGCGAGCTGGGCGATGTCGGAATAGCGATCGGACGGGTAGGCGGCGATCAAAGGGTCGAACACCGCGCGAACGGCCAGCAGCGGGCGCTGCAGTCGGCCCGTGGGGGTGTAGTCCCGGATGGCCAGGGCGCGGGCTCCGTCGTCAGCGCGGTATCGTTTGATACCGTCGTTGACGCGCACGTCGTCACCGGTGCCCATGTAGATGGTGTCGCGGTTGTCGTATGGATTGCCGCCCCACCGCCGTTGTTGCTCGCCCAGGATGTGCGTAAAGAGATCGAGATTTGCCGCCTGCTCCTTGTTTGAGCGCGCTCCGGTGAAGCGGCGGAGCGTCGCCGCCGCTTCCGGCTTGCTGTCGAGCAGTCGTTCCAGGGCATTGGTGCGGTCCCATGTGGTCACGAAATCGGCCGGCACACGCGCAGGTGACGGCAGGTGGCCGGGGAGCAGATACTCGAACACCGCCAGTTGATCGAACGTCAGCGTCTTGCCGTAATCGAGCATCGGGCCGAGCGGCGCCGAGAGTGCGAGACCGCCGTCGTAAGTCGTCGGGTAACTCTCGAGCAGCATCATCGTCACCGAGCCGCCGAGGGAGCTCCCGCTGACCCACGTCTCCTTGGGCGGTCCGAAGTGGCTGCCGAAGTAAACGCGCAGCGCTTCGGTGTCCTT
>Ga0265339_10000963_pt1 | contig 22053 bp, 11 predicted proteins | sample 4CB219metaG_FD_202085 | JGI IMG/M metagenome (GOLD analysis project Ga0265339, IMG submission 202085) | Rhizosphere microbial communities from Carex aquatilis grown in University of Washington, Seatle, WA, United States - 4-CB2-19 metaG | ecosystem: Host-associated > Plants > Roots >... | reverse complement strand
CAAGCTTGGGCGATGCTGGCCGCTACCTACCGGACCGAGATTACGATTCTCAATAACGTCGTGTCGATTCGGGCGGTCTAACAATGAATCCCCGCCAATTTCACGCCACGATGAGAGCTACACCGTGAGCAGATGATGGTGACTAAGATAGGCGATCCCAGCTTCGTGAACGCTATCAAGTCGAATCAGACGCCGACACTGTTGACAAAATACAAGCAACTCTTCAGCGGCGATATTTGCGCCATCGACACCATTCAACAGGTGATCCTCATGACGCCCGAAAACATTCACTTGAACTCATTTATGTACGAGCCAATCTTGGACATGTCCGACGAGCACCTGCGAAAGCTCTACCGTGATGTTCTCAGCCTGCACTAGCGTGTGAGCGGAGACGGCAATCCTTCTTTCATTTCGACACCCTAGGTTAGAGGGGGGAGCGGAGGCCGCCTCTGTGGATCCACCAAGCACAGCTCTAGGGCTATCAAGATCAGCTTGCGTTGAGTCGATTGGCCGCCCCTTCGAAGTCCAGGAAGCTCCTCGCCACGAACTCCGTCTCCGCCTCGGACGGGAGGGCGCGCTGGAATTTACTCAACCTGAACGGCGGCACCCGCCCTCGGATTGACGTCCTCGTTTCCCCATTCTCCCAGAACCCCGCCTCCCCCATCTTCGCCAGCACCGCCTCGACCGTGGCGTGCGAGACGCCGTCGCCTTCAATTCGCAATGCGAAGTTGTCGGCGACCGCCTTCCACCCGCCGATCAGCTCGATCGCGTACTTCAGCGTGTGGTTGATCCTACCGCCCGCGAACGTCCACAGTCGCACGGCGCGCTCGTCTTGTTGAGCAGCAATGGGGTGGCTCCTCCGGAGCAGGTCGCCCAGGTCGGCTCGCCACGATTCGATAGCGGCGAAGGCGGTTTTGTCGAGGTAGGGATACTCGACCGTGTCGACGATGATCTGCCGCACCTCTTGGCAAATCTCGAAGCCGAGGAGCTGTGGCAGGAATCCTCCCCAGCTGGGCTTCTGGCCGCGAGGGGCTTCGCGAACGACCACGGTCCGCTCTTTGTGGTCCAATCGCATCACGGTCCAGGCGCGACCACCTAGAAGAAAGGAGCTCATCTCTTCGACGAGGCGGTCGGCGAAGTCCTGGTCCAGCGAGCCGAGATCGCGGCCGGTTTCGGTTTCGACCCGGTAGAGGACCGGGCTGGAGAACACGGCGTACAGCTCGCTGAAGTTCTTGCGACCGAAGATGCGCTCGGCTTTGGTGCCCATGGAAAGAAGGCCGCCGGATTCGAACAGGTACTCTTCCTTGGTCAGGTGTTCGATCAGATGGGTTCGCTCGGCGGGGGTGATGCCGCGGAAGTCGGGTACGCGGGCCAACTGTTCGAAGCAACGCTCGGCGCTGATGGCGCCGAATTGCAGGGTCTGCGCAAGGATCTGGTGAACCAGGACGGGCCAGCAGCGGTCTTGCACCGGTACCGATTCGACCCAGCCTTTGCGCGCAAGCTCGACGATGGCCACGGCTTGCAAGACGTCCTCGGGCGACTCGCAAAGGAAGGTCGTGTTGGCGACCTGGCCAGCGCGGCGGCCGGTGCGGCCCATCCGCTGCATGAAGGACGACACCGTTGACGGGGCGTTGGCTTGAAAAACCAGGTCCAGATCGCCGACGTCGATGCCCAGCTCCAGGGTCGACGTGCAGACGATGGCGGCGTCGGTGCCGTGGTGAAAGCGGGCCTCGGCTTCGCGACGCTCGTCGCGGCTTACCGAGCTGTGGTGGACGAAGACCTCGGCTCCTCTGCCACGCATGCGTTCGGCGACGCTTTCGGAGAGGGATCGGCTTTGGCAGAAGAACAAACTCTTCTTGCCGCGCGCGCGGACGCTGGCCTCCTGGGCGATCTCCAGGATGGTTCCATACAGGCAGACCTGGATTTGGCGAGCTGCGGCCACCTTGGGTGGGTCAATGACCTCGCCAGGGCGTTTCGATCCGCCTTGCAGCCATTGCAAGATCTCGACGGGATTGCCCACGGTCGCGGACAACCCCACGCGCTGGATGTCGTGGCGGCTGAACGAACCCAGCCTTTCGATGACCGACATGAGGTGCGCGCCACGGTCCGTGCCGGCCATGGCGTGGATCTCGTCGACGATGACCATGCGCAGGTCGCCAAACAACCGAGCCGCCGGACACCGGGGCGAGACCAGCATCACCTCCAGCGACTCCGGCGTGGTCATCAGGATCTCCGTCGGCTCCGCCTTGAACTTCTTCTTGTCACTGTCGGAGACGTCGCCGTGCCACACGAATCGTCGCAGACCAACCATGTCGGCGTAGGTTCCCAGGCGTTCTTCCTGGTTGTTCAGCAACGCCTTGATGGGCGCGATGTAGATAAGCCCGGTTCCACTGGGCGGCTCCGCCATCAACGTTGCGATGGCTGGAAAGATCGACGCCTCGGTCTTGCCTCCAGCGGTCGGCGCCAGCACCACGGCGTTCTTGCCGTCCAAAATCGCGGCACCCGCCAGCTCTTGCACCGGACGAAGGCTGGTCCATCCCAGGCGCGACACGATGGCTTCCTGCAGACGAGGTGGAAAGCGGGCGAAGGTACTCACCGATGGGCCTCGAGTCCTAGAAATTCATCGTGGGATAGCCCTTGTCGTCGTCGGGCTCGGAGTCGTAGGGCGGCTGGCCCTTCATCTTCCTGACCTCATCCTCAGTGGGATCCTTGGGAGCAAAGCCCAGCTCGGCGGCCGGATCGAAGTCATCGTGCTCACCCACCGTATCCATCACGTCGACGAATCGGCGCAGGAATTGGCGAGGCACCACGCCCACGTCACCCTTGAACCCCTCGGTCATCTTCGCCACCAGCGCTTCGATGTACTGCGGGGTGACCTTGGCCTCCAGCTTGGGCCGGTCCTTGGCCGGGAACATCTCGCGCAGCTTCAGCGCGACCTCCTTCAGCCGGTCCTTATCGAAAGGCCGCAACTCTAGCTGAGCCTGTTGCGAGCTGACGATGCCACCGTGACTCAAGAACTGGATGCGGTCGTGCAGCGGCTGAAGGCCTTTCACCCCTCTGGGAATATCGAAGAAATCAGGCGTCCCGGTGAAAACCCAAAGCAGCCCCTTGTACCGATCCGCAGCGTCGATGATCTGACGAATGCCGTTCAGCGACTTGCCGCGCACGTCGGTGCGCATGCGCAGGATGGTCTCGGCCTCGTCGATAACGATGACCAGCCCCTTGTAGCCAGCCGCCTTCACGATTTCCAAGATTCCGTGTAGGTAGTCCATTGCCGTCTGGCTGGTGATGGTGCCCTTGATGCCGGCGGCGGACTTCTCGCTGGCAGCGACGTTGGGCGATCCTGACAGCCACGACAGCAACGAACCGGCAGCCTGGACCTTCCCTTCTTGTTTCAACGCAAAGACCGTTCGCAGAACCCGCGCCAGATCCTCAGGCGCTTTGCCCTCGGTCTTGGACGCGATCTCCTCGTCCATCCGCTTGGCGACCTTGCGGTCAAAACCCGCGCTCGATTCGTCCTCGCCGCCGGCAATCAGGCTGTTCTCGACAGTGGCGATCCAGCGGTCGACGATGTCGTTCAGCGCCCCGCGCGGACAAGTGCTGGTGGCCAGCTCTTGCACGACCTTCCGGTACACGTCGTCGAACTTGTAGAAGTGCAGGTCGTTGTCCGAGACCACGACGAAACTGGTGGCGAATCCGCGCTCCTGCGCATCCAGCATCGCCAGCCGAGCCATGAAGGTCTTGCCGCAGCCGTAGCCACCGCGCAGGAACTTGAACACGCCCTCGCCCGCCGCTGCCATGTCCAACTGCCGCCGGATTTCGCCTCTCTGCCGCTCGATGCCTACGGCAAAAGCGTCCAGCCCGCGCTCGGGAACGACGCCCGAACGCAGGCGCTCGAAAACATGGTCGGTATCACGCCGGGATAGGGGCATGGTCAGTTGTCCTCCTCACGAACGTACCGCTTTCCGCTGGCATTCGTTTCGCTGCGCACCTTGAACGGCAGCAGCTTCAAATGGGCGTCAAAATTCAGCGCGAATCTGCGCGCGGCGCGCGCGCTGCCAAGCTTGCGAATGATTTCTTCTTCCGTCATCGAGCCGTGCTCGGCCAGGTGCTGGAAGATCCCGCGCGCCCCCTCGTCCTCAATCGCCGATTCCCAGCCCGAACGCGGCAAGGCCACCGCGTCCCTCTTTGTGCCCACCACCACGAACATCCGGTCGGCCACGGCCGCTTGCACGCGATGAATGTTGTCCGGGTGGAACACCTCGACCTGTACCCGCTCGTCCGCCAGTCCCTCCAGCGAGAAGAAGACCTCGACCCACTCCTCCTTCACCGGAGCCTGAATACGGCCTGCCTTCAGCTTGCCCGCGCCAGAAACCTCCCGAACCATGGCGCGGATGTCTGCACGCCCGGGCACACGCAGGTCCAAGTCGACGGTACGAGGTCCCACATAGGCCAGGTTGTTCTGCGCGCCGGGTGGGAAGACCAACCGCAGACTCAGGCGATGGAAGCCAAGCGCATCGTCCTCGGCTTTGACCTCGGCCGCGTAGGAGGCAACAGCCGCCCCCTCGGGCAGCTTCCGCGAAACCGTCAGCACCGGGATGATTCGTTCTTGCGGGCTGTTGCCTCCGTGGTCAAACGCCACGCTGGCATCTTTGGTGGCAAAGGCGGCGGTGTCCTCTCGAAGCAACAAGAAGCCTGTGATTCCGTCGTAGCCCAAGGACGCCAAAGCCACGGGAGTCAGCCCCGCCTCGCCCCGCTCGTGCGCATCGATGACGTAGCGACGATGCGGATCTGTCTTCTTCCCGAACTGGACGGTTTCTGTGGTCGCATCCTGCAGCAGAAACCCGTGATCCGCCGTGAACACCGCCTGCTTGATGCCCGCGGTCTGCAGATGGTGCCACCCAGCCCGCAACTGGCGCAGCGTCGCCTCGAAAGCGTGCACGCCCAGGTTCGCCTCGCCCGCGGTGTCGATCTCTGTCGAGTGAACGACCACTACCCGATGGTCCTTGAGATCTTTCAGCACTTTGGTCGTGCGCTCGCATAGATCGCCCAAGCTGACGTGCAACGCTGGCCGTCCGCCCGAGCGCATGCCCATCGTGCGGCTGCGCCCCTCGGGATCCTTCACCGTGAACTCGCCCGCGCGGAATCCCTTGAACTCCCCGACGACAGTCAGCCGCTCGCCCTGGGCCACCGGGGCCAGCGCATTCATGCCCACCGAGGTGATGGTCGGCAACTCGGCCAGGCGCGGCTTCAAATCCACGACCGTGCTCTGCGTCCCGCTGCCACCGCGCAACTCCTCGAAAAGCTCGGTGGCCATCTCGAAGCGGAAGGCATCGACAAGAAACACGGCCACCTTCTCGCCACCGAGGGTCAGCGGCTGAACGACCTGCTCGTACAGGTTGCGCTGGCGCAGGTCGGGCTCGGGCAAGAAGCCGCGCGACCGGCACACACGGGTGAAATCCTTGGCCAGCTGGTTGGCCCAGTTGCGATGCAACTGCCGCAAGATCCCAGCGACCTCTTGCAGCGCCCCCGAATGCCGAACGTGGTAGTCCAGCCGCCGCGCCAGCTCCTGCTCGAAGCGGCGGTGTGCGCGGTCCACCCGGAACGCTGTCTCTGCATACGCTGCCAGCGCCTCCTCGTGCGATGTGACCTCGGCAAAGGGACGCGGCTGTTGAGCGATGATCGCGCCGAACGAGGCGGCCTCGCCCACCAGATCCCAAACCAAGCGCCGCTCCTGATCGCGCCGAACCCAGAACGACTTGTCCCCCTCGCGCGCCTTGCACCAAGACTGCGCCTTCTGCCAGTCCTGTGCCTTCAGAGCATCCACGGCACCGGATAGAACTCGCTCTTCTTCCTCTCGGAAGGTATCGACGTCGCCCAAGTCCTCGGCAGTCATTTTCGCCAGCTCGCCCGGTATCAGCCTCTCGACCTGGTCAGCCAGTTGAGCATAGGCATCGGCATGCTGGTCGCGCAGCTGGTTCACCAGCTTGCGACTCACCTTCACCAGCTCTCCTGGCACGCCCTTTAGGCGCTGCAAAGCGGCTAACTCCGGCGCTCGTCGCAAATCGTGAACGTACTCCACACACAGCAGCCACGCCCCCAGAGCCATGATCACGCCTTCGACGCCCGACTTCCCTTCCTTGGACAGGAAAGCGCAGAACTCGTCGTCCATACCGGTCAGCTTGTGCAGGTACTCCCGCAACGACGCGATCTCGGCTTCGGACTTCGCCTGCCTAGACACTGTGTTGTCGGGCCGAGACAATGCCTCGATGACCAGCGTCGGCCCGCTGGCTTCCAGCAACGCCAGCAGGCCCATGGACGGCGCAGCCGACGCCTGATCGAGCCACGCATCCGCTTGCTCCAGGGTGGGCTTGTCGGCGAGAAAACGATCCACTTCAGCGGGCGCCACGCGTCCGGTCGCCGCCTGGCGAATCAAGGTGTCGAGCGCCTTGCGGAAGCGCGTCCCCGCCGAGTACAGCTCTAGCACTGGAGTGGTGCGCATGCCCTCCTCGTTGAACCCGGGCATGTGGATCAAGAGCGGATTCCGATCGTAGCCGCTGCCGCGCGTTTCCAGGGCGAAGAGCATTTCCAGATAGCTGCCGCGAAAACCGACCACCGGATGCTCGAACGTCCCGGCGGCATGGCGTTCGGCCAGGCGATCCACGAACGTGGTGAAGCTCCTGTCGCGATCCAGCCACACCACGATTCCTTGCCGCCGGATCTCCTGAGCCAGCTCCTGTTCCAGCAGCGCAGACGCGGGACCGAAGGTCATGACGGCTTCCTCTTCTTGCCGGCTTTGCGAACCTTCCCGCCCGGCGCCGATGGCGCCTTCTCAAGCAGACGCTTCGCCTCCGCATCGAACTCGTCCGCCTGCCCAGCTTCCTGGGCCAGACGTCGCTGACTGAACGTCTCGTACTGGTCCAGCGCCAGCTTCTGCGCCACCTCCATCGAAACCTTGCCAGCGTTCTGCAGGATGTCGCGCTCGTTGAATTTCAGGAATGCATCCAGCTTCTCTCGCCAGTCGCGCATGTGCAGTGCTCGCCGCCGCTTGGCCTGATCCTCCGCGTAGTCGAGGTACATGGTCACGATGCGGTTGAGCTCGCCAAGCTCATTCTCGCGCAGATAATTCTTGGCCACCGTCACGTCTTGCCGACGGACCTTGGTGCCGCTCCAGGCGGTCAAACCCATGTTGGGCTGGCTAGCATCAGCACGCCCCGCGATCAGCTCAGCCGCCGTCTGGCCTGTGATGGCCCAGTGGAGCTTGTTCTGTACGATGCGAAAGAACTGCTGCGTCTCCTCGGTCTTGGCGTCGTAGTCAATCGACAGGGCGTAGATGTCGCGGACCTTCTGGTAGAAGCGCTTCTCCGACGCACGGATGTCCCGGATGCGCTCAAGCAGCTCATCGAAGTAGTCGGCGCCCAGGTCACGCCCCTCCTTCAGTCGCGCGTCGTCCAGCGTGAACCCCTTGACCAGGTACTCGCGCAGACGCTCGGTTGCCCAGCGCCGGAACTGCGTGCCACGCAGAGAGCGCACGCGGTAGCCGACGGCCAGAATCATGTCCAGGTTGTAGTGGTCCAGGCCACGCCTAACCTCGCGACCGCCCTCGGTTTGAACCGTCAAGTATTGCTTGACGGTTGCCGCGGGGTCCAACTCCGCCTCCTCGAAGATATTCTTGATGTGCAGACTGATGTTCTGCTTGGTCGTCTGAAACAGCTCCGCAATCTGGACTTGCGTCAGCCAGACCGTCTCTCCCTCCAGCCGAACCGAGATGCGGCTCTGCCCATCCTCGGTCTGGTAGAGAACGATTTCGCTGCCCGATCGGCCGTCAGTCACGAGGGGGACCTTTCCCTGGTTCGACCTCACGATCGGTCATTGCAGCCCTGCCAGCGAGAAGGTGGTGATTCCAGAGCTACCTGAGCAATAGAGCGTCTTACTGTCCGGGCTCACCGCTTGCACTGGACAAGCCGACGGCATCGTCGCCAGCGCCGTTCCGTCGGCCACCCGGTAGACCTTGGTGGACGAGACCGCAAGCACGCCGTTGGGCGAGACTGAAAGGATCGGGTCCGTCTGGACGTACCGTTGCTCCAGCAAGTTGTTTCCATTCAGGCAGAGGCCGTCATAGAAGACGCTCGTGCCATCGGGCGTCCCGACCACCCGACGCGCCGCCGCAGGAAGACCACCTGCCCCGCCGGGATCGCTCGATGTAACGCGCTTGAGCTGTCCTCCCGAAACGTCGTAGCGAGTGATATTGCAGGTCGACAGGGCAGACTCCCCGATGAAGAGCGTATTGCCATCGGCCGTCGCAAAGAGTGCCCCTTCGTAGGGATCAGTGGTGGCATACATTTGGTCCAGGACAGCCCCGCTGGCCACGTCGACGATTGCTGGGAACGTCCACTGGTCCTGGCTGTTGGTGGCGACCCGATTGTTGGCCAGCACCGCGATGTCGTAGCTATCTTGCGGGCTGGGGATGAATTTCACGAAGCTGAGCGACGCAGCGTCGATTTGTGCAATAGCGTACGTGTCCGAATGGCCGGTGTAGATGAAGGTACCTGAGGCATCGATCTCCAGGTCGGTCGGCGTGGAGCCGACAAGCACAGTGCGCATTGGGCTCCCTGTAGCGGGGTCTACGGAAACGACCATCCGCCGCTTGGCATCCAGTCCGTAAAGGCGCGGACGGATCGGGTCGGCGACCAACTTGATGAAAGTGTAGTCCCCGATCGCGCTGGCGGCACCCTCGCGCAGTCCCAGCGTCTTTCCGGCCGCAAGGTCGGCCGAGTTGGTGCAGGTAATCGTTTGCCCTCTGGCCGTCCAAAGCTCGTCCCGGACAAACGCCGCAGCCTGGATTTGGTCCGGTATTGGACTCAACGTGGTTAGAGTTTGCGCGTCCAGAATCTCATCGGACCCGACCACGAACTTTGCCCCGCTGTCCTCGGCATAGACGTGGTACGCGCTGCCGAAAATCAACGCCAGATTGTTGGCATCGAACTGGTGATCGGCGTAGTAGACGTACCTCCCGCTCGGACCAACAAACAGAGGCCCAGACGGCACGCCAAAACCATATCCCTGATCCCACGTCGTCTGACTGAGGACCGTCGTCGTCGGGGCCGTCACATCCAGGAGGGAGAGGTTGCAGCCCGTCGACCCGAATTCAGCTACGTAGAGTTTCTTGCCGTCCGAAGACAGCGCAAGGTCCGCCCCACGGTCATCCCCGGGGCTGCTCAGCCCTTTCTCACTGGACGAGCCCGCGGCCAAGTCTATCCTGCGCAAGTCCCACCAGTCTCCGCTTAGGTAGTAGGCCACGCCGTGATTATCGACAGCGAGGGATTTCGGCACCTCCGTCGTGGCGACCAGACTCACGGTCCACGATGCCTTGTTCACAACTGCGATTGCACTCTGCTTGTCGAGGCTCGCAACCAGGTAGTTCCCATCGGCCGAAAGATTGAAATCCATCACGGTCCCTCCGAGATCGACGTGGGTCAGAACCGTCTTTTGGGCAGCGTCGAAGACCAGGAGTTGGGTTGAGTCGTAAATGTAGCCATACACAAGACAACCCGAAGGATCTGCATAGAACTTACTGACACGGTCCGACGCCTGGAAAGAGATCGGTGCGCCGGGCGCGACCGGATTGCATCTCGCTGCCAAGCCATCGACGGCAACGACATCGATGCCCACGCGCGTGTCCGCGGGGTTGCCGTCCGCCACATAGGGCACGTCGCGATTCGCCTGGTCGCCATTCGTTTGATCAATCGGCTGAAGGCTGTCGGCCCATCCGTCACGCGCCGGGGACAGATCCGCTGACCCCGCCTCGGCGGTGTCGGGACGACCGATGTCGGCAAGCGCCGCATCCGGTTGGACTGGCACAATGTCGGTCGAGGCTGGCAACGTATCGGAGATATCTGGGCGGGCGTCGGAAGAAGAAGGCAGGAGCCCGTCGGCAGCAGCATCGCCCTTCGACGGGGCTGAATCAGGTAGGGTTGGCTCGTCCACCCGAGCGTCGGCCAAGTCGCGCAGGACGGCGTCCTTCTGCGTTCCCGCATCCTTGATGTCTATCGTTGTCTTCGAGCCACAGGCCAGAAGGACTGTCGGGAAGAGCAGCGTAATAGCCCGAACTAGATGGCGAATTGACATCAAAGCCTCCGAATAACTATTGGGTACGTAAGAACAGACAACGGACAGACAGGAACATCCGCCATCGGAAGAGCATTGGTCCTAGGCATTGCCATCGGCCTCGGCTTCCTCGTCGGCGCGGTCCAGCAGAGGGGTATCGGCGTCGTCGCTGCCGGACTTGGCGGCTTTGCGGGTGCGGCGTTGGGTTTCTTTGGCTTGGGCTGCTTGGACTTCCTCGTGGTGCTCCTGCAGGAATTGGGCGCGGTGCTGGTCGGAGCTAGGTTCGTCGATCGTGAAGTCGGGGCGGATCTCGTCTTGGAGGCGCAGCTCCCAGGCGTAGGCTTTGGCGGGGTGGAGCTCCCAGAAGCACTTGTGGGCCACGGCAAGCGACGGATCCTGCACGCACTTTTCCCGCACGCGCTTGGGGAAGTAGCGCGCGGCCAGGTGGGACCAGTCGTAGTCCTTGCGGCCCTGGGCGGTGGCGAGCTCTCTCCACCACTTCTTTGGATCCTTCCACTGCGACTCCAAGAGCGGCCACAACGCGGCGCTGTTCACCATCACGCCGTCGTCGAGATCCATAGCGAAGCGGGCGTCGCATTCTCGCTTGGGGGTCTTGTCGTCAGGCGCAGGCGGCCCGTGCTCGGCCACCTCGGTCACCTTGGCGATGAAGTCGGATAGCTCTTCGAGCAGCTTGCTCACCTCGGCGAAGCGCTTCTCGGCCTTGCCGCGCGACTTGGCTTCCGCGTCGGCGGCGGTGCGCGCCTTACGAATGTCGTCGAGCTCGCCCTCCAGCCGCCGCCGTTCAGGCACCAGGTGATCGGCGAGCAGCACTTGCAAGGTGTCGTTCTGCCAGCGGTGGATCGAGACAAAAGCGACGTAGCTCTTCTTGGCCGACGAGAGCGAAAAGTAGATGGGCCGGTTCTCGTACAGGCGCTTGTGCCAGTCGAAGAAGGAGCATTGCAGGTACGTGCGCAGGTCGTCGCCCTCGCCCACAACGGTCCCATGCTCTTTCCATGCATCGTGCATGATCGCGCAGGCTGGGTGCGCCAAGCTGTCGCGATCTTCTTCACCGAGGAAGAGAATCCCATGCGGCAGCGCCGTGGCAGGAGCGCGATCGAGAATGCCCTCGCCGCCTGCACCAAAACGACCCAGCGCCACGCCCACGGCAAAGGACACGAAGGCCGGCGGCTCTGGTGGATCGTACGCGGCCTCGTAGGGCGGAAGAGGCGCACCGTCGGGACGATCCACCGCATGCTGAGCCCAGCCCTGGGCGTAACGCCAGGGCGAAGGGCCTGGTCGATTGAACTCGACGGAGGATTCTCGGGAGGCTTCATGCTCTGAAAAGGCGCGGTCTATGGTGGCGAGGATTTCGTCAGAGTTGGCGACGGGAAAGGTGGGAAGGCGGTTCACGTCGCCGACCTCGAAACCAATACCGGGATTTAACGACTGAAGCACAGAACGAGCGTGCACCGAGTTCATCAGACAAACGAGGGACGGAATATCGGATGATTGGGGAGGAAACACGGAAGAGCCCTTGTTCCCGAAGACGCTGAGATAGCGGTGAATCCGAGCCGCGAAGTCATTCCCGATCATCGAGAATGCAACGCCTGGCACCAGATACTTATCCTCACTCTGAACGCGCTTACTTACGACGCCGTAGGCGTGCTCAATCGCGGTCTTCAATTGGAAGCCACGACTCCTCCAGAGAACCACGTCACGCAAGGGCTCAAACCATTCGAGCCCTTCGCCACCCATGACCGTTGGACACCACGTTACTCGGCTGTCAGCAGAGCCTCCGATGACTGTTCCGATACAGCGACAGGTGAGCGTTGACTGAGGCGTGACCTCCCAGCTTTTCCTTACAAACCTTGGGTCGTTGCAGGTACACAGGCCCTTTCTCACCTGGCTCGTCGTCCCCAGCTTGGGCGAGCTGGCATAGCGGGCGAGGAATTCCTTGGTCCACCAGTAGACGATGGGCTCGCCTTCGATGACCTCGAAACCCTTCGGCTCGAACTCGTAGCGGCCCACCTGGGCGAGGAGAGCCGCGCGCTTGCGAGCGGTCCTTCCACTATCCCGCGAGCGATCGTCGAGCGCCGTCGGCTGGACGGCGATGGCGACTGAATCGGGGGGCGCGCGTCTAATCACTGACATGACCGTGGCGAGAACCTCGTCAGGCACAGCCTCAAACGCCCCTCTGTCGACGTCCCCCAACAGTCGCAGATCGCACCCGCCGATGATTGACTTGCGTAGCGCTGCAGATTGCCCCAAGAACATCCAGCCCCGAATCGTGAGAAGTGCCGAGAGCCCTCCTGGGCGCGCCAGATCGAGCCCCCGCTCCAGAAACGCCGCGTACAAGTTGTCCTTGCCGCGCGGGTAGTTCTTGCACACGTAGTCAGACAGGCTGGTTTTTCCAAGTCCCTGGTACGGCGGATTCCCCACCACCACGTCGTAGCTGCCTTCGCGCACGATGCGCACGAAGCGCACGCCCGCGGCCAGTTGCTCGCCGTCGAGGCGCAAGCCTAGATCCTCCGAAGCCGAGTGCCGGGACAAGAACTGCTCCAGCTTGTCGAGCACAGTGGCCTTGGCCTCGCCCACGGTCAGCTTCACCTGTTGCTGGGGAAAGCCGCCGAAGAGATCGCCCTGGCCGTGGCTGCGCTCGAATTCCAAATTCGTCGCGGCCAGCGCCTCATCCACGGCCGCATCGACCTTTAGCAACGTACCCAGGTGATCCACGCCTGCCAGCGAGGCCACCAGCCGCCGGGTCAGGTCCTCGGGAATGCCCGCCTCTTGCTTCAAATCGCGGCGCAGCTCGACCACCGCCGAATCGTCGTCGGTCAGATTCCCAAGCTGCAGCGTCGGCGCCACCAGGTTCAGGTGGGTCGGCCGCGCCTCGCGCGAGAGGGTCTTGGCCTTTAGGTAGAGGCCGGCGGCGGCGATCTGCACGGCCCGCGGGTCGATGTCCACGCCGTGCAGGTTGCGTGCAAGGATCGATTCGGCGATGTCCTTGTCGAAGCAGACCTCGCCGCGATGGCGGGCCTCTTCGCGGTACATGAGGACGAAGAGATCGAAAGCGCTGCATAGGAAGTGGCCAGAGCCACACGCCGGATCAAGGAGGCGGACCTCCTTGATTGAGAGCACAGAGGATGACGAGAGCACAGAGTCTCCGTGCTCTGCTCCGCCTTGGCGCTCTCCCTCAACCGGTAACGGTTGAGGCACATAGTATTTCCACGCCGACTCCAATTCCCCTTCGATGGGCATCAGCGCATCCAGCGCCACCTCTGCGCTCTCTCGTTTCTTCCGCCACTGCGCCCTCCTCTCCTCCAGCACCGGTAGCGCGCTTTCGGCGTCCGCTTTCCACCCGTTTCTCTTGCAAATGCCCAACCAGGTCAGGCCCAGGCTGTTTTGCAGCAGCCACTCAACCATGTAACGCTCGGTGAACATCTGCGTCTTCGACGCGATCTCGTGCGGCGCAATCTTGCCGCCGTCGTTGATCTTGGCGTCCAGCGCCTCGCGCTCGGGATCGTTCCAGTACTGGTAGACCCAGCCCAGCGTCGTGTCGTCGGTCCAGGCAGATTCCAGCGTCTCGTCATCCAGCCGGTCCACAATCTCGCGCAAGGTCGCCGGGGGAACGTGAAACAGCCGCGTGAGCCCCACGTCGCCGAAGAGACCCGGCAGATCCACGGCCAGCTCGTCGAACTTGATTTGCAGCAGCGTCGCGTAGCCTTCGGTCTCGTCGCCCCTCAGGCCAGGCGCGAAATCGCGCAGCTCTTGATAGCCCAGGCTGTTCCAGCCTCCCGTCACGATCGCGGGCCGCGAAAGTCCCATCGCCTCCAGGTGGCGCAGCAACACCAGTCGGTTGAGCAACGTGGCCGCCGCTTCCTTGATCGCTTGCGACAGGAATCGCTCGCGCGCAGCCTGCTTCTCTTTGTCGTTCTTTGCGCCGATTGATCGCACGCGCTCGTCGAGCCACGCCTCCAAACGCAGCCTCCGCCGCCGTGGCGCCTCGGCCAGGCCCGACTGCGCGATCGACACCGACAATCGATACCGCCGCTCTGCCTCGTCGCCCAGATCGCGAAGCAAACGCTCGCGCAGCGCCCGAATGGTCGCGGATAGGGCCTGCTTGGCCTCAGGGGTAAGTTGGCGGCGGATTGCTTCGGTCATCGTGACTAGCCGATGCGCACTTTGTCGCCCCGATCCAGGAGCGGACCGATGCGTTCTTCCAGCTCGTTGAAAACGGCGTGCAGTTGTTCGCGGCTGGCGATTTCGCGCCCACGCAGGTGCGACTCGACCTTCACCACCTTCTGCGGCGCGGTCTTGTTGCGCTCTTCATCCAGGCGGTCGCGAGCTTGCTCTTCGGCGGGGCCGATACGACTGGCGAAGGTCTCGCGCAGGACCACCAAGGTCGGCGAGACGGCGTCGGGCGTGGTGTCCACGCGTGCATCCAAGATGGGGCGCAACACGCGGTGGGCCGCGTCCGCGCTCAGGGTGGCAAAGCCAGGAATGGTCTTGATGCGCCCCTGGGCCTGCTCGGCCGCAACGCTGTGCTGGCCGAGAATGCGCTGGCGAACCTCTACATAGCGCTGGCGCATGCGATCCAGTGCGCCCTCGATGGTGTGGATGCCTCGCCACGGGCTGGCGCTGGCAAGCTGGCCGCGGATGGCCTCGGCCTCCGTCGCCAGGCCGGACAGCTCGCCCGCCTCGTCGAGCTGAGCCAGCTCGGAATCGCGAACGCGGGCGGCCTTGGACACGGCAGCCACGGCGTCGGTGTTCAGCTCGGACTTGAAGATGCGCAGCTGCTCCATGCCGTCGCGTAGGGCATCCAGGTGGCGCTTCAATTCGAGGACGATCTTCTGCACCGGCCGCTCGCGGCAGCAGTCTTCCAGGGACTTGCCCAGCTTGCTCAGGCGATCGGGCAAGGCGGGACGGCCGGGAAGCTGCTCGTGCCTGCGCTCGATCTCGCGCAGGTCATCGCGCTCGCGCGGGAAGAACTTGAACGCGGCATCGGCGAACGCCTCGTCTTCTTGTTCCAGGCTGACGCCCACGAAGGTCTCGAAGAACTTGCGGATGGCCACGCGGTCGCGCGCGGTGATCGGATCTTCGGCGGGCGGAAAAATCTCGGCCTTGCGGAAGGGGCGATCCTTGGTGAACAGCTCGCGCACACCGGCGTCGCGGTACGAGGTGACCTCGTCGCCCGCCTCCGGACGGATGCGCAGCTTGCGCGCGCGCAGAAGGCCGGCCACGCAGGCGCGCACCAGATCGGGCGGGTAGCCGTAGGGCGGGCCCACGAAGGTGGCGATGAGCGACTGGCCGGACAGGCCGCCGGTCTTTCTGATTTCATCCTCGATGCGGCGGGGATGCTCGCCCTTGCAGGTTGGCACGTACTTGCGGTCATCGAGCGACAGGATGCCAAGGGCATCGTCCAGAAACTTGGGCGACGGGCCGTGCAGCTCGGGTTCGAGGAGTTGCAGGATCTCGGTGTCGGTTACGGCGACCATCTCGGCGGCGTAGGGATAGAGATCCGGCAGCACGCGATTGGCCGTGGCCAGCAAGGCCGTGCCGAAGGCGGCGCCCAGATCGTGGGGCCGGATCTGCTGGCCGCGGAAGTAGAAGTTGCCCTGGTGGAAGGCTGCGGCCACGGCCTTGCGGGCGGCGCGTTCCAGCTCTTCCAGGCGGGTTTCTTCCTCAAGCACCAGGCTTTGCTTCGCGCGCGGCAAGGATGCCCACTTCGGTTTGTAGCGCTCGACCATCTTCTGCGAGCGGAGCAATTCGCGGCTGGCATCCTCGAAGCTGCCATCGCCCACCACCCAGATAAGGCGGTTCAAGAGCGGCTCTTGCGCGCTCCTCTGGATCCAGTGGGCGGGCTCGCGTTCGCCCTTGAGCAGGCGAAGATCCACGGCGAAGGTCGATTCCTCGCGCGCGGGTATCAGCCGGACATCGCTGGCCTGGCGGCCGTCCGAGTACCACAGCGCCCACGGGAAGGTGCGGCCCTTGTAGCGAGGGCGCTCTTGCTGTTCGCCAACCAGGGTCTTGAGCGTCGCCTGCACGACCTCGCTGATGGAATCGAAGGCGACGGGGAAGTCGGTGCGCTCGCGCTCCCATTCCTGGCCGGCCGAGCTTTGCACCTTGAAGCCGCCCTTTTCCGAATAGGACAAGAGGCCGAGGTTGCGCAGCTTTTCCAGCGCTGCCGTGACGGGCTGAACCTGGCTGCCCTGGCCGAGGCGCGCGTAGAGGCACGAGGCGACCAGCTCGGGCACGGTCGCGGCTTGGTCCTGGATCAGCTCGAGCAGAGCCACGACCTTGGCCACGCGGAGGGCCAGGGAATCCTTGGCGACCTCGGGGTGGGCAAAGATGCGGGCGAGCGTGGCCTGCACGTCGGCGTCCAAGGCGGACTGCTGCACGTCGAAGATGGCGTCGAGTGTGACCAGCGTTCCGAGATCCATGTCGGCCAGCTTCTGGGCGCGGAAAAGCTCGCCCAACAGCTGCAAGAGGCCGCGGATGGCGTGATCGTCGCCCTGGGTGCGGGTCGAGCGGGTACGCAGATTCGAGGTGATCTGCATGAGCAGCCCCACCTGACCGGGCAGCATGGGATAGACCTCGACGAAATCCTCCTCGGTGATCTCGTCGCAGCCATAGCCGTGCAGTTTCAGATCGCCGCGGTGCTTGTTGAATAGCTCGCGGAGAAGGGGCTCTTTGTCGGGCCGTTTCTTGAGCAGACGCTTGTGAACGACGTCGCGAATGTTGGTGGTGCCTAGGTGCACGCGCAACGAGGGGCGAAAGCGATCCTTCAGCTTGCCCAGGTTGCTGTCACCGGCGTCGTCGTCCAGCTTCTGCTGGCCGGTGGCGATAAGCCAAACCGCGCCCTTCATCTTCTGGCCCAAGGCCGAGACGAAGGATTGCAGCTTGAGCATGCGGTCGTCGTCGTCGTGAACGTACTGCGAGACTTCGTCCACCACGATGAAAAGGGTCTTGTTCTCCGCCCACCGGGACATCATGGCGTCGATGGCGTCGATGACCTCGTGGGGGGCGGTCCCGGCCCCGGTGCGCGCGCCTGCCTTGCTGTCGATCCAGCTGGTCGGCTCGACGTAGCGATCGGGGTTCAGCTTGTGCATGACGTGCGAGAAGTGGTCGTCGGCCTGCTCGTCGTCCTTGGCGACATCCCAGTCCTTGCCCAGCGTGGTCTTCGCGACGTGCAGGAAACGCTCCCAGTCGCCGTCCATTTGCAGCTTCAGCTCGTGCTCGGCAACTAGGTTGCTCTTCTGGCAGTAGCCCAGGCGCTTTTGCACCTGGCGTAGAATTGCACAGTGGATGTGCTCGTCGTCGCGGGCCACGCCGCCGATGTCGAACACCACGGCGATGGGATTCAGCGGGGCACGGGTCTTAGTTCCGGTGAGCAGCGTAGTCCAAGCTTCGACGAATTCTTGGCGGAGTGGGGAATCGTCACGATGGAGCAAGGCTCGAATGAGAGGCGTACCGTCGGGCAGAATCACGCCGTTGAGGGCCAGCCCCAGCAGCTTGGCGAAGCTGGACTTGCCTGAGCCGTAGAAGCCCGAGATCCAGCACGAGGGCAGCTCGGGACCGCTGTGCTTGTCCAGTTCGGAGGTAATCCCGCGAAGCAGGCGCACGAACTGTTCATGAATACCGCCCGAGCCAGCGCTGGTGTCGAAGCGGCGTGCGCGCGGATCGCCGTCGGGGTAGCCACCGGTGATGATGTACTCGCTGACCTCGGCCTGGATCTTCTCCGGGCTTTGTTCGTGAAAGTACACGACGGGCGGGATGTCCCTGGTGACGTTGGCAGCGAAGAGCTCATGAATCTTCATGGTTGGCCTTGGGCTCAGGGATAAATGCGCGGGCGATAGTCGTGGTCAGGGTCGAGCTCGCACATGAACGAGAGACCACTTTGGGCGACACGCTTGCCCGGATAGAGCAAGACGACCGGGATGTTGTGGGTCTTGCCGTCGATGTGCTTGAGCAGCGCCGAAGAGCGAAAGAAGGGATAGAGCGCGCCGGCGCGGCCGATGAAGACCAGCGAGCGGTCGCGCAGGCCGGGGTTCTGGTCGGCGAAGTCTCCGATGAGTTTGACCACGTCAGCCGCGATGCCATCGGGCCCTTCCACATGGCGGGCGATGGTCTCGCTGACGTCGGCCAGGGCGCGGTCGGGGTTTCGCTCGAACAGACGGCGCTCGCGAGCGATGAGGCGTTCCACATTGTCCTGACCGGTGCGCCGGATGCGCTCGATGAGCAGCTTCTGCAGCGAGATGGGCAACACGGCCCAGCCCTCGGCGCGCAGCTCTTCGGTCAGCCGGAGCATGTGGTGCCGAAGCTTGAATTCCTCGTTAGGCAGATACGGCAGGATGGCGAAGCGGTAGTTCCGCATCGTGCTGATGCGCGGCCCTTCCTCGGACAGAAGATCGCGCTTGAGGGCGGCCATAGCCTCGTCGAGGTCGCCGAAGTGCGTTTCCTCTGTCACGACAACACCTCGCGAGCCCAAGCGGAGAGATCGGGATGGTCCCAGTCGATCTCGGTCAAATGCATCATGCTGCGAATGCGGAGCCCCGGCAGCGCGCGAGCGCGGGAGAGCAAGAGATCCTCGTCCAGGCCCACTGAGCGCAGGTATGGGTTGGCGGTCAGCGTGCCCTCGAAGCGGGTTTCGCGCAGCAGATGGAGCAGGTAGGCGAGCGCGAGGTCGCTGACCTTGGGAAAATGCAAGGTGCGAGGATCCCGCTTCGACACGAGACCGGCCTCAAGAGCGGCCGAAAGCAACTTGCTGCCGAATTGGACCAGCGTGGCTTCTGACCAGCGGTTCGGGTACTCGGCCCGCAGCCAGCGCAAGATGGCGTCGCGATCCACTCGCGCAGTGCCGAGGGCGCGACGCTGGTTCAGGAACCCGTCGGTGAAATTGCGGTAGAGCGGATCCGAGAGCTGCAGGTGCCAGTGGCAGATGACCTGACGACTGGACACGTCCATCCCGCGCCATCGGATGAGGGAAGAAACAGCGTTCGGGAAGGCGTCGTAGCGGGCCTGAAAGCTGGTCAGCAGGTAGCGAACACGCTCCATGCTCTTGGCGCCGAACCATCGCCGCTCGAAAGCGTCGCGCACGCGGGCGCCCGTGGGCACGGCGGGGTCGACATGTTCCCAGTAACGTCGCGAGTCCTCGATGCCGAGGGCCAAGCGCAGAATGCGCGTGTGGACCTCGGTCGTCTCAGCGGCAAGCGCCACCGGTGGAACCATGGTCGGGGATGGTGTCACGTCCTGCCCTACAAGCATCGCTATGGCCCCACTCGGAAGAAAGGCAAAGGGTATGAATCCGCCGGCGGCACCAAGGCCGCCACGAGCTGGCGAACGAGATCGTTGGCACTGGCAGGAGGAGCGCCCTTGAGCTGACGGCCAACCGGTGGCACCGGGCTAAAGGCGGCCGGGCCACCGGCGCCGAATGCCGCGATCGTCTTGTCCTGCGACCACTCGCCGCCGAGGGCGAATGGCAGAGGCAGGGCCTCGATCGGGGGAGCGCTGTCACGCTTGTGCGCAGCGAGGCGATCCGAGACCTTCTCATCCACCTCGAACCCCAGGAAGAAGATCGTCCGTAGCCGATCCGGCTCGCCGTGCCGCTCACGTGCCTTGGTGTCCGTCTGCCTGGCGGCCTCCCGAACCGCCTCCAGCGCGGCCCACGCATGCGTCCGCGGCGCGAGGCGGGCCAAGAGGTCGCCGCCACCGTCGGGATCGACCAGATCGGTATCCCACCAGCCAAGACGCTTTGGCTTGCAACGCCCCTCACCCGCCCAGGCGACGAGGAACTGCAGCGCGAGGATCTCGTCGAGGGCGGCCTCGGTCAGGGGCTCGGTGGGGGCGGAGATGGCGCGCTCCTTGGCTACTGCCATCGCACGCTCTGCTGAGGGTCAAGGGGGTGCATCTAAGGCGGCGATTGTAACAGGATCCGGGGACGCGGATCTCACGGTCGGGGCGGGGCAAAATCCCAGGGGCCGGCTTACGCAATAGCCGTCGAGCAGTGTTCCCGGTCCACTCGACGGGGACGACGTACTCGCAACGCTCTAGATCATCGGCGAACTCGACGTGGAACCCGCTGCGCTCGGCCGTCTCTCTGATGGACCACCAGCGAAGGTGAACTGCGTGACGGGCTGCGCCGCCCGTTGCTCGCCCTACCCCTTCGAAGCCTTGTCCAAGCACCTTCAGTGGCCCCCCCAAATTCGGCCAGTCGTGGAAGAGGAAGACCGGCCACCAGAACGCTCCTTGACCCATCTCCAGACCCATGGCCCAAGCTGCTGGAGCGTTTTACTGTACGGCATTCTGACGGACCCGGCATCATTCGATTTGGAACGATGGTTGGTAAGTCTTGTGGCTACGACGGTCGAAATCGTATTCGTAGACGATACAGGGCGCGATGGCTTGATGGTGTTGACCTAAGTAGAAGAGAAAGCTATTGGGACAAGCAGCGAATATGTGGACCAGGGCATCGCAATTCTGCCCTTTGATCTTCCGAATCGCATTCGACACCACTTCGGCAAGGATGGCGGCGTGCTCACCGCCGACTACGGTACTTTGTCCTGGTCCGGCTGGTAGCGCAAAGGTCAGCAGGGCACCAACATTGGGCAGGCGCGATGCGGTGTAGGTCCGGGCTTCGTCCCCGGTTGCCTGCGAGATACTTACCGCGACAGCGATGTCCGTGCCCGCTCCAACGCGCTCCTCACGCACGCCGAAGAGGGCTGCGCCCACCGCCGATCCGTCGTCGGCGCGCCACGTGCGGGAGCCTACGCGTCCTTTCTGAACCAGTTCGACCTCGACGCCCGATTTCGTGTCCAGAACTGAACCGGCGAGGAATGCAATCGACGCATGAGCGTCGAGAATCAACCGCAATCGCGGCGACTTGACCACGGCGGAACGAAGAAATTCCTGGACCTTGGGGCGGATGTTCCGCTGCCAGTCCAGATCATTGCGTAGATAGCGCTGGCGGAAATCGTCTATGAGCAAGAGCGTGTTTTCTTGGGTCGCGCCTACGATGTCTGCGGCCGGCCCCAGAAAACTGCGAATCGCGATCGACAAGAAGGCATCAGTCTGCTTCTGACACTCGGCAAAGAGGCCTTCCTCGTGACACAGTCTCAGCAAAGTCTCGCGAGTCACGGTATTGAGCCGGCGAACCTTCAACTTGCGCGCAAGCTCGTCGTAGCGAAAATCCGATGCATCTGCGCCGCATGTCAGAAGTCCAACAACCTTGGCTCGGAGGTTGATTGAGCTGCGCAGTTCATCGAGTGAGCGATACCCTTCGAGAATCCGGAGCCGACTGACTACGTCGCGCAGTTCCTCGTCGCTGGCGAGTTTGAGATGCTCTCGCCAGAGCTGCCGAACGCGGCCCATTCGACTCTTGTCTGTCGTGTCGTCAAAGAGCTTCTCGACTAGGAGGGACTTGTCATTGCCGGAAATCAACTCGGCCAGTGGGTCGCCGTCCTTACATCGATGGGTTGTTATGAACGTAAATTGCGCCGATGGGGCCGACGCCAAGCGTGCCTTCTGAAGTCGTTGCAGAAGAGAGAACCTTGTGGCGCCTATGAACGCCGGGTCGATCAAGTCCTCGTAGCCAAAGCGTCCACCGTATTCGGTGTGCCACTTGACTTGATGATACTCGGCGGAGACTCTCTCTGGTCCAGACCGCGCAACCGCTGGGTCATATTTGACGACCACATCGTCGAATGCTTTGGGGCCATCGGCCTCGAAGGTAACCTCGACGACGCAGGAATCTGGGTCGAGAAGATTGAGCGCATTTTCCCAGAAGATCCGGGCCTGAAAGTTGTCGCCATGCCAACGAGGAACGTAAATCCTCGCCGATCCCCCTCCTGACGTAGGCGTGTGGCTGTGGGACCTTCGTCGGCCAGGAGGTTTCCATGGACGAGAAGATCGAGTCGTTTCGGGAGCAGGTCTTGCAGTGGCGAGGCACGC
>Ga0265339_10000959_pt1 | contig 22075 bp, 16 predicted proteins | sample 4CB219metaG_FD_202085 | JGI IMG/M metagenome (GOLD analysis project Ga0265339, IMG submission 202085) | Rhizosphere microbial communities from Carex aquatilis grown in University of Washington, Seatle, WA, United States - 4-CB2-19 metaG | ecosystem: Host-associated > Plants > Roots >... | reverse complement strand
TCCTTCACCGCCGCCACAGGCTCGTCTTTTGACGCGTCGACGACGTGCGTGGCGCCGAAGCGCTTCGCCCATTCGAGCTTCTGGCCCATCACGTCGACGGCGATGATCTTCGAGGCGCCGGACAGCACGCCGCCCTGCACGCAGTTGAGGCCGATCCCGCCGACGCCGAACACGACCATGGTCGAGCCGGGCTCGAGGCGGGCGCGGTTCACCACCGCGCCGAAGCCGGTCATCACACCACAGCCGATCAGCGCGGCGCGGTCGAAGGGCACGCGCTTGTCGAGCAGCACGACGCCCTGCTCGCGCACCACGGTGTACTCGGAGAACACCGATGCGTTGGCGAACTGGAAGGCGGCCTTGCCGCCGACGGTGAAGGGCTTGGCGTCCTTAGGGCTCGGCGCGTTCTTGCACTCGGTCGGATGGCCGGTGTCGCACTTCGCGCAGCGGCCACAGTGCGAGAGGGTCGAGACGATGACCGGATCGCCTTCCTTCACCGAGCGCACGCCGACGCCGACCGCATCGATCACGCCGGCGCCTTCGTGGCCGAGTACCACCGGCACCGGATATGGAATCGTCCCGTCGATGACGCTCAAGTCGGAGTGGCACAGCCCCGCTGCCTTGATGGCGACCCGCACCTCGCCAGGACCGGGATCGCGCAGCGTCACCTGCTCGATCATCACCGGTTTGTCGCTGGCGTAAAACACCGCAGCTTTCATGACTCACCACCCCGCCCCGAGGATTTCACCACAGAGGCACAGAGACACAGAGAGGAGAAAGAAGAGACGGATTTCATTTTGAAACTTGGTCGAAAGGTTCGCTCGATCCGTTTAGGTCATGTGGGATTGCCGCACCAGGGAAGCCTCTCCGTGTCTGTGCCTCTGTGGTGGAATCTGTTTTTCCTGTCAGGCGGCGGTCCATCCAATGTATTTGAGCTCGCTGTAGGCGTTGAGGGCATATGCGCCGCCGTCGCGGCCGATGCCGGAGAGTTTGTAGCCTCCGAACGGCGCGTCGCCGTGCAGCGGCGCGCCGTTGATAAGCACCGTGCCGGTGCGCATCGCGGAGGCGACGCGCAGGGCGCGCGCTGAGTCGCCGCTCCACACGTAACCGTAAAGGCCGAAGTCCGAGTCGTTCGCGATGGCGATCGCCTCCGCCTCGTCTGTGAACGGGATTGCCGTGATCACCGGACCGAAAATCTCCTCGCGTGCGATGGTCATGTCGTTGCGCGCGCCGGTGAAGAGCGTCGGCTCCATATAGTAGCCCTTGGCGAGATGCGCGGGCCGCTTGCCGCCGGCGGCGAGTGTCGCGCCCTCTTCGAGGCCCTTGGCGACGTAGCGCTCGACGCGGTCGCGCGCCGCAGCGTTGACCAGCGGGCCGACCACGACGCCCTCTTCGGTCGGTGCGCCGACCTTGAGCTTGCCGGCTGCGGCGGCGAGCTGCGCGGTGAGCTCGTCATAGATCGACGCTTCGACCAGCACGCGCGTGCCGGCGATGCAGATCTGGCCGGAGTGAAAGGTCCACACGCTCATCGCGCTGGCCAGCGCCTTCTGCCGATTCGCGTCGGCGAAGATGATGTTGGCCGACTTGCCGCCGAGCTCGAGCAAGGTGCGCTGCATGCGCCGTCCGGCGCTGGTCTGGATCTGCACACCGACCGCGGTGCTGCCGGTGAACGAGATCATGTCGACGTCGGACGACTCGCAGAGTGCCACGCCGATCTCGGGTGCGCTGCCGCAGACGAAGTTGACGACGCCTGGCGGCAGCACCGAATCGATCATGCGGCACAGCTCGGCGACGCCGAGCGGATCGACCGGCGCCGGCTTCACCACCACCGTGTTGCCGCAGGCGAGGGCGGGGCCGAGTTTGCCGGCGCAGTTGGTCATCGGGAAGTTGTACGGCGTGATGCAGGCGACGACCCCGACCGGTTCGCGCACCGCCATGCCGCTGGCGATGCCGCTGCCCTGACGGCCGCTCATCACCATCGGCTGCAGCGGCTCCTGCGCCGGCAGCGCCGCCAGCGCGGCGTACTTTGCCAGTCGCAGGCCGACCGCGCCGACCTGCTGCAGCTCGGCGACCGGTCTCAGCGCACCGGTCTCGGCGATCGTGATGTCGACCAGCGACGCCTTCTCACGCTCGAACAGCTCCGCCGCCTTGCGCAGCAACGAGCCGCGCTCGGCCCCGCTCATGCGCGGCCACGGCCCGCTGACGAACGCCTCGCGCGCCGCCTTTGCCGCACGCCGCACCTGTTCGAGCGAGGCCTGCGGCGCTTGTCCTGCAATCTCTTCAGTCGCGGGATTGATGATCGAATACGTGCCGCCCGCGGCGGCTTCCCAGGTGCCGGCGATGAGAACCTTGTCGATGGTGTGCATGAGTCTGACGGTTGTTACGGTGTTAGAAGGTTGTAGTTGTTCGGTCGGAGAAGAGGGGATGAATTCCGACGTAACAACCTAACAACCAACAACCTGCCTTCAGGCTGCCGCCTTCTTCAGGTGCGACTCGCGCATACGCGTCGTGCTGTGCACGGGATCCTTGTCGAAGTGCGGCAGGACGTGTTTGCCGAAGCTCTCGATGCAGCGCAGGACGTGCTTCTGATCCATCGTCATCGTGAGCGGCGAATAGATGAGCTGGTCGACGCCGACGTCGGCGTACATCTTGATCACCGGGATGATCTCTTCCGGCGCCCCAACTTGGCGGCCGCCGCCGGCCAGGCCGGCCTTGAGGTCCTTTTCGGTGGGCGGCGGCAGCGTCGGCACCGGGCCTTCCTTGGGGAACATCGGCGGGCGCGGGATCGAGTCGAGCCAGGTGAAGAAGAGCTGCGAAAAGTATTCGGTGCGCGCCTTGCAGAAGAGGGCGCGCGCTTCGTCGCCGTCGGGCAGCACGAACATGTTGGTGGTGACCGCGATATTGTCGTTGATGTAGCCGCCGACCGGATTCTTACAGCGCGCGATGCCCGCCTTATAGGCGTCGACGAGCGGCTTGATCTGCTCCGGCGTGCCGAAGGTGAAGCACAGCGCGCCGAGGCCGAGCTCGCCGGCCTCGGCGAACGTCGGCGGGCTGGAGCAAGCGAGCCACATCGGCGGGTTCGGCTTCGAGAACGGCTTTGGCAGCACGTCGCGTTTCGGCATGCGGAAGTACTTGCCCTCGAACTCGTACGGCTCGTCGCGCCACATGCGCGGAATCTGCTCCAGCGATTCGCGCCACATCGGCTTGGTCTCGGCGGCGGACGGAATGTCGAAACCGGCCCACTCGGCCGACGACGAGCCGCGCCCGGTGCCGAACTCGACGCGCCCTTCGCTGAGATGATCGAGCGTCGCGATGCGCTCGGCGACGCGCGCCGGATGATTCACCTTGGCGGTGATGTTGGTGATCGCCGTACCGACGTGAATCTGCTTGGTCTTCGCCGCCACCCAGGTGAGGAAAACCTCGGGCGCCGGCTGGTGCGAATAGTTCTTCAGGAAGTGATGCTCGGGCGACCAGTCGTACTTGAAGCCCACCGCGTCGACCGCCTGCGCCACTTCTACCTCGCGGCGAAAGCGCGACTGCTCGGTGTCGTCGTGCGGCGTGTGCATTTGCGAGAAAATGCCGAACTCCATGGGGCGCCCTCCTTGTGATTGCGGCTTACGCTGTCTGGCCTATGGCGGATCGCCTCTCGCTGGAAACTGCGAATGATGCGCGATAGCCGATGAGTGATCAGTATTCGAAAGAACGAATTACCATTCGCTCTTTCGAATTGTCAAACTGTTTCTGTGTTGATACGCTTCGCGCATGCCGATCCGCAAACTGTCGCCGGCGCCGAAGCGCGCGCTGCAGGACAAGGCGCGCCAGGTGCGCACCGACCTGTACCGCGAGCACATTCTCGAGGTCGCCGAGCAGGTCTTTGCCGAGCGCGGCTTCGAAGCCGCCAAGCTGCAGGACATCGGCGCCCAGGCCGGCGTGTCGATGGGCACCATCTACGCCGTGTTCCCGAGTAAGGAGGACCTCTTCCGCGCCATCCTCGACTTGCGCGGCAATGACATCCTCGTCGCCGCCCGTGCCGCCGTCGACGCACAGCGCGATCCGCGCGCTGCGCTCGATCGCCTGATCGACGCCTACCTCGACTTCTTCATCGCCCACCCGCACTTCCTGCGCATGCACCTGCGCCACGGCAGCTCGTGGGTGCTCGGCCCGTCTCAGGGCAGCGAGGGCCAGGTGCAACTGTGGGCCGACATTCACGCCCTCCAGACCGATCTCATGCGTCGCGGCATCAAGGCCGGCGTTTTCGTCGCCGAGGAGCCCAGCTTCCTCGCCAAGTTGTTCAGCGCCGTCGACCAGGTGCTGCTCGCCGATTGGGTCGCCGGCGGCATGAAGGCTTCGCGCGACGCACTCGTCGCCCGCATGCGCGGCCTGGTCGCGCGCATCATTCAGAAGTGACGCGGTAGATCGCCGCCGCTTCGTCGTCCTGCGACCTCGAAGCGACCGCTGCCACCGTTGCGAACATCGCACCTGCCCTTCGAGGGTGCATGGTATGTCCCTGCGTACAGGTGCAGGACCGATACGCTGGCAAGCGCGGAGCCCCGACCCTTGGTCGGACCGACGAGATGACGTCCCGCGTCGTTTCGGGGTCAATTCCGTGACTCTTTGGCGACTCGATTGTAAGCGCTGGGTCGGGGCTGCGGCGTCGATCACCTGGCATGGCGGATGCTCCGCCGACGGAACGATGGGCAGTGGCAATCAATCCGCCGCCGCTGACGGGCCGAGCGACAGCCTGCTCGAGCTGCTGGTTCGGCGCCTACGCATCGGGTTGTGGATCTGCCTGACGGTCTATTTCCTGTTCGCCGCGTACGTGCTCGGCGCGCCCGATGTCGCTTCGGATGTGGCCTGGCGGGTGGCGTGGCTGCGTCTCGGATGCGTGGCCGTCTTCGCCGCAGCACTGCTGGCGCTGCGGGTCGCTGCCGTGCGGCAGCGCGCCTTGGCGATGGGCGTCGCGGCGATCTGCGTCGTGGCGCTGTCGTCGGCGCTGTCGGGTGTGCTGATCCCGAAAGACAATGTGTTGGTGCCGATCTCGTTCGTCGTGTTGTCGATGTTCACCGCGGCGCTGGTGCCGTGGGGCTGGCGCACGCAGACGTGGATCGTCGCCATCCAGATCGGCGCGCTGGTACTGAACGCGCTGCTGCTGCCGGCGGGCGCGCCAGCCTTGCTACAGCCGACGACGATCCTGACGATCGTCGCGTTCGGCATCTCGGTCCTGGTGGCGCGCGAGTTCACGCACTATCGCGTGCGCATCGAGCAGCGCGAAGCGGAGCGCGACCGCGCAGCGGCGGCGCTGCGGCACAGCGAAGCGCACTTCCGCGCGCTGATCGAGCACGCCTCGGACTTGATTACGATCCTCGATGCCGACGGCACGGTGCGCTACGAGAGCCCGTCCTTCGAGCGCATCTTCGGCGGCCCTGCCGACGTCATCGTCGGCCAATCGATCTTCGCTTTCGCACATCACGACGACCAGCCGCTCATCCGGCAGGCGTGCGCGCGTGCGCTGGAGACGACCGGAATCATGGCGCCGATCCGCTGCCGCTTTCGCGGCTTCGACGGCGCCTGGCACATCCTCGAAGCGGTCGGCAACAGCCTGGCCGATACCGGCACCCCGGGCATCATCATCAATTCGCGCGACGTCACCGCACGCTGCCGTGCCGAGGCGCTGCTGGCGGCGCAGAAGCACGTGCTGGGCAGGATTGCCGAAGATGCGCCGCTGCCGGAAACCTTGGAAGCGATCGCGCGCTTCATGGAGTCGCAGGCATACCGCGCGCACTGTTCTATCCTGATCCTCGACATCGCCTCCGGAACATTGCGTCACGGGGCGGCGCACAGCTTGCCGCCGGCGTTCGTCGCGGCGATCGGCCACGTGCCGATCGGCCCGGCGGTCGGCAGCTGCGGCACCGCGGCATTCACCCGCCAGCGCGTCGTGGTGGACGATATCGCCGCCGATCCGCGTTGGCACGGCTATGCCGAGCTCGCGTCGCAGCACGGACTGCGCGCCTGCTGGTCGACGCCCGTGCTGTCCACCACCGGCGGCGTGCTCGGCACCTTCGCGATCTACTACGGCGAGACGCGCACGCCGAGCGACGAGGAGATTCGTCTGGTCGAAGCGCTGTCCGATCTGACGGCGATTGCCATCGAGCGCAAACAGGCGGCGCTCGAGCTTCGTCAGGCAAAGGAGGCGGCGGAGGCCGCCAGTCAGGCAAAGAGCGAGTTCCTGGCCAACATGAGTCACGAGATCCGCACGCCGATGAACGGCGTCATCGGCATGACCGACCTGGCGCTGAGCACTGCCCTGACGGTGGAGCAGCGCGAGTATCTGGAGATGGCCAAGTCGTCGGCCGACTCGCTGCTCTCGGTGATCAACGACATCCTCGACTTCTCCAAGATCGAAGCCGGCAAGTTGGAGCTCGAAGCGCGCGAGCTGGACCTCGAGGCCGCAGTCGACGCGACGCTCAAGACCTTGTCGGTGCGGGCGCACGAGAAGGGGCTCGAAGTGGTCTACGAGCGCGGGCCGGATGTACCGCCGCAGTTGGTCGGCGACGCCAACCGCCTGCGCCAAGTGCTGGTCAACTTGGTCGGCAACGCCATCAAATTCACCGAGCGCGGCGAAGTGGTCGTGCGCAGCGAGTTGGAGGCGGTCGATACCGACGGCTTGACGCTGTGCTTCTCGGTGCGCGACACCGGCATCGGTCTGACCGACGAACAACGCGCGCGTATCTTCCGCGCCTTCGAGCAGGCCGACAGCTCGACGACGCGGCGCTACGGCGGCACCGGGCTCGGTCTGGCGATCTGCGCCCGGCTGGTTGCGATGATGGGCGGTCGCATTTGGGTCGAGAGCGACGTCGGCTGCGGCAGCACCTTCTTATTCACGGCGCGCTTCGGCCGCGGGCGCGACAGCGCACCACCGGCTGACGCCGGCGAGATCGCCAAGACGCTCCGCGAGATGCCCGCGCTGGTGGTCGACGACAACGCGACGAATCGGCGTCTGGTGGAGCAGCTGCTGCGCAGCTGGCGCATGTGCCCGACGACGGTCGAGAGCGGTGCCGACGCGTTGCGCGCGTTGAACGTGGCGCGCGCTGCCGGCGCACCGTTCCCGCTCGTCCTGATCGACGGCCGCATGCCGGCGATGGACGGCTTCGCGTTGGCGGCGCCCATCAAAGACGATCCGACGCTGACCGGCAGTACCGTGCTGATGCTGACCTCGGACGATCGCCCCGGCGATCTGGCGCGCTGCCGTGCGCTCGGCATCGCCGCCTATCTGGTCAAGCCGATTCGACACTCGGAGCTGCTCGAGGCGATCGTCGGTGCGCTCGGCGCGCCGTCTGCGCTCGCCAGCGGGCCGCGGTCGACGCCGGGCGCGGCACCCGCCATGGTCACCGCGGCGCGCCCGCTGCGCGTGCTGCTGGCGGAGGACAATCACGTCAATCAGCGCCTCGCGGTGCGTCTGCTGCAGAGGCGCGGTCACCAGGTGGTGGTCGTCGCCAACGGGCGCGACGCGGTGGCCAGCAGCGACGCGCAGCCGTTCGACGTGATTCTGATGGACGTGCAGATGCCCGAGATGGACGGCTTCGAGGCCACCGCCGCGATTCGCGCCGCCGAGCGCGCCAGCGGCCGGCGCCGGCCGATCATCGCCATGACCGCACACGCCATGAAGGGCGATCGCGAGCGCTGTCTGCTGGCCGGCATGGACGAGTATCTCTCGAAGCCGATTCAGGCGGCGGAGCTGTTCGAGACCATCGATCGCCTGCTGCCGCCGTCGCTCGCCGACGCGCGCAGCGCGTAGTCCTCGGGACGGCTCGCCCGCCGGCGCCGTCGGCTCGCAGGAGCTGCGACCGACGCACAGTGGTTTGAATGCGGTATTTGTTGGACGGCATCTACAGTGGAGTGCTATCCGTCTCGCAGACAAGAGCGGCGTCGAGCGTTGTGGTGCGAGGCCGTATGCAGCGCGCAGCGACTTGCATCTCGGGGGATATGGAGAATCGAACTCGTCGGGCTGGGCATCGCTTTGTGCGGTTTGGCGCGGTCGCAGCGGTCGCGACCTGGGCCGGCGTCGCCTTGGCGACGCCGATCACCTACTCGTTCAGCGGCACGGGCAGCGGCACGATCGGCGGTATGTCGTTCACCGATGCGGCGTTCAGCATCGTCGTGAAGGGCGACACTCAGTCGCTCATCGACTTGAGCCACATCGGGACTCACTATGGCGGACCCAAGCTGAACGGCGGGCCGACGACTATAACGGTCGCCGGTATCGGAACCGCTACGTTTACCGAGACCGAATACATCATCCTTCAGTCGGACTATCTGTCGCTGGGGAGTTACTATATCGGCCCTCTATTCACGTTCACGGTCGAGTACGGCCCGCCGCTCTACGCATGGGGCCTGCAATCGTCGATCGGTCCGCTGGTGTCGACTGGGCCCCCCTCCGCGCTCGCCGATGGGCCCTCCGATCAGGGACCGATTTCGCTGACGAGCGCATCTGTCCTTACCTTCCAGGCGGTCACGACCTGCGGCAACGGCGTGGTCGATGCGGATGAGCAGTGCGACGATGGTAACGACTCCGACGCCGATTGCTGCGCGCCGAGCTGCGCGTTCTCGAGAGCCGATACGAAGTGCCGATACGCCGTGGAACCATGTGATGCAGAGGAATTCTGCACCGGCACGAGCGCGACCTGCCCGCCGGACGTTGGACGAGCGGAAGGAGCCGACTGCATTGGCGGCGGTCCCTGCTCCATTGGTGTCGGTACCTGTCAGTCGGGGACCTGCGTCAGCGGTCCGCGCGATTGCGACGATCACATGCCGTGCACGCAGGACTCGTGCGATCCGTCGATTGGCTGCGTGCACGTTACCGCGCCGGCCAGCGGCTGTCTGGCGGCGCAGAAGTCGCAGCTGACGCTCACGCCGACCGTTTACCGCAGGGCGGCGATCAGCTGGCGCTGGGTCAAGGGAGCGCCGCTGTCTCTGGAGGACTTCGCCGATCCAAGCGTCGACGCGACGTACGGACTCTGCGTGTATGCCGGCTCGACGCCGGCGCTGATTGCGGATGCGCTGTTGCCGGCCGGTGCGCAGTGGTCGCGCGCCGGGACGAGCGGCTACAAATTCAAGGACACCGCGTCGCCGACGTCCGTGCGATTGCGTAGCGGTGCGGCAGGAAAGTCAGCGGCGTCGATGGTCAGCCGCGACATCGCTCAAGAGCGGCCGTTCCCGCTCGCCGCACCGGTAACGGTGCAGCTCATCAAGTCCGGTTCACCGCTCTGCTTGCAGAGTCAGTTCGCCCTACTGCAGCAGAGCGATCCGCAGAAATTGCGCGTCCATGCGCCGTAGTGCACCGACGGCGCTTGGGTCGTTCTCGCCAGTCGGAGTCCTGGCAAGCGGGTTCAGGCATTCGACCCACTGCCGCGCTGATCGCAGCCTCTACCACCATAGTTGAACGGCACCCGAGCCCGATGACGGTTGCGCGTGCCGTCTCGAGACGTTCGATGCCGGCGAACGCACGGCCAGGCGGCTGGTCCGACTGGTTTGTCGACGCCAAGCCGCTACAATGAACCGGCGGTCACCGATCGACATCTGATTCGGCGCCGCTCCGTCCCATGACAGACCACGACATCGCCTTCGGTCTCGCGCGTCGTGCCGACGTCGCCCCGATCGCACGCTTGTCACGCGATCTGATCGAGGAGGGCCTGCAGTGGTCGTGGACGCCGCAGCGTGTCGCCGCCAGCCTGCGCGATCGCGACACGCTGGTCGCGGTGGCGCGCGTGGCCAACTGCCTGGCGGGGTTCGGCATCATGCGCTACCGCGACGACGAAGCGCACCTGGATCTGTTCGGCGTCGTGCCGCGCCATCGCCGCGCCGGAGTCGGGCGGCAGTTGCTCGCGTGGCTGGAAAAGCCGGCACTCGTGGCGGGCATCGGCGCCGTGTTCCTCGAGGTGCGCGAGCAGAATGCCGGAGCCCAAGCCTTCTATACGCGCCTCGGCTACCGCACCCTGACGCGGCTGCCGCGTTACTACCAAGGTGCCGAGACAGCGCTACGCATGGGGCGCGAGCTCGGACGCCCGCCGCGCGGCGATGTCCAGGTCGAGTGGCCGAGCGCCGGGCTCGATCCCTGACAGGCGCGCCGCGCCGGCGCGCCGCCGGCCATTTGCAGCGCACGCGGGTCCGGCACTAGGAACCGGTCGCGCGTGGCATGGCGCTGCGGCGAGCGTGAGGAGCGGGGCGATGGAACCAACCAGCCAACAAGCGCAGGGCGATACCAGCGCGGCGGAATTCGGCAGCGCGGTGCGCGAAGGCTGTGCGTATCTGGTCGAGCAGGGCAGTGGGCTGCCGGCCGCGGCGTACATCTTCCACGGCGTGAAGTTGATGCTGTTCGCGCTCGGCTGGATGTTCTGGGTCAGCTTCACGCCCGGGCTCGGCAGCCCGTGGCACATCGCCTCGTGGTGCTTTGCGGGAATCGCGTTTCAGAAGGCGTTCGTGTGGGGCTGCACGATCGAAGTCCTGGGCTTCGGCTGCATGAGCGGCCCGCTCGGCTACCGCATCATGCCGCCGTTCACCGCCTTCCTGCACTTCTTTCGGCCCGGGACGGTCAAGCAGGCAGCGTTTCCCGAGATGCAATGGCTCGGCGGCATGACGCGCAGCTGGCTCGACGTAGCGCTGTACGCGGCCTTCGTTGCGGCGCTGTTGCGCGCGTTGATGTCGCCGGCATTGGGTACGGCGCAATTCCTCCCGATCGTCGTCTTGTTCCCGCTTTGTGCGGTGGCGGACAAGACGATCATCTTGGCGGCGCGCATCGAGCACCACGGCGCGATGATCGTCTGTTTCCTGATCGCCGGCAGCGGCAATTGGATCGCTGCCTGCAAGGCGGTGCAGCTGGCCGTGTGGTTCTGGGCCGGCGTGTCCAAGCTCACCGTCGCCTTTGGCTACGTCGTGCCGATCATGACGGTGAACAACCCGTTCCTGCGCAGTCCGGAGCTGCGCCGCCGCCTCTTCGTCTCGTACCCCGACGACCTGACGCCGTCGTCACTCGGCAAGCTGATGGCGCACGCCGGCACCTTCCTCGAGTTTGCCGCGCCGCTGACGCTCGTCTGGGTGACGGGCCCCGGCGCGCTCCAGGTGCTCGGGCTGTTCTTCGTGCTGATGCTGCACGGCTTCATTCTGAGCAACGTGCCGGCCGGCGCCGTATTCGAGTGGAACCTGCTCAGCTTGTACTCGGCGGCCTTCCTGTTCATCGGCCACCCGACGGTCACGGTGCTCGACATCGACTCGCTGCCGTTGGCGCTCTACCTCTTCGTCGGCCTCCTGCTGTTGCCGCTGCTCGGCAATCTGATGCCGTCGCGCGTCTCGTTCCTGGTCGCGATGCGCTACTACGCCGGCAACTGGGCGTGGAACGCGTGGCTGTTCCGCGGCGACAGCCACCGCAAGCTCGACAAGCTCAAGCGCGCCGCGCCGCTGCTGCGCGAGCAGCTCGAGCGTTTCGCGCCCGAGGAAGCGCCGCACATGAACAGCCGCGGGCTGGCGTTCCGCTCGATGCATCTGCAGGGCCGCGTGCTCGGCTGGCTGTTCCCACAGGCCATCGGCGGCCGGCCGTTCAGCGAGTACACCTACTACGACGGCGAAGTGATCGCCGCCTCGGTACTCGGCTGGAACTTCGGCGAAGGGCACTTGTGTGACGATCGCCTGCTGCGCGCCATCCAGTCGCAATGCCATTTCGAAGACGGCGAGCTGCGCGTCATTACCGTCGAGTCGCAGCCGCTGCTCGGCTCCTCGCTGCATTGGCGCATGTTCGATGCGGCGCGCGGCCAGCTCGGCGAAGGCGACGCGCCGCTGCGCGAGCTGAAGCGCCGCGCGCCGTGGGATTACGGTCCGCTCTGAGGAATTTCACCACAGAGACGCCGAGGCACGGAGGTCAGGAAAGCGGAGAAGAGCGAGAGTCTCACTGCCTGCAGCAGCCTGAGCCGAGCTCGGATCTCCTCGATTTGTCCGACTCTGTGTCTCAGTGTGGTGAATCTTCTCCGGCTACTCCGGCTGGGCCTGAAACGAGCTGCCGAAATTGACGCTGATGCGTGCGCTCGTTGGCCGCGTTTCTTTCGGTACGCAGTGCACCCAGTCGCGCTGGCAGCGGCCGCCCATGACGATGAGGTCGCCGCCGTGCATGACGAAGGTCGTGCTGCGGCCGCCGTCGTGCCGGCGGATTTGAAAGCGCCGCGTCTCGCCAAGGCTGAGCACCGGCACGGTGCAGCGCGCGCGGCGGCAGTGCGGCCGGTCACCGTGCCACGCCGTGCTGTCGCGATGGTCGCGATACAGGTTCAACCAGGCGCTGTCGTAGACGACGCCGTAGCGCTTAGAGAGCACCTGGCCGACGTGGCGCAGCACCGGGACCGGCGCGTCGGCGAGACTCGGGAACTCGGCCGTCAGGCGCGGCTCTTCAACGAGTTGCGTGAACATCCAGCGGCGGCGCTGCTCCCAGGGAGCCGCGCCGGCCAGCGCGTCTAACAGCAGCTCATTGCGCGACAGCCAGCCCGGCACGTGCTCGATCCACGAGTCGCCATCCAAGTCGATGCGGCGCGCGTTGCCGAAGTCGGCGTCGACGCGCTGCTCGGCGGGCTCGAACATCCGCAACTGTGCCGTCGTTCGGAGCGGGGCGTTCATGGCGGGAAAACTACGGCATCGCCGCGAGCGCGGAAATACGGCGGCCCCTACCGCGTCCGAAAATCGCCGATCCGCAATGAGGCGGTGCGCTGCTGCGACGTCAACGGCACGGCGCCTCGAGGTGTGCGTCGCGCCCGTCGGCCGCGCCGAGAGTTGCGGCGTGTGCCGGATTCACGACACTAGGTAGCGCGCGGGCGCGCCGCGCGCGCCGAGACCGGCCTGAGGGCAGCGCATGGACGTGCGAGCGACGAGAAGACTTCAGCGACAGCACGGCACGACGGCATGAGCCAGCTCGATGCAGTCATCGTCGGCTCGGGGCCGAACGGGCTGACGGCGGCGATCGCGCTGGCACAACGCGGCGCGTCGGTGCTCGTGCGCGAAGCACGCGCCACCATCGGCGGCGGCATGCGCACCGCGCCGTTGACCCTGCCCGGCTTCGCGCACGACGTCTGCGCGGGCTGCCATCCGACCGGCGTCCTGTCGCCGTTCTGGCGCACCTTGCCGCTGGCCGAGCATGGCCTGCGCTGGATCCACCCGTCGGCGTCGGTGGCGCATCCGCTCGACGATCAGCCGGCGGTGCTGCTGCGGCGCTCGCTCGACGATACCGCCGCGGAACTGGGAGAAGACGGCGATACCTATCGGAAACTGTTTGCGCCGTTTCTGCGCGACCCGCACGGGCTGCTCGCCGATCTGATGGGTCCGCTGCGCATTCCGGCGCATCCGTTGCGCATGGCGCGCTTCGGTCTGCCGGGCCTCTTGCCGGCGCGGGCGTTTCTCAAGGCGCGTTTTCGCGGCGCGCGCGCGCGCGCCGTCCTGGCCGGCTGCGCCGCGCACTCCATCCTGCCGCTCGAGCGACCGCTGACGGCGGCGGTGGCGCTGCTTTTCGCCCTCACCGCGCATGTGGAGGACTGGCCGGTCGCCGCCGGCGGCTCACAGGCCATCGCCGACGCGCTGGCAGGGTATCTGCGCACGCTCGGCGGCCGCATCGAGACCGGCGCACCGGTCCAGCATTTGGCGGATCTGCCGGCGGCGCGCGTTGCGCTGCTCGACACCAGCCCGGCGCAGCTCGCCGCTATCTGTGAGCCACGCTTGCCGGCCGGCTACGTGCGGCGTTTGCGCCGCTATCGCTACGGCCCGGGCGTCTTCAAGCTCGACTGGGCGCTCGACGGGCCGATCCCGTGGCGCGACGCCCGCTGCCTCGAAGCCTCGACCGTTCACGTCGGCGGCACGCTCGAAGAGATCGCCGCCGCCGAGGCGGCCGTGTGGCGCGGCGAGCATCCCGCACGTCCGTTCGTCATGGTGGTGCAGCAAAGCCAGTTCGACGCCAGTCGGGCGCCGGCCGGCCGTCACACCGGCTACGCGTATGTGCACGTACCGGCGGGATCGACGGTCGACTGCACGGCGGCGATCGAGGCGCAGATCGAACGTTTCGCTCCGGGCTTTCGCGACCGCATCCTGGCGCGGCACACCTTGCGCCCGGCGGATTTGGAGGCGGAGAATCCGAACTATGTCGGAGGCGCGATTACCGGCGGCGTCGCGGATCTGGCGCAGTTCTTCACCCGCCCGGTGGCGCGCCTCGATCCCTATGCGACGCCGAATCCGCGCTTGTACATTTGTTCGGCCTCGACGCCTCCGGGCGGCGGCGTGCACGGCATGTGCGGCGTATTCGCCGCCGCCAGCGCGGCGCGCCGATTGGTTCGGTTGCCGATTGCGCCGTTTGCGTGACGCCTCCTGCAACCCCTGACGCGGAGCGATCGTGTCGCGCCAGACCTACGTCGTCACGCGCTTCGCCATCCTGCGCTTGCTGGCGCTGGTCTATGTCGTCGCCTTTCTCGTCCTCGTCTTTCAGCTTCAACCGTTGATCGGCAGCGACGGCTTGCTGCCGGCGACACGTTTCCTGGCACGGCTACGCGGCAACTTCGATTCGACGCCACAGGCTTTTGCGGCGCTGCCGACGCTGTTCTGGATCGACTGCTCCGACCAGACCCTGCTCGCTGCCGCGTGGCTTGGTCTCGGGTTGTCGCTTGCGGCGCTGCTCGGCGCGACGAATGCGATCCTGCAGCTAACGCTGTGGGGGCTCTACCTGTCGTTCGTGCAGATCGGCCAGCTCTTCTACGGCTACGGTTGGGAGACGCAGCTGCTGGAGACCGGCTTTCTCGCCGTCTTCCTCTGTCCGCTGCGCAGCGTGCGACCGTTTCCCGCGGCGTCGCCGCCAATTGCGGTGATCTGGCTGTTCCGCTGGCTGATCATGCGCATCATGCTCGGCGCCGCGGCGATCAAGCTGCGCGGCGATCCGTGTTGGCGCGAACTCACCTGTCTCGCGTTCCACTATGAAACACAGCCGATACCCAATCCGCTCAGTTGGTGGTTGCACGCGCGACCGATGTGGTTTCACAACGTCGGCGTCGCCTTCAATCACTTCGTCGAGCTGGTCGTGCCGTTCTTCGTGCTCGGTCCGCGCCGCGTGCGCACCGTCGCGGGGCTTTTCCTCGTCGCCTTTCAGGTGATGCTGATCCTCAGCGGCAATCTGTCGTTCCTCAATTGGCTGACGATCGTTCCCGCCTTGGCCTGCTTCGACGATCGGTTCCTCGGCCGCCTGCTGCCAGCCGGCGTTCGCGATCGCCTGCACCAGCGCGTCGTGTCGGCGCAGCCCTCGCGTCTGCACCGGGCCGCCGGGCTGGTCCTCGCCGCCGTCGTCGCACTGCTGAGCATCAACGTCGTGCGCAATCTGCTCTCGCCGCATCAGGCGATGAATCGCTCGTACGACCGTCTGCACCTGGTGAATACCTACGGCGCTTTCGGGTCGGTGGGCCGCACGCGCGACGAGGTGATTCTCGAAGGCACCAGCGACGAACACGTCGCTCCGGACACGGTGTGGCGCGAGTACGAGTTCCCGTGCAAGCCGGGCGACGTGCATCGCCGGCCGTGCATCATCTCGCCGTATCACTACCGCGCCGACTGGCAGATCTGGTTTGCCGCCATGTCCCGCGCCGAGCAGGAACCGTGGCTGCTGCATCTCGTCTCGAAGCTGCTCGCCGGCGACGCGACGGTGAAGCCGCTGCTGGCCGTCGATCCGTTCCCCGATCGGCCACCGCGTTTCATTCGTGCCGAGCGCTACCGCTACGAGTTCACCACACCGGGCGACGGCAGCCCCGACTGGTGGCACCGCACGCTCCTCGGTCCGTATCTGCCGCCGCTGTCCGCCGATGATCCGCAGCTCAGCGCGTATCTGCGGCGCAACGATCTCGAGTGACGACGGGAACTCTGGGGCTGTGGCAGTTACGCCGTAGGGACGAGGCGCATGTGAAGCCGTAAACGGCCTTACAGCCCACCTGCCTCCTCACTTACTCTGATACGTCAGCTCCTCGATTTGGCCCACCGTCGCCGGCGCGAGACGCGATAGGGCCGCGGCGTCGCCGCGCAGGGTGGCGTCGAAGAAGTTGAGCGAAAGGTAGTTGACGATGTCGTGCGCGTGCCGCCAGGGCAGGTGACGCGGCTGGCACGCCTCGTTGAACCCACCGAGGAAGCTGAGAAGATCGCGCTGTACCTCGCAGAAGTCGGAGAAGGTGTAGTGCCCGGCGTCGGTGAGATCGGCGTACGCCGCGACGGCCGCGCCGGCCGGCAGATGATCGAACGGCCGTTGTTGGTCGTCGGCCGGCGAGACGGTCTCGTCGAGCGAGCCGCCGACGATCATGGTCGGGATGGTGATGCTGGCGAAGAACGAGTCGTCGAACGGCGCTGCTGGCGCCTGCGGGAAGATCGCCTTGATGCGCGGCTCGGTGAACGTGCCGAGCGCGAAGCTGCCGCCGGCCAAGGCCAACGTGGTGTAGCCGCCGAACGAGTGGCCCGACATGCCGATCTGGTCGGGGTTGATCGAGCCGGCGAAAAAGTTGCCCGGCGTGTTGTTGAAGCCCAGGAACGTGTCGATCAGGAAGCGCATGTCGAGCGGGCGATTGGTCGCCACCTGCGGATCGACGATGCCGGCCAAGGTATCGACGAAGGTGTTGCCGTGGTGGTCGGGCGACACGACGATGTACCCGTGGCTGGCGAGATGCGCGGCGAAGAAAAACGACTGGATGCGGATGCCGTTGTTGCCATGCGAGAACAGCACCAATGGGCGCGGATCGCCGGGCGCCAGAGCGACGTCCCGGTAGGCCGGCGTTTCCAGCACCGGCGTGCCGAGCACCATGGCGACGTCCTTCGGGTGGCCGGCGACAGCCTCGGCCGTCGACGGATAGTACACCTCGACCGTCACCGGCCGCGGCCCGGTGCCGGCGACGTTCATACGCGTCGAATCGCTGAGCGACAGCGTCGTGATGCCGATCGGATACGGTCCGTACTGCGACGTCGGCCCGAGATCCCTCGGCGGATAGACGCGCAGGGCGAAATGCTTGGCGCGCGTCAGGGCGGTGTCGACCAAGCCGCCGACGCGATCTTCCAACGGTGCGTCGCTGGCGGCGACCAGGTGCAAATCGTCGAACGACGCGCCGCAGCGCGTGGCGATGGCACGCACCGCTTGACTGCGCAGCGCGGCGACGCGCGCATCGCGCGCGCTGCGATCGCAGCCGGCGCCGGTGAACGCCGGCACATAGCACTGCGGTCCATAGGCGACGACGGCGCGGCGGCTGGCGTTGCGCAGCGCCGCGGCGACGGTGCGCTGACACAGAGCCAGCGGCGGTGCCGGCGCGACCGGCGTCGCGCCGTAGGCCAGGGTGAGCTGATCCTCGCTCCAGTCGGCGCAGGCGTCGGCGGCCTTGGAGCCGATATCGGGCAGGCTGAGATAGCCGAGCGGCGTCGTGTCGCTCTCGACGCATTGGCTCACCGCGGCCGTCGAGACGGCATCGCGCAGGCCGGCCAGCGGACCATGGTCGACGCGCAGGGCTGCTTCGCACGCCGCGTCGCCGCGATCCCGGCAGCGCTCGACGCCGCCCTGATACTGCAGCAGGCACTTGTTCGCCGCTTTGCCGGAATCGCTCAGGCAGCGTTCGTGGTCTGCTGCCGCTCGCGCGCTCGTCGCCAGCAACAAGCCCAGCCCGAGCACCAGCATCGTATGCCGCATGGAAATCTCCCCCCTTATTGCGCGCGCGTGCCGGCGCGAGCGCTCACGCAAGCATGGGCGGTCGCGCAACGCCAGACAAACCGAATCGCGGTATGGCAGGCGGTTCTCCTTGCGCCCGATCGGCGCGCGCTCCAACATCGGCGGCGCTGTCGCGATGCCGCCGTCCCGCCACATTCTGAGCTTCGGCCAGTACGCCGCGCTGCGGCATCCGACGCCGTATCTGGTCGAAGTGCGGCGTGGCGGTTCGCGCCTGCTGCTATTCGGCGGCGCCCATAGCACCGATCCGGCGCAGCCGATGTTCAACGCGATCGAGGCGGCATTCGAGCGGCTGGCGCCGACCTACGCGCTGCACGAAGGCACGCCGCCGGCGCTCGAGCGCGAACGTGAGATTGCCATCCGCCGGCACGGCGAGAGCGGGCTGGTCGTCCATCTCGCGGCGCGGGCCGGCATCGAGACCGCCAGCATGGACATCGCGCTGCCGGACGAGGCGCGATATCTTCAACAAGCGCTCGGCACGCCGCGCGCGCTGGTGTTTCTCGTCGTGCGGCAGCTGGCGTCGTTCAACCGCAAGACGGCGCGCATGGACTTCGACGGCTACTTCGGCGACTTCTTTTCGCTCATCGCACCGCCGCTCGGACTGGCGGCGATCGAATGGCCGATGATCGAAACGGCGCATCTGGCGGTGCTCGGAACGCCGCTGGCTGCGCGGCAGGTGACGGGCGTCGAAACCGATCCGCTGCGCAGCGAGTTGCTCACGCAGCGCATCGCGCGCCACTCCAACCGGCGGCGCGACGACCACATGCTGGAGCGACTGGTGGCGGCGATGGACGCACATTCGCGCGTCTTCGCGACCGTCGGCGTCACGCATGCGGTGATGCTCGAGCCGGCGCTGCGTCGCATCCATCCGCGGCCCGGTCGCGCCGGAGCTGCCTGACCCGGTGCATGCGGCGGCGTCGTGTCGCGGCCTTGTCGAATTCGCAGGGCCTCCAACGACGCACCAATGAGTGGTGCGCAGTCTTGGGGAGGGAACGATGAAGTATCTGTGCCTGGCCTACGAAGAAGAGGTGAAGCTCAACGCGCTGACCACGAGCGAGTGGGAGGCGCTGCGATTGGCGACGATGGCGTACGTCGACCAGATGAGGCAGCGCGGGCAGCTGGTCGCCACCGAGCCGCTCGAATCGGTTCAGACGGCGACCACCGTGCGCATGCGTGACGGCCAGCTGCTCACCACCGATGGACCATTCGCCGAGACCAAGGAGCAGCTCGGCGGGTTTTTTCTGATCGAAGCGAAGGATCTCGATGAGGCGATCGCCATCGCCGCGGAGTGGCCCTCGGCGCGCATCGGCAGCATCGAAGTCCGACCAGTGCTGGACGAATTGAAGCCGGGCGGCCGCTACGCGCCGCGCTGAGCCGCGGCGGCGCCCGCCCGGCCCCAGAGCGCGAGTTGCCGCTGGGCGACCGCTTCAGCTAGGGACGCGCATGCGGTGGGTCATCGGCGTGGTCGCGCTGTCGGCACTGGGACTGGCGGCGACAGCCCGGGCAGAGTGGGTCGTGAATCAAGACGGGCAGTGCGTGCGACAGTGGACGCCGCGCTCCCTGTGGCGCGGCCCGGAAACGATGGTCGACGCGCCGTTGGTGCCGATCCGCTTCGTCGAGGGCGGCATCGCGGAAGCGGCTGAATGCCCGGCGGACGAATGCGGTCCCACCAAGCGCGCGCTGCTCGGCTCCGCCGGCGTGGTGCTCGGCGCGGCGTCGGGCAGCTTCGCCGCCTTCACGAATTTCCTCACCGGATTCGGGGAGACGGTGACCGGCGGCACGGTTGAGTTCAGCGAGCCCGACGCCGAGCGCTTCACGCTGTGGCCGACGCGCTTCGTGGCGCTCAGCGACGTCTGTTGTTTCGTCGGCCGGCCGCGCAATCCCACTGTCGATCGCTGCGGGCGGGTCGAGTTCGACGTGCCGCCGGCGGAGCAGTGGTGGCAACCGCCATGGTGGCGGTCCTTCTAGATCTCGCCCTGTCCTGATTGCGCGTTCGACCGCCACGCACTTTTTGCGTTTGGCAGGCTCGACGCACGCGGCCTGTGCGCCAGCGGAGACACCCATGCAAGCCATCGTCTTGAAGCAATTCGGCAGTCCGACCGACGCCTTCGAGCTGCAGGAACGCCCGACGCCGGAGGCGGCTGCCGGACAAGTGCGGATTGCCGTCGAGGCGTTCGGCTTGAACTACGCCGATGTGTCGGCGCGACAGGGCACGTATATCGACGCGCCGCCGCCGCCGTGCGTCATCGGCTATGAGGTCGTCGGCCGCATTGACGGGCTGGGCGCCGGCGTGAGCGGCTTGACGGTCGGCCAACGCGTCGCAGCGCTGACGCGGTTCGGTGGGTACGCGACGTCGGCCGTGACCGACGCGCGCGCCGTGGTGCCCATACCGGATGACATGGACGCCGGGGTCGCCGCCGCCCTGCCGACGCAGGGCGGCACGGCGTACTACTGCGCAGAGGAGATGGTGCGCCTGCATCCAGGCGACCATGTGCTCGTGCAAGCCGCCGCCGGCGGAGTGGGAACGCTGCTCGTGCAGCTGTGCAAGCGGCGTGGCTGCATCGTCTACGGTACCGCCGGCTCGGACGACAAGCTCGCCTATCTGCGCCAACTCGGCGTCGACCATCCGATCAACTACCGGCGCGAAGACTTCGCCACTGCCGTGCGCCGCGTGCGCGGCGACGCCGGCCTCGACGTCGTGTTCGACTCGCTCGGCGGTTCGGCGGTGCGCAAAGGCTTGGCAGCGTTGGCGCCCGGCGGACGCATCGTCTGTCTCGGCGCCGCCGAGCGCAGCTCCGGCTCGCTGCAGATCGCGCGCGACGTGCGCTTCGCGCTGTCGTTCGGCTTCATTCACCCGATTCCGTTGCTGATGAACAGCAAGTCGATTCTCGGCGTGAACATGTTGCGCATCTCCGATCATCGTCCGGAGACGCTGGCGCGCGTGCTGCACGGAATCGTCGATCTGGCGCTGAAAGGCGACGTGACCCCGACCGTCGGCGGGCGCTTTACGGCCGCGCAGATCGCCGACGCGCATGCGTTGCTGTCCAATCGCGCTTCGACCGGCAAGATCGTCGTGACATGGACCTGAGCCATCGCCGCGACATGCGCGCGGCGAATTGCTGGAGGGAGCTGCGCCGGTGCCTCGATGGACGTAGGCTGCAGATATGATTCGCAAGCTTACCTCAGGCGAGTATCGCCTCTATTCGCGCAAGCTCGATGCGAAGACCGGCCGACGGCGCAATCTCGGCACCTTCCCGACGCGCGAAGCGGCCGAGCAGCACGAGCGCGAAGTACAGTACTTCAAGCGCCGCGGCGCCTGACGCGAAGGCGCCGGCCTCCCGTCGATCAACCCTCTCGTTTTCGCTTCTCGTGAAGGGCCTAGCGCAACAGCGCATCGTTGGACGCGTCGGCGATCTCCAGCGCGCGCTCGGCCAGCGCGCCTGAGGGGCGCGTCATGCCGGCGAAGCCTTCGCCCAGCGTCTTGCCCTGCAGGTAGCGCGCGTAAATGCCCTCGCTGATGATCGCCAGCTTGTACAGCGCCAACACTTGATAGAAGTCGATCGAGCCGGCGTCGCGGCCGCTGCGCCGTGCGTACTCGGCCACCAAGTCGGCGCGGCGCAGGTAGCCCGGCGCCTGCGTGAACGGCGACACCGAGCCGATGCTGGCGGCGTCGATGCGATCGTCCGGGTCTGCCCAGTAGATCAGCGTATAGCCAAGGTCGGAGAGCGGATCGCCGAGCGTCGCCATCTCCCAGTCGAAGACCGCGAGGACGCGCGACGGATCCGCCGGATCGAGCGCCATGTTGCCGAGACGGAAATCACCGTGCACGATCGTCGCCGGCGGCGAGCTCGGCAGGGCGCGCCGCAGGCGCTGCGCCAGGGAGTCGATGGCGGGCAACGGCCCGGTCTGCGAGCGCTCCCACTGTTGACCCCAGCGCCGTACCTGCCGCTCGAGATAGCCCTCCGGATGGCCGAAGCCTTCCAGGCCGACGGCGCGCCAATCCACCGCATGCAGGCGCACCATGGTGTCGATCAGCGCCAAGCTGATGGCGCGGCGCGCCGCGGGTGTGTCGGCGTAGCCGTCCGGCGGCGCGTAGGCGAGCACCACGCCGGGCCGGTACTGCATGACGTAGAAGGGCATGTCGTTGACCGAGGCGTCCTCACACAGCGCGATGGGGCGCGGCACCGGTACGTCGGTGTCGGCGAGCGCCGCGAGGACGCGATACTCGCGCGTCATGTCGTGCGCCGTCGGCAGCACATGTCCGAGCGGCGGTCGGCGCAACACCCACTCCTGCCCGCCGCCGCGCACCAGGTAGGTGAGATTCGATTTGCC
>Ga0265339_10000958_pt1 | contig 22084 bp, 22 predicted proteins | sample 4CB219metaG_FD_202085 | JGI IMG/M metagenome (GOLD analysis project Ga0265339, IMG submission 202085) | Rhizosphere microbial communities from Carex aquatilis grown in University of Washington, Seatle, WA, United States - 4-CB2-19 metaG | ecosystem: Host-associated > Plants > Roots >... | reverse complement strand
CAAGGTCAACGCGATCTGCCCCGTCGCCGGCACGCGCATGACCGAAAATCTGATGCCCGCGAACGTGCTTGAGATGCTGAAGCCGGAATATGTGACGCCCGGCGTCGTCTATCTCGTCAGCGAAGATGCGCCGACCGGCGTGATCCTTACCGCCGCTGCCGGCGTGTTCGCCGCCGCGCAACTGGTCGAGACCGACGGCATCAATCTTGGCCACCATGCGACGGCCGACGATGTCGCCGCCAACTGGGCCAAGATCACCGACTTCACGAACGCCAAGCACTACAATCAGGGCGGTGAACAGAGCCAGAAGTTCTTTGCCCGCATCAACGACAAGCCCGTCGTGGGGTGACGCTCGATCTGGGTTGAATTCAGGGGCGCGGCTGCGAAAGCGGACCGCGCTTGCTTTGACGAAACAAGGATCAGGTCTAAAGTCGGGCCATGATCACCGGCATCGACCATATCGCCATCATGGTCCGCGATTTCGACGCGACCGTGAAAAACTATGAGACGATCTTCGGCCGCGCGCCGAATTGGCGCGGCTTTATGCCCGGCGGCTGTCATGCCTGGTTCCAGTTCCCCGGCATGGCCCTCGACATTATCGGCGCGATGGGTACGGGCCACGAGGCAGACAATGCGCGCGCCGAAATGGAACGCTTCGGGGATGCTATCTGGGGTCTTGGCTTTTCCGTGCCCGATCTCGACACCGCGACAAAGCTGTACGAGCGGCGCGGACTGAACTTTCTGCCGCGCCACACGACCCGCACGACAAACCTGCACGCCGACGAGCGAAGCTGGGAAATCGCGGTCATGAAGCGCAAGAGCGCCAATGGCGTCGCTTTGTTCATGGTGGAGCACAAACCGGACGCTCCGAAGTGGCCGGTCGCGCCGCCGACCGTCGCAGAAGACGCGGCCGTCGGTACGCTCGATCACATCGTGGTCCAGACGGCCAATCCCGAACGCGCCGTGGCGCTCTATGGCGGCAGGCTGGGTCTTGATCTGAGGCTTGACCGTTCGAACGAGCAATGGGGCGCGCGCCAGCTCTTCTTTCGCTGCGGCGGCGCGGTGGTCGAGATCGGCGCCAGCTTGAAAACTCCGCCGAGCGAGGCGCCGGACAAGTTTGGCGGCCTGGCGTGGCGGGTGAAGGATCCCGAAGCCGCACGGGCCCGTATCGCCGCCGCCGGCATCGACGTGTCTGAGTTGCGCAAAGGTCGCAAACCGGGAACCTCGGTCTTCACTGTGCGCAAGGGCACCGGCGGCGTGCCGACCCTGATGCTCGCGGGAAATTCAGACAACTAAGCCCGCCCCAATTCCTAACAAAAGCTTTCCATCGCTGCCGCGTAATTCACTTTTAACCGGCACAGCCTAAATTTATGTCAGGCACGTAAAGAGGCGCTGTGACCGAAAGAGTCACCAGCCGCCATCTTCGTGGGCGGGGAAACGGGTGTCGGACGATCTTAAGTTCCAGCACGGCCATGCCGGAAGCGTCGAGATTATTCTCGACGGCAGCGGCATCGTGCTCAACATCGACAGCTCCGAGCAGAGCCAGCGTTTTGCAAACGACATCGTCGAGGGCGAGTCCCTCTCCGCACACATTCACCCTGACGACTATGACTTCTTCCTGTGGTCTGCGGAATGGGTGCTGAACGGTGAGCGGCGCGAACAGACAATCGTGCTGCGTTGGGCGCGCACCAAAGGAAGATGGTCCAGAGTCAACGCTACGCTCAGCTCCGATAACGACGAGACCTTCCGCGTCGTGTTCCGCCCCGATGAGATAGAGCTCGCGCGGCGAACGGAAACACAGCTCCGCCGCGTCGTCGAAGGCTCGGCGCAGGGCATCATCGTGCGGACCAACGCGGACATTCTTTATACGAATGACGCCTTTGCGCACATGATGGGGTTTCCGTCCGTGCGGGAGTTGTCGGCCTATACCGAGGAAGAAACCCGCGCCGGGCGGAACGCAAACAATGCCGGCGCGATCTATCCGGACGACAGGCCGATCGTCGCCGAGCATATGCGCCGCAGACTTGCGGGCGAAGAGTCGGTTTCGCACTACGAATTCCGGCTGCAACGCCCGGACGGATCGCTCGTTTGGGTCGAAACGGCCGCGGCTCTCGTCAACTGGGACGGCCAGCCGGCGTCGTTGTCGTGGCTGAGCGACATCACCCGCCGCAAGCGTATGGAAGACGAGCTCATCAAGAGCAAGGAAGCCGCGGAGTACGCCAATCGGACCAAGACCGAGTTCCTCGCGAATATGAGCCACGAGCTTCGCACACCGCTCAACGCTATCATCGGCTTTGCCGAAGTCATCAAGGAAGAAATGTTCGGACCGGTCGGAACGAAAAAATACGCGGAATATGCCAAGGACATCTATGTCAGCGGTCGTCACCTGCTCGACCTGATCAACGACATTCTCGACCTTTCCAAGCTCGAAGCCGGGAAGATGGAACTCCGCGAGGAAGACGTCACCCTGCGCACCGTCGTCGAAGAGTGCCTGACTCTCATTCGCGACCGCGCCGAGAAGAGCGATGTCCTGCTCATGACGAATATCGAGCCGCGCTTGCCCAAACTGCGTTGCGACCAACGCGCACTGCGGCAGGTGCTGCTCAACTTCCTGTCGAACGCGGTGAAATTCACGCCTCCGGGCGGCACCGTGACGATACACGCGCGGCGCTCGCCTGACGGCATTGCGCTTTCAGTGAGCGACACAGGCATCGGCATGAACGAGGCTGAAATCGATGTCGCTCTGTCCGCCTTCGGGCAGATCGATTCAGCGCTCTCGCGCAAGCATCAAGGCACCGGACTTGGCCTTCCGATTTCAAGGTCCCTGATCGAGATGCACGACGGCAAGCTGAGTGTCGAAAGCGCCCCCAACAAGGGCACGACGATGACCGCGACCTTCCCGGTCTCGCGCATCGTAGAGGCACTTGCCGCCTAGCGACGGCCGCTCAGCGCGCCGCCTGCTGCACCCAACAACGGAAGCGACACAAAAAACGTCAGGTGGTACCAAAGCGGAAAGCTGTGCCAGATCGTGGCGTGATAGGGAACGAACACCACAAGAAGCAGCACGCCCGAGCCGATTGCCGCCCGGAACCTCTCCCCGCTCGCCAAGCTCGCCGCGAAGCCGCCCGCCAGGGAACTGAGCGCGCTGACGGCCAGCCGGGTGAGCAGCATCGGCACCGTCAACAAAGTCACGTCCTTGACTGCGGCCATTTGCGGCCACGCTTCTCGCAGGACGAATCCCAATGCTGCGACCGCCACGAACCATGTGACGGCGCCGACCAGAACGCCTCCGGCAATTCTCAGCATGCGCGTCCCTTTTCCCGACTTATTTTCCCTTGAAGACCGGCTCGCGCTTCTCGACGAATGCTTTCGCGGCTTCGCGATGATCCTCGGTAAAGCCGGTATGGATGTGATGCGTGGCCTCAAGGTCCAGGCAATCGTCGACATCGGCGCCCGAGATGGCGCGGTTGATATTCTCCTTCATGTAGCGATAGGCGACGCGCGGCCCTCTGGCGAGGCGATGGGCCAGCAGCATCGTGTCGGTCTCCAGCCTGTCCGCGGGGACCACGAAATTCACGAGGCCGAGACGCTGGGCTTCGGCCATGTCGATGCGGTCGGACAAGTAGTACAGCTCGCGCGCCTTCGCCGATCCCACGAGCTGGCTGAGGAAATAGGTGCCGCCATAGTCGCCGGAGAAGCCCACCTTGGCGAAGGCTGTCGTCATTACCGCCTTTTCCGAAGCGATGCGAAGATCGCACGCCAGCGCCAGCGAAAAGCCCGCGCCCGCGGCGGCGCCCGGAAGCGATGCGATTGTCGGTTTCGGCATTTTGTGAAGCTTGCCGGCTGTCGCGCGCTGACTGATGCGCTGCGCGTGGATGCGGCTGTCGAGGTCGGAACCGGCCGCGGCCGTCGAACCGCCGCCTGTGCCGTCCGCCATGCCTTTCACATCGCCGCCCGCGCAAAATGCACCGCCGGCTCCGGTGAGAACGATGCAGGCAACTTCGGGATCGGTTTCAAACGCGGCTAAAGCGGCGGACATGGCGCTCAGCATGCCGCCCGACATCGCGTTTCGGCGCTCGGGGCGGTTCATGGTGATGACCGCCACCCCGTCATCGACATGGGCCAAAAGATCTTTCGTGCCGGTGTCCAGCGTGCGCTTACCCATTGCGTCTCTCCCTGTTTTGCTGGGGAGAGCGTCGCACGCCGCGAGGGGCCTTTGAAGGCTCTGCCCCAAGGACATGGGGACGCGATGCGCCCGGGACAAGGTTCGGATGCATGCGATTTCTGCATGCCCCGCCCACCCCGCAATGCAGCAATCCCGCTATTGTGGACTTCCACTCACACCCCATTTCACCGGTGTGGCCAGTCAAGTCGTGTTTATCAACACGGGACCGGCCCCAAAAATGGAGTGGGCAATGACGACTTATACAGACGGCGAAGCGTACGGCGCGAAGGGCTTCACATGGGCAATCATCGTGGCCGCCGCGTTGTTGATGATGGAAGTGACCTGGCCTCAGGCACTGCCTGCATCACCGCAAGCGACAGCGACGATGACCAACATGACGGTCGCGGCGCACCCGGACCATGACGCGCAGGCCAGCTAAACAGGAACAAGTCGTCTAGGCGGCTTGTTCTTCCAGCTTCACGTCGTGGCCCCAGAGGCGCTCGACGTGCGAAAGGACAAGCTCCTTCGTCTGGTTGTGAAGCGGAACGCCGCGATGCATGCCATGCGAAAGATAGAGGGTGCGGTTGCCTTTGAGATCGGCGCCCGTCACCTGGATGTTCGGGTCGGCGATTCCGGTATCGTATTGGCGCGCAAGCATGGAGCGGACGGCGCGATAGCCGTTTTCATTGTGAATCGCCGATACCTTGAAGGTACCCTCGTCGGCCTTGTCGAAAAGTGAGAACAGCCGGAAGTCGCGCATCAGCTTTGGCGACAAGAACTGCTGGATAAAGCTCTCGTCGCGATAGTTCGCCCAGGCGTCCTTCAGCGTACCCACCCAATCTCCGGAACCTGCGAATTCGGGAAACCAGTCGCGATCCTCGGACGTCGGATTTTCGCAGATGCGGCGGATGTCGGCCATCATGCCGTATCCAAGCGCATAGGGATTGAAACCGCTGTAACGCCGGTCGTTATAATCAGGCTGGAACACGACGCTGGTGTGGCTGTGCATGAATTCCAGCCATGACCCCTCGGTGATCAACCCGCGATCGAACAGCGTGTTCATGATCGTGTAGTGCACGAAGGTCGCGCAGCCCTCGTTCATGACCTTCAACTGGCGCTGAGGATAGAAGTACTGCGACAGGTTTCGCACGATGCGCAGCGTCTCGCGTTGCCAGGCCATCAGCGAAGGCGAATTCTTCTCGATGAAATAGAGCAGATTTTCTTCCGGCAGCTTCATCTCGCCGCTGAATTCGTCCTCTGGGTCAATCACGGGCGGCGCGCTGGGCGGTTCTATGCCGGCCGGCAGCGTGCGCCACAGCTCGTTGTACGCTTCCTCATCATACTGCGCGCGGCGGCGGCGCTTTTCCAGAACGCGCTCCTTGGACGGCTTGGGCGGGCGGCGATAGCGGAACACGCCCTGGTCCATCAGCGCGTGCGCCGAGTCGAGCGTGGCCTCGACTTCCTCACGGCCGTGACGTTCTTCGCAGGCGGAGATGTATTTCTTGGCAAATGCGAGATAGTCCATGATTCCTTCGGCATTCGTCCATTGCCGGAAGAGGTAGTTGTTCTTGAAGAAGTGATTGTGGCCGAAAGCGGCATGCGCCATGACCAGCGCCTGCATCGTCATCGTGTTTTCCTCGAGCAGATAGGAAATGCACGGGCTGGAGTTGATGACGATTTCGTACGCCAGCGCGCTGTAGCCCGCGCGGTAGAGTGTTTCCTCCCGCGCAAACAGCTTTCCGAAAGACCAGTGATTGTACATCAGCGGCATGCCGATGGAGGAATAGGCGTCGAGCATCTGCTCGGACGAGATAATCTCGATCTGGTTCGGATAGACGTCGAGCTTGAGATCATTCAGCGCGATGTCCTCGATCGCCTTGTACGTGCGGTCGAGCGTCTGAAAATCCCATTCCGGCTCGGTAAAGAGAAGCGTGGTCATGCGGCCGCGTTCTCCGTTTTCTTGAAGAGTTCGTGGAACACGGGGAAGATATCCGCAGGCTTGGCGATACGTTTGGTGGCGAAGTTGGGCCATTCATCCGCCACGGTCCGGTAGGCTCGCCACAATTCGGCGCCGGAATCCTCCGAGGCGAAGACTTCCATTTCACGCTCGTCCAGGATTTCGATATAGGCATAGTACTGGCAGAGCGGCATGATCGCGGTGTTCAGCAGATCGACGCAGTGGCGCGCATCTCCGGATTGGGTGTAACCGTCGCTCGCCTGAGCCGCGTAGATGTTCCAGTCCGCGGTGGCGTAGCGTTCCTTCTGTATCTCCAGCATTTTGTCGAGCGCGGTCGACACGATCGTGCCGCCCGACTGGCGCGAGTAGAAGAACTCCTGTTCGTCGACCTCCTGCGCGTCATGCGTGTGACGAATGAAAACGACGTCGACCTTTTTGTAGCGGCGTTTCAGGAACAAATGCAGCAGCATATAGAATCGCTTGGCGAGATCCTTTTCGCGCTCGCCCATCGAGCCGGACACGTCCATCAGGCAGAACATCACCGCCTGGCTCGTGGGCACGGGCTGTTCCGTGAAGGAATTGAACCGTACATCGATCGGATCGATGAAGCCGACCCATTTGCGTTTGGCGTTCGCGCGGGCGAGCCTGTCCTTGAGCGCCGCGATCTTGTCGCCGTCGACCGGTGTTTCCTGTTCTGCGGCGTCGAGCTGGCTCTCCAGCGCTTCGATGTCCTTCTTGGTTGGACGATGCAGCGCGAGGCGACGGCCGAACGAATTGCGCATGGTACGGATCAGGTTAATCTGCGTCGGCGATCCTGACGTGCTGATGCCGGCCCGTTTCCAGATCTTGTTCGGCGTTTCCTTCAGCGTCGTGCGCACCAGGTTGGGCAATTCCAGATCCTCGAAGAAAATGTCGAGTATCTCGTCCTGGGTCATGGTGAATTCGAAATCGTCCTCGCCGTCGCCGGAATCTGCGGCCTCCTTGCCACTTTGTCCGCCGCCGGACTTGGGCTTCTCGATCTGGTCGCCCGGCATGAACTCCTTGTTGCCGGGCAGGACGAAGTCGCGCTCGCCCGATGCGCGCGGATCGAGGCGGAAGCGCGGTTCGCTCGTGCCCTTCGCGGAGATCTTGATCTTGCGTTCCTTGCCGATATCGGCAACTGCGGCGTCCTTCAGCGACTTCTGCACCGCCTCGCGAATCTGAGTCCGCGCGCGGCGCAAAAAGCGCTGCCGGTTGGGGAGACTTTTTCCCTTCGGGTTCAGGCGCCGGTCGACGAAGTGGGTCATGGAGACCCTACCCCGCCTTGTTCACGCGCATATACCATTCCACGAGCCGGCGAACCTGCCGCGGAGTATAGCCGCGTGTCAGCATGCGCTTGATGAACTCGTTGTGCTTGGTCTGCGTGTCGCTGTCCTTCTTGGATTCGAACGAGATCACCGGCAGCAAGTCCTCCACCTGCGTGAACATCCGCTTCTCGATGACCGAGCGGATCTTCTCGTAGGCCGTCCAGGACGGGTTCTTCCCGTCGTGCTGGGCGCGATAGCGAAGCGCGAACTTCACGACTTCATTGCGGAAATCCTTCGGATTGGCGATGCCCGCCGGCTTCTCGATCTTGGAAAGTTCATTGTCCAGCGCGCCGCGGTCCAGGAGCTGGCCGGTGTCGGCATCCTTGTAGTCCTGGTCCTCGATCCACGCATCGGCATAGGCAATGTAGCGGTCGAAAAGGTTCTGGCCGTACTCGCCATAGGATTCCAGATAGGCCTTCTGGATCTCCTTACCTATGAACTCGGCATAACGCGGCGCGAGCTCGGACTTGATGAAGTCGAGATATTTCTTCTCGGTCTCGTCCGGGAACTGTTCGCGTTTGATCGCCTGTTCCAGCACATACATCATGTGCACCGGATCGGCTGCGACTTCGGTGACGTCGTAGTTGAACGTCTCCGACAGCGTCTTGTACGCAAAGCGGGTCGAGATTCCGGTCATGCCTTCGTCGACGCCGGCCATGTCCTTGTATTCCTGCAAGGTCTTGGCCTTCGGATCGGTGTCCTTCAGCTTCTCGCCGTCATACACACGCATCTTGGAGACGATGTTGGAGTTCTCATGTTCCTTTAGGCGCGTCGAGACGCAGAACTTCGCCAGCATCTCGAGAGTTTCGGGTGCCGTCGGCGTTCCGCCGAGGTTGGACGCGTCAAGCAGCTTCTTGTAGATCGCCGTCTCTTCCGTCACGCGCAGGCAATAAGGGACCGTCACGACGCAGATGCGATCAAGGAACGCCTCGTTGTTGCGGTTGTTCTTGAAGACGGTCCACTCGGCTTCATTGGAGTGCGCGAGAATCGTTCCATTGAACGGAATCGGACCCAGCGTTTCGGTGCCGATATAGTTGCCTTCCTGCGTCGCCGTCAGCAGCGGATGCAGGACCTTGATCGGCGCCTTGAACATTTCGACGAATTCCAGGAGGCCCTGGTTCGAACGGCACAGCCCGCCCGAGAAAGAATAGGCGTCAGGGTCGTTCTGGCTGAAATGCTCGAGTTTTCGGATGTCGACCTTGCCGACCAGCGCCGAAATATCCTGATTGTTCTCATCGCCGGGCTCCGTCTTGGCGATGGCGTACTGCCGCAGCTTGGACGGATAAATCTTGGAAACTTCGAATTTGGAGATGTCGCCGCCGAATTCGTCGAGCCGCTTCACAGCCCAGGGGCTCATAACGCCGCCGACCCGGTGACGCTCAATGCCGTATCGATCGGCCAGAAGGTTGCCAAGTTCCGGGGACCGGAACAGACCGAGCGGGGATTCAAACACCGGACTGATCGTGTCGCCCGCCTTCAGCACGTAGATCGGATGCACTTCCATCAGATCCTTGAGCCGTTCCGCGAGCGAGGACTTGCCACCGCCGACAGGACCGAGAAGGTAGAGGATCTGGCGCTTTTCCTCGAGACCCTGTGCGGCGTGCTTGAAATATCCCACGATCCTCTCGATCGTGTCTTCCATGCCGAAGAAGCCTTCGAAGACTTTGTATCTCTTGATCGTGCGATTGAAGAACAACCGGCTGAGGCGCGAATCCTGCGCGGTGTCGACGAGCTCTGCTTCGCCGATCGCTTCGACCATGCGTTCAGGCGGCGTGGCGTAGAGCATCCGATTGTCGCGCGCGGCCAACAACCAATCGCGCAATGACATGGTTTCGAATTTTTCCCGCGCATAGTCACGGGAGAAAACATCAAAGACGTCGAGCGTGCTCATAACCGCTGACTCCTAGCGTTTGATCTCGCAACCTCCACGACTATAGATCGTGACTGTTTGCGGATCTGACAAGACCGTTGAACCCCACGCTACTGTTTCGCCAGCCTCGATTTTCCCACCCGGAAATAAACGAAAGCTGAATAACCGCTTCATTCTTGTTCACACTTGCATGCCATACGTTACATCACTCACCCGCGCTGCCTTTGCGCGGTTGCCCCCCTTGTGCTTCCTCTTCTGTCAATTTTTGTGCAGCCAACACGCTATCTCCAGCGCCCGCCCGGCTGATTTGCAACAAGTGTACGCTGCTTCTCGATTTTTCCAAAATAGAACTCGTGACTTTCTCGCCGCACCCGAACTCAATTCCGCCACGAAGATGAACGGCCAGATGCGCGGCACGCTCGCGATGCGCAGTGCGCGGTCACCGGCTTTACGTTGCGCGCAGGTTCGCCTCATATTTGGAGTGGCGATGCAGATTCGGCCCGGCGGAACTGCGGTGGTGTCACGCGCCTGCGCGCGCCGCAGACAAAGTCGGCGGAATGGCAGGGATTTGGCGGCGCGACGGTGCTGTTGCCGGGCGCACGTCTCATCGGCCAACGGGTGCTGCGGGCAGCCAACAGTCCCGCGTGAAAATGGCAAGGTTGCGTATTTCCTGCTTGCTCCACTTACAACGTTGCGCGAAGCTTGGCGCATGGAAGATCTCGCGCTCACGATACGAGCTGCGCGGCCCGATGACGCCGCTGAAGTCGCGCGCATTTATATTGAGTCGTGGCACGACACATATCCCGCCGTTTTATCGAGTGCGCTGCTGTGCTCGATGACGCCGAAGGGACAGACGGCACGCTGGCGCTCCGCCATCATCAATCAGAGACGTGAAACCGTACTGGTTGCTGAAAATGCCGAGGCAGGACTGGTCGGCATGGCCAGTCTGGGTCCTTCTCGCGACCGTGCACTGGGATACGACGCCGAGCTCTACACCCTTTATATCGACCCATCTTATTTCGGGCGTGGCGCCGGGCGCGCACTGCTAAAGGCGGCATTCAGCCTGATGCGCCAGCGCGGTTGCAGTTCCTGTGTGATCTGGGCGCATGCAGGCAACAACGCGCGCTTCTTTTATGAGAACATGGGCGGACGCGTTGTGGCAGAACGCAAGGCGCGGATGATGGGAGACATGGTCCCCGAAGTCGCGTTCGGCTGGAAGACGCTGGCGCTGGCCGAGCGAAGCCACGCGAAATGACGGACGCCCCGATCGCACGGAACGCGATCGTCATCCTCCTCGACAGCCTCAATCGCCACATGCTGGGCAGCTATGGCGGCCGCGAATTCGCAACGCCCAACCTCGACAGGCTGGCCAGGCGCTCCGTGCGATTCGACAAGCACTATGCAGCTTCGCTGCCCTGCATGCCTGCGCGGCACGACATTCTGTGCGGCGCATGGGACTTCCTGTGGCGGCCCTGGGGGTCGGTGGAACTGTGGGAAGATGCGATCACCTATCCGCTTCGGCGCGCCGGCGTCGTCTCGCAGCTCATCAGCGACCATCCGCACCTCTTCGAGACGGGCGGCGAGAACTACCATGTGGACTTTACGGCCTGGGATTATCAGCGCGGCCATGAAGGTGACGCCTGGAAGACGCGGCCAGATCCGAGCTGGGCGGGAACGCCGATGTTCGGTCCCAAGCGTCACATGCCCTATGACAATTCGCGCGGCTATTTCAAAGGCGAAGCGGACTTTCCGGGCCCGCGCACGATGCAGGCGGCGGCGAACTGGCTTGGGGACAATGCCGGTGTGCACGACCGCTTCTTTCTCTTCGTCGACGAGTTCGATCCGCATGAGCCGTTCGACACGCCCGACGAATACATCAAGCGCTATGATCCGGATTGGGACGGGCCGCCCCTCATCTGGCCGCCCTATGGCGCAGGCATCGTCACGCGCGGCGTCATGACGGCGCGTGAAGGCCAGCAGATCCGCGCACGCTATGGCGCGAAACTGACCATGATCGATCACTGGCTCGGCAAGGTGCTCGACCAGATCGACGAGAAAAACCTTTGGGGTGATACGATGATCGTGCTGTGCACCGATCACGGCCACTATCTCGGCGAAAAGGACATCTGGGGAAAGCCCGGCGTTCCGATGTACGAGACCATCGCGCGCATTCCGCTGATGATCGCGGCGCCAGGCGTCGCGCCCGGGACGAGCGATTCGCTCACGACCAGCGTCGATGTGTTTGCCACGCTCGCCGAGCTTTTCGGTGTGGCGGACAAAGTTCGTCAGCGTACACACGGACGCTCATTGCTTCCTCTCTTGGCGGGCAAGACGAAGTCGGTCCGCGATTGGCTGCTGGCCGGCGTCTGGGGCCGCGAGGTGCATTACATCGACGGCACGCTGAAATATGCACGTGCACCGAAGGAGAAAAACCGCCCGCTCGGCGCCTGGTCGAACCGCTGGTCGACCATGCCCACGCATTTTCTCAACCGCGAACAGGAGATGCCGCTGCCGGACGAGCGCGCGCGGCTCGACAGAATGCCGGGCAGCAAGGTGCCCGTCATTCGCCAGACCTGGGACGAGAGCGACCCGGTGCCGTTCTGGGCGATGGCGCGCTTCTCGGGCAATCACCTCTACAATGTCGATGACGATCCGAACGAGGAGAACAACCTCGCAGACAGCGCCTTGGAAAAGGATCTCGAGGCAAGGCTGCGCGACGCGATGAGATCCGTTGACGCGCCCGAGGAACAGTTTGCGCGGCTTGAACTCGGTTAGAAGCCCAGCTTCTTCAAGTGCGGTTCCACTTCCGCCAGTACCTGCTCGGGCGTCAGGCCCCATTTCGCCTGCGAACCATACGCGAGCTGGTTGATCATGTAGCGCACAAAGGTCCAGCGCGAGCGTGTCTTGAGCGAACGGTCTTCCGACGCGAAGCGATACTGGCTCAGCACGGCATCCAGCGCCGCTTCGCCAAGCCGCCAGAAGAAGGCGAGATCGATTGCCGGGTCGCCGAACGAGGCGTCGGAGAAGTCGATGATGCCAGTGATGCGCCCATCTTCGAAAAGGATGTGGTCGTCGCTGAGATCGTCATGCACGAGTCGTGACGGGCCGGGCCGGACGGACTCGAACGCGTCATGGAAGGCATCGAACCTCGCCAGCACGACCTGCGGAACGAAACGGGTGACCTTTGCGCGCCGCATGCCTCGATAGAGCGCCGCAAATTGCTCGCCGGACCATGTCCGCGCGATCATGCCATCGGGCTGCGCAATCAGATTCGACGGCAATGCGTGCAAGGTCGACAGGAAATCCGCAAGCGAGGCCAGCGCAACGTCCCGGCCCGCCTGCGAAAACTCGGCGAACCGCTCCGGCGTCATCTCCGCGCCGGGAATTCGTCTATAGGCGCCGAAACTCTTGTCCGGCGCGACGTGTTCGTATCTGGGGACGGGAATCTGCGACAGCGGACCCAGCACGTCGAGCAGATTGAGTTCGGCAGCGAAGCGCGCACGATACTCGTCATTGCGCGGAAACCGCACGATCCATTTGTCGTCGAGCACGACTATGAGATTGTCCTCACCGTAGGTCACAAGTTCGGCAGTCGTGAACGGCAAGGCACGCAACGCACCGCGGATGCGCGCGGTCAGCTCCTCGAGCTTGGGAAGGTCAGAGGTCGCGAGGCCGGACAAAGTCGATCAGCTCCCCTTGGCCGGGCGCGATGTCGCGCCACCGAGAGATATTGAAATCCATCACGGCGAGCGCACCGGTCGGAAATTTCTCCTCAATCAGGTCGAAGCGATCGCGTTCCTTGCGCTTCACCGGCTCGCGCGACAGCGAGGCTGCCAGCTGCTCCATGCCCGGATTGTGGCCGATCACCATGAGCGTTTTGATGCTGTCGGGCACGCCGCGGATCACGCTGAGGATTTCACGCGGCTCTGCGAGATAGAGTGCCTCAACATAGTCGATCCGCTGCGTTTTGGGCCATCGTTCGGTGACGAGGTCGGCGGTCTCGACGGTTCGCCGCGCCGTTGAGGACAAAATGAGGTCGGGCAGATATTTCTCGCGTGCAAGATACTTGCCCATTGCAGGCGCGTCCTCGCGCCCGCGGGACATCAGGGCGCGCTCGTGATCCTCGATTCCGGGACCTGCTGGAACCGTCTTGGCGTGACGAAGCAGCAGCAGCCGCTTCACGCGACCTGATACTTTGCGCGGGCGCCACGTTCGATGGCGGCGGCGGTGAGCTTGTCGATCTCGAGCAGCCGGCGGATGGCGTCGAGAACGCGCAACTCTTCGAGCGCGATGCGCCTGTCCGCCAGCGCCACTTCGAGAGCGATCCAATACGCCGTCTCATGCAGGACGTCGGGCAGCCCGTCATCGACAAGTCCAAGAACGGCGTCCGCGCCGTCTGGCTCCTGAAGGATCTGCGCGCACTCCTGGCAGATCGCCAGCAGGCGGCTGTGGTCGAAGTCCTTGAAGACAGGCAGGCTCTTTGTCAGCTCGCCGATAATCCTCAGTTCGGACTCGCTCATCGAGCCGTCCGCGGCCGAAATCAGGACCATGACGTATATAAGGGCGGTGTGGTGACTGACGGTGTTCATTTTTGTCATGGCTGCCTCGATGCGGCGCGACCTTAAGAAACTTGACCCCCGCCAGCAAGCGCGCAACAAAACCTCATGGCCACGAACAAAAAGCCCGGAAAATGGCGCAACCGCACGCTTGCCGTGCGGGCCGGAACGCTGCGCACGCCCTTTCAGGAGACCTCGGAGGCCCTGTTCCTTACGTCGGGTTATGCGTACGAGGCCGCCGAGGAAGCAGAGGCCCGTTTCACCGGCGAATCCATCGGTTACCAGTATAGCCGCTTCGGCAATCCCACGGTCACTATGTTCGAACAGCGCATGGCCGCACTGGAAGGTGCGCCGGTCGCTCGCGCCACGGCGAGCGGCATGGCGGCCGTGACGGCATCCCTGCTCTCTTCTCTTCGCACCGGCGACCATGTCGTTGCGGCCAAGGCGATGTTCGGTTCTTGCCGCCATGTGATTGAGGAAATTCTGCCGCGCTTCGGAATCGCCAACACGCTGGTGGACGGGGGCGACGTCGATCAGTGGCAGTCTGCCATGCGTCCGCAGACCAAACTCCTGTTCCTCGAAACGCCGTCCAATCCGACGCTCGCCATCGTCGATCTGAAAGCCGTCGCCAAGATCGCACACAGCACCGGCGCAAGGCTGATCGTCGACAACGCCTTTGCGACTCCGGCTCTGCAGCGGCCCTTCGAGTTCGGCGCCGACATCGTCGTGCACTCCTCCACCAAATATATCGACGGACAGGGCCGTGCGCTGGGCGGAGTCGTCCTGTGCAAGGAAGACTTCCTCAAGGATCATCTCCAGACCTTCATCCGCAACACCGGACCATCAATCAGCCCGTTCAACGCCTGGCTTCATCTGAAGAGCCTGGAGACGTTGGACCTGCGCATGCGCGCGCATTGCGAGGGCGCAAGCGTGGTTGCCGATTTCCTGGCCTCTCAGGGCAAGGTCACGCGTGTGCTTTATCCGTTCCGGCCCGATCATCCGCAGCACAATCTGGCCCGCACCCAGATGGAAGGCGGCGGCGGCGTGGTAACGTTTGAGGTTGCCGGCGGAAAGAAAGCCGCTTTCAGGCTCGCCAACGCGCTGAAAGTGATCGACATCTCCAACAATCTCGGCGATGCGAAAAGCCTGATCACGCATCCCGAGACGACGACGCATCAAAAGCTGACACCGGCTGCGCGCGCCGAACTGGGCGTGACGTCCGGGCTTGTGCGTCTTTCCGTGGGTCTCGAGGATCCGGCCGATCTTTGCGAAGACCTTGAACAGGCACTGGCGGCGGCATGAGCGAGCATCACGCATCGGTGCATTGGAAGCGCACCAGCGCGGACTTCTTGTACGACACCTACAACCGCGCACACGAAATCAGCTTCAACAAGGGCGCGATCGTCGTTCCCGGCTCAGCGGCGCCTGCCTTCAAAGGCGACGTCGACCGTGTTGATCCTGAGGAAGCATTTGTCGCGTCGCTGTCCTCCTGCCACATGCTCACATTTCTGGCGCTGTGCGCGCGCAAACGGCTTGTGGTCGATTCCTACGAGGATGACGCCGTCGGCATCATGGAAAAAGGCGCCAACGGAAAGTTGTGGGTATCCCGTGTCACACTTCGTCCGCGGATCAGTTTTGCGCCGGGATCCAAGGTCGACTCAGCGATTCTCGCCGAGATTCATCACAAATCCCACGAAGAATGCTTCATTGCCAACTCTGTGAAGACCGACGTGTCGGTGGAGCCACAGTAAGCGACGCGAATTAACGACGGTTCGGTGAACGCCTTGCTTTGGCCGCGATCGCTACCAATAATTTATGCCATGTACGAAAGCTCGACTCGAAACATCCGCGTCGCCGTGAAGCCGGCGTTTCTCGACGATCAATCTGATCCGGACGAGCAACGCTATCTTTGGTCCTACACGGTGACCATCGAGAACAAGGGTCCCGAGACGGTTCAATTGCTGTCGCGCTACTGGCAGATCGTCGACGGCACGGGCCGTGTTCAGGAAGTGCGCGGACCGGGCGTCGTAGGCGCGCAGCCGGTGATCGCACCCGGGCAGAAATTCCAGTACACGAGCGGTTGCCCTCTCCCGACCTCGTCCGGCTGCATGTCGGGCAAGTATCAGATGCGCAGCAGCACCGGGGAGGCGTTTGAAGCCGAGATTCCGGCATTCCTGCTGGAAAGCCCCCACGAGATCCGGCAAATCCACTGACGCTGCACATTATGACTGCGTCAACCGCGCCGGCGTGAGCGCCGTGCAGGGTTGCCCTTATTCCTGCGCGGGTTGATCCGAAAGGACGGAAAGGGCGTAATCCATTTCTTTCCCCCATGAGACCCCCTTATGCAAAAGACCAAAGCCAAGACACACGCCACCAAGCTGGCCAAGCCTAGCCGACAGGAAGCGGAATCCGCCATCCGCACGCTCCTGCGTTGGGCAGGCGACGACCCGGACCGGGAGGGCCTGCGCGAGACGCCCCAGCGCGTGGCGAAGGCGTTCGAAGAATGGTTTGCCGGCTACAACCAGGATCCCGAAGCCTATATGCGCCGCACCTTCGAAGAGGTCGACGGCTACGACAATATGATCGTGCTGAAGGACATTCGCTTCGAATCCCATTGTGAGCATCATCTGGCGCCGATCATCGGGCGGGCGCATGTCGGCTATCTGCCGACCAATCGCGTCGTCGGCATTTCCAAGCTCGCGCGGGTTGTGGAAGCCTATGCCCGGCGCCTGCAGGTGCAGGAGAAGATGAACGCCCAGATCGCCAACACGATCCAGCGCGTGCTCGAGCCCCGCGGCGTCGCCGTCGTCATCGAGGCGACGCATCAGTGCATGACGACGCGCGGCGTCCACAAGACCGGCGTCACGATGGTGACCTCGACCATGCTCGGCGATTTCCGCACCAACGAGATCACGCGCGGCGAGTTCCTTTCCGTCATCGGCAATCCGACTTCCTCGATGAACGCCTGATCACATGGCCGCCCAGATCGCGCCGCTGGAGCTGGTGAAGAGTCTGATCGCGTTCGACACGACGAGCAGGGGCTCGAACCTGGCGCTGATCGACTATGCGCAAGGGCTTATGGAAGCTGCCGGCGGGCGCTGCCGCCGTACGTTCGACGAAACCGGCACGAAGGCGAACCTGTTCGCCACGTTCGGCCCCGACGGCCCAGGCGGCTATGTCCTTTCCGGACATACCGATGTCGTGCCGGTCGACGGGCAGGACTGGTCCAGCGATCCTTTCAAGCCGGAAGTGCGGGGCGAAAAGCTGTACGGCCGCGGCGCCTGCGACATGAAGGGTTTTGTCGGCGTGGCGCTGTCGATGCTGCCGAGGATTGCGGCCGCCGGGCTGGCCAAGCCGATCCACTTCGCGCTGTCCTATGACGAGGAGGTCGGCTGCAACGGCGTGCAGGAACTGTTGCGCGACCTTGCAGCCAACAGCATCAATCCCGCGCTCGCCATCGTCGGCGAGCCGACCCTGATGAAGGTCGTCGGCGCGCACAAGGCCGGTGCCGTTCTGCATACGCACTGCCACGGCCGCGAGGGTCATTCGAGCGCACCGGAAAAGGGCGCCAATGCCGTGATGATGGCCGGCGAGTTCGTACGACTTCTCGAAACCGTGTCGGATGAATTGCGCTCGGACGCCGATCCGAGTTTCGATCCTCCGCATTCCACCGTTCAGGCGAACATGATCGAGGGCGGTTCGGCGTCGAACATCCTTGCGCGCGATGCGCTCGTGACGTGGGAGTATCGCGCCCTGCCCGACCGCGACGCCGAAGCGATCGTCGCACGCGTGCGCGCACTGGCCGAGAGCGAAATCCTGCCGAAGTACCGCCGCCGCGCCACGGAAGCGCGGATCGAGACTGTGCTGCACGCCGCCTATCCCGGCCTCGTCATGGACGAGAACTCGCCCGCCGTCCGCGCCGCACTCGAACTGACCGGCGCCAACCATGCCGAGGCCGTCGCCTATGGCACGGAAGCGGGACATTTCCAGCGCGCCGGCATCCCGGCGGTGATCTGCGGACCCGGCTCCATCGACCAGGCGCACAAGGCCGATGAGTGGGTGGCGCTTTCGGAGCTCAGGGCCTGCGAAACCTTTCTCGCCAAAGTCATCGCGAAGGCGGCGGCGTGAGCGACCTTCTCCCCGAACGCGTCGAGGTCGTTGGCGTCGACCATGTCTATCTTACGGTCTCCGACATGGTGCGCTCGCTCGCGTTCTATGACACGGTTCTGGGCCTGCTCGACTTTCGCGCTCTCGATGCGCCGATCGGCGGCGATCCGCACAGGCATTATTTCAACAAGGTGATGCAGATCAGCATTCGCCCGGCCAAAGGCGGCACACATGACCCGTACGCGCCGGGCCTGCACCATCTTTGCCTGCAGGTTGCCGACAAGGCCGCCGTCGACAGGATCGCCCGCCTGCTGCGCGACGCGGGCATCGAGATCAGCGATCCGGCGCTCTATCCGCAATATGCCGACGACTACTACGCGATCTTCTTCGACGATCCCGACCGAATTCGCCACGAGATCGTCGCGCGTCGCGCCAGGAGAAAGCTGACGGTGGAACGCTGGACCGAGCTGACAAGCTTTCTAAACCCCTGGGCAAAGATTAAGGTCTGAAGCACCTCGCTTGAGCGCCGGACGGTATCGGCAATAGGCTCGCTGGTGGGAGAATCGGACACCGCCATGCGTCGCTACGCACTTGTCATCGTGACAATCATCGTCGTCCTCGTGGCGGGCGCGATCTTTGGCTTCAACCAGATCGACAAGTCGAACTTCGGCATACCGCGCTTCTATGCCTGGCGCATCGTGTCGGGAGAGTTCCATGGCGGTCACCGCGCCAGCGTCAACGGGGTGAGCATCTATTACGAGACCTATGGAACCGGCCCGCCGGTCCTGCTCTTGCACGGCGCGATGGCCTTCCTCGAGACCATGCACTATTTCATCCCGCCGCTTGTCTCGACCCACACCGTGATCGCGGTCGACAGCCGGGCTCAGGGCCGCTCGACCGACGCGCCCGCGCCGATCAGCTACGCGCTGATGGGCGACGACATGATCAAGCTGATGGATGCGCTCGGTATCGCGCAGGCCGACGTGATCGGGTGGAGCGATGGCGGCATCATCGGTCTCGACATGGCGATGAAGCATCCCGGACGCGTGCGCCGCCTGATCGCGATCGGCGCGAACTACGACGTCAACGGGATTCCGCCCAAGGAGCTTGCGCCGAGCGCGTTGCGCTCCATGGCCGAGCAGGTGCGACCCTTCTACGAAAACGTGGCACCCGATCCGCGGCACTTTGCGGTTCTGGAGAACAAGGTCCTGCTGATGCTCACGACGCAGCCGCATTACACGATTCCCGAGCTCGGACGGATCAAGGCGCGCACGCTGATCGTCGCCGGGGACCATGACATGATCCTGCGGGCGCATACCGACAGTCTCGCGCGCGCAATTCCGGGCGCACAGGAGATCATCGTTCCCGACGCCACCCATTTCGGGCCGCTGGAAAAGCCCGACGCGTACGAAGCGCTGGCGGTGAAATTCCTGAACGGTCCGTAGCGCTTTACTCGGCCAAATCCGCCGGTGCGATCTCGTGCGTCTTGCCGCAGAATTCGCAGCGCGCGCGGATGATGCCGTCGGCGTCGGCAAGGCCATCGCGTTCCTTCGGCGCGTAGGACTTCAGCACTGCCGAGATGCGGCTGGTGTCGCAGCCGCAGCGAAATTCGATTGTCTCGAACGGCAGGACGCGCGTCTCGTCCTCATGGAACAGGCGCCAGAGAAGTTTCTCAGCCGGCAGGTCGAGATCGACGAGCTCGATATCCTCGACCGTCTCCAGGAACGAGGCGAGCCGCTCCCAATCGTCTTCCGGCCCGCGGCCGTCGGGCGTCGCCTGCAGCATGATCCCGCCCACGCGCCAGGCAGGCGCCGCGGTGCCCGGCGTGAACACCGGCGCGGCGGCGAGGCGCACCACGGTCGGCAACTGTTCGGACTGGGCAAAGTAAGTCTCTGCAGAGGTCGCGATGCCGGCGGGCGAAAGCTCGACGATGCCCTGATAGGTCTTGCCTTCGCGGCGCGGCTCGATCGTGATCGCCATCACGCCGTCGCCGGCCAGTGTATCGAACTGCACTGGCGTATCCAGTTCGGCAAGTCGCGCCTCGTCAACACGCGCATAGCCGCGAATGCCGATCGGCGCGCCATCGCGCGCACCGAAATAGTCGGCGGTGACGAGATCGAGCGGCCCGTCGCTCTTGGTCTGCACCGTCAGCCGTCCGTCGAGCTTGAGCGAGGTTCCCAGAATGGCCGCCAGCGCCAGCGTCTCGCCCGCCACGCGTGCCGCGTCTTCCGGCAGCTTGTGCGCGCTCAGCGCGCGTGCGGACGATACCTCTAGCCGCACAAGGCGGCCGCGCAGGCCGACATCGGGCAGATCGAACGGGAGGACAAAGTCGGCGCGCGGCGCACGCTTGTATTCGGTTTTGGGCATGGCTCCTCTATATGTGACGGCAACCGGCGGATATCAATCTCGCTTTCGCGGCGGCGAAAAAGAACAGGCACCGCCCGGTTTTCTCCCGGCGATGCCCGCCCGTGTGGCCAAGCTACGCGGCAGGCAGGCGGAAGGCCCAAGGCCAACCACAAGCACCTTCGCTTCGACCGCCACGGCATTCGCGATCTGCAAAAAAGCGCAGTCCCTACCCCGTCGGACAGTCCGGCCTTCTGCATCGCACGGGTGCGCGCGAGCTCGCACCCCTTGCCTGTCTGGTCTCGCGTCGCCTTCGCGTCGGGACGCTGGGACGTCCACGATCCAACATGCCCTGGTCCTCCAGTTCCGTCAGAGGAGAACTAGGAGCTGGCCGGTGTACGAAACAGTGTGGATAGCTGATTTAATGCTGCAGCGGATTTACAAGCGGAATCCCTGCTGGCTCAGAGTCGAAGTGCGTAAATCGGGGAAACTTATCCAACAACGCCGCGACCATGCCGGGCCACGAACTTCATCGCCCCATTTCGCAGCGCAGTTTTCTGGAAAGTTTTGAGTTTCGTGCCGGGAGGGCATATTGGTTTCGTGGGAGCGAAAGATGAAGCCGTTCGTTGCAGGACTCATGGTTCTCACGCTCGCAACGGCGTCGCTCACCGTTCCGGCAGAATCCGACGATGTTCGCTGCGCTGTTCCGCGCGCCTTTGTCTCTGTGTCGCTCCGGTCCGCGCTGCCTGCGCCGCTTCAAAAGCTGTTCGAGGATTTCGTCATGCCGGGTCAGGACTTCAATAAAACCGACGTTGGAATTCCGGGCTCGGGACTGCTCTTTGTCTGGAACAAATACGATGTGTGGATCGTCGCAAGCGCGCACGGTGGAATCGCACTTTTCACGACCGTCCAAGTGTTTCGGATCAGCGCAGACGGAAAAACGGCGTCCGACATCACTCCCGCCCGCGAACCTGATCGGTCCGCGCCATGCCCGCTCGCAACACATGATGCGGAAAACCTTGCGAACTAGTTGAGCATCTCAAGGCGCAAGTGGACTGGTGCGCAGGACACCGGTCCAAGTCTTCGGCAAATGACCGCAAAGCACATTTTTCCAATGCGTCTGCTGTAAACAAACTAAATCGCTGAAATCCAATAAAGATTTCGTCGACCGGGTCGTCGCGCTCCCACTGACAAATTCTCACCAAGCAAAGATCGGATGCCGGGTTAATCCATCATTTGCAGGCCGCACCTCAGTGTCGTGCGACGACCACTGCCACGGACACGCCGTGATGGAAGCCGCGAACCCTCGCATCGGCGAAGACGGCCTGCCCGCCTCCGTCGAAAACTTTCGGGCCCTCGATGCAAGGCCGACGCGCTACGCCGGTCTCGACGGTCTGCGCGGCGTCTGCGCGCTCACCGTGCTTCTGTTTCATTGCAACGGATTTTTCTACGCTGGTCCGGTGTTCCAGCACGGATATCTGGCCGTGGACATGTTCTTCATCCTCAGCGGCTTTGTCGTGGCCGCGTCGTATGAAGAAAAGTTGAAAAGCGGCTTCGGCGTCAGGGCATTCCTCAGAACGCGCGCGGCACGGCTGATGCCGGTCTACTGGATCGGCACGCTTCTGGGTATCGTCTGCTTTGTCGTCTTCGTCGCGCGGCGCGCACCATCGACGACGCCGGCCGAATGGGCCGGATATTCCGCATCCGCCGTCTTCACGCTGTTGCTTCTGCCGGAGTTTT
>Ga0265339_10000957_pt1 | contig 22108 bp, 19 predicted proteins | sample 4CB219metaG_FD_202085 | JGI IMG/M metagenome (GOLD analysis project Ga0265339, IMG submission 202085) | Rhizosphere microbial communities from Carex aquatilis grown in University of Washington, Seatle, WA, United States - 4-CB2-19 metaG | ecosystem: Host-associated > Plants > Roots >... | reverse complement strand
TGTCTCGCGGAAAACCACCAAAGAGATCGCGGACAAGATCACGTTGCGGTGAACGATGGATGTGATCGAAAACGGCCATCGCTCTTGATATCGATCCGGTTGTGAGCGACATCACACCGATCCTTACTGAGCCCGTTCGATAATTCGTGTGTCCCCGCGAGGTCAGAGAGAACGGGCCATGATGAGATTTGTGCGCGTGTCCGGGTTGTTTGCCGCTGTTGCGGCGTGTTTGAGTTTGAATCCGCTTTTGATGAGTGCGGCGCCTAAGAAGGTTCATGTGGTGGGGCTGGGTGCGGCGCGGCAAGTGCCGTATTCGAAAGCCGGAGACCCGGCGGGCGCGCAGGAAGCAGAGAGCTCGCTTAAGATTCGCGCGCTGATTGTGGATGGCGCGGTGAAGGAGTGGACTACGGGCGAGGCGCACGATGTGACCGATCGCAGCTTTGTGGTGCGGCGGGCGCTGCGGCTGAATGACGAACTGCCGGGTGAGAAGATTTCCGGGCCGGGAGCGGCGAAGGAGCGCTGGGTGTGGCAGCGGGGTCCGTGGCTGATGGTGGATCGCGCGACCGGGCACGAGACGGCGTTGAAGCTGCCGGACTACGACCCGGGAGTGAGCCACGTGAGCTGGTTCCGGGACTATGCCGCGTATTGCGGCGTGACGGCGAGCGGCAAGAGCCTGCACGCGGTGGTGACGCAGGTTGCCGCACGCAAGCCGGTGTTGTCGCGCAAGCTGGGGCCGCTTGATCCGGATGCGAAGAGCCGGGCGGTGTGCGCGGAGCCGGTGTGGCAGCGCGAGCCGCTGCGGGTGACGTTCCATCCGGAAGGGCAGGAAGCAGTGGGCTTTGATTTGACGCCCGGATCGGCGCTGCTGGTGGAGGATTCAGGCGACGAGCCGGAGAAGCCTTAGAGGCAGGGATCAGGGGTCAGGGGTCAGGGAACCAAGGAGTGGGGAGTAGAGAAACGAGAGTGGGTCAGTTCTTCCTTTGTTTCGAGAGGTTCCACAGGATCCAGAGCATGGCGAGGACAGCCGCGCCGTAGGGGATGATGAAGGCGATTTCTGCGATAGAGGTTTCGATCATCGGCAACTCCAGGAGGCGCATGCAGCGGCGGCGAAGCAGTGCCGCCCATGAACGTGCATTGGCGCGATAAGGCAAGGAGAATTGCGCGCGCGTAAGAGAGCGGAAAGGCCGGCATAAAGCTTTTGTAAGAAACGGAAGTGTGGGGACGAGGAGTAGCGAGCAGGGAATAGGGAATGGGGAGTAGTCAGGTGCGGGGTGCGGAACGGTTGCATCGCTGAGAACTGGGAACTGGGAACTGGGAATCGCTCGCGGGGAGTGGAGAGCCGTTTGGGGGGAGCGGCGGTGAGGAATGGGGCTGATTTCGGAGTGGTCCGCACCTTGACATGCAAGCGGCTGGGCGTATCTTATCTTGAGAGGCACTCTTTAGGGGATCCGTCCGGGAAGCAAGACAGGAAGCCGCTGTGTTGTCCGGGGCGGAGTTCCGGGAGCGCCGTGTCGAACAGGAACCGCCGGCAGCAGGCAGGCTTAGTCAAGCGCATATTGGCAGGCCCGCGGATGCCATGTCTGAAGTCCGCTTCGCGGATGAAGATCATTCCCGGAGACAAATTCAGTAGAGGGGTTCCAGGCCCGTGGTCTGTGAGCGCCTCAGCCTGAGCGATCCCGCTGGGCGGGCGCCGGGCGGCAAAGGAAGAGTGTGGCAATCAGTATGGCAATGATGGCGGCGGCACCTGCCGGGGGTGCGGGTGTACTGGGAATGCTCCCGGTCCTGCTTTTGATCCCTGTGCTCTATTTTCTGATGATCCGGCCGCAGCAGAAGCGGCAAAAGAAGTGGCAGGAGATGCTGGGCCAGATCAAGCCCGGCGACAAGATTACGACGGCAGGTGGAATCCGCGGCACCATCATTTCGATCAAGGACGATGTGATCATCATGAGGGTGGCTCCGGACGGGATCAAGATGGAAGTGTCGAAGACCGCCATTGCTTCAGTGACGACGCAGGAGACGGCAGCCTCGTAAGTGGGGGCTGGCGTTTTTACTTTTTGGGCCGGAGAAGTGTTGGTGTAGTTTCGTGGTTTCCCAAGTCTCACATTGGAGACGCGGGGCACCCGGGTTGAAAGGTTCGATTACAAAATCACGAGGACGTGGCACCAGGGTATTCAAACAATGAAGAAGAACCTCAAAGGCAGATTTGCGCTGATTGTCGCCGTGCTGTTGGTTTGCATTTACGGCATTTTTGGCATACCGAGCGGATTGGGCGGCTCGGCGCTGTTGAAGGCGATGACCAAGCGGATTCACCTGGGACTGGATTTGCAGGGCGGCGCGCACCTGATCCTTCAGGTGCAGGTGCAGGACGCGGTCAACGACGAGACCAACAACGCGCTGGTGAGCCTGGAGCAGGATCTGAAGAAGGCCAACGTGTCGTATAGCCACGTGATCAAGCCCGATCCGAAGAACCCGGGGCTAGTGGAAGTGGATGGAGTTCCGCCGGCGAACTCGGGGGCGGCGCGAACGGTATTCGACACCAAATTCTCCAACGATTACGACATTAATCCGGAAGCGAACGGCACCTACACGCTGACCATGAAGCCGACGGTGAGGCACGACCTGGAGCAGCGCACGGTGAACCAGGCTATTGAGACGATCCGCGACCGGGTGGACGCGCTGGGCGTGAGCGAGCCGGAGATTGCGCCGTACATCGGGCAGAACCAGATTCTGGTGGAGCTGCCGGGTATTTCGAATCTTGACCAGGTGAAGAACCTGATATCAGAGACGGCGCGGCTGGAGATTCACCCGGTGGTGGGCGGCCCTTACCCGAACGAACAAGCAGCGGCGCAGAGCGTGGGCGGCACGGTGCCGCCGGAGGACGAGGTTCTTCCCTTTTCCGGCACGATTGGAAATCGGGAAGGCGCGGACCAGTATTACGTACTGCAGCGGCTGGCGGTGGTGGCGGGCAGCCAGTTCCGATCGGCCGATCCGGGCAACAATCCCGATACCGGCCAGCTTACCGTGAATTTCACCCTGACCAACGAGGCGGGCGTGAAGTTCTACGATTACACCAAGGCCAACGTGGGCAATCCGATGGCGGTGGTGATGGGCGGCACGGTGCGCGAAGTGGCCACCATCAAAGGACCGATTCACGACCAGGGGCTGATCGAGGGCGGATTCACGCGCGACGAAGTGGATGCGCTTTCCAAGCTGCTGCGCACGGGATCGCTGCCGGCATCGCTGACCTACCTGGAGCAGCGTGCGGTGGGAGCTTCGCTGGGCGCCGACTCGGTTCATGAGGGCGTGACGGCGGCCATTGTGGGCATGCTGGCGGTGCTGGCGTTCATGCTGATTTACTACCGCGGGGCGGGCATCAACGCGGATCTGGCGCTGATCTTCAACCTGATTATTCTGCTGGGCTTCCTGGGGTGGTCTTCAGCGATGGGTGTTACGGCAACGCTCACCCTGCCCGGCATAGCCGGCGTGATATTGACCATCGGCATGGGCGTGGACTCGAATGTACTGATCTTTGAGAGGATCCGCGAAGAGATGCGGGCGGGCAAGGCGGCATCGGCGGCCGTCGATCAGGGATTTGCGCATGCCTGGATCACGATTGTGGACACGCACGTGACGACGATGGTTTCGGCGGCGATTCTGTTCATGTTCGGCACCGGCCCGGTAAAGGGGTTTGCGACCACGCTGTTCTTTGGTTTGCTGGCCAACCTGTTTACGGCGGTGTTTGTGTCGCGGACGATCTTTGACGCGCACCTGAACAAGATGAAGCCGGGTGAGATGGTATCGATTTAAGAGCAGGGATCAGGGATCAAGGAGGCCGGGTAGGTCTCCGGGACAAGAGGAAGGGTAGAGAACCAAGTGGAATTTTTTCGTAGCCCAAATGTGAACTGGCTGGGGTGGAAGTGGTATTTCCTGTCCTTCAGTCTTATTTTCAGCGTGGCTGGTTTGATCTCGATGGGATGGCACTGGGCGCACATCGGCAGCCCGATTCCGCTGGGGGTGGATTTCCGGGGCGGCACCGAGGTCACAGTGCAGTTCAGCAGCCCGCCTGATATCGCGGCCATCCGCAAGGCAATGGACGCGGCCGGGTACCGCGATGAGAAGATCCAGAGCATCCGAGGAGAGGGCGAAACGAACCAGGCGCTGATCAGCCTTCCGGAGCGCCAGAACGAGGCCAACCTGGACGTCGACCGGCAGGCGGTCATCGGCGCGCTGCAGCAGAATTACAGCTCCAATCCATTTGATCCGAGCAAGGATGTGCAGCTATCGGTTGTAGGGCCGACGGTGGGCAGGCAGTTGCAGGAGAAGGCGATCCAGGCCACTCTGCTTTCGCTGGCCGGGATGCTGGTGTACCTGTGGTTCCGCTTCCAGCTCATTTATGGCGTGGCGGCGGTGGTGGCGTGCTTCCATGACACGCTGATCACGGTTGGGGCATTTGCGTTGACCGGCCAGGAGATCAGCCTGACGGTGGTGGCGGCGATCCTGACGCTGATCGGCTACTCAATGAACGACACCATTGTGGTTTTCGACCGCATCCGGGAGAACCTGCGGCTGAGCCGGCGGGAGACGCTGCCGGACGTGGTGAACCGGAGCATCAACCAGACGCTGAGCCGGACGGTTCTGACGTCAGGACTGACCTTTCTGACAGTGCTTTCCCTCTACATTTTTGGCGGTCAAGTGCTGCGGGGCTTTTCCTTTGCGCTGGTAGTAGGTATTCTGATTGGCACGTATTCTTCCATCGCGATTGCGGCGCCAATGCTGGTGGCGTGGCAGGAGTGGCGGGCCCGCCAGGGCAAGGCAGCAGTTCTGCCGGTAGCCAAGCGGGCGCGCACTTGAGCGGCGCGGGAGAAATGCACCGGGAATGCAGCAAGTTTTGCATCGTAAGCGTTGGTTCTGGTATAGGTTGAGCACGCTTGTAAAGGGGCTTTAGGCGCGCGGGAACATAAAACGTTTCTGCGGTGTCTAAATAAGAGGAAAACGACACCCGAATTCGAGGCTGGCCATGTTTGAAGATTCCACATTTGAATCCGGCAACAGGATCAAGAGCAAGAGCAAGTACTGGATGCTGGTTACAGGGGCAATCAACCTGTCGATCCTTATTCTGCTGATCCTGATTCCGCTGATTTATCCTGAGGCGCTACCGAAGATGATGATGGCAACAGCGCTGACGGCGCCACCGCCGCCACCGCCACCGCCACCGCCGCCGCCACCGCCGACCCCGGTGCACGTGGTGCACGTGCAGTCGGAGATGATGAACAACCAGCTGGTGGCCCCGACCAAGATCCCCAAGGACATCAAGCAGGTGGCGGAGCGGGAAGCGCCGCCGTCGAGCTTTGGAGTGGCGGGCATGGAAGGCCTGGGCGGCAGCGCGAACGGCGTGATGGGCGGCCTGTTTGCGGGCAACAACGCGCCCAAGGTTCAGGCAGCAGTCCCCAAGAAGGTGAACATCTCAGGCGGCGTGGCGCAAGGCATGCTGCTGCAGAAGGTTACGCCGGTGTATCCGCCAATCGCCAAGGCGGCGCGGGTGCAGGGAACCGTGGTGCTGGAGGCGACGATTTCCAAGACAGGTTCAATCGAGAACCTGAAAGTAAACAGCGGGCCGGCGATGTTGCAGCAGGCCGCCATGGATGCTGTGAGGCAATGGCGCTACCGGCCGTACCTGTTGAACAACGAGCCCGTCGAGGTGGAGACCACGGTAAACGTGATCTTCAGCCTGGGGGGATGAGAACGCCGCGGCCCTTTTACCCATCCAAGGTAGAAGGGCCTCAATTTTTGACCTGAGTGCCCCTCGGCAACGAGTAGCATTCCTCAAGCAAAGTCTGTTTCAAGGCCGTCAGGCCATGGGAAGCCGGGGAATGAGCCCGGATCCGGCGGTTCTACCGGCCGTTGTTCCTGATCTTGCCGCTTTCGGGCTAGCAAGTCAGCCGCATTCCACAAGCAAACTCCTTAGGAGGAACGATTCAAGTGATTCTCGCTCAGCTCGCACATTACGCTTCGCACACGGTCAGCAGCCTGGCAATGTTCCAGGACGAAGGGCAGACTGTCAGCTTCAGCCCCATCGGGCTGTGGAACCACATGGCATGGATGGCCCGCTCCGTAGCCATCATTCTCTTCATCGAGTCGATCTGGTCGCTGGCCGTGATGATCGACCGTTACCTGTACTTCTCTGCTGCCCGCAAGCAATCGCGCGAGTTTGCGCCCAAGGTTGCCGGCGCGCTGAAGGACAGCAAGCTGGAAGAGGCGATCAAGATCGCCGACCGCAACAAGAAGTCGCACCTGGCTGAAGTGGTGACGGCTGGCCTGCAGGAATTCCGCGTATCCGGCGGCGCGGCGAACGACGAGACCATCGAGAGCTCGCAGCGCGCCCTGGAACGTGCCGAAGCGATTGTGCACGCGAAGCTGAAGAGGGGCCTGAGCGTTCTGGCCACCATCGGCTCCACGGCGCCATTTGTCGGCCTGTTCGGCACGGTCGTCGGCATCCTGCACGCATTTGACGCCATCGCGACGCAGAAGACCTCGGGCATCGGCGCGGTGGCCGGTGGTATTTCCGAAGCGTTGGTGACCACGGCGTTCGGCCTGTTGGTGGCCATCCCCGCGGTTATGGCGTTCAACTACTTTACCGGCCGCGTGGAGGCGTTTGACGTGGAGATGGACAACTCCTCCAGCGAGTTGATCGACTACTTCATCAAGCAGAGCCACAAGCGGTAAGGGTGACCGGCTGAGCGAGAAGTACTTTGCCGGGCGGGAGAGCGGAGACACTCTCCCGTCCGGCGATTCGATCGCCAGCCCGGCGGTGAGCAACGAAGGCCGGAGGATCTCCGGAGAAAAAATTCAACCGCAGGGAGCCCCATTATGGGTGTAGCAGTTCGAGACGAAGGCAAGAAGGTAAACTCCAACATCAACGTGACACCGATGGTGGACGTGATGCTGGTGTTGCTGATCATCTTCATGGTCATTACCCCGATGCTCCAGAACAAGGTGCAGGTGGATATGGCCAAGGTGGACAATCCCACATCCATGCCGGACGCCGACAAGGAAGACGCGATCGTGGTGGCAGTCACCCGCTCCGGGGACGTGTTTCTGGGGCAGGATCACGTAGCGGTCAGTGAACTGGGCCACCTGGTGGCCGACAAGCTGGCCGATAAGCCGGGCAAGACAATCTACGTCCGAGCCGATGCACGCGCCCAGTTCCGGGCCGTTGAAGATGCCATCGACGCGGTGCGTACCGCAGGTGTGGACGAAGTGGGACTGCTGACGCAGAAGCGGGAAGCGGGCGAAGCACCGTCAGCGGGCGGAGAATAGAGCCGCAGTTGACAATGTTCAACCACTACAGGATCTGGAATCCAGGAGTTTGAAACCATGGCAATGACAACGGGGAGCGGCGCCGGCGCGATGGGTGAGATCAACGTCACCCCGATGATCGACATTCTGCTGGTGCTGCTTATTATCTTCATGGTCATCGTACCGGTGACGCCGAAGGGGCTTGACGCCCTGGTGCCGCAGCCGCCGAAGAACCCGCAGAAGGAAATTCAGAACGACCGCACCATTGTGGTCCAGGTTCTGGGCAAGGGTGCGACGAACCTCACCTACAAGATCAACGAGAACGAATACCAGCATCGCGATCTTCTGACCAAGCTGACCGAGATCTACGCCAACCGCGCCGAACGCGTCATGTTCGTCAAGGGCGACGACGATGTGAACTTCGCGGCCATTGCAGACGTGATCGATATCGCCAAGGCGGCGAACGTGGATCACATCGGCATCATGACCCCGAAGATCATGCAGGGCCAGTAAGGGGGATCGGCGCTCGGGGGACGGTTCTCCACAAGGGGATCGGGGGTGCGTCATGACGATGAGCGAAGTGAGCAAGAACCCGATGCAATCGGAGATCAACGTGACTCCGATGATCGACGTACTGCTGGTGCTTCTGATCATCTTTATGGTGATTGTCCCGGCAGTTCCGCGTGGGGAAGCGGCGCTGGCTCCCAAAGCGGCGACGCAAAGCCGGCCGGCTGATCCCGGCGCGGTGGTGCTGGAAATCCTGAAGGGGGAGCCGGGCGCGCCGCTCTTCCGGATCAACCAGCAGCCGGTAACGCGGCAGGACTTGCCCATGCGGCTGGCTGCAATCTACGCCGACCGCGCCGAGCGAGTGCTGTTCATCCAGGGCGACGACCAGGTGAGCTTTACCAACGTCGTCGAGGCGATCGACATTGGCCATGCCGCGGGAGCAGATCGCGTGGGCATTATCACACCGGGCGCGAAGTCCGGCCTTTAAACTGCAGGCAGAGGGAATGGGGACTCTTCCTGGTGAAAAACTCGGTCGCACGCGAACACGGCAAGAGGAGTACAATTCTTTTTCGTCCTGAATTGGAGTAACTCCCGCTGCGCTCGCGGGATCCGGCTGACAAACAAAGTCCGGCCGGGGGTGGATGGCCAGGCGCACAAATTCCAGGCGCGTTTCAGAGATGGGCACGGCCTGAAGGAGAAGGATACAAACATGATTCGACCCGCAAGATTGCTTGCTCTCGCGGTTGCCACGGGCGCCATGGTGCTGACCATGAGCGGATGCAACCGTCTGGAGGCGCGCGACCAGTTGAACAAGGGAGTGGATGCCTACAAATCAGCCCATTACGAAGAGGCTATCGGGCATTTCCAGAGGGCCACCGAACTGGATCCCAGTCTGCCCATGGCGAAGAGCTATCTGGCCACGGCGCTGGCGCAGAACGTGGTGCCGGGCCTGGATACGCCGGACAACATGAAGATGGCGCAGCAGGCCATCGGCATCTTCCAGGAAGTGCTGGCCAAGGAACCGAATGACGTCAACAGCATGAAGCAGATTGCCGGAATCTACTTCAGCGTGAAGAAACTGGACGACGCCAAGGCCTGGCAGAAGAAGGTGCTGGCGGTCGACCCGAAAGATCCGGAAGCGGCTTACACGGTGGGCGTGATTGACTGGACCAGGGCGCACGAACATGCGCTTGCGGCGCTGGTTCCCGCGGGTGTGAACGATGACGGCGAAGGCAACGTGAAGGCGCCCAAGAAAGTTCTTGAGCAAATCTCGGACCAGAATACGCAGCTGGTTACCGAAGGGCTGCAATACCTGAACCAGGCCATCGCCAACCGGCCGAACTACGATGATGCCATGGTGTATCTGAACCTGGTCTACCGCCGCAAGGCCGATTGCGACTACAAGGATCCGGAACAGGTCAAGGACGATGTGGCGCAGGCCAAGGAGTGGATGACCAAGGCGCTGGGTACGCGCAAGGCCAACGAGCAGAAGAAGGAAAAAGGCCCCGGCGGCATCACCCTGGACAACGGCACCCTGAAGTAGCCGCCGGTCCCGTTCAACAAAAGACGGCCTCCGCCACGGCGGAGGCCGCTCTGTTTGGCGCGGCCGCTGCGCTTCATCCGGGGCGGCCGCGGCGTGGTAAGATGCAGGGGTTCCCTCCCATGGATAGTCCTCCCAACAGTTCCGACGTTGTGCTTGAAGTCGTGAGTCCCGGGGCCGCGGCCGAATTTGTTCCGGTAACGGAGTCGCCGTTTCTGATGGGGCGCGGGCGCGAGTCCGGCAATCATCTGACGCTTGAGGACCGCCGCATTTCGCGCAGTTGCGCGGCGATTGTCGCCATGGAGGACTGCTATCGCATTGAGGACCGCGGGCACCGCCAGGGAATCTTTGTCAACGGCAAGCGCGTGGAGCGAGCCATTCTGAACGACGGGGATCTTATTGAGTTTGGCCTGGAAGACTCATACAAGATCACCTTCCATTCGTCGCTGGCGCGGCACTCGGTGGAAAGCATGTTGACGCGCCTGGGGACCATGTCGAACGCCTCGTCGACGCTGGGCTCGAGCGGGTTAAGCAAGCTGAACCTGCTGCTTGAGGCCACCGGGCTGCTGCACTCGGCACTGCCGCTCGATGCGGTGCTTCGCACCATGATCGATCATGCTATCTCAATCACCCGCGCCGACCGCGGAATTTTGCTGGAACCGGATGCGACCGGCGCGTTGAAGGTGCGTTTGGCGCGTGGCAGCAAAGGCAGCGACCTGGAGGCAGCCAGCATCAACCCCAGCCAGACGGCGCTGCGTCAGGCCGTTCAGCAGCGGGCCCCCATCATCACCGACGATATGAGCCTTGCGGGGCTGGACCTGAAGAGCGCGGAGAGCGTGGTCATCCAGGGTTTGCGCGCGGTGGTGGCGATTCCGCTCTATGCCGTGGCGCACGCCAGCACTGAGGAGTCGCAAATGCTGGTGCAGAACCAGCTTCTGGGCGCGGTGTATCTGGATTCGCGCAAGCCGGCGGCATTCTCCAACCTTGACCGGCAGATTCTGGATGCGCTGGGCGGGCAGGCGGCCAGCATTCTGGATAACGCGCGGCTGGTGGAACGGGAGCGCGAGCGGCAGAGGATGGAGCAGGAACTGGAGATCGGCCGCAACATCCAGCAGGGGCTTCTGCCGCAGGGATTGCGCGATTTTCCTCACCTGGAAGTAGCGGGAATCCAGTATCCCTGCCAGGAGGTGGGCGGGGACTACTTCGATGTTTTCCCGATGAGCGAGGACCGAACCGCATTTCTGATTGCGGACGTTTCCGGTAAAGGATTGGGCGCGGCCTTGCTGACCACCATGCTGCAGGGCGCCCTCTCTGGCATGACGTTGGGCGTGGAACCGGCCAAGGTGCTGGGGCACATCAACCGTTTCCTGTGCGAGCACGCGGTGGTTGGCCGCTACGCCACCCTGTTTTTCGCCTTCGTGGACAGCGCGGGCGGGCTGGATTACATCAACGCCGGGCATCCCTCGCCGCTGCTCTTGCGCGGCGATACGATTCGCGACCTGTACACCGAGGGATCGTTCCCGGTGGGGCTGGTGGACGAGGCGGAATTCACGTCGATGCACGCCCAGCTTGAGCCGGGCGACACGCTGGTTCTATTTACCGACGGAGTGACCGAGGCGCTGGACCTGGACAAGCAGCTCTTTGGATATGAGCGGCTGCAGCAGGCGGCGGTGGGCGGCGGGCTGAAGCCCATCTCGGAGTTACAGTCGGCGATCCTGGATGCGGTGGCGGAGTTCTGCCGGGGCGCGGAGGCTGCCGACGACGTGACCCTGCTGACTGTTCGTTACCGCAAGCCCGTTACCAAGTGATGAGAAGCCGGGGTTGGCGGGGAGCAAAAACAACTGTGCTGCGGATATGACGGCATGCTAGATTGAAGCCACTGCATAAATCTATGGAACAAAAAACAATCGGTCGTTACGAAATCATCGGAGAACTGGGCCGGGGAGCGATGGGAGCCGTGCTGCGGGCGCGGGACCCCGCGGTGGGCCGTACCGTCGCGCTCAAGTGCATCCTCTCGGGCGCGCTTGCCGGCGACCAGACCAACGAGTTTCGCGAGCGGTTTTACCGCGAGGCGCGAGCAGCGGGCGCGCTGGCGCATCCCGGCATTGTCCCCGTGTTTGACGTGGGCGAAGACGACGGCACGCCGTTTCTGGTGATGGAACTGGTGCAGGGCCGAACGCTGGCCGATGCTCTCAAGCAGGGCGAGCGGTTTACCCTCGAACGCGTCTGCGAGATCGGCCAGGGAATTGCGGAAGCGCTGGGCTACGCGCACCGCAACGGCATCGTACATCGCGACATCAAGCCGGCCAATATCCTGATGACCTCGAAAGAGGTGTACGGATCGGAGCGGCCGCGGATCACCGACTTCGGCGTGGCCAAGCTGGCGGGCGGCGAGATCACCACCACTGGGCAACTGCTGGGCACGCCTGCCTTCATGCCGCCGGAGCAGTTTACCGGGGCGCCGATTGACGGCCGCGCCGACCTGTTTTCTCTGGGCGTGTTGCTGTACCGGATGGCCACCGGCGAGCTGCCGTTTGCGGGCGAGACCATTACGGCGGTCTCTTACAAGATTGTGCACACGGATCCGATTCCGCCGTCGCGGCTGAATCCGGCCGTGGGCGCCCGGCTTGATGCGGTGCTGTTGAAATGCCTGGCCAAGAGCCCGACGGATCGCTACCAGACGGGCGAAGATCTGGCCGCCGATCTAGCCGCGGTGCGCAGCCCGGCGAAGACAGCGCCGCAGATGTTTGCGACCATGGGGCAGGCTACGCTGGCGGGTTTCGATCCCGGGCAGACGCTCGATGTGACTTCAGGGCCGTTCCCCAAGACTTATACGGGCCAGGCGCCGCAGTGGGAGACCATGGCCGGGGGGAATGCGACGGTGGGGCCTGCAACGCCTTCAGCGCCGCCTGCCGCATGGCCTGCGCCTCCTCCGCAGCAATGGACCTCCGCCCCGCCGCCTCCCACGGCGCAGCAGTGGGCCATGCCGCCTGGCTCGGCTGCGCCTCCGGCTCATCCGCCAATGCACTCTGCGCCTCCAGCGGCAGCTCCGAGGGGAACCGCGGGCGCTGCGCCGGTTTCGCGGCCGGCTCCTGTGAGCAGCCCTGCTGCTCCAATGGCGGCAAGTACGGTGGTGAGGCCCACAGTCCAGAAGGCGCCATCGCGCGCGGCCGTCGCGGCCCATGAAGACGACGATGCGAATCCCGTCATGCGCACCGCGAAGACTCTGGTCAAGCCGGAAAAGCGGAAGAAGAAGAGCTTTCCCATCCTTACACTGCTCATCCTGTTGGTTCTGGCGATTGTTGGGACGCGGTACCTGTTGCAGAACCGCGTGCAGCAGGCGCTGCAGCAGGCATCAGACGGCGGCCAGCCGACGGCGCCGCCCGAACCCATTGCGGGCGCGGCTCCTACGGCTGCGGCAAATTTCAATCCCAGGAACCTGACACCGGCCAGCAGCGGGCGTCTGCAGCTTGGCTTCGACAGCTTTCCCTCGGCCATTCTTGTTTCAGTACAGGTGGATGGAGGGCAGTATTGGAACGGCTTGGCCGGACAATCGAATGGAAACGATCTGATAGTTCCGGAGGGGAGGCATGAAGTGCGCGTGGTGGCTTATGGCGCCGGAACTACTTCAACTTCCTCCAACAGCGTGAGCGGACAGTTTTCCAGCGGGCGCAGGATGCTGCTGGCTACTGAGCTTCGTCCCCAGCCGCCGTCCGGAGTATCAACTCTGCCTCCGGGTACGCGGATTGCTCTGAGTATCAAGTAGGGACGGGAATGGCGTTGCGTGTCCTGGGTTTCAGAGATCTCATGGCTGTAACCGGTTTGTCATTGTTCTCCGATACGATAAGGGCCAACACCACAACGGTTTCCCCTGCAAGCGAAAAGGATGGCGCATGAAGGCCACGATCGACGAACTCGAAGGCAATGTCACGAAAGTTGTGTTGGACGGCCGTATGGATATCGATGGGTCCGCGGCTGTGGACCTGCGCATGAACGTGGTCGCGGGTAGCTCCACCAGGGTGCTGGTGGATCTGGCGGGCGTAACGTTCCTGGGGTCGATGGGGCTGCGGTCCATCGTGCTGCCGGCCCAGGCCGTCAGGCGGCGTGGCGGCAAAATGGCTCTGCTGAATCCGATTCCGCTGGTGGAGGAGGTGCTGAAAGGCGCCAACATCCCCGCCCTCGTCCCCATCTATCACGATCTGGATGCAGCTCTGGCCGAGCTCCGGGCCTGAGCCCATGCGGCTGCCGGGCAGAGGCCTCTATGCCTGAAGACGATCCCGCGCACGCAATTCCGATGCAACTCACGCTGCGGAGCCAATTGGACGAACTGGCGCGCGTCTCTCAGTGGGTTGAGACACTGACCCACGCTTACGCCATTCCCAATGACACCCGTTACTCCATGGAACTATGCCTGGAAGAAGCGCTCGCCAACGTAATCCGCCACGGATACCGCGGCGATGCGGACCAGACCGTTGTGGTGAAATTCGAGCGGCGCGGGGAACGGGAATTCGCGTTCAGCATCGAGGATTCCGCTCCGCATTTCCGGCCGTTCGATCCGGATGAGCCTCCGCAGGAAGCAGAGGCGGTGAACCTGGAGGACATAGTTCCCGGTGGACACGGCATCCGGCTGATGCGGAAGTTCGCGAGCTCAGTGGAATGGGCGCCGCTGGAGCCCGGAAACCGGCTGAGCCTCGGGTTTGTTGTTCCGAACGCTGGATGAGGCGTCAGTCTTAAAGCTGTTTACTGGGCGCCGTTCTTCAGGACCTGCTCGGCGAAGTAATTGTGGATCTTGGCCTGGTTGTGCAGCATTTCAGAGTAAGCGTTCTCCAGCAGTTGAGCCTTGGTGTCGCGCAATTGCTGGCGGATGAACTGCTGCACCCGCGGGTCCTTCAGTTCGCGCTGGCCGGCGGGCTCGCGCTCCACCAGTTTGTAAATCTGGTAGCCGATGACTTTCCGGTTAGCGTCATTGGGGGCATAGACCGGGAGGGGCGGCGTGATCTGGCCGGGCCGCAGAGCATTCACCGCGTTGTAAATCTCGGTATTCCCCTTCAACTGCGACTCGCGAATCGGCCCCATGTCTCCGCCGTTGGAGGCGTAGGTGGGATTCTCAGAGAACTGCGATGCCAGCGCTCCAAAGTCCTCTCCGGCCAGGATGCGGTCGCGGACGGACTGGATCTCCTTGCGCGCCTCAGCCTCATTGGGCGGCTTGGGCGCCTGCGGCAAATTGCCCTGCTGAGGAGCGGATCCGGTTACCTGGATCTGGGCCAGGTGGAACGTAGGCTCGATATTGTTGAAGTCGGCCTTGTGCGAGTTATAGAAGTCGGAGATTTCGGCGTCGGTAATGTTGATCTTGGAAACAATCTCTTTATTGATGAGCTTGGTCTGGGTCAGCCCGCGGCGGATCTGGCGCTTCAGGTCGTCCATGGTCATGCCGCGCTGCTTCAGTTGATTGTCAAACTCCTCCTGGGTCATCAGGCCCTTGATCTCCGTCAGCTTTGAGTTGACGTCCTCATCGCTGGCGGTCAGGTTGAGCTTGGCGGCGCGTTCCTGCACCACCTCCTGGTCGATCATGTCGCGGAGGGTATTGAGGCGCATGATGTCGGCCTGCACAGGAGAAGGCTGTTCCGGCGCGCTGCCCAGATTGAGCTTGTACTGTTTTTCCAGGTCGGTGCGCATGATCTCGTTGCCGTTTACCGTAGCCACGACATCCGCCCCGGGGCTGCGATGGCAGCCGGATGCGCCGAACAAGGTTCCGAGACTAACCAGAATGACGATAAAACGGGCTTGCGCCCGGAAAAATGATTCGACGTGCAACCTGAATCCCCCTTCAAAAGGCTCAAAGCCTTCCGGCACTACAGGATAAATCCACATGCCGCACCGCGGACAGGCAAAATAAGCGCGCCCATGCTAGTGGCTCGCCGGTCCGGGTGCGGGCGGAGCCGGCACGGCGGCCGGAGCAGGCGGCTGCGGCGGCGGGGGTTCTTCACCGTCCGCGCGCAAGGCGCGATCAATGGCCGCCCACACCTGCTCTTCCGGCACGGCGCCGCCATTTACCCGTTCTCCTTCAACAAAAATGGCCGGGGTGCCGTCGATGCCCAGCGCATCAGCCTCTTTCACCTCGGAGTCGATCGCCGCATGATCCTGCTTGGCGAGGCAGGCATCGAGTTTGACGCCGTCCAACTTGCCCAGCGTGGCTTCCTGGCGCGCGATGCGGTCCAGCGCGGCAACGCTCTTGTTCACGTCGCGATCAGGGCCGGTAACCTCCTGCCCGTGCGAGTGGAGGTAGTCCACATAAGCCCAGTACACGGTTCCGCTTTGCGACGCCAGGCAATTGGCGTCAACGGCGGCGTGCATGGCCCACGGGTGAATCTCCGTGAGCGGGTCGTCCTTGTAAACAAAGCGGACCTTGTCCTTGTAGCGCTCCAGGGTGGCGGGAAACAGTTCCTCATGCATGCGGGCGCAGTAAGGGCACTCCAGGTCGTCGAAGTTGATGACCGTGACCTTGGCGTTGGGGTTGCCGCGCATGGGACGGCCCGCAATGTCGATGTTCATGGCTGGATTCTTTTCCAGGTCAAAGGTCTCCAGCCGGGCCAGGGTCTTGTTGTCCTTGGTGATGAGGAAATTCACCACCTGCTTGCGGGTGCCGCTGGAGAGGGTGACGGGCAGGGAATCGTAGCCGGCGATCTGGCTTGGCGTGCGTTCGCCCAGGGTGACATTGACCTGCGGCGGAACGCTGAACTGGGAGCGGACCAGGACTTCAATGCGGCGGTTCAGGCCCTGATCGGCGGAAGGTGCGGCAGGCTGGGCCTTGCAGCCCGCGGCCAGTCCCAGAATAAGAAGGACGGCCATCATCTGTAAGCGAAACAAGTTAGAATCCTCTACCCTCAAGGATACTCCAGCGCCCGGTGCCAGGCCACGCCTATTGAGTAGACGCGTGGCTGGAGGAAACGTGGCCGGCGCGCTCAGTAGGATGGGGCCGCGGCGGAATCGCGGAAGACGGTGTTGGCGCGGCGAATATCTCCGACCGATCCGAAGTTGGCCAGCGTAAAGCTGTAAAGGTACTGGGTCTCATCGCGAAGGCTGCCCAGCGCGAAGCGGCGATAACCGACGGTGAGTCCGCAGCAGTTCCAGTTGTAGACGGCCTGAACGCCGCCGTACTGGAGCTCGCCATGGACAAAGTCGTAGCCGCCGTTGGTGGCCAGGTTGAAGCCGACGCGGTTCTGCTTGCCGATTTCGAGGAAGGGCTCGAGCTGCTGGCTCTGCACAAGGGCGGCCGCGGCGCCCTGCTCATCCACTGCATTCAGAACGGCATGGCCAACCCCGACCGTGGTGATGCCGTGGCTGTAGCCGGCAAAGATATTGCTGGCGCCGATGCGGCCCTGCTTGGGGTCGTAGTCCATATCCCACTCGATGCGCAGATTGGGGACGGCTTCAAAGCGCAAGCGGCTGATCAGCGGCGAAAGATTTCGCGGGTCGGTGAGGAAGGAGACTCCGGTCAGGTCCATCGTGGAGGAAAAGACGTTGCGGCGGCCGGCAATCACGGCGCCGCCGAAATCCGGATTGAGGTAATAGCGCTGGGCCAGTTGCCAGCTTGCCCACTCGCGCGCGGGGGAGGCGCAGTTTGCGGCTTGGGTATCGCCGCCGGTGCCGTCGTCCGCGTCTGCGCAGGGCTGGTTCCGGGCGGGCCGCAGATAAAAGCGCTGGGTGATGGAGTAGCCCACCTCATTGGTGTCCGTCTCAATGTCGCTGGTGTCTACCAGCAGCACATTGCGCGCCTGGCTGCCGATGCCGCCGACAAAGTGCCAGTTGAGCTCGGACTCTATGACGTGGCGCAACTCGCCGTTCTTGAGAGCAAAGTCGCGCTCCAGCGCCGGAGGACGCACTTCCACGGCCGCTTCCCCGTAGGTGCGGCGCAGGGGGTCGTGGCTCACCGTGGGTACTCCGGAGTGAGCGCCGACGAGATCCGGAACCTCGCTGCCGGAATAGAATGTGCCGCGCAGGGCGGCTTGAGGAACGATGCTCCATCCAACTGCAACCAGCGGCAGCGAGATGCGGGGATAGACATCGATGCGGCCATCGTTGTGCGCATGGAAGCCCGGCTCCGCGCGGCTCAACTGGCTCAGCCCCGAGCCAAGTCCCCAGTACACCGGGCCGCCGGCCAGCGGCCGATTCAGCACATCGTAACGAAGATTGGGCAGGTGCAGGATGCGCGCCTCATTGCCCTCGGTGGCTCCGTCAAAGGTTTGCAGGCGAGCAAAATCCGCTGAGGGCACGCCGCCGTTGCGCACGTAAGTAAGTGAAAGATCGCTCTTCACCTGGGAGCTGACAGCCTGCCAGTAGTTGTCGTTGAAGACCAGCCGGTAGGTGTAGCTGGACAGGTACTCCGTGTCGCCGGCGAGACGTAAATGGGGCGAGAAGTCCCTGCGAATTTGCGCCACGATATCCGTGCCGCCCTGGTTCACCAGGACGGACTGGCCCGCCTGCGGCCCTGAGGACGGCGTCATCCTGGCTCCACGGTCGAAGAGCGCGTTCCAGTACACCATGGCGTGATCCAGCCCCGCGCCGCGATAGCGGAAGTCGCCTTTGGGTGCCCATCCGCGCTTGCTGTAATACTCGGCGCCCACCTCCATATCCATGCTGCGGTTGATGGCCCAGTAATACTGCTCGCTCAAGGTGAGCCCGCGAACGGTGGAGTTGCTGAAGCCGGGGACCAGGAAGCCGCTCTGGCGCCCATTTTCATCCACCGGATGGCGCAGGTAAGGAAGATAAAACATTGGAACGCCGTGAACCTTGAAGACGGTGTTCGTGGTGGACGCCCGCCCGTCGACAACCTTGATGGAGTGCGCCAGCAGCTCCCAGTCAGGATGCGGCAGCTTGCAATTCGTCATTGAGCCGTCTACCACGCGGTAACTTCCTTCGCCGGTCTCCAGCAGCACGCGCGCGTGAATGATGAAGGGATTGGCCGTGGAGTAGACCACGGTGCGGCCTGTGGAGCGCAAGCCCATGGTGCCGGTCACGTCAAAGAATCGCGCCGTGTGCTCATTCAGGCGGAGGGTTCCGCTGGAGGCAGCGATGTTGATGTCTTCAGGGCCGCCGGTTAGCTGGATATGGCCCTCTACCTCCACTTCGGAAGTTTCCTGGTTGTATGTGATCTTGTCGGCGCTGAGAACATAGCCGCGGTAGCGGAAGTCAGTCACGCCATAAAGTGTCGCGATCTTGCCTGCCCAGGTTTCCCGGTCGTCCTTCCAGCTCAGGGGCACGCCTGCTGCCGTGCCAGGCTGCGGCTGCGCGACGGGCATTGCCTCCTGTCCGGGATCGTCGGGGAGCTGCGCGGGATCTGCAGCGGGTACAGGAATCTGCTGTTGCGTTCCAGATTGTGGTGGGGGTAACGCATTGGTCAACGTCTGCCCCATCGTAAACGTGTGACAGAGCACCACGGCCGTGATAAACAAAAAAGTGCGAGGGCGCATCCGCTGACTAAGGCCAGCATAGCAAATGCGGGCTCTATCCATAGTTGTAAGTTCCCTTGCGCTCTGGCTGCAGGACAACCCGGATCCATCATCCCACGGCGAACCGTCTTCCGTGCGGTGTCTGTCTCTTCTTCCGCGCACTCATGTTCTTCTTCACCATCAACTCCACGCGCTCCGGCAATTTGGAGCGCGGAACAACGTACCGGCTCTGGGAAGTGTGAGCCGAAGTGGAGAGGCAATTCGCGTTGAGCACACCAGGCCAGCCGCACATGGAGCAGTCGTGGAAGCAGGAAGTCAGCCGCCGCATCGCCGCGCACAAGAATCGCAAGGGCGGTGATCCAGCGGAAAAGCCCACGCAGGCGTCGCATCCCCTGGGTTCAAGCCGCGCCGCCGCGGCCGCGGCGCGTGTGGCCGCGCGCTATTCCAAGGCGCCGAGCTACAGCCAGTTGCAGGCGGAAGAGGCTCGCGTAGCGGTGCGCGCCGCGGAGATTGCCACCCAGGTGGCGCTGGAGGCCCAGGCGGTTGCTGAAGATGCTCTGGCCGAATTGCATGCCGCCGCGGAAACCCCGATGCGCGGTCCGGCCGTGGTGGAGAGCATTACCCGCGCGGCCCGCAGCGATGGAGCGCCGCTGGCCAGCGCAATGGAAGCATTGGCGTCGGTGTCGGACGAGGCGGTTGAGGCCCCGGACCTGTTTTCGTCCGCAGGCCCGGTGGACACAGCCGCCATGCCATCGGAAATATCGAGCGCCGAACTCCGTCCGGTTACCATCCGCTGGGAGCCGGACATCCCGATTCGCGTGCTGGAACCGAAGCCCGCGCCGCGCCAGGAGCTTGAGTTCGCCGCGGAGGATTGGTGGACTCCGGCACGGGTGAGCGATACCCTGCGCAGCGAGCCCATCGCAGTCAATCCGGAGCCGGCGCACGCCAATCTGATTGAATTCCCGCGCGAGATTGTGGCCACGCGCCGCATGCGGCCGCGCCTGGCGGAAACGCCGCTGGAATCGCGACCCACCGGCGAAGCCCAGCTCAGCATTTTTGAAGTCGATCCGGGAGCAATCTCCACCGAGCCGCAGGCGGCAGCAGCGGATCACTCGCCGTGGACAGGGCCGGAGTGGTCAGGCATCGAACTCGACGAGCATCCCGCAGACGACCTGGTACAGAAAGCAGAAGCAGCGGCAGCCGCGCCGCGCATCTTCCTGGCGCCTCTGGGCCTGCGCCTGATGGCCGCAGCGGTCGACACCGCGCTCATTCTTAGCGCGTTTTCTGCCTCGGCCATTCTCCTGGCTTCGCGTCTCGCGCATCTTCCCATGGGCAAGCCGGCGGAGTTCCTCGCGCTGGGTGGACTGGTCTTTGCCGGCTTGATTTACAACGCGATCTTTTTTGCGCTCGGTTTCTCCACTCCAGGCATGCGCTACGCCGGCATTGCGCTCAGCACGTTTGACCACGAGAGTCCCACGCGCGCAGAGATGCGGCGCCGCTTCGGGGCCACGGTTCTCTCCCTGGCGCCGGTCGGCCTCGGCTTTGCCTGGTCCATCTTCGATGAGGACCACCTGACCTGGCATGATCGCATCTCGCAGACGTATTTGCGCAAGCGGTAAGGCTGGGATTCTCCCAAATCAGACGCGGCGCTTCGCTCACCAATTTGTGGCGTCGCGGGTCTCAATGACTGTTCCCACTCCAGCCGGGAGCAATCTCTCTTTTTTCCCAGGGCCGTCCCCCTCGTATCCTTAAGTTCGCGTCTCCTGATGTGTCCGGGCGCTGTCCCAGCTCTTCTTGCCGGAGGTCTTAGTGGCTGCTCTGCTCGCCGATATCCGCCAAGCGCTGCGCATGTTCGCCAAGAATCCCGGCTTCACCTTTGCGGTGGTGGCCGCGCTGGCTCTGGGAATCGGAGCCGACACCGCCATCTTTTCCGTCGTGAACGCGGTGCTCCTCAAGCCTCTCACCTATCCTGAGCCCGATCGCATTATTCAGTTCCTGCTCACCAATCACGGCGATCAGGGCGGTCCCGGCGCTTCCGCAACCAAACTCCATGTCTGGCAGGAACAAACGAAAGTCTTTCAGGACGTGGCCGCCTACGACTTCAGCAGCAAAGGGCTGAACCTTACCGGCGGCATCCCGGAGCAGATCAAGGGCCTTCATGTGACCGAGGCTTACTTCCGGCTTTTTGGCGCGCGCATGCTGCTGGGCCGGACTTTCACGCCGCAGGAGGATCTGCCCCACGGCGGCAATGTGGTTGTCGTGAGCTACGGATTCTGGATGCGCAAGTTCGCCGGAGACCCGCACGCTGTTGGCAAGGCCATCTCGCTCAGCGGTCAACCGTACACCGTGCTCGGCGTTACCGCGCGGGAATTTGAAACCGACGAGGCGACCGATGTCTGGCTGCCATTCCAGTTTCCGCCCAACTCGGATGACCAGGCCCATTACTTTGTGGCTGCGGCGCGCCTCAAGCCGGGCGTCACGCTGGACCAGGCCAAGGCCCAGCTCAAGCTGGCCTACGCCGAATTCAAGCGCAAGTATCCTGAGGCCGATCCCGACGGCGGATTCAGCGCGGCATTGCTCAAGGACGCCCTCGTAAGCGATGTGCGCAAATCGCTGCTGGTGCTGATTGGCGCGGTGAGCTTCGTTCTCCTCATTGCCTGCGCCAACGTGGCTAACCTGCTGATGGTGCGCGCCGCCGGGCGCAAGCGCGAGTTTGCCATTCGCGCCGCTATGGGCGCGCAGCGTGGCCGCATGATCCGGCAACTGCTTACGGAGAGCGTATTGCTTGCTCTGATGGGCGGCGCGGTGGGCCTCGGCCTGGGCTTTGCCGGCGTACGCTGGCTGCTGAGCATCCGCCCCGGCGGCATTCCGCGCATCGGCGAGAATGGCGCCGGCGTCTCCATAGACTGGCGCGTGGCGCTGTTCACTCTGGGCGTTTCCATTTTCACCGGAATCCTCTTCGGGCTCATTCCCGCCGTCGGCGCATCGCGGCCTGACCTGGCACGCACCATGAACGAGAGCGGCAGCCGTTCGGGCTTCGGCCTCAGGCAAAGCAAGGCGCGCTCAGCGCTGATTGTTACGGAAGTAGGACTGGCGCTGGTGCTGCTGGTGGGCGCGGCGCTGCTCATTCGCACCTTCATCGCGCTGCGCATGGTCAATCCCGGATACGACACGCACAATGTGCTCACCATGCAGATGGCGTTGACCGGCGACCACTACGAAAAAACCGCCGGTGTGGCGCAATTGGTGCGCGACAGCCGCGAGCGCGTCGCTACCATCCCCGGCGTGGAAGACGTGGCCGTCACCAATTCGCTGC
>Ga0265339_10000955_pt1 | contig 22119 bp, 16 predicted proteins | sample 4CB219metaG_FD_202085 | JGI IMG/M metagenome (GOLD analysis project Ga0265339, IMG submission 202085) | Rhizosphere microbial communities from Carex aquatilis grown in University of Washington, Seatle, WA, United States - 4-CB2-19 metaG | ecosystem: Host-associated > Plants > Roots >... | reverse complement strand
TGCGAGCTGTCGTGAGCGCGATGAGCTTGTCGCCTTCATAGGCTGCAAGGCAGAGTTCCTGAAGGCGCTCGCCCAGGTCAGCAGTAGGTGGAAGAATTCCTTCCTGGCGCCAGAAAAGCTCCGCGTCGCGTTCGACTACGGGGTCCTTTAGTCGCCATGCAGGCCGTAGCTTGAACTTCGTTTTGGCTTGATAGGTGTGGTTCAGAGTCATTACCGTTGCCCATGTATTGATGGCGCTCCCGCAGCGTTTTTTAGCACAGCCTTGGGCCCTTTTCGAAGCTCTGACCACCAGGCGCGCTTGACGAAATAAACGCCAGCGCGCTCCGTCCGCCGCAGCAAATATCCGAACCTTATGGATGTCCGCTTCCGTCCGATTGCGGACATTCCACGTACTGTTGGCGTCGCCGATGAAATGCTTAGCGCGGAAAGCCTTTGCGCTATCATCAACGCGGTGAACCCATGCTAGGTACGAGACCGTATAAGAAGGCGTCATGACGTTTCAAAGCAGACGACTGACTGGAGTTGCAGCCTGCATCGTCGCGCTACTTCTCACAGTCTACTTTGTTCAATACCGAATCCAGCCGATTAGAATGTGTCCCGGCACTTTTGACGTGAGTTGCGCCACTCCTGACACAATCGTCCGGCTTGGGCGAACAGACATAGAGCCTGAGCCGGGGTCGTTGCTGGCCCGGTATCATGGAAAGATCAGTGGCGAAAAGGTACTTGTAGCGCGCGATGGCTACGCGCCGAAGGCCGCGGTTGTTATGGGTATCATATTCCCAATATTGCTGATCTTTGGTGCGCTTCTGGTTGTCCGAAAGACAAAGAATTCAAACTGAGACACGTCCGAAGAATTGCAAGAACTCGCCATGAACGCGCATGCTCGGACGTCCCTGCGAACGTCCGCTTTCCACCCAAAGGGGACATTACTTGTGTATCTAACCTCTACGCCAGAACTTGCGGATATCACGCGCTCACCAAAGCAGCGCTTTGCTCGCCGCCGCCTTGATGCGCCACGGGATGACAACCATCGCCATGCAGCGATTGGTCTAAGAGCAAGTTCTAGAATCCAGCGGCGTTGGTCGGTAGACCCAGAAACAGCCTTCCCGCGGTCTCTAAGATGCCGGGGGACACCATAATGTGTTGAGTCGCCACGTGAATGTCTCGGAACTGGCGCTGCAGCGGCGAACTTTCATAGACAGATGTGCCTCCCGCAAGGGTGTACATGGCGTCGACCACTCCGACGGATTCCAGAAGTGCGTGAGTCGTGGCGAGCCGCATATCGCGATTATGGGACAGGGCGATCGGCTCGCCGCTCTGAGCAGCCGCCCATGCCGAGGCGATGCTTTCGTAGAAAAAGGCGCGCGCAGATCGAAGTCGCGCCTCCGCCTTGGCAACCTCCATCTGCACATGTGGCCGCTCTGCCAGTGGCGTTGACGAGCCGGAGCGGCGTTTTTCCTTAGCGATGCGAACGAATTCAGTAATACTCGCACGCGCGACGCCTAGGCCAACGGCGCCTACGCCCTGCGCCAAAGGAGAAAAACCTGGAAAACGGAACAGTGGCCGGTCGGGAGGAGTTTTGACCAAGTAACCTGACGCATGGCGCTCGGGAACGAATAGGTCGCGAACTTCAAATGCTGTGCTGCCGGTTCCGCTGAGACCCGACACATGCCAGGTATCCAACGAAATCACATCGGCCGCACGGAAGAACAACATGTGATTGCGAGGGACACCCGCGGAGTTCGTCAGAGGTTTTCCATCCTCCATCAAAACACAGCCGCCACCGATCCAGTCGGCGTTTGGTGATCCCGATCCCCATTGCCACTGGCCCGTTACCCGAAAGCCGCCATCTACCTTTGTTGCGACTCCAGTGGCTGCAAACACGCCGCTGATCAACGCGTCTGGCCGGACGAGAAGTTCGCGCACCGCCTCATCGGTCAGACGCGATACAGCCAATCCCGTCGTTGCCCCGATAAAGGCTACCCAGCCACATGCTGCATCACCTTTCGCGAGTGTTTCGTAGACCCGCGCGGCAGTTTCCGGAGAGACTTCCAGTCCGCCCAGTCGCTCGCAGATGAACATCCGATAGAATCCTGCCTCGCCCATAAGTCGGGAAACATCTGGCGGTAGCCGACGCGCCGCTTCGATTTCGCCACCCCTTGGCGCAACGCTGGAAGCGATCGATTGGGCTTTTTCGATAAGATTTTGCTCTGCATTCATGAGGGACCTGACGCGCTGGCGTATCTAGCCTAGACGAAAATCCACTGATGGCTAGTATTCCACGGATGTGCCGCCAGCGGTTCATGCCATGCGAGCAGCATGCGCGAAGTGCGGCAACAGACTGGGCCCGATGCTATTGTAGGCTGAAGAAACGCGCCGCGTTTTTGTGCAAGATCTTCTCCAGTTTGGCATCTCCCAGGAATGCGAGTTCTTGCTCAACATACTCGCGCGGGCGACGAGCCCAACCCTCTTTCAAACTTGGAAATTGTGACGTCGGGTGCGGGTAGTCCGTTTCCCACATAATGTTGTCGGGCAAAAGCTCGATGGCCTTTGCAATGCCTGCGCGCTCGGTTTCGAACCAGAAGCTCGCATGGATCTGGCGGCGAAAATATTCGCTCGGCAGTAGGTAGTTTGGATGTTCCTTGCGAACGCTACCGTTCGTAAATTGCCAGTCGCAGGTCTCGAGGAATGAGGGCAGCCAGCCCGCGCCGCTCTCCACGGTGAACAGCTTCAACTTGGGGAAGCGATGGCAAATTCCACCGAATAGAATTTCGGCCAAACAGGCTATGTTGCCCATAAACAGCAGTGTCGATGCAGCCGCGATGTTGGCGCGAACACCCATCAGGGACGGGTCATCCGTGAAACTGCCGCTGAGAGCACCGCCTCCGATATGAAAGCTGACCGGCAACGCGGTTTCTTCAATCGCCGCCCAGACCGGGTTCCAGTGAGGGTGGGCCAAGCGTGGTTGCCCGAAGTCTTGCGGTGCGGTGCAGGCAAGAATTGTCTTGTGTCCGAGATCCGCGGCGCGGTGGATCTCTTTTACGCAAGCCTGCACATCCCAAAACGGTATCGCCGCGCCTCCGAGCAAGCGGTTGCGGTCGGCACTGCACCACTCAGCGAGGAAATCGTTGTAGGCGCGAACGCACTCGAGCATGAGCTCCGGCTCCTTCAGCTTCAGAAAGCCTCCAGAACCGAAGCCTCCAACGTTCGGGTATAAAACCTGAGCGTAGACGCCTTCCCGATCCATAAGTTCGAGACGCTTGCGCGGATCAAAAGTGCTAGCGGGGATGTCGTCGTAACCTTTGGGATGGTCCGGATACGAACCGTCAAATCCGGCCATCGAGACCCAGCCTGGAGCATGAATCATCTGGTCTCCGACGAACCAGCAGTCCTGTTCGTTCACTCGCCGGATGTGCGGAACTCGATCGCCCCACTTCTTCGACACGCGCGCGGTCCAGACGTCGGGAGGCTCTGTGATGTGGGTATCGGTGTCGATAGGCCTGTAGTTTTCGAACATGCGATCCTCTCCTGTTACCACCGCGTGGAACGTCTATGAAACCGGGGCCTCCCGCGGCCCGCGTACCAGGCGTCCCGGCAGTGCTCCAGTTGCAACGCCGTGGCGCGCAATGACGGTGCCGCTGACGATCGTCGCATCATACCCCGTCGCAGCCTGATCGAGACGGCGGCCTCCGGCCGGAAGATCGTAGCGAATGGTCGGGCGCGGCAAGGTGACGGCCCCATAGTCGATCACGTTGATGTCGGCCTTTCGACCTACCGACAGAATTCCGCGATCGTTGAGACCGACCGCTGCCGCCGGATCCGCGGCCAGTGCCTTGACGGCGCGCTCGAGGGTCATGCGCTCGCCCTTGCGGTCGCGGGTCCAGTGGGACAGGACAAACGTCGGATAGCTTGAATCGCAAATCATGCCGTAGTGCGCGCCGCCATCTCCGAGGCCGAGCACGCTGTTGCGATCGCTCATCATCGACAAAACTGGATCGAGCGTCCCACTGGCGTAGTTGGCCAGCGCCACGAACAACATCGCTTTGCCGTCATTTTCCATCAACATGTCGTAGGCGAGCTCAATGGGCTCGATGCCGCGTTTCTTGGCCTGCGCGACAATGCTGACTTCTTCCGGCGGCTCGTAGTCCGGCGGATCGTTGAAGGGATACATGCGCTCGAATGCCCGCCCGAGCTTGGACAACGGAACAAGAGGATCGGCCGGCTCTTCCATCAACAGACGTGCGCGAACTTCTGGCTTGCGCAGTTCCGCAATCCTCTGATCGAACGGCAGTTTGGCGAGTGGCTGGTAGCTGGGGCAGAGACAGAACGGGTGTACCGACAAGTCGAAACCAAGCACCATGCCAACCGGCCGCGGAAAGACCTGAGCGCGAATAGCAGGACCGCCAACGTTGGCTTCGTCGAGGTGTCGCATCACATTGCGCCAAGCGTCGGGTCGCGCAGGATCTTGGGCCATGGAGAAGCTGGCCGGTCGCCCAGAGAGCTTGGTGAGGCGGGACAAAAGATCGATCTCGTCCTCGAAGGTGCGGCCGGGCACGCCGAACACAGCCTGGATCACGCCCCGCCCGCAATCCTTGAGCGCGAGTGCCATCGCCTCGAGTTCGTTCTCCGCAGCCTGGAACGACGGGATGGCGTCGCCTTTGCCCGTTTTGTGAATAATAAGGCGCGAAGTAGCGAAACCGAGTGCGCCGGCGCCGATCGCTTCGCGAACCAATGCTTGCATCTGCTTCAGATCGTCTTGTGTAGCCGGCTCGCGATCGGCGCCGCGCTGCCCCATCACATAGACGCGAACGGCGGAGTGGGGGATCTGGGATGCGAAGTCGATGTCGCGCGGACGTCGTTCTACGGCGTTGAGATATTGCGGATAGGTTTCCCAGTCCCAGGTCAGGCCGTTCGCCATGACCACTTCGGGGATGTCCTCGACGCCCTCCATCACGCTGATGAGCATCTCGCGATGTTCGGGGCGGCACGGCGCGAAGCCAACGCCGCAATTGCCGCCGACGACAGTTGTCACGCCGTGCGAAGAAGACGGCGACAGTCGATCCGACCAGATGGCCTGGCCGTCGTAGTGCGTGTGGATGTCGACGAAGCCGGGTGTGACGATCCGGCCTTTGGCATCGATCTCTTCGGCTCCGGAGTCAGAAATCTTCCCAATGGCGACGATGCGGTCTCCGGATACTGCAATGTCCGCCTCGAACGGCGCGCCTCCGCTACCGTCGACGATCGTGCTGTTGCGAATGACGAGATCGAATGTCCGAGTCATGTTTGCCTCCCGGATTTTGGGCGCATTGTGAACTCATCATCCCGACGCGCAAGAGGATTCCGGTTGCGGCGGGCTTCTCAAGCCACCGCTTCGGTGCGACGGCCCGCGAACTGCGGAATGAGGTGCTCTCCGATCAGGCGTGTGCTGCGCAGGACCGACTCATGGGGAATGCGGCCATACTGCAAGAGACACATCAGACGGTCAGTTCCGATTTTCACATACTCGGTGACCTTTTTGGCGCATTGATCGGGATCGCCGATGATCACCGAGTCGAGAGGCTCGAGTACCTCGTGCGCTTCCTCGTTCGAGATGTCCTCGCCTTTCGCCATGCGCTTAAGTACGGCGATCACGGGAATCTCGTCCGGGGCGATCTCGAGACTGGTCGGATCTTCTCCAGGAAGTGCGGCGATCTCCTTCGCCGACTTCCGCGTCAGGTGCGGATTGAGTCCAGCGCGAATTGTGTCCCACCAGATCGAGCGTGGAACTTTGAACGCGATCGGCGCAGCGTGCACGTACCAGAGCGCAGCCTTGGCCGCGCCGTTGGCGATCGCTTCCTTCCGCGATTCCGCGACATGGACGAAGGTGAAGACGCCCTTCTGGTGATTGAGCAAGCGTGGCGCTGGCGATTTCTGCGTCGCAAAGCCCTTTTCATATTCGTCCAGCATCGCTTTCATTACTGAGACGGGGCTCAGCAGGGTTGTGCCAAGCACTCCGACGCCGAGTTGGCCAGCCATGAAGAAGGAGTCGGGGCTACTTGCCATCTGCCACATTCGTGGATGGGGCTTCTGCACGGGGCGCGGAACGACTTCGCGTTCCGGCATCTGGAACAGTTTTGAATCCCAACTGAAGCTTTCCTGGGTCCACATTTTTGGGATCATCTGGATCGCTTCACGCATCTCGTCGCGCGCGGTGTCCGGATCAACGCCGAATGTTTCCCACTCCTTGCCGCCGGACTTGGCAAGGCCGAGCTCGAAGCGGCCGTTGCTGAGGATGTCGAGCGTGGCGGCGCGCTCGGCGACGCGCAGCGGACCGTTGATCTTGAACGGTGCCAGCACACCGGCATGTCCGACATGCATGCGATGAGTGTTGAGTGCAATCGCAGTCAAAAGCAACTCGGGTGCCGAGCTGTAGCTGAATTCCGGCGCACCATGATGCTCAACCTGCCACCAGATATCGAAGCCAGCCTTGTCCGCGGCCCGTGCTTCCTCGATCGTGTCAAAGATGAGTTTGCGCTCATGATCTGGTGGAAACGGCTTGGCTAGCTGAACTTCGCAGAAGACGTCAAATTTCACAGCAAAACTCCTCGTCCAAAGGCTTGATTGGCCTGCCCACTAAAGAACTGCGATCGGGTTGACCGGCGAGCCGGTACCTTTTTCAACACGCAGCGGCGCAACGGTCAGTAGAAACTCCCAGCGTTTCTCAGCACTGCACGCCTTCTCGAGATCGGCAAAATAAAGATTGTCCAGAAGATGCAGACCCATGGAGGCAAGCCCGCACATGTGAACTGGTATCGGCCAATCCTCGATCGGCGACGGCGATGGCGTTGGATCGTGAACCGCATCAGACCCGAGAACGGCGATGCGCCTGTCGAATAGCCAGGGGATGCAGGATGGGTCCATGCCGGCAAGAGGTGGTCCTTCGCCGGGGTTTGGCTTGTTTTTCTCGCGCCAAGCGTCGCGACCGACGGACACGAGCAGAATATCGCCCTCGCCGGCGCGCACGTTTTGGCTCGCTTCGGCCGCATCGAGTTCGGCGGCGGTCACCGGCTTCGAAGGTTCCACATAAGCGGTGCCGCGCAGACGCGGGATATCCAAAAGGACTGCGCGGCCGCACAGGCCGTCACGCGCGGCCATGATGCTGTTGCGCCGCGCACCCGTTGAACGAACGTCTTGAGCAGGAAAGCCGTTATACATTTTGCCGTCGACGAAAACGTGGCACAGCGCGTCGATGTGGCTCGACGCAAGTCCGTGATAGGCGATGCCAATAAAATCCAGCGAGACTTCCATGCCGGGAATGCCGTGTGTGCAAGGATCATCGCCGCCCACCACGATGTGATGCAGGGCCGGCGTCGGATTTTCTGGCCCCGGATGGACCGGAAAATTGCGCGCACAGCTAATGGTTTTTCCCGAGCGGACGAGCTTAGCACCCGCCGCGGTCTTCTCTGCCGTGAGGTAGTTCAGAGTTCCACGTTCGTCATCCGCGCCCCAGCGGCCCCAGTTGGAGACCTGCTTGAACAGCGTCTGCATGTCCTTTTTGGTCTTGAACTGCATACGTCTTGCCCCGCCTTGGCGTATCGCCGGCTAGTTCTTTTTCAGAAGCGCTTCGTTGGCCTTGCTGTGCCGTTGTCCGGGAAGCAGTTCGATGAGCTCGATGAGGTTGCCGTTGGGGTCCCAGCAACAGCAGCTTCCAACGATCCCCAGTTCCGCATCCTGGAAAAGCTCGCGCGTAAAGCGCGCGCCCGCCTTCGTGAGGTCATCATAGGCCTTGCGCACATTCTTAACGCGAAACGCAATGATGCGCGGAACCTCGCCGTCCGCGACTGGGATCGCAGCAAACTTCGCCTTCGGCTCGACCCATTCGATGATATCGATCATAGGTCCGTCGGGATCGTTCGGCAGGATCATGAGAACACCGCGGCCCTTGGCGCGTTTCATGCCAAAAATCGTCGCCACAAAATCGGGCCACTCCACATTGCGACGATCGTTTAGGACGTCAAAGCCCAGCAGTTTGTAGAACGCGACGGACTCATCGAGATTCCGCGCGTTAACGACGGTGTGATAAAGCTTCTGGAGTGACCAATCCCGGGACATGCTTCCGCCTGCCTAATGGACGTTGAATGGGGAGATGAATACGCGACTTGCTATCAAAAACATAACAAGCGTTATGGAAAAAGGCAATCGTTGAACGCCTCAACCGACTAGCCATCGACCCGCGATTGATTTTGTCAGGGTGGCTCGGCAGTGTTGCACCGCAAAATCGAGCAAAGATTGTGACAACAGCGTCATGCCGAAAAAGGTCGACCGAACAGTAAGGCGAGAGGCATTTTTGGCTGCCGCCTACAGCATGATCAAAAAACACGGTATTTCGGGTGTGACGGCTCGGGCGGTCGCCGCCGAGGCTGGATTTACTACTGGGGCGCTCGTTCACTATGTGAAGTCGATGGACGATTTGCTCGTCGAGGCTTCGGAGTATGCAGCGCGCGACGTTCGTGCCGACATGCTCGCGATCGAGGAATTGCCAGACCCGATCGAAGCGCTGCGCGGCGTCTTGCATTTGGCTCTACCGAGTGATGCGGACAAACGCGGAAATTGGAACTTTTTTCTCGGGTTTTGGGAACGTTCCGTTCACAACGCGGCCGTGCGCAAAATCACCCATTTACGCTACGAGGAGTGGATCAAGCGTGTATCGCGTCTTATCCGTCGTGCAATGGAAGAGGGGATAGTCAACCCGGAAATCGACGTTCTTATTGCGGCGAGGGCGGCCGTCGCACTCATCGACGGCATTGCGATTCAGGCTTTGCGTTCGGGTCGTCCACCGACGACGCAGCAGCAACGCCAAATGGTTGATATTTGGATCCAAAGCTGGCTACCGCCGCCCGGACCGCTGCACATTCGCGCAAAGGCGAAGTTACCCGGTGCTTAGCCGGCCATCACGCCGCCATCAATGATGAGCTCGGTGCCGGTGATGAACCGGGCGTCGTCCGAAGCCAGGAACACAACGCCCGCCGCGATGTCCGCCGGAATTCCGGCATGCCCGATTGGTGTCGCCGCTGCGCCCGCAGCGCGGATCTCCTCCATCGCATCGTTGTTCACGCGCGGATCGGTCGAAGGCATCGTCCCGTCGTTGCTAAGCTTCAGCCAGATGGGCGTTTCGATCGCTCCGGGATGCACCGAGTTGACGCGGACCTTGTTCTTTAGTCCGGCGCATTCGAGCGCAACGGCCTTTGTGAACAGCCTGACGCCGCCTTTACTGGCGCAATAGCCCGACATTCCTGGAATTCCCTTTAGCCCGGCGACGGAGGAGATGTTTATCACTGATCCGCCGCCTGACTTCGTCATCAGCGGCAGCGCCGCCTTGGTGCCCAAAAACACGCCGTCGAGATTGATAGACATCTGGCGCCGCCAGCTCTCGAACGTCATCGATAGCAGCGAGCGTGAAATGCAGATACCGGCGTTGTTCACGAGTATATGAAGAGCGCCAAATTCTGCATCAACCGACGAAACAAGCGACGTCCAACTCTCTTCGCGCGCGACGTCCAGGGGCCGCGCGAAGGCGCGTCCCCCTTCTGCTACAATCGAGCCGCAGGTTTCGCTCGCCCCTTTCTGGTCAACGTCCGCGACGATGACGCGTGCACCTTCTGCCGCCAGCGCGATGGAGCACCCCCGCCCGATTCCGCTTGCCCCGCCCGTGACGATTGCGATCTTGTCCTGAAGCCTGCCCATCACGTTTCCTCGACTTTCCTGTCGCTTGTGCGACTTAACGATATTGCCTCAGTCCCAATGCGCCATGACGAATTCGGCGAGCCTGTCGATCGCCTGAGCGCCTTGCGGAAGCATGGCATGAAACATGTGCCAGACGTGGATCATGTCCGGCCAGATCTCCAGGACTGCGTCCACATTCGACGCGCGCGCCGCATTCACAAGCTCGACGGAATCATCCAGCAACACTTCCTCGGAGCCTACATGGATCAGCATTGGCGGTAGCCCAGCAAGATCCGCGAGAAGTGGCGATGCCAGGCCGTTTGTCGTATCCGCGCCCTGAAGATAAGCGTCCGCCATTTCCTTCAGGCTGCGGCGCGTCAAAAGCGGGTCGGTGTCGGCTTTGGTGACGAAGCTTCGCGCGCCGCAGCGCATGTCGACCCACGGGCTGATCGCAATCAGCGATGCGGGCATCGGCAAAGCTCGCTCACGTGCGGCGACCAGTGTTGCGACGGCAAGTCCGCCGCCGGCCGACTCGCCGCCAATTGCGACGTCCTGCGGACGGATACCCATTTCGATCAGAGCGCGATAGGCCGAGACGGCATCTTCTACAGCCGCCGGAAAGGGATGTTCCGGCGCAAGACGATAGTCGACGCTCACGACCTTGCACCGTGCCAGGCGCGCGAATTCGCAGGTGAATGCACGCGAGCCCGCGGGATTTCCGAGGACATATCCGCCGCCATGCAGATGAAAGAATGTTCGTGCCTCGTGCGCAGCGTCGGGCACAATCCGTTCAATCGCAACACCGCCAAGCAAATCAGACTCGATTCTGATTCCAGGTGGCGTGATGAAAGCCGCCGCGAATTGTTCCGACTGGACGCGACGGTCCATGAAGGACGTGTCGGGTCCGCCGATCAACGACTTCAACATCGCGCGGACTGCATCAATCGGTTCCAGAGCTAACTCCTATTTATGACAATTTGTCAGTGCGTTGTGATAAGACAATTTTGTTCAACCAGTTAATCTGAAATTTTGCCCTCGCGAGGATTCGACTCTTCGCAACTGCAGCGCTGAAACGCGTCGACCATTGGTCTGCCTGTCGGGTCAAGCACTATGAAAAACCTTCGAGCACTAAGCATCGAAGAATTCATTGTCAGTAATTGTAACAGCTGTTATATCTAAAAAAAAATAAACGATGCCAGTGGGTATCGGCGGCGGATACAAAAAGCTTATCGCAGGGGAGCGAAACGAATGCGTATGGACCTCAGGGTCTCGCTGGCAAGCGGGGCTGCAGCATTGTGTTTACTCGCCGTGTCACACACGGCTCAGGCCGACACGGACACGACCGCGGATGCTGCGAAACCGGTGCGCGTCGCCGCAGCAACGACAAATTCGAACGCCGGGGGGCGTGGATCGGCGGCGACCGGAACATCCGGAATCGAAACCGTCGTTGTGACCGCTGAAAAGCGTGCGGAAACAAGTCAGAAAGTTGCAATCCCTTTATCGGCGCTCGATGGCGGATTGCTCGACAGCATGGGAGTGACGGGTTTCAAAGAACTCGGCATGCGGGTGCCATCCTTACGCTTCGGCGCCGGCGTGACCGGCGGTGAAAACGTGATCACAATGCGCGGCCTTGGAAGTCAGAACACAACGCCCGGCGGCGACTCACCGGTCGCCTACAGCGTCGACGGCGTGACTCTCCAGCGCACAACATCGGTCGATCCTGAATTTTACGACGTCGAGCGAATTGAGGTTCTGCGTGGACCACAGGGTACACTCTATGGACGAAACTCGGTCGGCGGTTCGATCAACGTAATTACAAACAAGCCGACAGATACACTCGGTGGCGGTGTTGACGTACTGGTTGGCGATTATTCAGCGCGCATTTTCCGTGGCTGGGTCAATGCCCCGTTGATCGATGATCCTGGCTTCAAGATGTACGTCCGCCTCACGGGCGTTTCGGCCGAACACGATCCCTACGCAAAGAACCTCTCGACGGCGCCCGGCGCAACGCACAGCCAAGATGGCCAAGACTTTCAGATGCTGCGTGGACAGATTTATATGGAGTTCTCGCCCGATCTGAATGTCCAACTGTCGGCCAGTTCATCGGACAACAAGGATCCCGCGGCGACGAACGTCGCATGGTGGGAAGTACCGACCCGCTACATGACAGCGTTCAATCCAGGTGACAAACCGATCACCCCCGGCTCGCCCTGCGATTTCAGCACGGCAGCGAAGTACCAGCCACGCGTCTTCTGTCACGACTATCCGGAAAACGCCACCAACCGAGTCAGCCTCTACTCCGGAACGGTGAACTGGAACCTCGGTTGGGCGACAGTCACATCGGTGACGGGATACTCGACGAGCAAAGTTAACCAGACGAGCGACGGCGACGGATCGGATGTTCCGATGGCATTTGGCGCTGTCTGGCTGCTGAAACAACAGCAGATCTCCCAAGAAATCCGGCTGGCGTCGACTGACGAAGCGTCGCCGCTGAAGTGGATCGCGGGCCTCTATTACTTCTGGGCAAATAACTACGAGGACTTTTCGTACGTCGACACCGGATTGAACGATGACTTCTCAGGGTACTTCGGTCTACCGGGCTCCAACGATCAGTACAATTTCTTCAGTCATGGGAATACCAAAACTGAATCGTTCGCGCCTTTTGGTCAGATCGACTACGATCTGTCGAAGACTTCGTGGGATATTCCCCTAACGATCACGTTGGGCGCTCGCTACAGCGATGATCGCAAATACGGCTTCAACTATCTCGACTATCAGTCGCCCGTCTTTTGCGGCGGCTCATGTGGAGTAATTTCCGGCCCCTTCAGCAAAAGCTGGGGTCAATGGACGGGGAAGGCGGGACTCACTTACCAAATTGATTCGGACGTCATGGCGTACGCCTCGGCTTCGCGCGGCTACATTTCGGGCGGCAATATTATAGGACTTGCAACCATCTATGGTCCGGAATCGATGTGGTCCTACGATGTCGGGCTGAAGTCGCGCTTCTGGGACGATCATGTCCAATTGAACCTCGCCGGTTACCACGAGGAAATCTCTCACCTGCAAGTCTTCGTCCAAAGTGGAACACAGTCGGGCATCAACAACGTCGACGGCATTACACAGGTGAATGGCCTGGAAGCCGAGCTTGATGCGATCCCGATCGACAATTTGCGTTTCAATGCGACGCTGTCCCTGAATCGCTCGACTTACGGAAACTACTTTACAGTCGACACACGCTATCCCGGACTTGGGCCGGCGTGCAGCTCTACGATCATAACAAACGCAACGGGGCCACATTACCTTTGCAACTTCAAAGGCAATACGCTCAACCAGACCCCACCTTTCACTCTAGATCTCGGGGCGGAGTACACCTTCAATACACCTTTCGGAACCATCACGCCGCGCGTCGACACTTTTATCTCAGACAAGGTGCAGTTCCTGCCGGACAACAACCCGCTGTCGACTCAGAAGTCTTACACGCTGACGAATCTCCACCTGACGTGGCTCTCGACAGACGGGCACTACAAGGCAGAAGCATTTGTCAATAATATTGAAAATGCGGACGTCATTTCAAACGATGGTCTTCAGTCAGGATCACTGGGACAAGGAATGCTTGAACCCGACAACTTCGTCTACTATCCGCCGCGTACGGTTGGTTTCCGATTTGGTGTGAATTATTAGATGAAGGGCGATGGGCAGCCGATGCGATCCACCGGCTGCCCATTAGCTACTAGGCCCCATCGTGCAAACCAAGACGATCCAAGTCGACAAGCGCGGCGAGGTTGACTGGTTAACTCTCAACCGCCCTAACCGGCTCAACACGATCACCGGCACGATGGTTGAAGAGCTCTGCAGCTACTTCGACCATCTTCGAAACGATTTCTCCGTACGCATCGTCGTGATGCGGGGCGCTGGGAGCGCCTTCTGCGCTGGTCTCGACATTAAGGAGCATCTCGGCGGCGATCGTGTACCCGAAGGCGCGGGCAGAACGCGGCCAGGCCATCACCTGTTCGACATCGTGCGGCTCATGCGGGCTTGTCCTCAGCCGATCGTTGCCCTCGTACACGGGGCTGCCTGCGGCGGCGGTTTCGCGATGGCGCTTGCGGCAGATATCCGCGTCGCGGGGCAATCTGCACGAATGAACGATGCCTTTGTGGCTCTAGGCCGCTCCGGATGCGAACTTGGTCTCAGCTACTTCCTGCCGCGCATCGTCGGCCTCGGCGTGGCCACCGAGCTTATGTATACGGGCTCGTTCATTGACCCGGAACGTGCGCTGCGCGTCGGGCTCGTTTCGCGTGTCGCTCCGGATGACCAACTGGATGCGGTGGCCGCGGAGTTTGTCGATCCGATGCTCAAGACCGCGCCGCTTGGCTTGCGGATGACCAAGGCCACGCTGAATTCAGTCTTGAACGTCAATGACCTCAATGCGGTCATCGACCTTGAGGAACGGGCACAATCGATCTGTGGCCGGGGCCCCGATTTCGAGGAAGCGATGAACGCATTCCTGGAAAAACGTCCCCCGCGCTATCGCCCCGCGCAATAGTGGCGCCGCCAGGATTTAATGCCCAGCATCCGGCGTGAAGACTTCTTTTATCCGCGAATGCCGCAGCCCTGGCTCAAGCTCGATCATTTCAATCAGTGTGCCGTTCGGGTCATAGGCGACGATGCAGCCGGTAATGCCGGCCGCGGGGATCGAAGTGGGTTCGTCGGTCGTGAACCTGACGCCCTTTGCCTTCAGTTCCCGGTGTGCGAGCCGGACATTTTCTGTCCGAAAGGCAAGAACGCGCGGGATCGTCGTCGGGGAGGGCGCCGGGAAGGCTGCCTTGGGCTCAAGCCACTCGATAATGTCTAACATTGGACCGTCAGGGTCGCTTGGAAGGATCATTAGGACGCCGCGACCCTTGGGATTGGGGATGAGTGCGAATGACGCGCCGCTTCCATCGGGCCAGACCGCGTCGCGCCGATCGCTGACGATCTCGAAGCCGAGCATCTGATAAAACGTGACGGTTTCATCGACGTTCTTGGCGTTGATGATCGTGTGATAAAAGTGCTTAAGGCGCCACTGCGAAGCCATGTCCTGCCCGACTGGAGTTTCAGCTCATCGTATAACACGCGTTATGTAAGTGAAACGGCTTTTGTGATCCCAGCCTTGACTCGTCTAGTCCGCTGCTGAAACATAACGAGTGTTATAAAACTGGCGGAGAGGCGGGGCAGCACTCTGTCCGACAAAACCTCTTTCGCGGCGGGAACCGAAAGATGGCCACTACACCAAATGATTACGACGTGATCGTCATCGGCGCCGGGTTTGCCGGAATGTATGCCGTATATAAGTTCCGTGCGTTGGGATTTCGCGTTCTCGCTTATGAAAAGGGCGACGATGTCGGTGGCGTCTGGTACTGGAACCGCTATCCCGGCGCCCGCTGCGACTGCGAGAGCTATTATTACTCCTATTCGTTCTCGAAGGAATTGCAGGACGAGTGGGACTGGAGCCTGCACTACTCCGAGCAGCCGGAGATACTGTCCTATCTCTCTCACGTCGCCGATCGCTTTGCGCTGCGGCCGCACATCCAGTTTGGAACGGCTGTTCAATCAGCGACCTTCGATGAGGCCGCCGGTAACTGGAAGGTGAGAACAAGCTGCGGGGACACCGTCACCACGCGCTTCATCGTATCGGCCGCCGGATGCCTTTCGGAAGTGCAAAAACCCGACATACCGGGCCTCGATTCCTTTTCGGGGGATGTCTTCTACACGGCAGCCTGGCCAAAGGGCGGCGTCGATTTTATGGGAAAGAGAGTTGGGGTAATCGGCACCGGTGCGTCTGGCGTACAGGCGATTCCGCGTATCGCCAAGCAGGCACAACATCTCACGGTTTTCCAGCGCACCGCCAACTGGGTCATCCCAGTTTGGAACGCGCCAATGAAGACAGAGTTCGTTGAATGGGTGAAGTCCCACTATGACCAGATCCGGCAGAACTGCCTGAACTCTGGCGGGGGGGTGCCGTTCGAGGTGAGCCATACGCGGGCGCGCGACGTGACGCCTGAGGAACGTCAGAAGATTCTAGAGAAGGCCTGGACGGTCGGCGGAACGCGCTTCTTCGCGCAGTCGTTCTCGGATCTGCTGTCCGACCAGGAGGCAAACGACGCGGCGGCGCAATTCGTCGCCAGCTACATTCGTTCTATCGTCAAGGACCCGGAGACCGCGAAGCTTCTCACGCCGATCGACCATCCGATCGGAACCAAGCGACCACCAATGGATGACGACTACTACGCGACCTTTAACCGTCCAAATGTGAGTCTGGTGGATATACGCCGCGCGCCGATCACATCTATCGAAGGTCGTACGCTCCGTACTGCTGAAAGATCCTACGAGCTCGATGCCCTCGTGCTTGCGACGGGATTCGACGCAATCACCGGGCCGCTTATGGCCATCGATATTCGAGGCAAAGGCGACATGCGACTGAAGGATAAATGGTCCGCAGGCGCCAAATCCTATCTCGGATTATGCACAGCCGGCTTTCCGAACCTGTTCATGGTCACGGGACCGCTCAGCCCCTCGGTCCTCGCCAACATGCCGACCGCCATCGAGCAGCATGTCGACTGGATTGGCGATTGTCTCACCTACCTGCGCGCGCACAATCTGCAGACGATCGAGGCCAGCGAAGACGCAGAGGCGAAATGGGTGGTCCACACCGCTGACGTGGCGCAGGGCACGCTCTATCCCAAGGCCAACTCCTGGTACCTCGGCTCGAACATACCTGGCAAGCCGAGACAGTTCGGCGTCTATCTCGGCGGATTCAGCAATTACCGAGAGCGCTGCAATGACGTGGCCTCGCGCGGCTACGAAGGTTTTCGCCTCGAGCTTGCAGCATAGCCTTCAATGCGCGAAACAACCGACATGCGAGAAGCAATTCCCGACTAGATCCGAATCTGATCAAGCACCAGCAGCTTCAGTCGGTCTGATTCTCTTCTTCGTCTAAATCTTCTGGCTGCCCCTGTTCTGAAAACATTTTGTTTCGCACGAGGTTGTCTTCGATGTTGTCAAACGAAATTGTCGCCTTCAAATTCGCGAGGCGCCGATTCGACCAATCGATCAGGCGACGATAGTTGTTGTGAGGCGAGCTCGTGATTTCAGTTGTTCCAGACAACCAGCGTTCGATTCGATCAATTTCGGAAAACAGGTCGAGAACGCTAAGGAGGAACTTCTTTCGCTGATCTTCAAGTTCGGCGCGCTTGCGTTGTAACTCTCTGCGGCGCTCTTTTTCTTGCCACTGACGCTCCCACTCCTCGCGGTCCTCCCTTTGCGCCTTGCGGACTGCCATCAGTGCTTCAATGCCAATCACAATGTCTTTGAGCAGTGCCTCAACTCTCTGCTTCTTCCCGTCGGCCCATCGGCGCCGGACCCCATCCGAGTAGCCTTCGACCTGGAAAGCCAGGAGGCCGGTGTAGATGAGTTCCTGCTTGGGATACGCCGTCGTCCCGAAGCTGGACGACCAAGAAAAATCCATCCGGCTCATGCGCTTCTTACGCTGCTCTTCCATGACGAGTTCGCGTGCGGTCGGGACGTGCGCTTGCCAGCGTGATTGTTCTTTGAGCGAGAATTCGATCTTGTCAGGACCTAGGACCACCTTCGTGACCTTCCCTGAAGGTTGGATTAGCAGCCCTTTTGCCTCGAGCGCACGGGCCAGCGAGTCAAGGAATGCGATAGCGCGTTCGACGCTCCCTTTGGCCACCTCTACTCCGCACATGCCTTCGCCGACCGCACTCACCCCGCCACTTGTGTCAGCTTTAGCCTTGCGGAGTTCCCGTGCGGTGGGGCGAACACTCTGGCGAAGATCAGCTAACCGGCGAGTGGCAGCGACCTCGGAGGATGAACTCTGCGCGTCCGTGGTCTTTTTGGATTCAGCCCGCGCTACTTTTGCCCGCTCCACCGCGTCTCGCGCACGTTCGGGAACTGAAGTCAGGTACGATCTGATTTCGATGAGATCAAAACCTGGCTCCTTGTTCTCGACAAATATCGAACGCTTTGCTTTCCGGCCTGCCTGAATTTTGGCCCAGTATCCGCGCGGAGGCGTTGGAACGCGGTGACGCTTGCAGATCTTGGCTAGTCCGACGTCGGAAATGCCGAATTCGACGGCCAAATCCCTCATTGGTTTCGACCATACTAAGTCATAGAGCTGACGACGTGTCAGAGTGGTGGACATTCAAGGTTCCTTCCTGCAATCGAACACCGCTTTCCAAATAAGATAGTCGGCTCGCCGATATTGTGACGGCGACCTTCGACCTCGCTTTTCACTCAACGACGCCCACTGACCTGTTCGGGGCCTCGTCGGGGTTACATCTGGGTTGCAGGCTGGGTACTTCGCGAAAATTCGCTGCAGTGCGCGAAAGTTCATGAAAACGCGAGTTCGAGAGATCGTTCGAGCCCGATCAAAACGCGTCGTGACGTGCATTTTCGTGCAGCGGAAACCATTCTAAGCCATTGTAGTGACAACGAAACTTTGCGCTTCGTAATGACGGGGTCGCGTGTTCGAGTCACGCAGGCGGCACCATTTTCACAACGCGCTGAACCGCAGAAGACGCGGACTGTTCCATTTTGCGCATGCAGTGGCGAGTCGTCTGAATGACGTCTCCGAGGGTCGCGGTGGCAAAGACGCGGGACATCTGTTCGACATTCCCATGGACGACGAGATTGCGGTGCGTCGCCTCCAACAGACGAACCTCGCTCGGCAATTGCTCCCATTGGGCGCTGCGGAGTTTTTCCAAAAGCAGGAGAGCGCGTTGCCGGTCCAGCTCGCGACACATGGCAACTTTTTCAATCCGATCGAAGACGAGAACGGCAATGTGAAGCTCGAAGCTCCAGCCCGCGTTAACGGCCAGTTAACATACCCTTTAGCGTATTTTAACTCTGTATTTCGCATGATCATTAGGAGAACTACGTAAATTATACCGAGGTTGCGATGCGCTATGATGCTGCCTGGAATCTTGTCGGTGTTCCGCCAGACGCAAAGGACATTGCGCAGACTGCGGCGCAAGAGGCCGGGCTTTCGATTGGCGAGTGGCTAACGCGGAGCATCCTGTCCAGTATTGAAGAGATCGAAATTCCCGAGGAAACCAAGCCGCGCACGGAGCTCAGCGGAAAGCTGATCGAATTGAGCGAGCGCCTGCGCGAGATCGAGCAGCAAGGCGAACCGGAACCCCTGCGCCAAGCCGTCAAGAAACTTCACGACGGTCTTTCACGCCTCGCCAACGAGTTCGTGCAGACAACCGGCCAGTCGGCTATCCAGGTGTCGAGCTTGGCCAGCAAGCTGGACATGGTCGTCGCCAAGCTTGATGAAACGCGCGGCGAGTTGTCCGGCAGCATCGAGGCCGTTGACTTTCGATTCGTGCAAATTGCCGATCAGGCATCGGCTCAAGCCTCAAATCTCGCTGCGGAAGTGCAGCGTTGGGGTTCCATGCTCGACGCCGTTCGGTCGGATGCATCCGCGCGCGCGGCAGCGGCTGAGCAACGTTTGGGCGAAGTTGTGGACCAGACCGCGTCGCAAAACGCCACTGTCGTGGCAGAACTGGGAAATCTTGCTGCCCGGATCGATATCACCCAGTCAGATGCGCTGCGCACCGCCCTGGACGTAGAACAGCGAATTGTCGAAGCGGCAAACCTGAACGCAAGCCGTCACGCAACCGTCTCGGCCGAATTGGACAATTTGGCCGTGCGGCTCGACGGCGTTCGCAAGCAGGCGTCAGAGTCCTCGACGGACCTCACCAATCGGTTCGCCCAACTGGCCGAACGGACCGCCAGCCAGAATTCGGTGCTGAGTGGCAAGTGCGAGGTAACTGCCGGAAAACTCGACAATGTTGCGATGGAGGTGTCGTTACTCGGCCGGACAGTCGATGACCAGTTGGCGCGATTGACGCAGAAGTCTGCAGCCGGTGAAGCCGCCGTCGCCGGCCGCTTCGAAGCGCTCGAAGGTTCGCTCGAGGCCGTTCGCGGCGAGGCAGCCAGCGTGTCGACTGCGCTGGACCAGCGCGTCCTCGAAGTGGCGGAAAAGTCGGCAATCGAAGTTTCGCGCCTCACTGACAAATTCGAGAACCTTGGGGCCGGACTGACTGACGTTCGCGCCGAAGCGTTGAGCAACTCGCGTGCACTGGAACAGCGCCTTGCGCAAGAAAGCGAACTGGCGACGAAACACAGAGCGTCATGGAATGAAAAGCACGACCTGCTGACGGGCAAATTCGAAGAGATCCAAAAGGAACTGTCGGAAAAATCGGCCGAGTTTGAAAAAAATCTGGCGCGCTCTTCGGAACGTGGAGAAGCAATCGAATCCTCGCTGTCGGCAAAATTGAAAATCGTTGATGACTGGCTGCACAGGTTGCAGGCCGAAACGATTTCTGTCACGCAAGCTTTCGACAAACGGCTCGCCGAGTTGGCGAGTCAGAGCGTGAACCAGAGTGCAATGCTCGCGTCGAAGGTGGACCATCTGGGCGGGAGCCTCGATGAGGTGCGGACCGAAACGTCGCGAGCCTGCGAGGGGCTCCAGGAACAGCTGTCGCTTCTGCGCCACCATCAAGACGACCAGGATGCGCACCAGGCAGGCGTCTCGAAAGCTTTCGAAGAAAAATTTAAAATCATAGATCGCGATCTTGCTGTCATTCGCAGCGAGGCGCTCGTCACGACGCAATCGCTTGAGCCGAAATTTGCACATATCCAAGTGGCAATCGGCGAACTCCAGTCGGCGGCCGCCAACACATCGCGCGATGTGGAACGGCAACTGGTGCAGGCGGCTGGCGAACAGAAATCCTGGGTGAACGCCGAACTCGCGCGCATGGCGGGAGAGATTTCGAGCGCCCGCGCCGAAGCGGCAGGACGGATCAAAGCGCTTGAAGAGAGCGCCTCGCTCCAGGCTGATCAGGCGAACCGTCTCGCGGACGTTGCTGGCAGCGTCGCAGCGCTCCAAGCCAGGCTCGATGCGAGCCAAAGCGATTCTACCGCGCTGTCCGATGCGATCAAGGACCAAGTTAAGAAACTCACCCAGGCACAGGACGCGCGGCTCGCGGAGTTGGCCGGACAGATGGAGGCTTTGGTTCAAAGCTTCACCAGGGAACGCGCCGAGGCCACGAGAGCTGCCGAGGCAATGGAGCAGCGCCTTGTGGGGCTTCAAGAAAGCCTGCAACTGGTCGACGCTCGCGACAGCGAGGCGGTGACGGCACTGTCCGGCAGGCTCGAAATACTCGCCGCCAACGTCAACGAGGCGCAAGCAAAGCCGCCGGAGACCATGTCGGACGCCCGGATCGCCGAGCTGTCGAATAACTTCGAAACGCTGAACGGCGCTCTCGACGTGTTGCAGAAGGGCGTAATCGAGGCGGGGACAGCGACTGAGCAAAAGCTTGCGCTTCTGCAAGAGGGCTTCACGAGTCTGAACGAAAAACAGACTGAAATTGTCTCAAAGCTGGCTCAATCAGAGGAGAGCGATGCAGCGACGGTAAGCTCGATTGCCAAGCTCTCCGATGTCATTGCCAAATTCGAGGCGCGACTGTCGGATAGCACACTCGACCAGCGCGTCTCCGGAATCGAACATAGCTTGCACGAGCTGCTCAATCGCACCCCCGACGGATCGATGCCCGTACCGGGCACTCCCGCAGGACAAGTCGTGCTTGCCGAACTGCCTCCGCCCGTCGGGGAGACCGCCGTTGCACCGGAAGAACCAATTGGGTCGCATATCGAAGTGCCGCCGGCCGTCGATGATGCGCGTGCCGAGCATATCGACGAGCTACCGCCCCCGGCCGATGCACATGACGACGTGCACACCGTTCTGGAGGATCTGCCGCCGCCGGTTTCGATTGGGCTGCCGATCGAAAGCGCCGTCGCTGCCGACGAGCCAAAGTTGCCGTCGAACTATCTGGCAGCCGCGCGCGAAGCGGCCAATGCGGCTACACGCGCAAAAGTCGAGATCGTCGGTACAAAACTCCTCGACTCAAAACTGCCGCCGCAACCGTCCACGGAAGGTCGCTTCGGAAACCTGACAGCTCCGCTGGTGGTGGCCGTCGCACTCTCGGCGATCTTGGCGATCGGCGGAGGAATGGTCCTGCGCTATGTCACACACGCAGCCCATCCTGATGCCGCAACGGTACCGGTTTCGATGAACAACCATGCTTATCGAGCGGTCGCGACGCGCCGTCCCGACACCAAAAGCTGGCAGAGAATTGCAGTCGCAGCAAAGGCTGGCGACCCGCACGCCGAATTGGCCATGGGACTTCGCGATCTCGGAGAACTGGGCGGAACCGAAAATCCGGCGGAAGCGGTCCGGTGGCTCCAACTCGCGGCCAATCATGGCGAGGCTGTTGCCCAATTCCAGCTCGGCATCGCGTATGCAGTTGGCCGCGGCGTTCCGGCCGACCCATCCAAGGCTTTTGAGCTCTACAA
>Ga0265339_10000951_pt1 | contig 22193 bp, 18 predicted proteins | sample 4CB219metaG_FD_202085 | JGI IMG/M metagenome (GOLD analysis project Ga0265339, IMG submission 202085) | Rhizosphere microbial communities from Carex aquatilis grown in University of Washington, Seatle, WA, United States - 4-CB2-19 metaG | ecosystem: Host-associated > Plants > Roots >... | reverse complement strand
CAATACTGTTCCAACAGCCGCAAGCGCTCGCTGGTTAGAAAATCGATGCCCTGGATGGAATTGGACGCTGTTCCGTAAAGCGCGAGGAACATGGTGCGTCGCTCGGTCACCATCTTTTGGCCGTTCTCTTCGCTGCTGTACCACGGTGTGTCGCTGACTACGACGATTCCGCCGCTCCTGAGAGAGCGGAGCGCTTCCTGGAGCGCCAACCGGGGATCTTCTGCATAATGAAAGGAGGAATTGAAGATGACAGCGTCAAATTGCCCGCTTGAAAACGGGAGACGACTAAACTCCGCCCGAAATCGCGGGAAGAGGCCGGGTACGCTCGATCGATAGCATGCAGCAACGCCGAGGCCATCCCGATTATTTACGAGCAGGTCAACCGCGACCGGATGAAATCCGGCGAGCGCCAGGCGATAACTCATCCAGCAGTTGCCCGCCCCAAGGTCCATGATCGCTGCGCCGTCAGGGAATCGATTCGGGCACAGGATGTGGTCCAGCATGTAATCGAAGCTGCGGGCGCGGATCTTCCACTGTCCCGCGTGTTTGCCGGATGAATCCTTGTAGGGCAGTCCGAGATACTCCGCCGCGCTTTCACCGCCGCGCCCCTCCGCGGTTCGAATGCATTCGTAATCCTCAATGAACCGCGCAAAATGAGCGACCCTCTCCGGAGGCAATGCGTGAACGATGCCGTTGGATGTGCGCAACGAACAGCCGCAGCTTGGGCAATGGTTGCAGGTTAGTGCGGTGGCGCAACGCGGACAGCGCAATGCGAGACCCTGATCGGCAGCGCTCTGCCCGGCTGTCTGTTCCAGAGTCATGGTCATTTCACGCTCTCCCGATGCACTGTCGTGTGCTGCGACTTCCCGGCAGCGATTAATTGATCGAGAGGCACAATGGCCGGCGATGAGATGAATGCAGCTGCTTCATGAGTGCACGAGGCATTCGCATTCCGGCTGGAAGGCTCCAATTCCTGGACCGTTCGCCAGAGAGCATCCAACTGCAGCGAGGATTCGGACGAGCACTCCGGTTCTTTCCACGAATCGACTTCGGCATGAAGGGCGTCGCGGACCGCGCGATAGAAGTCAGTCTTGTATGCGGCCTGAAACATGATGCAAAGATCGTCGCTGTCCACCCAGTTCCGCTTATCTCCGAGCTGCGCCTGCACCCGCTCATAGAACGCGGTGCCCGGAAGCGGATACGAGAACGAGACGCCAATGTCATCCGGCCGCGTGGCACGCACCAGTGCGATGGTTTCCTGTAGTTCGTTCCAGCCCTCACCGGGATAGCCAAGCTGGAGAAAATAGCACGCGCGGATGCCGGCCTTTGCCAATCGCTCACGCGCGGCGACGACGGACGCGAGCTTCAGGCCCTTGTCCATCGCGTCCAACACGGCCTGGGAACCGGACTCTACACCCATCCATACCTCAGCGCATCCTGCTGTCCTGAGGTCGCGAACCGCGGGTTCAGTCATCAAGTTGGCGCGGGACTGAATCTTGAAGGGTATAGCCGCGTCTTGCCAGGAGACGGCCAGTGCGAATTGGCGCACCCACCACTGATCGAGAGCGAAAACATCGTCGCCGAACCAGATATGATCCACGCCGAGATGGTCCTTCAGGTGCTTCATTTCGGCGGCCACACTATCTGGGGAGCGCAACTGGAAGCGGTTGCCTGAGATCGGCTTGGCGCACCAGTTGCATCGATAGGGGCAGCCGCGGCTCGATACGATGCTGGTTGAGAAATACCCGTGCGCGTCGCGCCACGCTGCGCGATACGGTTCAAGGTCGATGAGGTCGCGCGCGGGCGCGGGTATCTCAGCCCACAAGGCGTTAATAGCCCGCCGCTGCGAGTTGTGAATTGCGGTTCCGTTGCGGTCCAGCCGTACCAGACCGCTGAGGTCGGGAACCTGCTCGCGACTCAGCAGGGCAATGCAGAGTTGGGTTAGCGTGCCTTCCGCTTCGCCGCAGAGAACGTAATCAAAACCATTGTTCAAGAACAGTGCGGGATGATCGGTTGAATCGGACCCGTGGACGATAGTTGTTGCGCCGCTTTCCTTTGCGGCTCGTGCAATTTCCCAAGCCACCTCCCTCATGCGCGTCAGGCACATTTTCGAGAGGAAATTGAAGTCGTCCTCGTAGACGGCGACGATTCGGGGCCGGTGTTGAGCGACCGCCGAGGAAAGGCCACCTGGGTCCCGGAGCATCACATCGAACGCGGCCACGGAGATACCTGCCGTCCGGAGGCTTGAGGCCGCGTAGAGCATCCCCAGCGGCGGATACGGCTGCATCTTGCGCGCTTGCTTGGAATCGTAAGCAAGGTGATACGAGTGAGTAATCAGCACATCCGTCACGGACCACCTCGGAGGAAGGCGCGGTGCCGGCGCGGGCGGCAGCTTTTGGTGATGCGACCCTCTATGACGCGCCGAAGCCCATCGCACTTCAGCCTATGGCTGAGAGCTGGAGCGGTTGTCCGACAATTGTCAATTCCGTGTCATCCCCTGGCCGTGCACGATTTGGAAAGACTTACCTCAGCCAGCCTCGAAAAGTCATCCAGGCTCGACAGGTGGCCGAGCCTGCGGCGCTTGGTCTCCATGTATTCTGCCGAGTGAATGTTAAAGGGAACTTCTGCGCTCACCCGTTCGAGCACGTTGATGCCTGCCTTGCGAACGGCGGCGATCTTGTCCGGGTTGTTTGTCATCAGCGACAGTTCGCGGCAGCCAAGGAACCGGAGAATCGCTACTGGAAGCGCATAGTCGCGGGCGTCCACGGGATGGCCTAATTCGAGATTGGCATCGACTGTATCGTGGCCACGATCCTGGAGCTCGTAAGCGCGCAATTTCTCCAGGAGACCTATTCCGCGCCCTTCCTGCAGCTCGTAGATCAATGCACCACTTCCCGCATCCACCATGGTTCGCATAGCCAGGTGGAGCTGGTCCTGGCAGTCGCAACGCAGGGAGTGAAACACCTCACCGGTGATGCACTGGGAATGAATGCGAACCAGTGGAGGCTTGCGATCGATATCGCCCAGAATGAGGACGAGGGCTGTCTGGGCTCGAACCGCGTCAGCTTTGCCATCCGGAATACTTTCAAAGGCCAGCAGACGGAACTCAGCCCATCGCGTGGGGAACTTCACCTCTGCAATTTGCTTGACGGCAAGCAATAGGGCCTCTCCTCTACGGTCTCTGTTCGCAGCGTAGCGGGTTTGGCCGCCATCGATGTCGTCAGAATGTTGCCGGATCGTCATTGAAGAATGGGCAGTGCCGCGTGGAATCAGCGCGAATGACCTGAACTATCGATGCTGCATCCGGACTCGTCATCCGGTTCCGCTCCTGCGGAACTGGTACAGCACATGATCTCCCAGGATGGCTAGCGGCCGGCTCAAGCCGCGATCGAGGGCCTCCATGAGCGCCAGGAGCCGGGGGTTGCGGGAGATCCATGGTTCCGCGGCGCTGGGTGGAACGGTGATGCCGATCCCCAATCGCTTTTCAAGTTCGAACCACGGCGCAAAGGCGCGGGCCAGTGCGCGGCGTCGATGATAGGCAATGTGAAATGTACGTCCGGCCAGCCTCGCCTCGACTGCTCCGCTATGAAAGCGCCGGAACGCAAGATGTGGCCGGCCTCGCAGCAGCTCAGTGATCATCTCACCGGGGCTGCATGTTCCAAACACAACCAGCATGGCAGGTGCGCCCGGTTTGAGCAACTTTGCGAGGCCCCGCGCCACAGCGCCCAAATCAAAGACACAATTCAGCGGCGCGAAGTTGGAAAATGCGCCGTCGAACATCGTGCCGCCCGCAGAAAGATGGCGATCCGCAAAGTCCTCCAGATCTTCCCCGCCGACAATCGCAGCGCGGCTGCCGAGCGGACCCAGCTTTGCTGAAGCCTTGGCGACCATGGCCGGAGAAGAATCAGTCAAAAGCACCTGAAACCCTCGCTCCGCCAGGAATGCGGCGTCGTCACCCGTTCCACCTCCCAGTTCCAGGATCTGCCCGCCGAGAGGAAACTCACGCAGCAAGGTTTGGCGCACGGCCCGCCGCTGCGCGGCTACGCTCAGCCAGGCTGCAAAGCGACGGTCAAAATCCTCTGCGATGGAATCAAAGGCGGCAGCAGCGGCTTGCATCGAAGTCATCCTTTTGCCAGCGCGGCCACGCGCCTGCGGAATCTCCGGGCCTGCCACAGACAGCGCAGCCCCTCAATCGTGTGCAGGAATATTCGAGAGACGATCCGAGAGACGTACATGCGGTAGCGGCCGAGGCGAAACGACATGCTTTCTCCAGGCAAATGTTGAATGGCGGGGCGAGGAAAATGGATTGGCAGCAGCTCTCTTCGAAACGAAGGCGAACTCACGCGCTCCCCGGCTGTGAGCTCCCGGTTCAGCAGCAGATATAGCTTGGTCCCGGGGAAGAGCGAAAACAGGCTGCGGCGTCCATACATCTCAACCCACAAACGTACTGCGGGGCGCAGCCGATCGACAGTCCAGCTTGTCAGCGATGTTGGCGCAAACTCTCCCAGGATGTTGGTTATAAGGAGAATCACAACCCCGAGTCCTTGGTGCACGCTTCGATCCCCTGCGGCGAGCGATTCGACCTCCTGCCAGAATGGTTTGTCGTCGCAGTGGGTTATCACGTGCCGCCGGAATTCCAACAGCTGAGAAGCGCGATAGAACGGGCTACGAATGTCCTTGAATGCGTGCATCCCCTGCGCGATGAACAGATCGACGGGGGACAGGACGGGAACCTGCATTCCGAACAAGCTTCGATTCCATGCATGGTCCAAAAGCGACCGCTGGCCTGGGCGCCGGGATTCAATGTGTAACTCCACTGCGTAAGAAGGCATGGCCTTGTAGATATCCCGCAATGTAACTCCCGGCTTCTCATTGCGCTTGAATTCCCAGACGGCGTCGCTGTTGGCATCCAGGCATCCGCCGTGACCGGGGTACAGGCGATACCCCCTCTCTTCCAGAATTCTGCGCGCCGAAATTCCATCTTCATCCGCAACCAGAAAATCCAGGTCGAATTGGCACCGCAGCTCGGGTCTGGGAACGGCGAGCGGACATAACGAAGGGCCCTTCAGTATGGCGTACTTCAGGCCTGCATCCTGGAACTTTCTCTGGATGCCCGCGGATTCCGTGATGAGGGTCTGGGTTCGCTCGGTGTTGTCAGCCAGATTCTGTTGCAATCGACTCAGCACAGCGGGGGGCAGCCATTGAGTGCTTTGCAGCTCATTCATCCGGTCGAGGAAATACAGAGCAAGCCCACTCATGTCCAGCCAGCGAAGAAGCTCCTGCCAGTGACTCGTGGAAACGTTTCGCAGGCGAGCAAACGCTTCCGGCACGCGATCGCAGAACACTATGAACAACGCCTCTCGCAACGCCCGCTCGCCGCGCAAACGCTCACTTCCGTCCAGGGCGTTCCCGTAAGCGGGACGGGACGACAGGGCCGCCGCCATTGACTGTTCAACAAGCCGCACACGGACAGATTAGCTTCGACAGTGTCTGGCGCTTGTCATCGCGATGTAAGGCCTTTGTCAATCTGATCCGTGGAGTGTATCTGGTCCGCGTCAGAGCGCCGCGGCGCGGACCAGGCCGGGGATGTATTTTTGCGGAAGTAACAATCAAATGACGGCTTCACGACCCCAGAAAGACACCTGCAACAGTCATCGCTCTTAGCGTCAAGTCCATGTGCACCGGTTTTTGGGTGGGAGGCGCGGAAGCATGAAGCCTTTTCAGGAAGTCCAGGCTTGCGATGCCACCGGAGAGTTGCTCAACAGTGAGCTCCGCCGGAGCGGCTACGTCCTCATTCGGGGCGTCTTGCCCCGTGAGGCCCTGACGGAAACGCTGCGCAATATTACAGAAGTATTGTCTGAAGCGGGCTGGCTGCAGCCGGGGAGTGACCCGCTGGAGCGAGTTGCCGCCGAGGGCGCCGCTTGCGGCGATCCGGATCCCGCATTCAAGAGCACTTATCAGCAGGTGTTCAACCTGGAGGCGTTCCACAGCTTGCCGCATCATCCGGCGCTGCGCCGCGTGATGACGATGATCGCCGGGGAATATCTGTTAATCCATCCCAAGCCCATCGGCCGGCTCATTTTTCCCAATTGCGCGCGCCTGACGGTTCATGCCCACCAGGATTATCGCTTCATGGGAGGCGATCCCGAGTGCTTCACCGTCTGGATTCCCCTGCATGATTGTCCGCTCGAAATCGGCCCCTTGCGGATACTCGCGGGCTCGCACAGGCTCGGTTATCAAGCGCACCAAGACGAGAATCTCCATGTCCCGGAGATTCCCATTCAGTCAGTGGCTGGAGCCGAATGGGTGGGAGGGGCGATGCGCGCTGGGGACGTGCTGATTTTTCACAGCCTCACCGTGCATGCGGCATCGCGCAATGTTTCCAACCAACTCCGCATCTCGCTCGATTGCCGCTTTCAGGACTACCGCAGAGCTGTGAATCCGGCTAACTTCGCGTTTGCCGGCGACTCCGGAAAATCCTGGGACAAGACATACGCCGGCTGGCGTTCCGATCGACTGAAGTATTACTGGAAGGAACTGCCCTTGTTGTTCAGCCCCGCCCCGCCGGAAATCCGGCGGCTGGCATTGCAGGCCAGTACGGAAACCCAACGGGCTCGTTACGCCAGGATTCTGGATCAATTGCACTGACTCAATAACTTCGATTGAGTACTGAGCTGCTATCCGGTTCAAGCTTGACGCTCGTTCCACATCGCTGGTGTTGCGAAGCCATTCAATAGGGGGAGGGAGTCTCTTTGTCGTAGGGCTCGCCGAACTTGTTGGAGTGGGCGCCTGTTCCGGACCCGGCGATTGGAGCAACTATGTTTCCCAGGTCCACCGTGCCCGCCTGAAGGTGCACCGTCCGGGTCAATTGCCGCAGAAACGACTGCGGCACGCTTTCAATCCAGAGATGCAGCCGGTAGTCACCGGGCGGAATGTCTCGGAGGTGGAAAGTATCGTTCGTGCCGGCAGTCGCATAGAGCCGCGTGGAAAGAGCGATGACAACCGCGCTCATCTCCGGATGGATATTGCAGAAGATGTAGGAGACGCCTTCCTGTGTGAACTTCGTCGACTTGCTTGACCCTGCTTCATATAGCCCAAGGTCAAAACGCTTTCCTTCATACATGGAAAAAACATTGTGAAAGAACGGGTCGGCGTTGGGAAACTCCACAACGCTGCCCACAGGAATCACCTGTAAATGGGGAATGAACGTGCGATTCTTCTGCAACAGTGTGTAGTGACCCTGGGGAAGGAACGGAGCCGACGGAGTTCCAGGCAGCGGCTCAAGCCAAATTACGGCCGGCACCGCGCGCACTTTTCCCGGCATGGAAGAAGCCAGATGAAGGCGCAACTCCGCAGTCGGCGCCTGAGCGACGGCGACCAGTGGCGCCAGCCACACACACGCCAAACAGAATCTGCGACCGGTAGTCGACATCAGAATCTATACCCCGTCCCCAGTCCGATCACGTTAGTCTGCGCCGGCGCTGCCAGCACGGAGTAGCTGTTCAGACGCCGGTATTCAAGGGAGAACAGCAGGTATGCGCTGGGGCTGTAGATAACGTTCCCGGTGATGGTGCGGTTTCTTGCCAGATTCTGATACCAGTTTCCTCCGCTGACGGTGAATCGCCGCAACTCGCCGGCGAATACATTGTCTATCCCAAGCGCTGCGTTTACTTCCACCCGCTGGTTGAACTTTTCCTTCATCTGCACCCAACCACCGGTGTCATCCAGCGGGCGTAGATAGTATTGGCCGGACTCCGGGTCCTCGCCATATGCAATATCCTTGTAACCTCCGCCGCCAAGGCCGCCGAGCGCCGCGCCGCGATATCCGCTGCCTGTCAGCTCCAGCCCGGCGGGCAAAAACACTCGGGCATCCGCAGTCGCCGCCCAGGAATCAAAGTCCGGCCCCAGCGCGCTGCGATGCGGCGCGAAATACCCGCCTAATCCGAAATGACTTCTTTCGTCTTCTCGCTTTGTACTGAGCCAGGCGGCGCGCGCCTCCACACCAGGCCATCGGCTGGCCTCCGCGCTGCTGGGCCCCGCGGAGGAGTTACTTCCTCGCGCGCTCAACGGAGCGTCGCCGACATCCACCAGTGCCGTCTGCAGCAGGATTCCGCCCCGGCCGCCGCTCCCCACCTCGGCGCTCACACCAAATTGGGGATTCCATGTCCACAAATTTCCTGACCAGGCCAGCGCGGGCTCGGCAACCGCGGTGAGCGATGCCGGCGTGTCCGGGCTGGTGAGCGGCCTGTCCAGCGAGAAGAACGCATCGGCGTGCCCCCATCGCAGCCCGGCGTGCGCAGTGCGCAGACGCATCAGTGTTGTAGCGCTGCTGTAATAGCCGGAATAGCTGCTTGCGCCGTTTCCAGCGCTGGGCATTCCATCGAAATCCACGCGAAGATCGGCATAGCTGTCGGCACCCATCAGATGCGGGCCGCGCGCATCGAAACCAAGGATAGTCTGCCGAATCGATGCCCCGGTGCTTCCCGCACCCGGCAGCGCCACGGTGGGAGTTGCTGCCATATCCACCGCCCCGGTATTCACAAAGCCGGTGAACAGCAGCAGGCCTGTCACCTTCACCGGGTACTTCGATTCACTCTCCACCTTGGCTTGCTCGTGTGTGGCGATCTGGGAGTCTTCCACCTGCTGGCGTTCGCGGACCTCCTCAAGCGCCTGCTGCGTTGTATCTGCAGCGCTCGACGGCGCAGCGGCGGCCGATGTATCCGGAATCGGTTGTGAAGCCGGCGCAGTTCCCGCGGCTTGCGCAATCCGGCGTTCGAGATCGGCCAACTGCCTTCGCATCTCATTCAGCGCCTGCTGCGACTGTTCCAGTTGCGCCTGGGTCCGCGCCATCGCCGCTGTCAGGTCGCGGACCTGCTGCGTGAGGCTCTCCTGACTTGCAGCCTGCGCCGCAGAGAATCTTGCCGCCGTTGCGAAGACAATCGCGAACAGGGGCACGACTTTCCACGCCCGCTCATATCCGCACATTCTCATCTGGGATCACCTGAACACTGGCTTCGCGTTCCATCTTGCCGGTCTCTTCGCACCGTGGGAATTCACGCGCTACTTTCATCTGGAAGACGGTTTCGCCCGGCCGGCTGCGTAACAAAAGCACATCGCCTCCATGTTCCAGCGCGATGCAGCGAGCGAGAGTTAGACCAAGGCCGGTACCCTTTTGTTTTCCTTCACTCACAAAGGGCTCAAAGAGGCGATCGCGAATCGCTTCCGGAACTCCCGGGCCGTTATCGACCACATTCACGATCACCTGGCGATCCTGCGTCTCCACCGCGATATCGACATGAGCATCCCCGCCCATTGTGCGCACCGATTGGCAGGCGTTGAGCAGGAGGTTGGAGATGGCCCTCTCAATTTGCTTGCCATCGGCCATTACAGCCGTTGCATTGGGGTCTGAACAGTACACCGCCAGCGATACGCCTTCTGAATCCGGATTGGCCTTTATCAGCGCCGCCGCGCGCTCTGCAAGCGCGGCAAACATTTCCGGCTGTCTTCTCGTCCCACCGCCGGTACGGCTGAAGATCAGCAACGACTCGATCATGTCCGCTGTTTCATTCACGGCTGCCCGGATGTCCGCGAAGATCTCGGCCCGCTCGTTGGGGGATAAACGGTCGGTCGCCAGGAACTCCGAATTGGCGTAAATCGCCGCCAGGTAATGGCGCAGATCGTGTGACACCGAGCTGGCCATCCTGCCGATTGTCGCCAGCCGCTCCGACTCGAGGACTGCCTGGTTCGCCTTCTGGATCTCCCCGCGCATAACGGTAAACGCCGAACTCAACTGCCGTACTTCCTGCGTACCATGGAGCGGAATGCGATATTTCACGTCGCCAAGTCCAAAGGCCTTCACGCCTTTTGAGAGTTCCTCCAGCGGCCGCGTCACCAGCCGCGAAACAATCATCATCAGCACCGTCCCCGACAGGAGCACCAGCAGGCCGACAATCAGCACCATGCGGTTAATGCGATCGATTGAGCGCTCCGCCGGCTCCAATGATTTGAAGACGACCAGTTGCAGCGGCGAAGTCGCAGTGTCCGAGAGACCGGTTGCGGCGAAGAGAAACTGCGCTCTTCCGAGCCGCACAGTTGGAGGGGTCCTCGATTCATCCAGTCGCAGCGGAGTCTGTTTCGCCAGGGCCAACTCTTCATCCGACCCAAGCGTACTGGCCACAATCTGGTCTCCGCTGAGAAACGCGGCTTCCACCCCGGTGGGTTCGCTGATCTGGCGCACCGTCCGCTCAATCGAGACGCCGCTGACTACATACCCAAGAAGCGTGCCGTCTTCATCGCTGCCAAAGAAAAGCGGGCGGAGAGCGCATGCGTACAATGAGCCGCGGTCGATCAGATATTGCTTGCCGGGAGACGCCAGCAGCGCTTTCAATCCTTGCCGTAGTGTGGGATCGGCCGGTGCGCTCTTGCCGTAGGCGGCAATGATCCGGCCGGTGGGATCCGCCAGGACAAACAGATCCGTTCCGCTCAAGTGCCAGAACTCGGCCGCTCCATCCTGGATTGTCAGGTCGTCCCCGCTGGTCATCAATGCCTTCAATGTCGGCAGTTCGGCCATGAGGGCGTTTTCACGTTCCAGGGCCTTGACCCGTTCGGCTTCCAGGGTCTGGAAGGTGACCACAGAATGGTTTAGATCCTGCGCCAGGTCCGTCGCTACTTGCTGTCGAAGCTGCTGCCTGATCAGCAGCAGGCTCAGCCCTGTGACCACCGCGATCACCAGTGCCATTGCTACAACCAGAAGCATGTGCGTTCGGATCCCGCGCCTGGTGCGCATGCCTGTCACTCTTTCGGAAGCTCCGTCATCTTGCATGCCGGCTCATGCGGAAGTCAGGGAATGAATTTGTACCCTGCGCCATAAATGGTCAGAAGGTGCCGGGGATTCGACGGGTCTGGCTCCAGCTTCTGGCGCAACTTCAGAATCTGATTATCTACCGTCCTCGTGGTGGGATAGGAATTGTATCCCCACACCTCGTTCAGCAGGACATCGCGCGTAAGCACACGCTCGGGATTCTCGGTAAAAAACTTCAGCAGCTTGAACTCGTGCGCGGTCAGCGTCACCGGGACGCCTCTTTGCAGGACGGTCATCCTGGCAAAATCCACCTCGCACTCGCCGAAGCGATAGACATTGTGCACGGCCGGCCTGCGCTGCCTGCGAATGGCAGCCTGTACCCGGGCTGTGAGTTCGCGAGGGCTGAATGGCTTGGTGACGTAGTCATCCGCCCCCAGTTCCAGAAGCAGCACCTTATCCGTAACGTCGGTGATTGCGCTCAGGATAACGATCGGAGTCTCGCTGGAGATGTTCTTGAACTTCTGGCAGAGTTCCCTTCCCGATATATTGGGGAGAATCAGGTCGAGAACTACGGCAATGGGCCGCTCGCTGCGAAACAGATCCAGCCCGGTTTGTCCATCGCCCGCCACCGCTACCGTGTACTGCTCCTCGGCAAAAATGCGCCGCAATACCTTCTGCATGCGCGGATCGTCCTCGACTACCAGGATGGTGCCCAGGCTGGCGAGTGAAGCATGCGAGGCCCGTCCGTCATTGGCGATTTCCGGCGTTTGGATCATTTTTGGGGACCTCTCCCCCTATCTTCCTGGACTCAAGCTAGGCGGCCTATCGGGTTCTGAAGATTTTACAATGCGATGACAATTACGTGCATGGGGACCTTCGTCCGCCTGCCGTTCTTTTCGGCAGGGTAGGAGTGGTCTATTGCGAATACATCTGCGGAACTCCCTGGCTCCCGGCCGGCGGCAGGTGACGCAGGTAGACGACGATGGACCACAGTTCGTCGTCGCTCAGGATTCCCTTTGAGCCGGGCATTCCCGATGGCCAGATCCCGTTGTCCAGAATCCACTTCAGTTGCCCATCAGTATAGCTCTGCACCTCTGCCGACGTAAGCAAGGGGACCGGAGGCGACATGTGACCTGCGAACGGAACGCCTGTGTTCTGTCCATCCATGCCATGACACGCAACACAGTAGTGCGAAAACGCTTCCTTGCCGTCTTCGCGCGTCTCCGCCGTGTCAGGCAGCGGGTCCTTTTGTTTCTTGTTGCCGACGAACCAATGGTGCTTGGCATAGGATACAGACTTGCCTTCGGCCTTGCCGGGCGGCTTGGCCTTGCACCCAGTCAATGCACCCAGCAGTATCGTTCCCGCGATCAATGTCGCCATCCAACGCATATTCAGGCCGTCACGTGGACCTTGATGGTCATAGAACCGTGCCCTTCGCCGCAGAACACCGAGCAATGTCCCACGAATTCGCCCACTCTATCCGGAGTAAGCGTCACCTCGGCAGTTCCGCCCGCCTTCGTCTTCAGGTTAACGTTCAACTCGCGAATGCGAAGACCATGCGCCACGTCTTCACTCTTCAGCACCAGGATCACCGCCTCGCCCTTTTTCAACGTGATCTCGGTCTGCGAGTAGGCAAATCGCTTGGCATCAATCTCAATTTTCCGTGGACCGGACTGCGCCCGCGCCGCCGGCGTGGAACCCGCCAACGCCATCGCTACCGCGCACAATGCCAGCATGATCTTCTTCTTCATTTTCTCTCCTTGTTTCGTGACATGAATCCCCGCGCGGTCAGTGATTGGGATCGCATTACGGATGAAGGAACTTCATCAGAGCCTTGTAATCCACCTGGCTCAGGTTTGCGCGCACCCTCATGTGCCTGGCCACAGTGCCCGAGATCCGAGGCGAGAATCCCTCCGGCGCAGAGTGGCACCGGGCGCAGTTCTGTTCAAACACCTGCTGCCCCCGGTCCGTTTCGCCCGTCCCAGCGGACTTTGCTGTGGAAGAACTCTGCTTGTTCTGCGGCGCAGCATTGTCCTGCGCCCTGCCGGCCGTCGCCGCAATTCCCAGGCAACACAGTATGGCCAAACCCGCTCGATTCATCGCTTCTCCTTGTTGCGGTACGATTCCGGATCGTCTCAGGCCTCTCCAGCCGCCCTGATCTATTTGAGATGGCCCTTCCACGCCGGCAACAGAATCCGATAGACAATACCCGTCTCCCAGATGTTGACGTCCCCGCGCGAAGAAAACTGCCGTGAATAGCTCGTGTCAATTCGAAGTTCGTGCGGCAGATGGTAATCGAGGCCGAAATCCGCGCGCTGCGTGTCCACGGATGGCAATCCGTCGTTGGAATCCTGCTTGCCGCGAAATGTTTGTTGCAGCCGGAACACCGGCTCCAGGCGTCCTAATGCACTGTCCGCTCCGCCGAAGCGTGACAGCCGGTAGTCCGTTTCAAGCCAGTAACCAGAGGCGTTCGGAGCATGCCCATACTCCGACCGAAATCGAAACCCGCTCTCGATCGGCTGCCACCACAGGTGCATGCCCTCGAAATTCTCGTGCGTTCCGGCCAGCGACCGCCCGTAGGACGCGCCGATCTCCAGCCCCGCTGCGGGCAGGTAGACCTCGCCCTTGCCGCCGCTGGATCTCTCCGCCCCGAAATACGAATTCGTGCTGTTGCCCGAGTAATAGGCCGCGTAATCAAGTGAGAACCGTGGAGTGGATGCCGCGGACCCGCGAATCATCCCGCCCACGCTCGAACCCGTATTCATGGTTCCTACCCCGTAGACCAGGGGCAAATCCTGGAAGGTCTCCATCCAGATCTGCGTCAGCCGCTCGTTGTACGTACCAAACGGCGTAAGGAACTCTCCACCCACCAGCGTAAGGTGCGGCCCCGCGAATACGTCCGCCTGGAGGTAGTCCATGGTCTTGAAGAAGCTGTGCTGATAACCTTTGGACGCCCTGGAAAAAAACGTCTCCAGAACAGTGGCACGCGTCTCCACCGTCAGATAGCTGCCCAGCGGCGCCACCAGCACCGGCTTGGCGTAAGGAATGTAGTTGGTATTCCCACCTGTAGTACTGGTAAAGAACCCGATTCCGCCGGAGATCGTCGGCGTGTTCTGGGCAATTGCGGCGGTGGCCGCGATCACCGAGATAGCCAGCGCCGCCAACCGGCCCAACCGCTTCGCATTCGGGACGCCTAAGCGCTGAGTAACTCGCCGCATAGCCGCAACGATATCGGCGCATGCATTGCGGTGTGTCTTGTTGCGGTCTGACCAATGTAAATCCATTGTCACTTGCAATCGAGTGACAATGCTGCGGTGCCGCATCAGGAGACCGTCTCAATTAAGGGGTTCAACAAGGGCTGCGGCTTCTAACCATCGAAGGGGCGGCAGTCAACCGCCCCCTCGCCGTTCGCAATTTCGATTCCCACGCAATGCGGACCATTCAGAAGAGGAAGTCCAGCCCCATCTGCGCCAGGATGGCAATCAGTCGGGTGCGGTGCCAGGGCAACCACGCTGCGGCCGCGCTTTCGCATTTCTAAATATAGTTCTCAGGCAATCTGAACCACTGGCTAGTGCATCTTCAGAGACTTTGTGACCTTTCCCCGTCAAGCCAAGGCCGCGCTCCCTGGGGTCGCGTCGACTCAGCGTCACGGCTTCTGACTACACCGTCTCTGAAAATGCCTTAGCGCCTGTGCCGTGCGCTACCTGTGAAGGTACCGCTCTGCGCGTGCGCCGGAGGCGCCAGAACAGAGGCAACCACCGGAAGCAGGGCAGCCGCTGCCAGCCCGGCTCTGCCGATCAGTTCCCTGCGGGTCACGCCCTCGGGAAGAATCGTCGCAATATCCGGCTCAATAAGGTTCTTCTCCCGCAGCTCGTCCAGGGCGACCATGACTATCTCGGCGGTCATCGGCGCGTCCAGTTCGGTGGCGGCGGCGACGGCGATCTGACTTACGGTCTTCTGCCCGTCGCAAAGGCGCCAGACGCAGGCGGAGCTTCTGTTCAGGCACCATGCCTTATGGTTGAGTTCGTCATAGAGGAGCGTTTCCTCGCCGATGACTTGCACGGAGGTCCGCTCGAGATTGATACTGCGCGGTCGGATTGAAGATGTCACGGATCTCTTCCTTTCGTTAAGGGAGTGAGTTTAAGTTTGCATTTGCCGAATCGGCGAGCAGCGATTGCCTATGCTCTCTCAATCTTGAAAGCGAAAGACGGGCGACCTTCGGCAGAAGACGAAACTGCCGAAGTATCCAGACCTGCCAGTTGCGGCGGAGATGGAAACGGGCGGCTAACTCGAAATCGGCATCGATGAAACGCGTGAGCAGATTCCGGGAATGACGAATGCGACGGAGAAACCGCGGCCAGGCGCGAGCTTCCATCGCAAGATACAGACGGTGGCTGGTTTGCCATTCCGTTGGCGCGGCTTGGTGCAGCAGGCATCGCTGCCAAATTCGATCGGCCACCCTCTCCAGCCGGGGAATGGCATTCAGCCATGCGGCCGGCGGTTCGGTGAGAGACGGATAACCCTCGAAGCGCCTTACCAGGAGCCTGGAAAGCGCCAGAACGCTCTCGAGTTCCGATCCGCGCTGCCCGCAGGCAGCCACATTCGGGAGAGGAAGCTGGCGGAAGGCGGAGCTTAGTTCGACAACGAGACGGAGACGTTCGAAGCAATGGTAGACCGCGTGTAGACATAGGAACAGTAACTCGTCTGAGGGAGCAAGCAGCCAGGCAGGAACACCGCGAAATTCTGAAAGTTGAGCCCGGTTCCAAATACCTCCCGTATCCACGTCAAAGTCCAGAGGATTTGCGAGCCTAAAGTGTGCTTCGACCTTGAACCCGGCCCGTCGCCAGGAACGATGGCGGTCATCGCTACGCACGCAAGGGGAGAAACCGAGTTCGGACATCAGATGCTCGCACGCGGCCCAATCACGGGGCCGAACCAGCAAATCGAGGTCGCTGTAAGAGCGAAGAGCGGCGTCTCCGTACAGGCGTTCGGCAAGCCATGGGCCCTTCAACGAAATAACGGGAATGCCGCGTTCATGAAAGGCCGACAGCATGTGCTTTAAAGTGGCCGAGCAAAGGAAGGCTTCCTGCTGCGCTGTCCGGCGGACTTCCGCGAGCGGCGCGCTGACAGAAGGCGGAAGCTGGTCTTCAAAGGCGCTCAGACGAGCCGCGAGCAAAGGCAGCAGATTCTCTTCGTCGGCAATGGCCAGGGCATCCAGCCATTCCGATTCCGCCACACAGGGCGGTGGTGGCTGCTCGCGCAGCAACTCAAGCAGGCGCTGCATGCCGGCTCTCATAGCAACTCTCCTTCTGCTTCCAAAGCGGAGAGAAGCGAGGAGACAACGTCAGTGGCTTCGCCGCGCGGCGAACGCCATGCCCGGGCTCGATTCATCACTGCCGAGAACGTCGCCAGAACGCGTGCCGGCGTGCGTTGCACGGGGAGAGTGTGAAGGAGAAGTTCCAGAGCGGCCCGCCCGGGCGAGAGCGGCTCGGGAGTCCAGCGTGCATTGGCCTCAAATTGGGTGAAGACGATAAGCCCGATAGGAATGGCGCCCGTTCCGGCAAGGCCCTGGAGTTGATCGATTGGAACCGGCATTTGTTCGGGCCGGTCTGGACGCCTCATGCGGAGTTCACGCAGAAACGGGTGGACAAGGCCTTCCTGATCGATAAGCGCGAACTCATCCGAGTAATAGGTCGCACCCGCGCGCACCAGTTCGGCCACCAGGGATGATTTCCCTGCGAAGCTGACTCCGGGCAAAATGATCGCGCGTCCGCGCCAGGCGACTACGCCGGCATGAACAAAGATGTAATCGGGCGCGTGTTCAGCAACGTGAATGATGAGATGGCCACCCAGCTGATCGAGGAGCGCATCCAGGGATACTTCCTCTGCAATCAGCTCCTGGTTGCAGAAGAGCTGGAATTCCGTACGCGAGTGAGGTCCGTGCAGCGCCACAGTGTGGGCAGAAGCGCTCGGATGGGGGCAGGGAACAGAGCCGAAGGGGGCCAACTTCCTCATCCGGTCGAGGAGGATCGGCGTTTCAGCAGCCAGCCGGAATGGGACGCCCCAGGACACAAGGTCGATGGTGCAGGCAGCATCAACAGCTGGTCCGGCGGGGGCTGACAGAATGTGTTCGGCGACTGTGATACCTGGCTCCTCTTTCATGTTTCGCAATGCTTCAAGGTTGAATGGGAACGCCCAGGAGTGGCGTCTTTACCGGGCTAGCCGCGCCCACGAATTCCGTCAGAGTGCTGGATCCTGAGTTGCTCGTCCAAAAGTTGCCACTGGCATCGATGGCAACGCCGAAAGGCTCGTGCAGCGATGCATCAAGGCCGTAGCCGGAATCAGGCGACAATAGCTCGGTCGTCGATCCCGCCAACTCGCTGAGGGATGCGCCGCGGTAGTTAGCTACCCATACGTTTCCGTTGCCATCGACAGCGATGCCGCCTGGGGAATCAATTCCACCCGTATTTGCTGTCTGGCCAAGAATCGCGCCTGCCGGTGACAGCTTCACCACGGCTGAAGCTCCGTAATCGGCCACCCACACCTGGCCCGATGAGTCGATGGCGATTCCTGCCGGCTCGTTGCAGCAGGCAAAGCTGGCAACGTCGTTGGCTGGCGTAACGCGGGCGACTCCTCCCTGGAATGCAAACCAGCCATTCTGACTGGAATCTACGGCAACCGCGCTGGTGAAGGGCAGAGCTGCTGCTGCAAAGCCGCTGGAGCCGGAGATCGCAGTGCCATCACCGTTGAACAGGGTTGCCGCCGAGCCCGCGTAATCGGCGACCCAGACCTGTCCGCCGGATGTAGCGGAGACGGCAATGGGATAGTAAATGCCGCCGGCGGTGTAGCCGCCGCCGGAAAGATTCTGGCCGGTGCTGCTGAGATGGGTTACGCTGCCGCGGGCCGTTCCGGCCGCGGAGGTACCGTTCTCATTCGTGATCCAAACGGAGTTCTGCGCATCCACGGCGATGCCAAACGAAGCTTCCAGGCCCGGGGCAGTAAAGCCATTCGCGGCGACAGGAACACCGGTCGGCGAGAATTCGGAAACCGCTCCGCCGAAGTAATTCGCGACCCAGACATTGCCCGTGGAATCTACCGCGAGCGATCCTGGAAGATTGAGGCCCCCGCACCCGGAGGTGCAGTTGCCGAACGTCGCCGAGAGCAACCAGTCATGAGGCGCAGCTGCGAGAGCAGGCTGGTATTGAGCGTTAGTCTGCACTGCGAAAACAGCAGATACATTCACGCCGGGATCACGAACGATCGCCAGCGCCGCATCGAGCGTGTTCGATGGGCTTGCACTTCCCTGGGCTGCGGCGTTGAAGAGCGCCTCGCATACTGACCCGCTGACCGACTGATCGCAGTCCCACAAAACGTTCGCAAGCGTATTCAGCTTGGCGGTTTCAAGCACTGCATCCGGGGGCAAAGAAGGCCCAGGCGCGGTCCCTTTCGAATTGTCCACCAGATTGTCAACGGTTAGAAAAGCATTTCTGAGTCCCGTGGCGTTGGTTGAACTTGCGCCGACTACCCCGCCCGGCGTCATGAACTGGCTGAGCGCCCAGGCGGAGGCTGCAGTCGTAACTTCGTTTATGACAACGGCAGTTGAACTGTTGATGCTGCTGCAATCACCCAGGGCCGCCATCATCACCAGGGTGGCACTATCGGATGCGGAAGAGGTGTTGGCACGGCCGCCGCGCCCCACCAGGTATACCTGGCTGGCGCCGCTCGGGCAGGTGAACACAGGAACGGCAAACCTCCCATTCGCATCCGAGGTGATGGAGTTGCCGGACTCAAGATTAGAGGCGCCTGCGCCCGGTCCAGACGAACCCGCAGCGTAGAACGATATCGCTGCTCCGCTCACCGGAACAGAGCCGCTTCGGATCATCCCGTTGAATGCAGTAGGCGGTGGAGGCGGTGGTGGCGGAACCACATTCTTCGAGGAACCACCACAACCTGCGGCCAGGACCGCCGCAGTGAAACACGCCGATGCCCACAGCGGCTGCCGCTGTTTGTCACGCCGCGGGGTCGCAGGGAACTTCATGATGCCCGGCTCCTATTTGCAGTCGCTGCAATTGGCGTTGGCGTTTCCGTTGATGGCGATTCCAACGGGAGAAGCGATGCCGGCCCCGCCGAACGGAGAACCACCGATCACGGTGCCCGCATTGTTGAATGCGCTGACGTTGTTACCGGCGCTGTTGACTACCCAAACCACACCGTTGCCGTCGATAGCCAGGCTGGTGGGCTGGTTGAGCCCGGTTGTGATGGGTGTGCCGGCGGTTCCGCCCGAGCTCACCTCAAGGAGAGAGTTCGCACTGCTTACCGTGACCCAGGCATTGCCGCTGGGGTCGATGGCAAGGCCGGTTGGTGCGCCGCTGCCGATGCTGGTTCCTGTGCCAAGCATCGAACTGCCAAGATTATTGAACTCGGAGACGTAGAAATTACCGGCATTGGCGCTGTTATTGGCGACCCATATGTTGCCCGACTGGTCGGCGGCGATGGCGGTGGGTGAATTCAGGCCGCCGCCGGTGTACTGGATGGCAACCGTCCAGGCGTTGGGAACAGATGTGAGCACCGATTCGAACGGCGGCGTCGGCTGGACTAGGTTGAACAAGGGGGTGACGTTGCGGCCGGCGTTCTGGGCGATATTCAGCGCCGCCGTTATGGTATCGGTGGGATAAGCCGTACCCGCAGTGTTGGGAGCGTCCAGGAAGAGCTTGCCGCAGTTGCTGCCATCGCCTTCAATACCGCCACCGGAGTTGACGCATTGCGCCAGGATGTCGGCCAGGGTATTCAACTCCTCGTTGGGTAGCGTGGCGCCTGCGGGCAGTGTGGATCCGCCGATCACGCCGTTCGACGTATTCACTACCTGTTCGGCCGCCTGGAATGCAAGTTGAATCCCGGTGGCATTGGTGGAGGAGCTGCCGATGTTGAGATAAGCGTTGGTAGTCCCGCTCATGAACGGGGCCAGGGCCCAGACAGCAGCCACCGTGGTCAGCTCATTCATGCGGATGTGCGTGCCCGCGTTCAGGCTGTTGCATGGACCAAGCGCGACCATCCCGGCCTCGTTGAGATTGGTAATGTTGGTGCCGGCCCCGGCGGGCATCCCTCCGGTGCCCACCAGGTAAACCAGGGAGCTGGGATCGGCCGGGCAATAGTTGGAAGGGAACGTGAAGCCGCCATTGGAACCGGTTGTAATCGCCGGACTGAAAAGCGGCGTGGCTGCGGAACCATAGCCGCTGGTGCCGACTGCATAGAGTTGAAGAGTCGCGCCGGCGATCGGCTGTTGTCCTCCATGCACTTCTCCTTGCACCTGCGCACCAACGGGCGGGGGCGGCGGTTCAAACTTCATGGAACCGGAGCCGCACCCGGTCAATGCGAGTGCCGCTGCAGTAGCTGCCAAGGTGATGCGTGCGATCAGGGGTTGTTTCATGGCCTCGCTCCTGTGGTGTTGTTCGCAGCCGCGGTGGAGGGCGGTGCGGCGGGCGCCGCTGCGCCCAGAATTCTTGTCACTGTGCTGTTGCCTTGGTTGGCGATCCAGACGCTTCCGCCCAGATCAACGGTGACGCCGCTGGGATTGGACAATGAGCTGTCAGTGAATCCGCTGGAGGGCGACGCAGGGGTGCCGTTATCCAGGAACAGGCTCACGCTGTTGTTACCGGCGTTGGTGATCCACACCTGGCTGTTGCCGTCGATGGCGACAGAAGAGGGGTTATCGAGCCCGCCGCCGCTGGTGATGGTGTACTGGTTGATGCCGGTCTGGCTGATAGCTCCCAGCAAAGTTGTGCCAGTGCCAATTGTCCATACGTTACCGGTGGCGTCAATGGCCGCGGCCAGGTTCGCTCCCGGATAGGCGCTCGATGTGATCGGGGCCCCGTTGCCCGCCAGCTCCGCTGTTCCGCCGCCGCTATTGACCACCCACACGCTCTCGCCGTTTACGGTAAGCGGCGCAGTGGTGCTGTTGGGGTTGTATTCGTTAGTGCCCGGAGTGAAGTTGGCCGTGATGGTGTACACACCGACGGGCAAACCGGACGTGTCTGTAATCGGCGAAGGCGAGCCGCCCGAAGGCGTTGCCGTGTAGGTGATGGTGCCGCAGGCTCCGCAGCTCATCGACGCATTCAGAACGTTCGCTCCGGCCGAGCCGACGATGATTGTCGCCGCCGGACTCCAGGTGAAGGTCGGAGTAACTGCCAGGTTGGTAAAGCTGAACGATGCGGTCGCGGTTGGCGTGGCCATAACGGAAACGCTGTAAGTGCCGCTGTTCAGGTTTGCCGTGAACGTCCCCGGGTCCGCTACTCCCAAACCGTTCGTATTCACGCTGATGGTGTTTGTGCTGTTGGAGAACGTTCCGCTGGCGCCCGAACCGGCCGTGCTCGCAGTAAACGACACTGACGAATAGTTCGGAATCACCACGCCGGCGGCATCCTTGACTGTCACCGCCAGGCTCCCGAACGCCGTCCCTACGGACGTCGACTGCGTCTGGAGTCCGTTGATCGTGACCGACGCCGGAACCTGCACAACCGTAACCGAATCGGTGTTGGAAACAGCCGCGGTGCCGGACGTGCTGTGATTCGGATCGCCGCCGCCGTATGCCGTAGCGCTGTCGCTCACACTGACGGGCGAATTTGCCGGCACTCCAACCTGGAGATTAATTACGTTGTTGCTGCCGCCGGCAATGGCCGTGGTGGACGTGCAGGTAACAACATTAGCGACCGCGCCGCAGCCAAAGTTGCCGTTGGTCGAGGTAGATCCCACCAGCGTGTAGCCGCTCGGAAGCGTGTCGCCTACCGTAATGGTTCCCGAGGTCTGGCCGCTCGCTGAGGTGTCTGACACCGTAACTTTCCAGGTGGCGGTTTGTCCCTGCGTGAATGTGCCCGGATGACTTACGGCAACCGACAAAGCTGGATATGGATCCACGGTGATGTTGTCGGTGTTGCTGCTGGTGCCGGTAAAGTCGGCGCCGCTGATCGACACCTGGTTGGCGACAGTGCCTGGCGCCGAAGCGGAAACATTCACATTGATGGTGAGAGTGGGATAGGCCGCGCCCTGGGCTACGTTGGCGGCATCGTTTTTGCAGGTCACAACCTGGGCGACCGCCGCGCAGGACCATCCGGTGCCGGTGTTGCTGGTGGTCGTCAGCGCGGAATTGAAGGTAAGCGCGGCGTTCAGGGTATCGACCACCGTGGCCGGATTGGTATTGCTTCCCGCCGGATCTCCGGCCGACCCTGTCCCGTTGTTGGTGACAACTGTGGTCAACGCTGCCCCCGTCTCACCCTGAATCAGGTCGCCGCTGACCCCGGTGCCGCTGTGCGCCTCGACCACACCCGCCGTCACCTGGTTCTGGGTGAAGTTCACGCACCATCCATTTGAAGCGCCGGTGCCGTCTTCCGGCGCCGCC
>Ga0265339_10000949_pt1 | contig 22266 bp, 19 predicted proteins | sample 4CB219metaG_FD_202085 | JGI IMG/M metagenome (GOLD analysis project Ga0265339, IMG submission 202085) | Rhizosphere microbial communities from Carex aquatilis grown in University of Washington, Seatle, WA, United States - 4-CB2-19 metaG | ecosystem: Host-associated > Plants > Roots >... | reverse complement strand
ATGCCTGCGTCTCGATGACGCCGGCGTCGCACCGGAGCTGGCGGCGCGCTTCGAGGAACGCTCGTCCGGCAACCCGCTCATCTTGCAGAGCCTGAGCCGGCAGTGGCTGGACAGCGGCCTGTTGCAGCGGCGCGATGACGGCTGGCGCCTCGACGCGCAGGCCGGGCTCGCGACGCAGATGCTGGGCACCGACGTCACGCTGATCATCGCCAGCCAGTTGCATGCTCTCGACGCGGAATCGGCGCGATTGCTGGAGGCCGCCAGCCTCATCGGCGACACGTTCAGCGTCGAGGCGCTGACGAATGCGCTCGGCATCCCCGCCGCCGCGATCGAGCCGTCGCTGGCGGCGCTGGTGCGCCACGAGATCGTGCGTCCCTACGGCGCGGGACGCTTCGCCTTTGCGCATGCCGTGCATCGTCAGGTGGTCCGCGAAGCCGTCGCCATCGAACGGCGCGGCCCGATGCACGCCGCTATCGCGCGCTATCTGGCCGCACGGCCGATCACGCCGGACGAACCGTTCGCGCCGGCGCAGATCGCCACGCACTATGCCGTCGCCGCCGAGTGGGAAGCGGCGGCGCAGTACTTCGAGTACGCGGCGCACAGCGCCACCGGCCGGCTCGATTACGACGGTGCCGCCGCGGCGATCGAGCATGCGCTCGCCTGTCTCGGCCGCCTGCCGGCAACGCCGGCGAGCGAGCGCCGGCAAGCCCATTTGCAGCTGCTGCTCGGCAACTTGGTCGGCATCCGCATCTCCGTCGCGTCGCCGCTGGTCCTGAGCGGCTACCAGGCCGCGGCGCGGCTGTTCGACACGCACGGCGACACGGTCGAGGCCTTTCGCGCCCGGCTGGGCGTCGCCTTCACGTACATATTGCGCGGTGACGGACCGGCGGCGCGCGCCGCCGTCGATCGCTTGCTGATCGCCGCCGAAGCCGGCGTGCCCGGCATGGTCGCCGCGGCACTGACCTACTCCGGAACGGTCTGGCTGCTGTGCGGCGAGGTCGCCGCGGCACAGCGCGCGCTGCAACACAGCCTCGCCGAACCGGCGTCTCCCGACATGCCGCGCCTGCTCGATCTGCGCATGCTCACGCACTACGTGCTCGCCAGCGCCCACGCCGTGGCCGGCGACCGCGCCGCGGCGCGTGCCGCACAGGCGGCGGGCGCGGCGCGCGCCGCGGCGTACGCGCAGCCGTCGTCGCAGCCGTTCTACTTCATGCTCGACGCGCTGGCCGCAAGCTTCATCGGCGATGCCGCCGTCGCGCACGAGCGCGTCGCGGCTGCCGAAGAGCTGAGCGAACGCTACGCCTACTTTCGTGTCGCGCCGATGAGCCGATTCTTGCGCCACTGGGCGGCGGCGCACGGCCGCGGCAACGCGGCGGCGCTCGACGCCATGGTCGCCGCGTTGGCCGAGCATGAAGCGAGCGGCAGCCATTGGCTGTTGCCGCAGCTCGGCGCGCTGCTCACCGAATCGTATATAGACGCGGGCCAGCTCGAGGCCGCGCGGCAGACCCTCGAGCGGAGTCAGGCATGGATGGAACGCAGCGGGCAACGGCTCGCCGCGGCCGAATTGCTGCGCCTGCGCGCCAGGCTGCTGGTCGAGCGCGCCACCGCGCTGCCGCCCGGGTCGCGCGATGCGTCGCGCGACGAAGCGGCTAGTGTGCTGCGGCAAGCGATTGCGCTGGCACAGCACCAAGGCGCCGGACTGTTCGCGCGCCGCGCGCGTGCGGCGCTGCGCCGGCTGGCACACACAGCGTCCGGCAACGAGCACACGCCGACCATCTGATCCTATGCAACCGGCCGGCGAGGCCGGTGTCCCTCGAGCGCTGCGTCGGACAGATTGCGAAAGGCGGCGTTGCCGAGGCCCGTCCCGATGGTGAGCACCCCCCAGCGCGACACGTCGCGCATGAAGGGCAGCTGGCTCAGCCCCTGCACGACTGCGTCGTTGTGCACCACCACCGCCGTGTCGCGGCCGGCGACGGTCGGCAGCAACGCGGCGATGCGCTCGGCCAGATTGAAGCTGGCCAGCTCCCAGTTGCCGGGGAGGTTGAGTCCGCCGCGCGCGATCATCCCCGCCTCGGTGATCTCGCCGGGACAGGCGACACCGATGAACGGCGCCAGCCGCAGGTGCGCTTCGGCCTTGTGCGCCAGCCGTTTCAACATGCGCCCGAGTCGGCGTAGCACTTCCTCACGCGTCGGACGCACCGCTTCGTCGGCATAGCGCCACACCGTGCGCTGGCGCACGACGCTGCGCGCGAAATCCGCCGCCTCGGTGGCGTGCAGCTCGACCAGGCCGGCGCGCACATTCGAGCCGCCGATGTCGACCGCCAGCACCGCGTCATAGCCGGCGAGGCGTTCGCGCGCCGTGAGATGCACCGCGCCAATCAGGCCCGCATCATCCGGATGGTGGCGAATCGGCGTCAGCGCCACCCGGTGCCCCATCTCCTTCAGCCGCAGCGAGGCGCAGCCGATCGCCAGCTCGCCGATCCGACTGGCTCGGAAGCCGCCGCCGACGACGACTCGCCGCACGCCGCGCCAGGCCGGAAACCGCAACAGCCGGGCGGTAATCTGCGCCAGCTCGCCGGCAAACGCATCGACCGCCGCGAGCACCGCGCCGCCCGCCTCGGGATCGCCCTTGGCGAGTAGCGCGTCGAGCTGCTTCTTCGCGAAGGCCGCGGTCGACCGATTGCCGAGCGGATCGGCGCCGCGACGGCGCAGCGTCGCACGCACGCGATCCAGCACGGCGCGGAAGGCTCGAATGCTGCCGCGATCGCCGACGTATCCACGCGCGGTGCGGAAGTCGTCGTTGTAGGCCGTGACAACGACGACATCGAGGCGACGCGCGGCGTGCCCGCGCGAAGTGCCCGAGCCGGATGCCGTGCAGCGGAGCGCCATGTCAGGGCTTCCCGGGCGGCAGCTCGTCGCCGTCAGCGGTGTACGCAGGCGGTGCGTAGAAGTTGAGCGTCCGGAGGAGTGCCCGACCGTCGTTGCGAATTTCGTGTCGGTCGCCGCGCTCGATCAGCACCAAGGTGCCGCGCCGTAGCGCGTAACGCTTGCCGTTGATGCGCGCGCTGCCGCTGCCGGCGACGACGAAGAGCCACTGGTCCGCGCCGCGGTGCCGATTGGATGCGTCGCCCCCGGCGCCGCCGGGTGGGATGACCATCTCGGCGGCCTGCACGCGCGCCGACCCGAGCGCGACGCGAAAGCCCTTTCCGAACTGCAACTGCTTGCGTTTCATGCCTGCTCCTTTGTGCATCCGGGTCCGCTCATGCGGCGTCCGTCAGGCGGCGTAAGATGCGCAAGAGCTCCATCGGTGCCACCGGTTTGCTGAGGAACTCGTCGACATGCAGCGTCCGCGCCACTTGCTCGGCGTCGAGCGCGGCCGAGCACAAGAGGGTCGGCGTCGCCGCCAGGGTCGCATCGGAGAGTTGCTCGGTGCGAAAGCGCACCCCGTCCATCCCGCCCATCGAAAGATCCAGGACGATCGCCGCCGGCGGCGGCCCGTTGCGCAACGCGGCGAGCGCTTCGCCACCGTCGCTCGCAACGACGACGCGAAAGCCGAACAGCTCGAGGAACTCGGCGAGCGCGGTGGTCCAATCGCGATCGTCGTCAACGACGAGAATGCGCATCCAGCCACACGCGGCAGCAACGATTGCGCCGTCCACGCCCGTTGCGTTGGCGCGCTCTCGCCACTCGCCGACCGGGGCGACGGATTGTAGAATCTGCAGCAGACTGAACGATCAACGCTTCGGCGCGCGCGAGCCGTGATCGCAGATTCCACTCAGCGTGATATTCGAGGACTGATGCGCTGCGACAAGCGGACCCTAGACTGCGCCCGCTCTGACGCTTGCGGTGCGCAATCGTGAAGGCGCCCGCCGCCGGGGAGATCGCTTCGCGGGCCACCGTCCGCGCGCGCGTTCTGCCCTACGCCGTCGCGCTGCTCAGCGTCGCCGCGGCCACAGCGTTGCGCGTGGCGCTCGATCCGCTGGTGGGCCCGCGCTTCCCGTTCGCGACGTTGTTCTTCGCCGTCGTCGTCAGCGCCTGGTTCGGTGGCTTCGGACCGGCGCTGGTCGCCAGTCTGAGCGGCGCCGTCGTTTCCTCGTACGTCCTCCTGGCGCCGCAACGGTCGACGTTTACGGCCAGCGAGAATCTCGGCGGCCTGGCGCTCTATCTCGCCGTGAGCCTCGGGATCTCTGCGATCGGCGGCGCCATCCAACGCGCGCGACGGCGCGCCGAAGCGGCTGCGCGCGACGCGGCCGCGCACCGCGAGCAACTGCGCGTCACGCTGCGCAGCATCGGCGACGCGGTCATTACAACCGACGCGCGCGGTGTCGTCACGTCGTTGAACGCCGTCGCCAGCGAGCTCACCGGCTGGTCGAGCGAAATGGCCACCGGGCGGCTCCTCGAAGAGGTCTTCCACATCGTGAACGAGGCGACGCGTGCGCCCGTGCCGAATCCGGCCGCGACCGTGCTCGCCGAAGGGCGCATCGTCGGCTTGGCCAATCACACCGTCTTGATCGCGCGCGACGGTACCGAGCGACCGATCGACGATAGCGCCGCGCCGATCCGCGACGATGCCGGCGACGTGCGCGGTGTCGTCTTGGTGTTCCGCGATGTGGCCGAACGGCGCCGCGCCGATCTGCTGCTGCGAAGTCACGAACAGGAGCTCAGCGACTTCTTCGAGAACGCCAACGTCGGCCTGCATTGGGTCGGGCCCGACGGGATCATCCTGCGCGCCAACCGCACCGAGCTCGACATGCTCGGCTACGAACACGACGAATATGTCGGGCGACACATCGCCGAATTCCACGTCGATCGCGCTACCATCGACGACATCCTCGCGCGACTGAGCGCGGGCGAGATGGTGCATGGCCGCGCGGCGCGCCTGCGATGCAAAGACGGCTCGATCAAGCACGTCAGCATCAACTCCAGCGTGCTGTGGGACGCAGGCCGCTTCGTCCACACCCGCTGCTTCACGCTCGACGTCTCCGCCCAGCACCGCCATGAAGAAGCACAGATCCTACTCGCCGCCGTCGTGGAATCGTCGGACGATGCGGTGATCACCAAATCGCTCGACGGCATCATCACCTCGTGGAACGCCGGCGCTGAGCGCCTCTTCGGATTCACCGCCGACGAGATCGTCGGCCACTCGATCCTGCGCATCGTGCCGCCCGAGCGCTCGGCCGACGTCAGCCACATTCTCGCGGCCATCGGCCGCGGCGAGCGCGTCGAGCATTTCGAAAGTGAGCGGATCCGCAAAGACGGCACGATGCTCAACGTCTCACTGTCGGTCTCGCCGATCCGCAGTCGCGACGGCACGATCACCGGCGCGTCGAAGATCGCGCGCGACATCACCGAGCAAAAGCGCGCCGAGCGCGAGCGGCGGGACATGCTGCGCGAGCTGACGACGCTGTATTCGGTGGGGCAGGCCGTGGCCGCAGAGCTCGATCGCGACCGCGTGCTGCAGACGATCACCGACGCCGCCACCGATCTCGCGGGCGCGCAATTCGGCGCCTTCTTCTACAACGTCATCGACGACACCGGCGGCCACTACTTGCTCTACACGCTCTCCGGCGCGCCGCGCGAGGCATTCGAGCGCTTCGGCTCGCCGCGCAACACCGCGGTGTTCGCGCCGACCTTCGCCGGCGAGGCGCCGGTGCGCGTCGCCGATATCCGGCAGGACCCGCGCTACGGGCACAATGCACCGCATCGCGGCACGCCGCTCGGACATCTGCCGGTGGTGAGCTACCTCGCCGTCCCGGTCACCAGCCGCACCGGTCACGTCTACGGCGGTCTGTTTCTCGGCCATGCGCAACCCGGCGTCTTCACCGCCGAGGCGGAGCGCATTGTCGTCGCCCTCTCCGCGCAGGCCGCGATCGCCCTGGAGAACGCCGCCTTGTACAAAAGCGAGCAGCAGGCGCGAGCGGCGGCGGAGCAGGCGAGCCGCGACAAGGATCACTTCCTCGCCATGCTCGGCCACGAGCTGCGCAATCCGTTGTCGGCGGTACGCAATGCGCTGACCGCCTCGCAGCTCGACCCGTCGCGGGCCGCGCGCGCGCAGGCGATCGCGCGCCACGCGGCCGAGCAGTTGACGCGTCTGGTCGACGATCTGCTCGACGTCACGCGGGTCACGCAGGGCCGTCTCACGTTGCGCAAGGAAGCGCTTTCTCTCGGCGATGTCGTGCAACGCTCGGTCGATGCGCTGCGGCCGCTGTTCGACGAGCGCGGCGTCGCCGTCTCGCTGACACGGCCCAACCCGGATCGCGTGATCGAGGGCGATGCGACCCGCATCGAGCAGATCGTCGGCAACCTGCTGACCAACGCGGCGAAGTACACCGAGGCCGGCGGCCGCGTGACGATCGGCGTCGAGCCGGACGATGACGGCGCGCTCGTCCGCGTCGCCGATACCGGCATCGGCATCGCCGCCGATCTGTTGCCGCGTATCTTCGACGTGTTCGTGCAGGGGGACCAGACTCTCGACCGTTCACGCGGCGGTCTCGGTATCGGGCTGACCCTGGTGAAACGGCTGGTCGAGCTGCACGGCGGCAGCGTCGAAGCGCACAGCGCTGGGCCCGGCCGCGGCGCGGAATTCGTCGTCCGCCTGCCGCGCGGCACGCCGTCGGCGGCGCCGCCGGCGGCGCTCGGCGCGCCGCCGGCCGTGCGCGCCGGCACCCGCGTTCTGATCGTTGAGGACAATCCCGACGCGGCGGAGAGTCTGATGATGCTGCTGGAGATGCTCGGCCTGCGGGTTCAGGTGGCACATGAGGGCCAGACGGCACTGCAGACCGCGCAGGCGTTCGTGCCGGAGGTCATGCTGGTCGACATCGGTCTGCCCGGCATGAGCGGCTACGAGCTGGCGGCACAGCTGCGGCGCGACCCGCAACTGCGCCACGTACTGCTGGTAGCGGTGACGGGCTACGGGCAGGACGAAGATCGCCAGCGTGCGCTGGCGGCCGGCTTCGACCTGCACCTCGTCAAGCCGATCGAGATCGACAAGGTCCGCAGTCTGCTCGCGTCCCTGCCCGCCGACCGCGCCCCCGCCGCGTCGTAGCGTTCGAGCCGCGAGCAGTGCGGGGCGATGCGTCGCCATCGCCCGCCGCCGCGGCGCGCTCCGTCTGCGTTTCGAGCAACCGCGGCCGCATGCGTGCGCCTGGCGCGCCGCGCCATGGAGCCGGGCTCAGGCCGGCGCGCCGAGTAGCGCGATCACTTCCTTGACGCGCTCGCCATGCGTCGTCTCCTCGCGCCCGTTGAGGCGCAGCAGTCGCTGCGCCTCTGGATCGCTCTCGCGCTCGGCCCAGCGCTGATAGCCGGCATCGCCGTCGAGCTCGCCCTGTACGATGAGCGGCAGGAACGACGCCGAAACGGTGTCCGGCAATGCGATCTCGTAAGGCGCCCGATCCTCGGCGGTCGGCTCGTAAGGCTGGCCGAGCTTCAGGCCGAGCACGCGACGAACGCGCTCGGCGTGGCCGCGCTCCTCGCGCGCATTGCGGCGCAGCAGGTCGGCGGCGCGCGCGTCGCCGATGCGATCGGCGAGCAGGTTGTAGAACTCTTCCCCGGCGCACTCGACGCGATAGAGCAAGCGCAGTGCGTCGACGTCCAGTTGCTCGATCGCCGCCAGCGCCGTCACCGCGGCAAAGAAATCGTCGTGCGTATGCATTCTGCCCTCCTTAGGCGCCGCCCGTGGCGGTCGCTTCCTTCCCATCTACGCCCGCGGCCGAATAACGGATGTCGTCCTTCGCGTAGCGCGCGGCGGCGCTCTCGCGCTACCGCCGGCGCGTGGACTTTTGAAGAATACCAGTAGCGCGGGGTCGATCTGCGCCGGCTCTGCTTCGAAGCTCCACAGATGAACACAGATCCCCTCTCAATCATCCCGCCGCGCGAGGCGACAGATCGTCGACGCCGCCTCAGTCGCAAGCGACAGATTCGCCAACGTTGTCGTAGTTGCGGCACAGGACAGGTGCGCTCTGCGGCCCCATTGGCGGGCGATCGAGGGGATGCGGGTTCATCTGTGGAGGTTCTTCTCTTGGTTGTCGCTCTCGCCGCGCCGCTGCGGCCGTTGAGTCGCGAGCCGCCTTCACGTAGACGTGCGCGCCTCTCTACACGATGAGGTGGCATGCCGCGGGTCACGGTAATCATGCCGGCGCGCAACGAGGCGCAGCGGATCGGCGACAACCTGAGCAAGCTCAGCGAGTCGACATTTCGCGACTTCGACGTGCTGGTGGTCGACGACGCCAGCACGGACGACACGGCGGCGGTGGCGCGCCGCGCCGCGGCGGCGCGCGGCTTGGCGCTGCGCGTCATCCGCTTGCCGCAGCAGGGTGGTCCGGCGGCGGCGGCCAACATCGCCAGCCAGCACACCGAGGCGGAGTTGCTGTTCTTCTGCGATGGCGACTGCGCGCCGGACTCCGACTGGATCGCGCAGGGCGTAGCGGCGCTCAGCGCGCCCGGCGTCTGCGCCGTCGAAGGCGCCGTGTACTACGCGGAGTCGCGACCGAGCTTTCGCCATCGCGTACCGCTCAATCCATTCTACAATCTGACGCGGCGCGGCCCGTTGACCGTGCCCGGCACCGACTACGCCAACGGCAACTTTGCCGTCCGGCGCGAGGTCTTCGTGCACCTCGGCGGCTTCAACGCGCGGCGCTACGCCTACGGGCGCGAGGACACCGATCTCGGCCTGCGCCTGCGCACCTGCGGCAGGATCGCCTACGCCGCCGACATGCGCGTGCTGCATCAGGCAGAGTACTGGACGTTCGGCACCCTGCTGCGCAACGCGCGCCGCTACGCGGCCGACGTGCGCATCTTCAAGGACCACGGAGACTTCATCTTTCGCCGCGGTCGTATTCTTCATCCGCGCTTCCTCGCCGAGCTGCTCTGTCCGCCGCTCATCCCGCTGCGCTATCGGCCGCGCTCCGCCGCGGAGTGGCTGTTCGTGCCGCAGTTCTACCTCTATCTGATGGCCCTGCGGGTGGTGATCTGGCACAGCGCGGCGCGCGAAGGCGTGCTGGTGCTGTAGGTCGCGCGTGTGCGCCGCCGCCTGCTGATCACCTGCGACGATCTCGGCTATCACCCGACGATCAACCGGGCGATCGTCGAGATCCTCGCCACCGGCACCATCCGCGCGGCGTCGATCATGCCGGCGGCGCCGCACTTCGACGACGCGCTGCGGCGCCTGGGCGCCGCCGGGATCGATGCGGTCGGCGTCCACTTGACGATCGGCAGCGAATATTCGCGCTTGCCGATCCGCCCGATCAGCGAACCGCACCGCGTTGCATCGCTGGTCCAAACGGACGGCCGCTTCTTTCGCGATATCGCCGCGGTATCGGAGCGCATCGATCCACGCCACGCCGCGTTGGAGCTGCGCAGCCAGATCGAACGTGCACGCGACAGCGGGCTGCGGCTGACCCATCTCGATGGCCACATGTTCTGCTACGAGCCCGACGTCGGGGGACCGGCGCTGCTCGCCGTCGCCGAAGCGCTGTCCGACGAGTATGCCCTGCCGCTGCGCCGGCGCGCCGCGCCGGGTCGCGCGCCGGCTGCTGTGCCGGCGACGTACATGCGCTGGCAGCGCGGCGACAGTCTCAGCGAGCGCATCGCGTTCTACGCGACCCTACTGTCCAGCTACGATGCGCCGCTCGCCGAGCTCATCATCCATCCCGCAACCGACGGCGCTGCGATGGCGGCATTCAGCAAAACGGGCGAGTACCGATTGGCAGACTACGAGTTCTTTCGCAGCTCGACCTTTGCGCACCTGGTGCGCCGGCACGGCATCGAAGTCGTCGGCCGCGACGATCTGCGATGAGCGCGCTCGCGGCGCGACGCGTCATCATCCTCGGCGCGTTGCCGCGCCGGCGCGCCTGGCGCGCGGCGCTCGGCCGCGAGCCGGGCCGCGTGATCAGCATATCGCCGGCGCTGTCGGATGCGCTGGTGGATGCGGGCGTGGCGCATCGCAGCAGCGAGCGCTACTTCGCCGCCGCCGACTGGAGCGCCATCCACGACCGCGTGGCCGTGCAGTTGCGTCGCATGGCCGCCGGCAGCGAGGCGATCGCGCGGTCTCCGTGGTTGGACGATTGGTCGCACCTGCTCGGCGACGAGCTGCGCGACACCTTGTATTGGATGCGCGTTGCCGAACAGGTGCTGCGCCGCGAGCGCCCGCACCAGGTCTGCGTGCAGCGCCTCGCCAGCGCCCACCCGGCGAGCCCGGCGCTCGCGGCGTTGCGCGCGGCATTCGCCCAATTCGGCCATCCGTGCCGCCCCTGGCCGCCGGCGCGATGAAGATCTTCTTCGTCGGCTACGAGCAGGCGAACGTCTGCTACATCCTGCCGGTGCTGCGCGCCTTGCAGCGCCATCCGAGGCTGCAGCCGGTGTTCGCTCCCGGCACCGACTTCAAAGAGCACCGCGGCCTGCACACCGCCGCGGCGCCGCGCGGCATCGCGGCGCGCCACCTCGATGCCGCGCTCGATACCGCAGAGCTGGCCGCTGCCGAACGGCGCGGGGTCGCCCTGTGTCGCACCGCACGCGGCTGGGCGGCGGACGCGGCGGACGCAGCGGCGCCGCTGACCCGCGTGCTCGCCGGGCGGCTGCAGCACTTGCTCGGCCGGCGCGCCATGCCGGGCTTGTTTCGCACCTACGCGCGCATCGAACGCGCGGCGGCGGCACTGGCCCGGCGCGAGCAGCCGCGACTGGTCGTCTTGTCGGAGGACAGCGATTTTCTGCGCGGCCGGTTGCTGGCGCGCATCTTCGCCGCCCATGGCGCCCGCGTCGTCTGCCTGACGCCGTGGTACTACTCGACCTTTGACAGCTATCCGCTGATCGGCGAACGGCGCGCGCACGCCTACCTGGTCGGCACCGGCGCACACGCGCGGCGCCTGATCGCCGCCGGCGTGCCGCGCCGCTGCGTCGAGGTCGTCGGCCATCCCGTGTTCGACGCGCTGGCGGCTGACGCGTCGCCGGCCCCCGGTCACTTTCTCTATGCGCTGCAAGGGCTGCCGTGGGATCGCACGATCGCCGTCGATCTGCTCGCCGCCGTCGCCGCGCAACCCGGCGCGCGCCTGACGATCAAGCCGCATCCGCAGCTGCCACTGCCCGCCTGGCTGGCGCGATTGGCGCGTCGCGACCATGTGCGCATTGCGCCGGCGCGCACCGCAGGCATCGCGCTGCTCGGCGACGTGCGCTGCGTCGTCGCACAGACCTCGCGCCTGCTGTTCGAAGCCTCCCTGCTCGGGCGCGACGTCATCGTGCCGCACTATGCAGCGACGCCACTGCTGGTCGCATTGCCGCGGCGCGACGCCGCTGCGGTGGTCGCGGCGTCGGCGGCGCAGCTGCGCCAGCGCGTGCGCGAATCGCTTGCCGGGCGCGGCCGCGGCCTCAGCCGCGCGGCGATTGCGCCGCACCACCCGCATGCGACGCAGCGCGCCGTGCAGGCGCTGGAACGGCTGTCGGCAGATGCGCGATGAAGCGGTCGATGCCATCGATCACCGCCTCGATTGGGATGGCGTCGAGACAGCGACGGCAGTGGTCGCACGCCGCGACCATGCCGCACGGTGAATCCGTCGCGTCGACATACAGATTGAGGTGGAAATCGTAGCCCGTGGTGCGTGGATGGATGCGCCCGCCGAACAGCACCACGGCGGGTCGCGCCAGCGCCGCGGCGGCGTGGTGCAGACCGCCCTCGGGGCCGACGTGCACGGCGCAGCGCGCCAGGATCGCGCAGTAGCTGCGGAAGGTGCTGGGCACGCCGCGCACCCCGGCGAGCAGCGGCTCGCCGTAGGACGGCTGCACGAAGCTGACGCGATCGCGACGCGCCTCGACCACAGCGTTCCACTTGGCGAGCCCCCACTGCTTGTTCGGACCGAAGGCCGCATGCGGCTCGATCGACACCAGCGGCGCGCCGCGCTCCTGCAGCGGCCGCAGCGCCGCCGCCGCGCCGGCCTGCTCGGCGGCGGACAGATACAACTCACCGGGAGCGGCGCGATACGCCGTAAATGCCTGGCGCACGCCGCCGTCGCCGTGCGCGTAGTCCAGATAGGGCCGACAGCCGTAGTAGTTCTTCAACCACACGACGCATTCGCCGGGTCGCACGTCGGCCAGGCGGGCGCGATGCGGGTTGCCGTCGAACACCGCGTCGCAAGTCGAGGTCACCTCGTGCACGCCGTCGCCGATGACGATGCGCGCGCCGGGGTTCGCCGCCTGCAGCCGCGCCAAGTCGGCGCTGGCCATCAGCTCGTCACCGTAGCCCATGGCGGTCTCACCGTGCGCTGCCGGCTGGCGAGGCCACCAGTCGCAGCAGAGCGGCGACGGCGTGCGGCAGATCATTGCGCAGGCCGGCCGCGACGATGCGCTGGCGCAGCGCGTTACGGCGCGGCGCATCGGCGAGCAGCGCACACGCCGCGTCGGCCAAGGCGTCGGCGCGCGGCGCCGTCGCGACCGCCAGACCGCGTGCGGCGTAGGTGTGGGCGCGCAGCGCTTGGTCGGTACCACCCGTCATGGTGGTGACGCACACGCGGAGCTGCGCCAGCGCATGCAGCAGCGAGCTGCCGGCGCCGACGACGACCAGCTCCGCGTCGCTCATCAGGTCGATGGCTTGCGCGTGCGCGACATGCTGCACCGTCACGCCGCGGCGCTGCGGCGAGTGGCCTTGATGCAACGGCCCCTCGAGCAGCACGCAGATTCGTCCGGTGCGGCGCGCGACCGCCTCGGCGGCGTCGGCGAACAGCGTCATCGCGGAGTGGCCCTCGATCACCCCGCCGCCGCCGCCGGGCACGAAGCAGATATACGGCGCGTCGGCACAGCCGGCGGCGCGCCGCGTCCGTGCGCGCTGCGCCGGATGGCTCGGCGTGAACAGCGTCTGCCAGGCGCGCACCGCGGTTCCGGCGATGCGCATGGCAAGCCGCTGCCGTGCCGACGGCGTCCCTTCCAGCGCGCTCGGGCCGATCAACCAATGCTCGTCGAGCCACGCCAGCCAGCGCGGATCCGCGCCGCGCGCACGGGTTTGCGGGCGTGAGCTGATGAACACCGTGCGCGCCCCGCCACGGCTGGCGGCGCGGCACTGGCGCCAGGTTCCGGCGTTGTCGAACAGGACCAGCTCGGGTCGACAGGCGTGCAATGCCGCGCGCACGCCGGCGTCGTCGCACGTCGGCGAGGTCGACAGCCAGGTCACCGTGTACGACTCCGGCACCAGCGCGCGCGTGCGCGGCGGCAAATCGCGGTTGAGCACCAGATGTACGCGAGCGCGCGGCCACGCTTCACGCAGCGCGGCGGCCAGCGCGAGCGAGCGCCCGAGCTCTCCCAGCCCGCTCGGCCAGGACACCGGAATGCAGCAGATCGACAGCGCCTCGCTCATCGCCATGCCGCGCTCCGACCGTTGCGAACGCGCGGCCGCTCCTTGTACGGAACCGGGCGATCGATGTCATCTCCGCACCTCGTGCCGCCGACGACGCAGACACCGTGCACGCTGGCCGTCGTCGTGGCCTCGGCACGCAGCGGCTCGGGTTGGCTGCTGACGCTGCTCAACGCGCATCCGCAGCTGCGTTTTCACGGCGAGCTGTTCAACCTGGAGCACGCACCGCGCGCCGCGCTGCACGATCCACGCGGCTATCTGCAGGCACAGCTGACCGCCGACCGCCGCGTGCGAGTCGTGGGCTTCAAGCTCCTCTACCACCACGCGCGTCTGGCCTACCTGAACGATTTTCTGCGCGAGATGGACGGCGGCCGGCAGGCGGCGGTCGACTGGCGTTGCGAGTTTCCGCGCCGCCCCGTCAGGCGAGCCGCGGCGCCGCGGCTCGCCGCGACCTGGTCTATGCTGCGGCAGGGCGGCGAGACGCGGATCATCCATCTCCGGCGGCGCAACCTGCTGCGCCAGGCGCTGTCGCACGCGCGCCTGATGGCCGCGAGCCGCGCGCAGTGGGCCGGGCGCGCGCCACGGCCGGAGAGCCCCGTCGAGCTGGATGCGCGACGATTGGTGCAGCGCTTCGAGCGCCATGGGCGGGCGGCGCAGCGCATCGATGCGTTTTTCCGCGCCAGCCCGCGTCTCGATCTCACTTACGAAGCGCTGGTCGCCGACGTCGAGGGCGAATGCGCGCGGCTGTTCGCCTTTCTCGGCGTAGCGCCGCGGCCGAGCGCCGCACCGGCCGCGCCGCGCGACACGGATCTTCGCCGCGCCATCGCCAACTACGCAGCCGTTGCCCGCGCCCTCGCCGGCACGCGCTGGGAAGCGCTGCTCGACGCGCGCTGAGCGCGCGCAATGCCGAGCCCGGACATGCGCCGCCTGCGCTCTTGCAGCGCCCACCCGCTGCGGCCGCAGTGACGTCAGCGGGCGAGCGCAGGCCCGTACCGGGTGCCGCGTGTTCGGCCGATCCTCTATGATCTCGATCGTCTTGCGAACGCTTGGAGTGATCGCAAGCCACGGCACTCAGGGCAGCCGCAACGCTTGCTCTTCTGGCATGAGCTATGCCACTTGTTTCCGGTTTCCCAAGCACACGCCCAGGCTGGAGGATCGTCGCATGTCGGATCCGTTGTTGCGCATCGTCGGCGCGGTCGGCTCGCCATACAGCCGCAAGCTGCGCGCCGTGCTGCGCTATCGCCGCATCGCGCACGCCTGGGTGAACTATGGGTCGCCGGAGAGCCGCGACTTGCCGCAAGCGCGCGTGTCGATCATGCCGCAGCTGATCTCGCCCGGCGCCGACGGCCGGCTGACAGCGCAGACGGACTCGACGCCGCTGATTCGCGCGCTGGAACGCCAATACGCGTCGCGCTCCGTGATTCCGCCCGATCCGGCCATGGCCTTCATCGATGCGCTGCTGGAGGACTACGCCGACGAGTGGCTGACCAAAGCCATGTTCCACTACCGCTGGGCGTATCCCCCCGACGTCGCGAAAGGCGCGGCGATCCTGCCGCGCTGGTTCCGCACCGACCAGGCGGAAGACGAAGCCGTCGCGGCCGGAACGGCATTCGCGGCACGCCAGGTCGGACGCCTCGCCGTCGTCGGCTCGAACGACGTCACCGCAGCGGTGATCGAGGAGAGCTACCGGCGCCTGCTGGGCGTGCTCGACGCCCATCTGACCGACTCGCGCTTCGTGCTCGGCCGGCGCCCGGCGGCGTGCGACTTCGGATTGTACGGACAGCTCACCCAGCTCACCGGTTTCGATCCGACGCCGGCCGCCATCGCGCTGCAACGCGCGCCGCGCGTCGTGGCATGGGTCGATGTCGTCGACGATCTATCCGGCGTCGAGCCGCTCGACAGCGATTGGACGCCGTTCGACGCCATCCCCGGCACGCTGCGCGCGCTGCTCGCCGAAGTCGGCCGCACCTACGCCCCGTTCCTGCTCGCCAATGCCGAGGCGCTGGCGCGCGGCGCCGAGCAGGTCGTCTGTACGATCGACGGGCGGCGCTGGACGCAGCGGCCGTTTCCCTATCAAGGCAAGTGCCTGCAGTGGCTGCGCGAGGGCTATGCCGCGCTCGAGCCGACGGCACGCGGTCGCGTCGATACCCTGCTCGCCGGCAGCGGCTGCGCGCCGCTGTTCGGGCATTGAGAGACGCGCAGGCTCACACGCGCCGCAGCGGCACCGACAAAGGAGAGCGAGATGCAAGTCGTCAATCATCTGTACCCGACCTTCGAACGCCTGATGCCGCTGGCGCAGGACCCCGATCCGGCGCCGGTGATGATGATCAACCTGCTCAAGTTCCATGCGCGGGCACAGTACGAGGACGGTCGCAGCGACGACATCAGCGGCCGCGAGGCCTATATGCGCTATGCGGTCGAGATGCAGAAGATCATCGAGGCGGCGGGCGGCCGCTTCGTCTTCAGCGGCACCCCCAAGGAGCTCGTCATCGGCGAGATCGAAGAGCCGTGGGATGAGATCGGCATCGTCGAGTACCCGTCGCGCGCCGCATTCCATCGCATCGCGACCTCGCGCGAAGTGATGGCGATCGGCGTCCACCGCGTCGCCGGGCTCGCCGGACAGCTGTTGATCGCCAGCAGCGGCCAGATGTTCCCGACCATTTCCCTCTAGCCGCCGCCCGTCGTCCGAGCGCGGCATGACAGACACGTCGCCGAGCTGGTCGTACTACCGCGCCGTCGAAGGCGTGTGGGAATGCCCGCTGCAGTTGGACATCACCGATTGGGCGGCGTTTCGCGCCTGCCCGATGTCGTGGCTCGACCGGCTGAGCCTCGTCGGGTTGGTGTGGACGACGCGACTGTTGGGGCCGTTCAGTTTCGAAACCAGTGTCGATGCGACCAGCGAGGCGGCGCGGGGTCATGTCATTCACACCACTTGCGTGGCGCGTTGGGGGTTCACCGTCATGCGCAGCGTCGAGACGCTGGCGCTGGCCGCCAACGGCCGCGACCTGACGATGCGCATCGAGATGCGCATCTGGCCCAGGCTGCGGCGCGCGCGCCTCACGCCGGCGTCAGCGGCGCGGGTCGACGCCGACGGCCGTGCCGCGACCTATTGCTTCGCCTGGTTCGGCACCGAGATGCGCCAGCACGCCGTGTGCAATGCCGACGCCAGCCTGGTCACGTTGACGCAAGAGACGGCGTTCTCGCGCGGCGTGCAGCGTCTGACGCGTCGCGCGCCCTCTGCCGGCGAGGCGCCACACGCATGACCGCGCGCGCCAGACGCACATCGCTGGCGCCGCGCGCGCCGGCGAGCGCCACCGATGGGCGGGTGCGCCGCGCGCAGCGCAGCGGCCAGGCGATCGTCGGCGCCTTTTTCGCCCTCATCGGCGACGGCGTGCTGGAGCCCACCGCGCAGCAAGTGGCGGCGCGCGCCGAGGTCGGCATACGCACTGTCTTCCGGCGTATTTCCGACATGGAGAGCCTCTTCGCCGAGGTCGATACGCGGTTGGTCGCCGAGGCCCTGCCGCTGCTGCTCGACGGCCGGCCGCAGGGCGGCGTGCGCCGCCGCGCGCGCGCGATGCTGGCGCAGCGCATCGAGTTCTTCGAGCGCATCGGCCCGTTCAAGCGCGCGGCGAACATCAAACGCTGGCGCTCGCCGTTCCTGCGCGACCGCCACGCGCGCCTGGTACGCGGGCTGCGCGCCGAGCTGGCGCGCTGGCTCCCTGAGCTTGCCGATGCGCCGGCGGCGATCGCCGACGCGCTCGAGCTCGCAACGTCGTTCGAGGCCTGGGACCGCCTGCGTACGGAACAGGCCCTGACGCGTCCACGCGCACAAGCCGCCGTCGAGCAGACGGTGCTGGCGCTGCTCGCGAGTGCCAGAGGAAGACGAAAGACGAAAGACTAACGACGTCCTTTGTCTTCCGTCTCGTCACAGCACGCGCAGGCTGACGCGCGTGGCAGCGACGCGCGTATCGCTGCTGAGCGGCACGCTGAGGCGCAGGCGGCCGCTCGCATCGACGGTGAGCATGCTGGTTTCGCGCCCCCAGCGGCCGTGCTTCACCACCCGCACAAGTGAGCCCGGCGTGAACAAAGGCGGTGTGCGCACGCTGGCGACGCCGCTGCCGATGAGCGCGAAGCCGGTGCGCGAGGCGTGCAGCAAGTGGCTGAAGCCCGCTTCCGGTCGCTCGAGCTCGACGCTCCAATCCCACTGCTGCCAGCGATCCGCGGCGCTCAAGTAGCTGACCGAGCGCGGCGGCGCCGGGGCGCCGGCGAAGCGCTGCATCAGCGGGCCGACGTATTCCTTCAAGTCGCGCGTCCAATACGGCCAGCTGTGCGTGCCGCCTCCGTAGTAGTGGTAGGCGTGCGGAATCGCCGCGTCGCGCAGATGGCCATCGAACAGGCGCGTGGCGCCGAAGGTAATGACTTCGATGGCGCTGGCGCCGGCATCGGGCGGGTTGGTGTCGAACGGACCGGCGGTACCGTCGCCGGTCCACAGGGCGATATCCAGACCGCGCAGATTGGTCACCAACGTCGCCGGATCGTGCGCCTGCCAGTTGAGCTCTTGAGTCGCGCGCGGACCGAACACCGCGTCTTTGTCGAATCCGCTCAGCGCCGCGGTGGTGTACTGAATGATCTGCGTCGCCGTCTCGATCGCCTCGGCATCGCGATCGATCTCGCAGCCGCCGGAGAATGCCGCGACGGCGGTGAAGAGCTCCGGATGGCGCGCCGCATAGCTCAAGGCGCCGAACCCGCCTTGCGAGAGCCCGGCAATGGCGCGACCGCTGCGGTCCGCAGTGGTGTGCAGGTTCGCATCGATCCACGGAATGATTTGCTCGATGTGAAACGTTTCCCACATCGGCTGTCCAGCGGCGCCGCCGTTGAACCAATCGGCGAACCAGCCGCCGCCGTCGCCGTTGAAGCCGGCGTCGGGCATGACGACGATCAGCGGCAGCCCGTCGGTCGTCGCCTCCGCGTCGCCCGCGTTCACCCAATCCGAGGCGCGGCCGCTGGTGCCGTGAAACAAATACAGCACCGGATAGTCGCGCTCAGGTGACGCGGCGTAGTCGGCGGGCAACAAGATGCGGATGTCGACGGCATGCTGCAGCGCGCTGGTGCTCACGTGCACGGCGAGCTGACGTGCGTCGAGCTGCTGCTGCGATTCGACGTGAATGCCGCTGCCGTCGACCAGTTGTGGACCGTCGACCGCGCCGGCCCGTCCGCACAGGAATATAACGAGCGCAAGTGCACTCCATGTCCGTCGCATGATCCCCCCGCTTGCCTGGTGGCTTCTCGCTTATCGCCACAGCTGATTTCGGACAACGGCGGGCGAAAACGATCGGCTGACGCGATGCGGCCGACAGCCCGCGGCGAGCGGCAATGTGCGCCGCCCCGGTTGCTCGAAACCAACCCCCGCTCTAGAACGAGAGCACGATGCGAAGCCTAGCGGTGGTGGTGGTGGTGGTGTTGGGTTGGATCCTGCAGGCGGGCGGCGCGGCGGCGTTGTGTGCCGGCGATTGCGACGCGGACGGCACGGTGGCTGTTGCGGAAGTCGTCACGACGATCAACGCCGCGCTCGGCAGCACGCCGGTCAGCAGTTGCCCAGCCGGCGACGTCGACGGCGACGGAGCGGTATCAGTGGCTGAGACGATCTTGGCCGTGCAGTCGGCGCTCAACGGCTGCCTGGCCGATACACGCTGCCCGGTGACGCGGGTCGCCTCGTCGAACGGCATCGCCGCGCTCGCCGGCCCGGGCTTGTCGGTGGCCGCCAGCGGCGATTTCGACGTCATCACAGCCGGCACCGAACTCATCGACGGCGCTCCGGCGCGCGCCGCGGGCTCGGTCGTCATTCATCGCTACACCGCCGACGGCGGCCTGCAAAATGAGGTGGAGTTGGCGTCGCCCACGCAAGTAGTTGTGGCGCCGCGGCTCGCCAGCCTGTCCGACGGCGGAGGCGCCGTCGCTTGGGCGGAAGCCGATCCACGCGCCTTCGGCTCGCCGATCTCGCGCCTGTTGGTGCGCCGCTACGGCTCGCGCGGAACCCCGCTCGGCAACGTCATCACGCTCGCCAAGGCGCAGCCGCGCCACCAGCTCAGTCTGGCGACGGTGACGAGCGATGGCAGCAACAACGCGTTGTTCAGCTGGATGGACCGCGAGCAGACCGCGCAAGGCGGGACGGCCTTCCGCGGCGCCTTGCGACAACAGAGGCCGAAGGGCCTCGACGCGACGCGCCCGGTCGGCTGCTTCGGCGATCCGGTGGCGGTGCCGCTGGGCGACGCGCTCGGCGTCGTCTGCGTCGCCTTCGACATCGACCCGATGCAGGTCGTGCTGCGCGCTTTCACGCTCGACGGCACCGAGGTGACGCCGCGCTTCGACTTCAGAACCGCCGGCCCGTACGGTGCCATCAGCGCCGCGGCGAACAGCCAGCGCGTCGCCGTCGCCTGGCATCAGCCGCTCGATACGCCGGTGCGCACCAGCCGCGTGTTGGCGCAGGTGGCGACGCTCGACGGCACGCCGATCGTCGGTCCACTGGAAGTGGCGACCGTCGTCGATACACAGATACCGCCCGCCATCGCGCTACTGCGCGACGGCAGCTTCGCCGTCGCGTACGGGGAAAGCCCGCTCCAAGTCAGCCGCTTCGCCGCCGACGGCACGCCGCTGGGCGATGCGGTGATCGTCGACAACACGCGCGTCGACGAGCTGGCGCTCGGTGCCGACACCAACGGCGACCTCGTCGTCGCCTGGCGCTGGCGCGATATCTTCGCGCTTCGTATCCCGGCGCTGGGTAGCGCTGCATGCGAGTGAGTCAGGCTGTCGGCGGGTAGAGGAGATCCCTGACCGTGCGACGTCCGCGAATGAGGTCTGGGGGGTAGGGGTTGGGCAGCAGCGGTAGAACCGGTTCGCGTCTGCCTTTGTCACGCTCGCCTTCCCGTTCGGTTCTGCCGCGCCCGGCCGAAGGACTGCTCACCGCGACCGCCTCGGTGTCGCTTTACAGCTCGCGCGGCCCGTGCGAACCAGCCGGCTTGCGCCGATCTCGGCGCCGGCCATCTCGTCAACGCAGGAGCGCGGCATGGATCTCGTGATTCGCGGCGGACACATTGCCGATGGTACCGGCATGCCGGGCTATCGCGCCGATCTCGGCATTCGGGACGGTCGCATCGTCAAGATCGGCCGCGTTGCCGACGCTGCGGCGCGCGTCATCGATGCCGACGGGCTGACGGTCACGCCGGGGTTCATCGACGTGCACACGCATTACGACGTGCAGCTCGACTGGGATCCGCTCGCGACGCCGTCCTCGTGGCACGGCGCGACCACCGTGCTGGCCGGCAACTGCGGCTTCACGCTGGCGCCGGCGAAGCCCGCCGACGTGGATTGGCTGGCCGGCATGCTGAGCCGGGTCGAGGGCATGTCGCGCGCCGCGCTGCGCGAAGGGCTGCGCTTTCGCGGCGGCAGCTTCGGCGACTACTGGCGGCGCTTCGACGGCCGCCTCGGCGTCAACGTCGGCAGCTACGTCGGGCACAGCGCCGTGCGCCGCTTCGTCATGGGCGACGCCGCCTCGACGCGCGCCGCGACGGCGGACGAGGTCGTCGCGATGCAAGCGCTGGTGCGCCAATCGATGCGCGAGGGCGCGCTCGGCTTCTCGACCTCGCAGCTCGGCATCCACGTCGGCGAAGACGGCCGCGAGGTGCCGTCGAATCACGCAAGCCACGACGAGATCGTCGCGCTCAGCGCCGTGCTGGCCGAGTTCGAGCGCGGCGCCCTGGAGATCATCCCGCGCAGCTTCAACGCCGGCTACGATGCGGCCGATCGCCAAATGATCCTCGACATGTACCGCGCCTCCGGCCGCCCCATCGAGCTCAACGTCCTGCTGCCGACGCCCGACAATCCGATGTGCTGGCAGGAGACGCTGCGCTTCGTGCACGACGCGGTGGCGCACGGGGTGCGGCTGCATCCGCAGTTCACCACCAACGCGCTGGCGGCGCATTTGAAGCTGCTCGACACCTTCTTGTTCGACGAGATGCCGACCTGGCGCGCCGTGCTGACGCTCGCCGAGCCGCACCGCTCGGCGCGCCTGCGCGATCCGGCGGTGCGCGCGCAGCTGTCGGAGGAGTTCGACCAACCCGGCCGCGCCGCCGCGTTCGGCTGGGACGTCCTGGAAGTCGAGGCGGTGCGCGACGCAGCCAATGCGGCGTGGGTCGGCCAATCGGTCGTGGCGTTGGCCGAGGCGCGCGGCTGCCGGCCGATCGACGCCTTCCTCGATTGCTCGCTGGCCGAGGACCTCGAAACGCAGTGGCAGACGCAGCTCAATGAGATGGCGCGCGCCTTCATTCGGCACGTCGTGCGCGCCGGCATCGACGATCCGGTGGTGATGGCCGGCTCGAGCGACGGCGGCGCGCATCTCGCCTCGTTCGTCGGCGCCGACTACACCACGCGGTTGCTCACCGAATGGGTCCCCGATCCGCTCACCTTCGAACAGGCGGTGTGGCGCCTCAGCGGCATGCCGGCCACCGTGCACGCGTTGCAGGATCGCGGCTTCATCCGCGAGGGCGCCTGGGCCGACGTTCTCGTCATCGATCGCGCCAAGCTGCGCGCCGGCGAGCCGCGGCTGGCGCGCGACTTTCCCGCCGACAGCGAGCGCTACGTCGTCGACGCCGAAGGCTACGCCGCGGTGGTGGTCAACGGCGCCGTGCTGTTGGAGCACGGACGCCACACCGGCGCGTTGCCCGGGCACGTCGTGCGCGGCGGCTGAGGCGTGCGCCGGTCGTACCGCGCGGCGGCGCACCTGGCAGTTCGCGCGTTGCGAGCCGCCTGACCGCGATGCGTTCGGTGGATTCGTCGGGCGCGCATGCGCTGGAACGGCGCGGCATCATCGCCGCGCTGCACCCCGAGGCTCAGCGCTTCGCCGATTGGGCGCGCGCGCACGCCGTCGCGGCCGACTGGCC